>Ga0209295_1000088_pt1 | contig 127289 bp, 98 predicted proteins | sample Porto_5metaG_FD_187428 | JGI IMG/M metagenome (GOLD analysis project Ga0209295, IMG submission 187428) | Marine algal microbial communities from Porto, Portugal - Porto_5 metaG (SPAdes) (version 2) | ecosystem: Host-associated > Algae > Red algae > Unclassified | place: Portugal: Porto...
TGCCAGCTCCAATTAGCGAACGTAAACTAGCCAATGCCATCCGTGTACTGTCGTTTGACGCGGTTCAAAAAGCCAACTCTGGACATCCGGGTGCGCCAATGGGTATGGCTGATATTGCCGAAGTTTTATGGCGCAAATTTTTGAAGCACAATCCAGCAGATCCTAATTGGCACAACCGTGATCGTTTTGTTCTGTCAAACGGTCATGGCTCGATGCTTATTTATTCATTGCTACATTTATCAGGTTACGATGTGAGCGTTGATGACCTAAAAGGTTTCCGTCAGCTGCATTCAAAAACCCCAGGGCACCCTGAACTTGGCTATACACCAGGTGTAGAAACGACTACTGGTCCACTAGGACAAGGTATTGCTAATGCGGTTGGTTTTGCAATTGCAGAAAAGACGCTAGCCGCACAGTTCAACCGTGATGGCCATAACGTCGTTGATCACCATACTTATGCATTTTTAGGCGATGGCTGCTTGATGGAAGGTATCAGTCATGAAGTATGCTCACTCGCTGGCACGTTAGGTCTTGGCAAATTGGTATTCTTCTATGACGACAATGGCATCTCAATCGATGGTAACGTCGAAGGCTGGTTCACTGATGATACCGAAGCGCGTTTTGAGTCGTACGGCTGGCAAGTTATCAAAGTCGATGGTCATGATACTGATGCAATCACGCAAGCAACTGAGCAAGCGATTGCAGAGACTGCTAAGCCAAGCCTAATCATTTGCAAAACGACTATCGGTGCTGGTAGCCCAAACAAGCAAGGTCTGGCAGCCAGTCATGGTGCTCCACTTGGTGACGACGAAATCGCCTTGACTCGTGATGCGCTGTCTTGGAAACATGCACCATTCGAATTAGATGATGAAATCTATGAAGCGTGGGATGCTAAAGCCAAAGGCGACGTACAGCAAAAGAACTGGGACGCAGACTTTGAAGCATATAAGAAAGCCTATCCAGAGCTTGCTGCAGAACTATCACGTCGTCTAAATGGCGAGTTGCCTGCTGATTTTACTAGCCAAGCGCAAGCCTATATTCAGCAAACGCAAGAAGCGGGCGATGATGTCGCTAGTCGTAAAGCCAGCCAAAATGCTATCAACAGCCTGCAGCCATTTTTGCCAGAACTATTGGGCGGTTCAGCAGATTTAGCGGGCTCAAACCTCACGCTATTTAAAGGTGCGAAAGGTATTGAGAAAGACGCTGATGGCAACTATATTTATTACGGCGTGCGTGAGTTTGGTATGACAGCCATTGCCAATGGTATCGCATTGCATGGCGGTTTTATCCCTTACGTAGCGACTTTCCTCATGTTTATGGAATACGCACGTAACGCAGTACGTATGGGCGCACTCATGAAGCAGCGCGTCATCCATGTATATACGCATGACTCTATCGGTCTTGGTGAAGACGGCCCAACGCATCAGCCAGTTGAGCAGTTGACTAGCCTACGTACCACGCCAAACTTGCGTACATGGCGTCCGTGTGATGCAACTGAATCTGCAAGTGCTTGGGTAGAAGCAATTAAGTCAGAAAACAATCCATCAGCATTGATCTTTAGCCGTCAGAGCTTGCCACATCAAACACGTGATAATGAGCAAGTAGCGAACATCACTAAAGGTGGTTATGTACTGGCAAAAGAACAAGGCGAGCTACAAGCCATCATCATCGCCACTGGTTCAGAAGTTGGCCTAGCGATGGAAGCGTATGAAGCGTTGAGCGCAAATGGTGTTGGCGTCCGTGTAGTGTCTATGCCATGTGCAGAGATTTTTGTCGAGCAAGATGCTAGCTATCGCGAAGCGGTGTTGCCTGCCAATATCCGTGCTCGCGTCGCAGTCGAAGCCGCGCATGTAGATTACTGGTATAAGTTCGTTGGTCTAGATGGCAAAGTCATCGGTATGGCCACTTATGGTGAGTCGGCACCTGCCAGTGATTTGTATAAAGAGTTTGGTATTACGACTGATGCTGTGGTTGAAGCGGTAAATAGTTTGGTGTAATAAATCTAACTTAGTTGAAGTCTAAAAAAAGCCACTAGAGAAATCTGGTGGCTTTTTTTTATGGCTTAATCTTTGGCTTTTCTTTTGGTCTGCTTTCATCGATATGGCTATCGATAGAATAACTATTGTAATCAGCACTAAATTCTGTGCCTCAACATAATGATTTAGTGGTAAATTAGAATAGATTGATTGCTCACAAGGCTAAGTTTTATTTCTTGTGCAGCTCTCATATAAAAATAAATTATATGACCATAGAACTGGAAAAATTAGATGGATAGTATCGAACTTGCAAATGCTATTACATGGCTAAAACAGATTGAACTAAGTGAAGGCTTGATAGCAGCCTGCATAATCGGAATATTTGGACTATGCGGTATTCTCATTACTCAGAGATCTGAACGCAAAAAGGAGTATGAAGCTTTTTTGAGAATAAAGTTTGAGGAAGTGGTTTTTAGACTGGTTGATTTTGCAGCCATTATTCAGGAAGTTCAATCCAAAAGTTTTTCAGGCAATTGCGATGAAGCTTTAGATGTTGATGAATTTTACAGAGAAGGTGGAAAGATAGAAATATTAATAGCTTTATATTTTCCAGAGCTTGAGAAAAAATATGAGTTGTTTCTAAATGCAGGGGGAAACCTGATAAATGCACAGCAGGAACATGAAGTTAATCCTAGCGATAGTACTTTAGATGTACTTAAACAGCTTGATGAAGAGTATGATCGGGTTTATAAGAGTTTTTATAAACATATCAAATCATGTTCTTCTGCTTATGCCAAGCCTTTAAAGCATCGTAAGAGAGTGCTGATTAATTAAATTTAAAGAGTTTTAGTATTACGCTTAGCACATTCTATAACCATTCTAAAGATCGCTATTATGTCCCTAAAATCCACCTTCAAAGGCTTCATCGGCGAGACCGTTATCAACGTTGCCATGTGGCTAAAACTAGACAAAAGTGTCTATCAACGCCTAAATAATGTCACTTTACCATTAGCCAATGGTGGCAGTACCCAAATCGATCATATTATCGTCTCCGTATACGGCATCTTCGTCATCGAAACCAAAAACTATAAAGGCTGGATATATGGTAGGGAGGCACAAAAACAGTGGACACAAGTATTCCCAAATGGCAGTAAATTCAAATTCCAAAACCCATTGCGCCAAAACTACTTGCACATTAAGACGCTCGCAGATTTATTGGGCTTGGAGCTGAGCTACTTCCATTCGATGATTGCTTTCATCGGTGAGTGTGAGTTAAAAACCCGTGATGAGTTGCCCGAGCATGTATTGACGAGTGGTATGGTCTCTTATGTGAAGAAAAAGCAAGAAAAAATACTCACTGATGACGAGGTCGCATCCATCGTTGAGCAGATAAATAGCAACAGATTTAGCAAATCTTGGCGTACCAATAGAGAGCATAAAGCCTATCTAAGAGACAAGCATAGCAATCCAAGCCAGAATACGAATAAGCAGCCTAGCGATAACGCTAATGATAAACCAATTGCTAAAGTAGCTAACAAGCCTACACCAGAGTCGATAGTAAAAGAGACCGCTAAACGAGCTACTCTAAAAAGTAGGGAGGTGCATCGATGGTCTGGGCAGACTGAGATTGAATCTAGCGATTTACCAATTGATAGTATGGACACTCAGCATACAATTACATCGCATGATATTGCTGACAAGATTTTTCTTACGCCGTTTGCAATTGTAGAGTCTGAGTTCGCAACGAATTCTTCTGCAATCATTGAGGTAACAGACCCTACCGCGAGTCTCGCCCAAACACCAACCTGTCCGAGATGTCAGGGTGAAATGATCAAGCGCGTGGCAAAAAAAGGCCTGAATCAAGGGCAGGCCTTTTTTGGTTGTAGTAAATTTCCTAAATGTTGGGGCGTGGTAAATATTGATTAGTCGTTAATTACCTTAGTCACCTTACCCATATATCTCTTCTAAACGTAAACAAGCCACCAATCGACCGTCCCATTCGCGCAGTTGTGGTTCTACTTCGCTGCATTGCGGTTTGGCATATGGGCAGCGTTTATGTAGGGCGCAGCCACTTGGTGGATTAAGCGGACTTGGTAGCTCACCTTGTAGAGTCAAATCATTTTTATGGCCATTTACCGTTGGTGCCGCAGCCAGTAGCGCAATGGTATAGGGGTGTTTTGGCGCATTATAAATTGCTTCTTTGGGGCCGTGTTCAACAGCTTGACCCAAATACATCACCATCACATCATCAGCGACGTGGCGCACGACGGACAAATTGTGCGAGATAAAGACGTAAGCGGTGCGATACTCATCCTGTAAATCCATAAATAGATTTAAGACTTGCGCCTGAATCGATACATCGAGTGCAGAAGTAGGTTCATCAGCGACGACGATTTTTGGATTTAGCATCATCGCGCGGGCGAGGGCAATACGTTGACGCTGACCACCCGAAAACATATGCGGATAACGACCAGCGTGTTCGGGACGTAGACCGACATGTCTCATCATCTCATTAATTTTGTCACGCTTTTCTTCTTTAGACAGTTTGGTATGGATATCCAATGGTTCTGTCAATTGATAGCCAATGGTATGACGCGGATTCAAACTACCATAAGGGTTTTGAAAGACCATTTGAATTTCAGTACGCAACTCTTTTAGCGCTTTTCTACTATAGCCAGTGGTGCCTTCATCATTGATAAATAGCTCACCATGTGTGGGCGCTTCGATCAGTGTCAACTGGCGAGCAAGGGTTGATTTACCACAGCCTGACTCCCCAACAACGGCCAATGTCTTACCAGCTTCAAGCTCGAATGAGACACCATTGAGCGCTTTTACGTAGGCCTTTGCTTTGCCCAGACCTTGTGATACTGGGTAGTGCTTGTGTAGGTTATCTGCTTTTAGAACCACTTTGTTACTCATACTTGTGACTCCAAGGTAGCAGCGTGAGAGGGGCGAGAGGTAATATCAGAATCAATACAACGCACCTTGCCATTAGGCGTATCTAGTATCGGCGGTGGTACGTCACAAGTTGGCTCTTTGTAGGGGCAGCGGGGGGACAATAAACAGCCGCTTGGACGATCATATTGACTTGGCACGACCCCTGGTAAACTGTTTAGCCTATCTTGACCGATAGCCAACTCAGGGATGGCTTGTAGCAATGCTTTAGTATAAGGGTGGGCAGGGTTTTGAAAAATCTCTGGCACGGTACTGGTTTCGACCACTTGTCCAGCATACATAACCGCGACATCACGCGAGTTTTGTGCAACCAGACCCAAATCGTGGGTGATTAATACCATGGCCATTTGTTTTTCGCGTTGTAATCGGCCAAGTAAGTCCATGATTTGCGCCTGTACCGTGACATCGAGCGCAGTAGTTGGTTCATCTGCGATAAGCAGCTTTGGCTCGCAGGCAAGCGCCATCGCAATCATCACCCGTTGACTCATACCGCCTGATAGCTGATGTGGATAGACCTTGAGGCGGTTTTTGGCATCGGGCATTTCGACCAGTTCTAGTAGCTCTAAAATGCGTGTCTGTACGGCTGCGCCTCGTAAACCAAGATGCTTGCGTAGGACTTCACCCAACTGCATCTCAACGGTGAAACTTGGGTTGAGACAAGACATGGCGTTTTGAAAAATCATAGAGATGTCTTTGCCAATGATGCCGCGTCTCTGTTTTGGCGGCATACCGAGCATATCTTTACCATCAAACACAACTCGCTGAGCACGTACGGTTGCAGAGGGCGGAAGTAGTCCCATTAGCGCCATCATAGTGACTGACTTCCCTGAGCCAGATTCACCCACGACAGCAATGACCTCACCTTGGGTAATCTTTAACGACACATCGTCAACGGCACGAAAGGCACGAACCCCTTGTCCAAAAGTAACCGACAGGTTTTCAATATCTAACAGCAATGGCGAGTCTTTTATTGATGCGCCATTCATAGACGTGTGAGTGATAGGCGTATTAATTAGTGGTTCAGTCATCTTAGGTCACCTGCTTTAATTTAGGATCTAGCGCATCGCGTAAGCCATCACCAGTCAGGTTAATCGATAGTGCAGCTAAGAAAATAGCGACACCCGGCCAGATTGCTAGCCAAACATTACTTTGAATATATTGACGCGCTGTACCGAGCATCGCGCCCCACTCAGCATCAGGTGGCTGTACACCAAAGCCTAGGAAACCAATCGCGCCTGCTTCTAAAATAGCAGATGAGAAAATCATCGTTGCCTGTACGATAAGCGGTGCCATACAGTTGGGCAAAATGGTGATAAACAACAATCTGAGCACGCCAGCACCCATCACTTGTGAGGCAATAAAGTACTCACGTTGTAGCTCTACCATTGCTGTGGCACGAGTCAGACGAATAAAGGGCGGCGTACAGACCAGTGCGATCGTGATAATCGTATTGGTCATAGAAGGCCCTAAGATAGCAGCAATGATAATCGCCAATAGTAGGCTCGGGTAGGACATCAAGATATCATTGACTAGCATGACGGCCTTGCCCCAAACCTTTGGCCAAAACGCCGCACTCAGCCCAAGTGAAATACCAACCAACATCGCCAAAGTCGTTGCGCTTAGACCGATAAACAAGGAATAACGTGCGCCATACATCACCCGAGACAGTGTATCTCGGCCCGCGTCATCAGTACCTAGCCAAAACATCGCATTGCCACCATCAAGAAAGGCGGGCGGTAATTGCTCTTGACCGGTGAACAGCTCGTAAGGATCATGAGGCGCAATAGCTGGCGCAAGTATGGCAACAAGGACCATCAATGCCAGTACAATAAAACCAATCACTGCGCCTTTGTTTCGGCAGAACGTCGATAAAAATAGCTGCCAAGATGACGGCGGGGTGGCCGCCATCAGATTGACATCAGAGGGGAGAACAGAAGGCTTCATGAGCATTTCCTATAGTGGCTAGCGCAGTGACATTTTTTAGAATCTTATTCATAAAAAAGTACTAAGCATTGCTAAAACTTCACTTGAGCGCTAATCATCACTATTTATAATGTGAGTATTTATCAATGTTGAATTAAGAAGTATGGCGAATACGTGGATTGATCAGACCATACAAAATATCAATAAATAAACTAACCAAAATCAGAGCGGTGGCGACCAATAAAATACCGTTTTGTACAATAGGGTAGTCACGAGTGAAAAACCCATCGAGTAGCCAATTACCAACGCCTGGCCAACTAAAGATAGTCTCGGTAATAATAGCGCCTGCAAGCAATGTCGCCATCTGTAAGCCAACGACTGTAACTACAGTAATCAAGGCATTGCGCATCACGTGGACTAGTATCACTCGGCGCGGCGATAAGCCCTTGGCTCTCGCTGTACGAACATAATCCTCATCCAATACCTCTAGCATCGCAGAGCGTGTCATCCGTGCAATCATCGCTAACGGAATGGTCGACAACGCAATCGAAGGCAATATAAAGTGTTTGACGACATTCCAAAACGCGCCAGCCTCTCCTGAGCTTAGTGAACCGAGTAACCATGAGCCATACAGTGGCTGCACATCCAAAAACTGTGCGACAGATATCACCCCAGCGACAGGTAAAAGCCCTAAATAATGAGCGAAGATACCAGTCAGGATAGGGCCCAATAAATAGATGGGCATAGAGTAGCCTGCCAACGCGCCTGACATGAGGGTGTAATCAATCCATGTACCACGGCGCAGGGCAGCAAAGATGCCTAAGCTAACACCAATGACACTAGCAATGACAATGGCACACAGTGCTAACTCTAAAGTGGGTACGAAGTGAGCGAAGAAGTCTTGTAATACGGGCGTACGAGTACGAAAAGATTGACCGAAATCACCCGTCAAGATACCCGTTAAATAATCCCAGTACTGGGCAACGAGCGGTTTGTCTAATCCTAGCCTTTCTAAGGCACGAGCATGTAGCTCTGGATCGACCATGCGCTCGCCCATCATAATCTCGACCGCATCTCCAGGTACGAGACGAATCAGAGTAAAAGTCGATAGCGTTAGGCCAAGATAGACGGGTATTAAAATAGCAATACGACGCAGAATATAAAGTAGCATGGGCTGCTCAATAGTTGTGGTTCAATGATTAGAGTATTAGCAATGATGAAGAGATCCGTGACAAAGCGCTTAATGCATATTGTTCATATCATTCATATAAGTTCGGCTGGAGCAGAGTGTCTGACCCAGCCGAAAATCAATGAATAAATAAATTGCTTATGTTGTAACGGAATTAATCAGGTAAGGTTATTCAACTTTTACACCATCGAAGCGTATTGAGCCAAGCGGGCTGATCTTATAATCGACCACGTTTGGTGCGGTGAATACCGTCACTACCGAATGCGCCATTGTCGTCCAAGGAAGCTGCTCTTTAAATATCTGCTGCGCTTGCTCATATTCACTGACACGCTCATCTTGATTATTAATCTGACGGGCATTGGTCACCAAATTATCGAAGTCTTTATTACACCAGCGCGAGTAGTTATTGCCACCGACTGCATCACAAGACAGTAGTGAGCCAAGCCAGTTGTCTGGATCACCATTATCGCCAGTCCAACCCGCTAGAATGACATCAGGCTCACCTTTAGCAGCGCGTTTTAGGTACTCGCCCCACTCATAAGTCACAAGCTTGGTATCGACGCCAATCTTCGCCCAATCTGCTTGTAGCATTTCAGCCATTAGCTTGGCATTTGGGTTGTACGGACGCTGAACTGGCATATACCATAGATTGATAGATAGATTATCAGCACCAGCTTCTTTAATCAGCGCTTTTGCTTTTTCGACGTCGTAAGGCGCATCTTTAAGTGACTCATCATAGCCCCACTGCGTTGGCGGCATTGGGTTGGTTGCTTTGAGGCCTTCGCTCTGATAAACCGCGTTAATAATAGCGTCTTTGTTGATCGCCATATCTAATGCTTGACGCACTTTAAGATCGCTTAATTGAGGTTTTTCTACGTTGTAACCGACATAGCCAACGTTGAAGCCAGGCTGATCGAGAACAGTGGCTTTACCTGATTTTTTGACAGATTCGATTTCGGCAGGTTTTGGATAAGCCGACACGTGACATTCGCCAGCTTGCACTTTTTGGGCGCGGACTGCTGAGTCTTTAGTGATGACAAACACTAGGTTGTCGATATAGATGTCGTCTTTATTCCAATAGTCTGGGTTTTTGGTATAACGAATTTGTGCGTCTTTTTGATATGAGGTAAAGACGAAAGGTCCAGTACCAACGGGCTTAGTGTTGATATCAGCAGCATTGCCAGAGGCTAGCAATTGATCTGCGTACTCAGCAGAACCAATGTAAGCAAAAGGCATCGCTAGGTTCTGTAGGAACGGCGCATTGGTTTCGCTAAGGGTAATTTTTACCGTATAGTCATCAACTTTTTCGATACTAGAGATAATATCAGGTAGCCCCATGCCGACCGAATATGGGAATTCAGCAGGATAAGCTTTATTAAATTCAAAGTCTGGATCAGTGATACGTTTTAGCGTAAAGACAATGTCATCTGCGTTGAAATCGCGAGTCGGAGTAAAGTAATCAGTTTTACCGAATTTAACCCCTTTACGCAGATTAAAGGTATAAGTCTTGCCGTCTTCGCTAATGTCCCAGCTTTCAGCAAGTCCTGGCTGAATCTCAGTTTCCGCTCTTTTGAACTCTACCAAGCCATTGTAAATAGGGAAGGCACTCGCATCAAAATCCGTACCTGACGTATATTGCGCTGGATCAAATCCAGCAGGGCTACCTTCTGAACAATATAGCAAGGTCTTGGCTGCTTTAGCGTCTGAGCTAGCAGCAGAATCATCGGTAGTTTTGTTGTCTCCACTACAGGCGCTGATACCTAAGACAAACGTCGCCAACATCGTAAGTTTGAAGAGTGATTTTTGCATTATTACATCCTATGTAATGGTAGGTAGGTACTCATGTATCCATATGTTGGTACTCGAGCATGAATACGATGAGAAAGCGTTTAATGACCTCAAATTATCTATCTATACAATAATCGTTATATACAAAATAAAACATATTAAAGGTTGTTATAACTTTAAATTATATAGTTAGAAACTAAAAATATAAATAAGTTGTTCGAATATACTCTCTTAATCTGTCGTAATGCAAGTTATAAATAGACTAATTTTGATAAAAAAATTATTGTTTTACCTGTGAGAGCATAAATTTAATGGATTTGACTAAATTTAATAGACTTATGTATATACAAATAGTACATGTAATCGAAAAAAGCTAAATTGTTTACGTAGCCTATTTTTACTAAGGGTAGACGTTAAGAAATAATATGGTTACGTTATTTTCAACGTAACCAGTTATTTGATAGCTTTGTAGTGGCTATTTATAGAGCGGTTTATGGGACGATTCACGAAGCGATTTATGAAGCAATAGGTTCGATATGATTATGATTTGACTTAATGAGATCGGCTATTTTTTCGGCAATCATAATAGTTGGTGCATTGGTATTGGCACTAATAAGCGTTGGCATCACTGAAGCGTCGATAACTCGCAATCCGCTTACACCTCGTACCTTCAATTCCAAATCAACCACGGAGCTGTCATCTGAGCCCATGCGGCAGGTGCCTACTGGGTGGTAGATGGTGTCGGATTTATTGCGGATATAGCCGAGCATGCCATCTTTTTCGAGGTAAGGGGCAGGATAGTCTTCAGTGATGTACTTAGCGAGCGCGGACTCCTGCATGATGGCTCGCGTACGCTCGGCACCGGCAACCATATACTCTACGTCTTTCGGGTGTGACAGATAGTTTGGATCGATCAAGACAGCATCGGAGGGGTCGGTTGAGTCCAATCTGACAGTACCTCGACTTTCAGGTCGCAAGTAGCAACTGTGGCAGGAGACCGCATAACCACGTCTGAGATCACGACCATGCTCGATCACGCGTGAGATGACAAAGTGCAGCTGTGTATTTGGCCACTCTTGTGGGTCATCACCGACGCTAAAGAACGCACCTGCTTCGGCATAGTTCGTAGACAGCAGCCCTGTACCGTCTTTTCTCCACTGTCGAATGCTTTTGGTCAATGTCGAGAGTGCTGCCATGCCAATACCAATGACGTCAGTAGTATTGACCTCGTAATCAAAGACGACGTCTAAGTGGTCTTGTAGATTGCCACCGACTTCAGGTGCATCGACCACCACATCGATACCATGAGACTGCAAATGCTCTGCAGGACCGATACCTGAGAGCATCAAGACTTTGGGTGAACCAAACGCACCACCTGATAGTAGGATTTCATGACGCGCCATGACAGTATGTTCGACACCGTCTTTTTCGTAGACGACGCCTGTCGCTTGATTGTTCTCGATAATAATGCGGTTAGCCTGCGCATGAGTGATAACAGTTAGGTTGGAGCGGTTTTGTACAGGATGTAGATAAGCGGCCGCGGCAGAGCAGCGCTGGCCTTGTTTTTCACCATGAAAATGAGTGACCTGATACAATCCTGCACCGTCTTGCTTTTCGCTATTAAAGTCATTGTTATGATCTAAGCCATTGGCAATCGCAGCTTCTACGAATGCTTTGGAGATGTCTCGCGGACTGAGTAGGTCGCTAACATGCAATGGCCCGCTATCACCATGTAACTCATTGCTACCACGAACATTATTTTCAGCTTTGATAAAGTAGGGCAATACATCGTCAAATCCCCAGCCAGTACAGCCTTGCTCCACCCAGCTCTCATAATCTAGCTTACTACCGCGTGTATAGATCATGGCATTGATAGCTGATGAGCCGCCCAGACATTGTCCACGCGGCTGAAAACCTTTACGGTTATTAAGGTGCTCTTGCGGGGTGGTGTGAAAGCACCAATTGTTCAATTTAAGCGGTTTACCAGGAACCATCAGAATCAGTCCAGCAGGCACGCGTACTGCTAGATCTTTGCCATCACCGCCGTACTCTAATAAACAGACACTGATATCTGGGTTTTCAGTGAGACGGCTGGCGAGCACGCAACCTGCTGATCCACCACCGACGATGACATAGTCAAATGTTGTGTCAAATTCCATTTCATATTCCTTATAGCATCCATGCTAATTAAAATAGGGTACGCTTTACAGTAACTATTATTCTGCTGAAATAATAAAATAAAAATGACTCTGCGGTATCTGTTTGCACCAATATCATAGGACAAGCGAAGACTGTTATATTCGGTACATTATTTAAGATTAATGCTACCTAGTTTTGCGTTAAACGTCCTTATATCGCACAGATTTCTGAGCGTACGATAAAGCGTTTGCCTTCAGGGATTTCTAACGAAAAACTCGCGCCGCGCCCATCGACGACATCAATAGTGAGATCGGTATGCTGCCATAGATTGTACTGTGCCTTGCCCATATAAAATGGACAACCAACAAGCTCACCAACCAGCACATCCTGACCGCCTACTTTGAACTCTCCTAATGGATAACACATGGGCGAGCTACCATCGCAGCAGCCACCTGACTGATGAAACATCAGTTCACCGTGCTTAGATTTCAATAGCTCAATTAACGCTTTACAAGATTCTGTGGCCACAATTTTCATAGTCAACTCCTATGCTATCAGTGTCGAAAAACCATATCATTTTGAAAAACTATTACTCAAAAAATGGTTTTCAGCGACTTCTTAAAGTGAAAATGCAACCTATCTTGCGACAGATTGCATGTGTGTTCTAAGTACTGTCACCTTTTCACAGGTTAGGTTAGCTTAGAAGAATCCCATCTTTTTAGGGCTGTACGAAACCAGCATGTTTTTGGTTTGCTGATAATGATCGAGCATCATCAGATGGTTTTCGCGGCCAATACCAGATTGTTTATAACCGCCAAAGGCTGAATGCGCAGGATAAAGGTGATAGCAGTTGGTCCATACGCGGCCTGCTTTAATGCCACGACCGAAACGATAAGCGCGAGTGCCATTACGCGTCCATACACCAGCACCAAGACCATATAAAGTATCATTGGCGAGAGTCATTGCTTCTTTATCGTCTTTAAAAGTGGTAACAGCAAGTACAGGACCAAAGATTTCTTCTTGGAACACACGCATGTCATTGGTACCCTCAAAGATAGTGGGCTGCACATAATAGCCATTTGCCATGTCGCCATCATGCTTGGCGAGTTCACCGCCTACCAAGACTTTTGCGCCTTCTTTTTTGCCGATATCTAGATAAGATAAGATTTTTTCTAACTGATCTGAGCTGGCTTGCGCGCCAATCATAGTGTCGGTATTGAGCGGATTGCCCATTTTGATCGCTTTAACGCGAGCGATACAGCGTTCCATAAATTCATCATAAATGCTTTCATGAACGAGGGCGCGTGATGGACAGGTACAGACTTCACCTTGGTTTAGAGCAAACATCACCAGTCCTTCAACCGCTTTGTCTAGGAAGTCATCATCTTCATCCATGACATCGGCAAAGAAAATATTTGGGCTTTTGCCGCCCAGCTCTAGCGTGACTGGAATGATATTTTCACTGGCATATTGCATGATTAAACGACCAGTGGTGGTCTCACCAGTAAAGGACACTTTATCAATACGTGGATTAGAAGCGATTGGCTTACCCGCTTCAACACCGAAGCCATTAACGACGTTCAGGACGCCTTTAGGTAGAATGTCAGCTACGCCGATTAGGTCAAGCATGTACAAGACAGAAGCAGGGGTTTGCTCGGCGGGTTTGAGAACGATACAGTTACCTGCCGCCAGTGCTGGGGCAATTTTCCAAATCGCCATCAGGATAGGAAAGTTCCAAGGAATAATCTGACCAACGACCCCTAGCGGTTCATGAAAATGATAAGCGACGGTATCTTCATCAATCTGACTGATGCCACCTTCTTGTGCGCGAATCACACCAGCAAAATAACGCAAATGGTCAATGGCGATTGGAATATCAGCGGCAAGGGTTTCACGTACAGGTTTGCCGTTTTCATAGCTCTCAGCAATCGCGATGGCCTCTAAGTTGGCTTCGATGCCATCAGCAAGTTTGAGTAATAGATTCGAGCGTTCAGTGACACTTGTTTTGCCCCATGCATCTTTTGCCGCGTGAGCCGCATCTAGTGCCGCTTCTACATCGGCTTCTTTTGAACGTGCGATTTGACAAAAAGTTTTGCCATCGATTGGACTGGAGTTGTCAAAGTACTCGCCATCGACAGGAGGAGTCCACTCACCATTAATAAAGTTATCGTATTTTTCGCGGAATTGGACGGGGCTGTTTTCAGTATTGGGATAAGCGTATAACATTAACCACTCCTTGTTGTGTATTATGGTTATTTAAAATATGGCTACTTACGTATGACCATTTAAAAATACATTCTTGGTCTTCCTAACCAAGTTATCATCCTATCGTACTGAGCTTTTTAGCAGAACGATAATGACTTTTTATAATGATATATTTTGTATCGTATAACTTTAAGTTATGTGATATGAGTCGGTTAAAATGGTTCGCAAACGGTATGCAGCTGTTATAATTGTGAGCATCTATCTTGGCTTGCTATGGTTATTGAATTAATCATAGTGGCTTTCTTTTTGTACTATTTCTTCATAATATTGGTTGGTTTGGATCTATGCGTCAATCTTCTGCTCTTGATATCCTAAAAACAGGTCAAAATGTCTTTTTGACCGGCTCAGCAGGTTCAGGTAAGACTTATACTCTCAATCAATATATCGATTATCTACGTGCCCGCCGCGTCCCTGTCGCGGTGACAGCCAGTACGGGTATTGCCGCCACGCACATGAATGGCACGACGATTCATAGTTGGTCAGGCATCGGTATCAAAGATGAGCTGACTGATCGAGACTTGTCTACCTTGTCACGCAAGCAGTTCTTAGCAGACAGGTTAAAAGATACTGCAGTTTTGGTTATCGATGAGATCTCGATGTTACATGCCAAGCAGCTCAATCTAGTCAGTCAAGTGCTCAAACATATTCGCAAAAATGACAAAGCATTTGGTGGTATTCAGGTCGTAGTCGCAGGTGACTTTTTTCAGTTACCGCCGATTGGTAGTAAAGGCGAGACGAACCGTGAAAAGTTCGCGTTTATGTCTGAGGCGTGGCTCGATGCCAAGTTCCATATTTGCTACTTGTCTGAGCAGCATCGTCAAGTCAGCGATGCAGCCAATGGTGGTCTCGATTTAGACGATATTCTTAACCAAATCCGCCGTCAGGAAGTGACCTTCGAGGCGATTGCCGCTTTAGAAGCGACTTATGACCAAAGCGTCGATATCAAGCGCACCCGTCTGTATACGCACAATCTCAATGTCAATAAAATCAATGATAAAGAACTGGCGTCTCTAGACGGCGAGATGATGCGTTTTGAGGCGTCGGCGACAGGCGATAGTAAGCTGGTTGAGACGCTCAAAAAAACCGTGCGTACCCAAGACGAGCTGATTCTCAAAGTCGGCTCTAAGGTCATGTTTATTAAAAATAATGCCGAGCTTGGGGTCTCTAACGGGACAATGGGCGAGTTGATTGGATTTGCTGCTGTCAAAATAGAGGATAAAGACAGTAGTGACGCGTTAATCGAAGACGATAGCAGCGACGATGCTGATAAAGAAGATGCTGGCGAAAAAACGCCAAAAGGTAAGAAGTCCGCTGCTAAGAAAGATAAAGAGAAGCCAAAATCGAAGAAACCAACGACCCAAAAAATGCCTGTTGTGCGGCTTAATTCAGGACGAGAAGTCATTGCTGAGCCTGAAGAATGGATTATTGAAGATGAAACGGGTGATGTGCTGGCAAGTTACTTACAAGTGCCGCTCTGTCTGGCATGGGCGATTACCATTCATAAGTCACAGGGCATGACCCTCGATGCGGCTGAAATCGATTTGTCGCGTACTTTTGAGTTGGGGCAAGGCTATGTGGCATTATCACGCCTCAAGTCGCTATCTGGCCTACAGCTGCTAGGTATGAACGACATGAGCTTGCAACTCGATCCATTGGCTCGCGGCGCAGACAAGCGGTTTTTGGTACTGTCTGAAGAAGCGGATGCCAATTATGCGATGCTAGATGAAGAGAGTATGACGCAGGCGCATGAGAAGTTCATCTTAAAATCAGGTGGTACATTGAGCAAGTCGGTCATCGATGCCTATGCCAAGCTACAAAAGAAGCGTCGCGAACAACAGCAAGCGAAAATCGATAAAAAACAGAAGCTAGGCAATCAGGTCTCTGACAAATCAGAAAGTACGCTACTTGCGACCAGAGTGTTGTTAGAAGAGAGTTTGACCATTGCGGAGATATCACAAGCCCGTCAGTTGTCACAGTCGACCATCATGCGACATATTGCTGACCTAAAATCACAAGACCCAAGTCTTGCCTGCGATCATCTGCGTCCAGATGATGAGGTGATGACAGCCGTTGGCAATGCTTATGTCGCCATTAAAGTTGCTAATAATCCAAATGACTTTAATGATGATGGCAGTATCAAGTTGCGTCCGATATATGATCATCTAAAGCAAAGTATTGACTACAATACCATTCGCCTCGCATTGATTTTTATTACTCCATAGTTTTGCTGCCTATAACTTCACTATCTTTAGTTTCATAGGCTTTATCTTTGTTGTTTCTTAGTATTCAGCAATCATTAGCGCACTCAACGTGATAACGCTCAGTTTTTATACCCATTTATAGCGATACCCTTTATGTCCGATGTTATGCCTGATTTTTCGAGCGCTACTTATCAATTGACCTCTGACCTGACAGCGGCGACGTTCCGTACTACGGGCGAGAGCACAAAACCATTAAGAGTCGCTATCAATGGCTTTGGTCGTATAGGGCGCAATGTACTTCGTGCTTTGCTGGAGCGTTTTGAAGTGTTGGGCCGTGCGATTCATGTGGTGGCAATTAATGATTTGGCCCCAGCGGATATCTTGCTGCATTTATTAAAGTTTGATAGCACACATGGACGCCTCAGTCGATTAGGGGTAAATGCTGAGATTGTAGAGAGTGAGTCAGGTGATACGAGCAAGACCGAACTCTGTCTGACCAAGAACAACTTAACTTACTGCATCAATATGCTATCAGAGCCTGATCCTCAAAATTTACCTTGGCAGGCGCTAGGTGTCGATGTGGTTTTAGAATGTACTGGGCATTTTCGCTCGTATGAGCAAGCAACGCTACATATTGATGCTGGCGCTCAGCAAGTGATTATCGGTGCCGCGCCATTTGATGATGTGGATGCTTGTATCGTAATGGGCGTGAATACCGATGCGCTCACGCTTGAGCTACCGATTATCTCTAGTGTTTCTTGTACCACGCAGGCATTGGTGCCGTTGATTGATACGCTAGATAAGGCGTTTGGTGTGCAGTCCGCCATGATGACAGAGATTCATGCAGTCACTGCCGATCAGACAGTGCTCGATCAAGCACACCGAGACCCAAGGCGGGCACGCGCTTCTGGCTATAATATTATCCCAACGACGTCCAGTAGTATTGCTGCCACAGAGCGGGTGCTACCAGCCATGGTCGGCAAGATAAACGGTCATTCGATACGGGTGCCCACTATCGACGTGGCTGCGATTGATGTCACCTTTGCATTCGATACGCCAGATGTCGATGTCGAGACAGTGCGAGAGGTGCTCAAATCTGCCAGTCAAGCGCATTTGCATGACATCATGGCTTATACCGATGAGCCATTAGTATCTAGTGATTTTATCCATCAGACCGAGTCGCTTATCATTGATGGTCAGCAACTTATGCAAGTTGGTGGTCAATACAAGGTTTTTGCGTGGTACGATAATGAATGGGGTTATGCCAATAGGCTGCTCGATATGTGCTTACATCTGGCCTCAAGCAAGCGATAATGCACCAATTTACAAGTATTCGAAAATTAATTGAATTTTTTTAGATTAGGGGCTTGCATTATAAAATGATATCTATATAATGATGCACCAATGGAGACGTGGCAGAGCGGTTGAATGCACCGGTCTTGAAAACCGACAAGGGTTAATAGCCCTTCGAGAGTTCGAATCTCTCCGTCTCCGCCAAATTCGAAAAAGCCCCAATCATTGCTGATTGGGGCTTTTTTTTATGGTATTGATAAAAGTATTAATTAGTACCTTCTACTTCTATAAATTCCTTAATAGTAGGTAGTACAGCTACTTCACCAGTGAGTTTTCAAATTCGATTGTTTGGTCATCTACTAAGATAAGCGTACCTTTATTAATCTCGATAGTGATGCCACTAGCATTTTTGATAGCACGCATGACATTGATATCCTCAATGCTGCTTTCAATAATGATCTTGCCAGACTGTTCTGGTGCGATAGGTGGAGCAAATGTTGTCAAAGGCACATTAAAGTTTTTGCCCTTTTTCAGGTTGGCATCCTTCATGGTCAGCGTCCCCTTAAAGCTTTTTATTGCGCTTTTGCCATGATTGGATAGCATAAACTGCATTTTGACTTGATTTAAGCTATCGCTATCACTGGTTTTCACAGGGAGCAGGGCGACTGGGTACATCTGTGCAGTAGCGTTCGCCGCCTGACCTTTGACGATTGGGCTTTTCTTACCCGTTGGATTGTTTGGATGCAGACGTTCATATTCACGCTGTTGTATCAGCGCTTGCTTGATAGTGGTGCGCGGCATGGCTCCTGATTCATAAGCGCCGCTCAACTTCATGCGCAGCATATATCGGCTGAGTACTTGTTGGTCGGCCTCAGACAGTTGCTCAAAAGTTTGTCCTAGCTTTTTTTGCCATTGGTCTGAATCTGTCGGTATGGTTGTTTTACTTGGATCAGTCTGCGGCGATGAGCAGCCAGTCGCAATCACTAGCATTGCTACCGTCATGGTTGAAAACAAAGTTTTGTTGAAACGCTGATGTAAGCCCGTCATCGTACCCCTCCTTGCAGATATTTATTATGTTGAAACCTTATAAATAGTCGCGACTATATGCTTAATATACCTTGTTTAAACATCTGTTGTGTTTAGTTATGGCTAACTAAAACCGCAAATATCGCAGACTACTTAAAAACATATGTACCATAAATCAGATGCAAGAAGGGCGTAACAAGAGGAGAGTTAGAGAAAGATCAGTAATGTTTTAACTTTTATAACAGCCACAAAAAAAGACCAAGCTCGCGTTAGCAAACTTGGTCTTTTTTATTTTAATACGATTTAGCAGCGATACTATTAGTTAGCAGCGATACTATTAATTGTTTAATCGTTGTCTTGCAACTCAGATAGCGGATGAGTGATGTTATTATTATGCGTCACTACAATCGCTTCATCAATAATATGTTGGCTAACGCCGCGCTTACGTAGCGTTTCGATGAATACTTCATCATGGGCAAGCGTATAATCTTGATGGTCACGATCCAAGCCCTGACGAATATAAAGACGGATAAGCCCTTGAATGCGCTTAAAGCCCAAGTCTGATGACGTCGTTTCTAATAGGCCAATCATTTCTTCAGACAAACGAATACTAATCGGGCGCATGATTTTTTGCGGATGATCAGAAAACTTATTTTTTATACGTACAGGTATCATAATAAACCATTACTTTTAGTGAGTAAGAGCGAAGCACTCAAACAAAAACGAACCCAATCAAAACTAATCTTACCATACAATAAAAATGTCTAAAAGAACACCACAGCCGTGCTAATATTATTAGAAGTAAATATAAAAAACACAGCAATAAAAAAAACCTCCATCAAATTATGATAGAGGTTTTTAGTATATGGCTCTCCAACCTGGGCTCGAACCAGGGACACACGGATTAACAGTCCGTTGCTCTACCAACTGAGCTATTGGAGAATAGATGGTCATAACATCAAGTTATTGACGCTTTATATTAAAGCAGTTAATTAGCTTGTTTGCGTTATGTGGGGCACATTTTAGCCAAGTCATTACAGGCTGTCAACCTTATTATGCGTTTAATTATAAATATTATCGCAATTATTGAAAATTAATGCCAATCCCTTATCAGATAGGCTGTTTCAAGGCAGAACTTAGTAGAAAATGACTATAAATAGGCTTTAAAAATAAAAAATATTTTCAGAAAATTTTATATGACACATAGGACAAACGATAAGAATATAGAGTTAGTTGTTAATTTGGCAAAGTAAAACTGTATTTGGCGCTGTTTATTTTCGAATATAAAGGTGATGCGACACCGTTTGACACAATAAATTTGTAAGACAACCCTTCACATTGGTAGTAGAGTTCTATAAAATACCGACCATGTGGTTTCTTTGCTATGTTTTTTCATAGCATGCGTTGAACAAAGGCGGGTGTTCTAAAGATGAGTCCTACTACGATTGCTTACGGTTATCTGACTATTGCCATTATATGCGAAGTGGTGGGTACGACTTTTTTGGTAAAGTCAGAACAATTTACCCGTTTAGGGCCAACTTTGATGATGGGCGCGCTCTATGCCATCTCATTTTATCTGTTGGCTCAGACGCTCAAGACCATACCGCTAGGCATTGCGTATGCACTGTGGGGCGGGCTTGGGATTGTGCTGACATCACTCGCGGGTGTGGTGCTATTCAAGCAAAATCTTGATACAGCAGCAGTGGTCGGTATCGCGATGATCGTCGGCGGTGTTGTTGTGATGAACTTATTGTCTAATTCTGTGGTGCATTGATATGGAAAATGCTTATAAGCGTAAAAAACAGCCAGAAGTCATTCGTCGTGCGTTGTTAGATCAGGCAGCACGTATCACATTGGAGCAAGGCTTATCTAAAGTGACGTTTCAAGCAGTCGCTGATGCGGTTGGGGTTACTAAAGGTGGCGTGATGCATCATTTTTCTACCAAAAACGCACTCGTACTAGAAGTCTTCAATGATGCAATGGCTAAGTTTGAGGCAGAAGTAAACACAGCAATGGCCGATGATCCTGTTAAGTACGGTTCATTTACCCGCGCTTATATAGACGCCACCATCAGCCTTGGTGAGCAGGGGCAGGAAGAATACGATAACCAAGCGACCTTATATGTATTGATGCTAGGCGATAGTGAGCTGCGTGAGTTATGGGCTAAGTGGGCGAATGAGCAACTCAAAAAACATGCAGCAACGGATAATACTGAAACATTATGTATGGTTCGCCTTGTCGCTGACGGTATTTGGCTCTCAGACTTTTCAGGCATTGATATCGCAGACAAAAAACCATTACGTGAGCGCTTGATAAAAATGACGCAACAAGACTTTGATTCGTAAAACGATACTAATTCATAAAATAACGCTAATTTTTATTTCACTATTTAGAGACTAAATTTCGTTAAAGACCTAAATTTCGAAACTTAACTAACGACGACATTATTCGGCTTCAGTACTTTTACATAGTTACTTTTACATAGTTACTTTTATATAGCTACTTTTGCCACTCGTTCTAAGGAAAATTTATGACTGACATTAATAATTTGACAGATATTATCGATTTAAACCAAGTACAAACAGCTTATATCAACGGTCGTTATCTAGCGGTTGATGAGTCGCTGACGACTTTTGAAGATATCAATCCAGCCACTGGTGAAGTGTTGGCAACGATTCAGCAAACCAGCAAAGAACAAATTGACGAGGCCGTCAAAGCCGCACATAAAGGTCAAAAAGTTTGGGCGGCGATGACAGCGGTCGAGCGTGGCCGCATTTTATCAAAGGCTGTTGAGATATTGCGCGATCGCAATGATGTATTGGCACTACTTGAGACTAAAGACACAGGTAAAGCCTACTCTGAGACGAAGTATGTCGATATCGTCACTGGTGCTGATGTCGTTGAATACTATGCAGGGCTTGCGCCTATGATTGAGGGTCGTCAGATTCCATTGCGTGATACTAGCTTTGTCTATACTCGCCGCGAGCCACTAGGCGTGGTCGCAGGTATTGGCGCATGGAACTATCCTATTCAAATCGCGATGTGGAAGGCGGCGCCTGCACTGGCTGCTGGTAATGCAATGATTTTTAAGCCATCAGAAGTGACGCCTCTGACAGCATTAAAACTGGCTGAGATATTGACAGAAGCGGGATTGCCAGATGGTGTGTTCAACGTGGTACAAGGTAACTATGAAGTGGGTCAGGCGCTAACCGATCACCCAGATATCGCAAAAGTATCGTTCACGGGTGGCGTACCGACTGGCAAAAAAGTCATGTCGAGCGCAGCAAGCTCATCTCTAAAAGACGTAACTTTAGAGCTTGGCGGCAAATCACCATTGATCATATTTGACGACGCAGATATCGATACCGCTGCTGACATCGCGATGATGGCTAACTTCTACAGTACGGGTCAGGTATGTACTAATGGTACGCGCGTATTCGTCCCTAAAGCGCTGCAGGCCAAGTTTGAGCAAGCTATTTTAACTCGTGTTGAGCGTATTAGACTGGGCGACCCTATGGATGAAAATATCAATATGGGTCCATTGGTCAGCTTCCCGCATATGGAAAGAGTGCTTGGTTATATCGAGCAAGGTAAAAAAGGCGGCGCACGTCTATTAGCAGGCGGCGAGCGCGTTACAACAAACGAGCTTGCAAACGGCGCATTTGTCGAACCGACAGTATTCACTGATTGTACTGACGATATGACTATCGTACGTGAAGAAATCTTTGGCCCAGTGATGTCGATATTGACTTATGAGACCGAAGAAGAAGTTATTCGTCGTGCCAATGATACCGATTATGGCTTGGCAGCTGGGGTTGTGACTACAGATCTAAAACGCGCGCATCGCGTCATCGCTCAGATCGAAGCTGGCATTTGCTGGTTGAATACATGGGGCGAGTCGGCAGCACAAATGCCAGTAGGCGGCTATAAACATTCTGGTATCGGCCGCGAAAACGGTATCGAAGCGCTCGAACACTATACTCAGACCAAATCTATCCAAGTAGAGTTGGGTGCGTTTGAATCTGTCTTTTAATCAATCTTATTGAGAAAAATGAAGCCAGTAAGGTTGCTTATTAGCTTTTACTTAGCTTTTTTAGGATACCTTACTGACCCTAAGCGATTTATGTTTTTTCAATATTATGGAGTATGTTATGCCATCAACCACCCCTGAGTATGACTATATTATCGTCGGAGCAGGCTCAGCAGGAAATGTGCTGGCCACGCGTCTGACCGAAGACGCCAGTATTAAGGTATTGCTGTTAGAAGCAGGTCGTCCAGACTATCGTTTTGACTTCCGTACCCAGATGCCAGCTGCGCTCGCCATGCCGCTACAAGGGACGACTTATAACTGGGGTTACAAGACAGATCCTGAGCCTTATATGAATAACCGTGTCATGGACTGTGGCCGCGGTAAAGGGTTAGGTGGCTCATCGCTAATTAACGGTATGTGCTATATCCGTGGTAACGCGCTAGATTTTGATGATTGGTCTAAGATAAAAGGTCTATCAGATTGGACGTATTCTGATTGCTTGCCATATTTCAAAAAGTCAGAAAACCGCGATGTTGGCGAGAACGACTATCACGGTGCGGGCGGTCCTGTTGAAATGACCACCTCAAAACCAGGGGTGAATCCACTATTTCAAGCGATGATTGAAGCAGGCGTACAAGCGGGCTATCCACGTACCGAAGATCTAAACGGTTATCAGCAAGAAGGTTTTGGTCCGATGGATCGATTCGTGACGCCTAATGGTCGCCGTGCATCAACGGCTCGTGGGTATCTTGACCGTGCAAAACCACGTAGCAATATCACAATTCTGACAGGTGCATTGACTGACGTGATTTTATTCGACGGTAAGCGTGCTGTCGGTGTCAAAGTCGAACACGAAGGCCAGACCAAAAATTTCCACGCCGCTCGTGAAGTGATTGTCTCATCTGGTGCGATTGCCTCACCGCAACTACTGCAGCGTTCAGGTATCGGTCCTGGTCAATGGTTAAAAGATGCTGGCGTGACTGAAATATTAGATCTGCCAGGTGTCGGTAATAATTTACAAGACCATCTAGAGCTGTATATGCAGTATGAATGCAAATTGCCAGTGTCAATCGCGCCTGCCAATAAATGGTGGAATAAGCCTGCGATTGGTGCAGAATGGCTATTCAATGGCACAGGTCTTGGTGCGTCTAATCAATTCGAAGGTGGCGGCTTCATCCGTACCGATGAGAAGTTTACCCATCCAAATATTCAGTATCATTTCCTGCCACTAGCTGTACGCTACGATGGCCGTAGTGCTGTTGATTCGCATAGTTTTCAAGCGCATGTGGGCTCATTACGCTCACCAAGCCGTGGCCGTGTCAAGCTAAAATCACGTGATCCGCAAGCGCATCCAAGTATCTTGTTTAACTATATGTCACATGATCAAGACTGGCAAGAGTTCCGTGCTGCAATGCGTATTACGCGTGAAATTATGCATCAGCCAGCGCTCGATCCTTATCGTGGTCGTGCGATTGCACCGACCGATGATTTGGTTACTGATGCTCAATTGGATGAGTACGTACGCAATCATAGCGAGACGGCTTATCATCCATCTTGTACCTGTGCGATGGGTGAAGATAACGATTCGGTAGTGAATGGCGAAGGTCTGGTACATGGTATTGATGGCTTGCGAGTCGTCGATGCGTCCATCATGCCCAATATCATCAGTGGTAATCTCAATGCCACGACTATTATGTTGGCAGAAAAAATCGTCGACAAGATGAGAGGCGTACAGCTGCCACGTTCAACGGCAGATTATTATGTGGCCAATGGTGCACCGCTGCGTTCTGAGCCAATGCGTGATTATCTCTCAACAGTGTAGGCTGCGATATAAGCCTGCATGCAGGATACTGAATAAATAACGATATGAAAAAACTTCAATAAAAGGGCCTTTCCAAGTAGAGGCCTTTTCTATCAGCGCTAACGTATTAGGATAATGAATACCGTTCAGGTTGAATTTGTTTATAATTTTATTAGCTTTTTATTTATTGGTACTGCTTTGTCCGTCATACGGTTGGTTCCACGTTATACGGTTATAGAACATCAGTCTACTATTGGACGATGCCGGACAAAGCAATATCGGACCCTGTTTAATTTACCTATTGAGGTCTTTTATGTACAGTTCGCCATCACAGGATGTGACGAAACCTTTGAGTCTAAACAAAACGGTGTTTTTGGGCTCTGCTATTATTTCTATTTTGTTGATAATCTGGACCATTGCTTTTCCAGATTATAGTGAGGCCTTATTGAGCGCGAGCATGACTTTGGTATCGGACAAGTTTGGCTGGTATTACATGTTGGTGGTTGCCGCTTATAGTATTTTTGCGTTGTTTGTTGGTTTTTCTAAGTACGGCGACATAAAGCTCGGTCAAGACCACGAAAAAGCACAATTCCCGTTTTTAGCGTGGGCGGCCATGCTGTTCTCTGCGGGTATCGGTATTGACCTATTGTTCTTCGGTGCATCAGAGCCATTGATGCATTATTTGACCCCGCATACTGGTCTAGAGCCTGCTAGTGCTGATGCAATGCGTGAAGCGCTTGCTCAGACTTTCTTGCACTGGGGACTACACGGTTGGGGTATTTATGCACTGATCGGTATGGCGCTGGCTTACTTTGCTTATCGCAAAAACATGCCTCTCGCGCTACGCTCGCCGCTAACACCGATATTTGGTGAACGCTTAATCAAAGGCTGGCTAGGCGATGGTATTGATACCTTCGGTGTCGTCTGTACGTTGATGGGTATTGCGACCAGTTTGGGTATTGGAGTATTGCAGGCCAATGCTGGCTTGACCCATGTGTTCGGTATCGAATCTAGCAAAATGGTTCAGGCGCTCATCATCATAGGTGTTGTTGCTGCTGCCGCTATTTCTGCGATGACAGGTGTCGAAAAAGGCGTACGTCGTCTGTCTGAATTCAACATGTTATCGTCGATATTACTATTGCTTGCCATATTGGTAATGGGCAATACGGTATATCTACTGAATACCTTCACTCAAAATATTGGTCAATATTTCCAAACCATCATTTACAAAACCTTTGACGTTTATGCTTATGACGGTGCTGCTGGTGCCGAGTGGAAATCTTGGTGGACGATATTTTTCTGGGCATGGTGGGTTGCTTGGGCACCATTTGTGGGTCTGTTTATCGCACGTATTAGCCGTGGCCGTACTTTACGCGAGTTTGTATTTGGCGTGATGTTTATTCCGCTTGGGTTTATTTTTGCATGGTTCTCTATCTTTGGTAATTCAGCGATAGATTTGGTTGCCAATGGTGCCACTGAGCTGGGCGAAATCGCGGTCAATGATGCGGCAATGGGTATGTTTGCGCTGTTTGAGTATTTCCCTTACAGTGAAGTATTGTCATTTGCAGGGGTTATTATTGGTTTGGTATTCTTTGTGACTTCTGCTGACTCAGGCGCGTTAGTATTAGCGAACTTGAGCTCAAGAGGTATGACCAATGATACCGATGCTCCTGTTTGGTTACGTCTGTTTTGGGCAGCAGCCACTGGTCTTATTACGTTAGGACTGTTATTTGCAGGTGGTTTTTCTTCACTACAGTCTGTCTCTGTCATTGCAGGCTTGCCATTCTCTATTATTCTTGTGCTTTACATGATGTCTATGTGGAAGTCGCTAAAAGAAGAAGGCAACAAGCGCAAAGCCAGTACGATCGGCACGGCAAATGTGTTGGACAGTGGTAAGAGCTGGAAAGCACGCTTGCAACGTATTGTGAGCTTTCCAGGCCATGCACAGGTCGAAAAATTCTTGCATAATGTCGTGATGCCTGCGATGTCTGAAGTCGAAAAAGAGTTCAAAGCAGGGGGCCTTAAAACCTCTTTAGATACCAAAAACCTTGCTAGTATTGGTGAAGGTATCGATGCAGTCATGGATCAAGACAGCGGTCAAGTAGATGGTCTAAAATTGCGTGTCGGTCATGGCGATGAGGATGACTTTATTTATGAAGTCAATCTGATTAAAGCTGAGCGTCCAAACTTTACCTTAAGTACATCAACTAAGCATGCAGAGTATTATTATCGTGCGGAAGTGTTCTTAAGTGAAGGCTCGCAAGAGTATGACTTGGTTGGCTACTCAAAAGAGCAGGTATTGGTTGATATCTTAAATCAGTACGAACGCCATTTGCAGTATCTACATTTAGAGCGTTAATCAGACATGCTTTTTAAGTAAAACTATCCCCATAAGTTGAACGCAGCTTATGGGGTTTCTTTTTATGGACAGTTATTTATAAATAGCTGTCGTTTGAATTGAGATTACATCCCAAATAAGTGGCAAACAAGCACCGTAAATATAAGGTAAAATCCATTAAGATTAAATTGATCGACTGATACGCATCCACGTATTAGCAAAGGATACATTTGTGACCAAATTAAAGTACATAGCGCATTATTCAGAACAGATTCAAACTCAAGCTGTTCAGCTTATCAGTGATGGTAGGTTGGGCGAGTATTTGGAAAGAAAGTACCCAACTCAGCATCAAATCCAAAGTGACAAAGCGCTCTATCAGTATATAAATGAGATAAAAACCCAATACATGCGTAAGATTGGTCAGCTATCAAATGTCAGTTATAGCAGTACGCTCAAGGTTCTAAAACATGCCCTAGGTATCCATACGACGCAATCTCGCGTACAGGGGAGTAAGCTTAAATCGCACAATAGCATCACGGTAGCTAGCCTATTTAAAGACGCGCCGCCAGAATTTTTGCGCATGATAGTGGTCCATGAGCTTGCCCATTTCAAAGAACACGAACATAACAAAGCGTTTTATCAACTATGCTGCCATATGGAGCCTGAGTATCATCAATTTGAGCTGGATACGCGACTGTGGCTTCACTGGCGAGAGTTGTAGCCCTAATATCGTAAAGTCTATATAAATCCGCTACATCGTCATCCTCGCTTGAAGTATCAAATATATATCTACACTCGGTTGCCTTGTGCTGCTTTTAAATTGAATTGACTATCGTATGAATAACAATATTAATAACGTTCATAGTAATGTTAGTAACAGCCACATAAACATCGTGTTCTTCTCTGTAGCAATCATCTTAGCCGCCATAATTACGTTATAATCCTAACCACACACGATATAGTCCATAAAAGGTTATAAACAATGATCAATACCAAAATATATAAAGCCATTTACACCTTAGCCGAAGAGTTATTAGAAGCAGACCGCAGAGGCAATCAAGAAAAGTTTGATTCGCTGTATGCTGAACTAAACGCCATTTGTACCGATAATGAAGGTACTGACAAAGATCACCCAGAACAATGGGAAACGCTCGCTGATTTTACAGAAGACTTGGACGCAGCATTGGTGATTTATGACAAAGCATTGGCCAAAGCTACGGCCATTAACTCAAAAGATCATATGTCATCGATCGCTTTTTCTATGGCGGTGCTACAGCTTGAGACAGGTGAAAAAGAAGCCGCTATCCAAAGTCTGCAAAATGCCAAAGTCACAGCCAATAAAATAGAAGACAAAGAGTTCAAGGTTGAGATTGATGAGATGCTTACGAAGCTATTGGCAGAGTAGTTTTGATTATAGTAAATCCTATATGAATTGGGTACGGTGTTAGCCTCGCTTAGCCTACTACCTTTAGTACTTTCACTCGGTTTCCTTGTATCCAATCTATATTGAACCGACTATAAATAGGGTAATCCGATATGCAAGACATACCTGTGGTAATCGTTGGGGGTGGGTTAAGTGGACTATATGCCGCCTTTTTATTAGAGCAAAAAGGTATAGCGTATAGACTTTTAGAAGCGCGTGATACCTTGGGTGGTCGCATTGCAGTTGCTAAATATGCAGATGCGCATACTACCAATAACAGTACTGGTGTCGACCAAGCAAAATCAAGCGCGGCGTTTGATTTAGGACCATCTTGGTTTTGGCCGGATTATCAGACGCAGTTAAATACGCTTATTGAATCGTTGAATTTACCACGTTTTGCGCAGTTTGAAGAAGGCGGTATGATGGTTGAGCGCGCTGCCAACCAGCTACCTGTGCGTATGCAAGGTTACAAAAGCGCACCACCTTCCATGCGGCTAGTCGGTGGCATGGCCACTTTGATTGATGCGCTATATGCTCGTTTAGAGGCTAGTTGTGTCATGACTAGTCAAACGGTTAGGCAGTTGACTAAAGATACTCAGAATATCGAAGTACAGAGTGAAGACAGCTATGGGCATGTGACGACATTCCGAGCGCAACATGTGCTACTTGCGTTACCGCCTCGATTGGTAGAAGGCCGGATAGCATTTCAGCCAGCGCTACCGCAAGACTTAAGTGAACAGTGGCGCAAGACAGCCACTTGGATGGCGCCCCATGCCAAATACGTCGCTATTTATGAAACACCATTTTGGCGAGATTCTAATCTCTCGGGTGCCGCACGCAGTGCGATAGGGCCGCTCACTGAGATACATGATGCCTCTACGCTAGAGGGCGACGGGGCATTGTTTGGTTTCTTTGGGGTTCCTGCTCAAGTACGTCAGAGCGTTTCTGATACGGTGCTAAAAGAACATTGCCGTGCGCAGTTAGTGCGACTATTTGGTGCGCAGGCAAGTACTCCAAAAGCTGAATATCTCAAAGACTGGGCACAGGATCCATTAACAGCGATGCCCGCTGATGCCAACGGTAATGGTCAGCATGCAGTAGCGCCGCCTTCCAAACCAAAATCGGGCGTGTGGAAAGACTGTCTAACAGGTTGTGGCAGTGAGTGGTCAGCGCAGTTCCCTGGCTATGTCGCTGGAGCAATTGATGCAGCAACCGTCGCTGTACAAAGCCTACCTGCTACCATTTTGCGCCAGTAGCTATTATGGGGTTGTTGTAAGCTATTATAAAAGCCATCCAACATGACCAAGAAAGTTCGTCATCCAATAGGATAGTCGATGAATGATTCGTTTAAACAAACCAGTATTCACAAAACCAATTGGTTGATACCTTTTGTTTGTCTACTGGCAGGCGGCGCACTCACTGGTATCTCCACCAATGTGGCAAAGTACGCTATCGATGTCGGTCTCACCCCATTAGGGTTTTTGTTTTGGTCGATTACTGGCGCCGCTGTTATTTTATTTATGATAGCGCTCATCAGAAAAGAACTCCCTCCTCTTAATGCGCGCAGCGTAGAGTATTATTTTGTCGCGGCGCTTGTCAGTGTCGCGGCCGCCAACTTATTATTATTTTCTGCTATCCCTCATGTGGGTGCAGGTTTCGTCGCCTTAATCCTCTCATTGCCGCCACTGCTAACGTATCTTGGCGCGCTGATACTACGCATAGAGCAATTTTACATTGTTCGTGCACTTGGGGTCATCGCAGCACTTATTGGGACAGGAGTATTAACCGTGCATAAATTCTCTGCGCCAGATTCTAGTGTGTTTTGGATTTTAATCGCGCTTTGTGGTCCAGTGCTACTCGCTATTGGCAATATATATCGGACATTACGCTGGCCTGATAATGCGTCTTCTGGCGCACTTGCTCCTGGTATGTTGATTGCAGCAGTGCTGCTGCTAGGTTTATTCAGTATGATGTCAGACTTCTCTATTGCTGTACCTCTAGAGAGTTGGCTACCGCTAAGCATGATAGCTATACAAGCAGGCGTATTTGCTGGACAGTTTTTATTATTATTCCTGCTACAAAAGACAGGTGGGCCTGTGTTACTGAGTTTGTTAGGTGCGGTAGGAGCCATTGTTGGCGTACCCGTCGCTATTTTTTTGCAAGGGGAGCGTCCACTAGAAGGGTTGTTTTTAGGCGCCACTTTGATTGCTATTGGCGTGGCATTGGTGACGTGGGGCGGTGTGACAATGGCAAAGAAATCAGTCAGTAATACTTAGATCCTGTTACTATTAAATCCTGATATTAATCAAACAACTAAGAATTAGTAATCAAGGTAAATTAACTCAAGGAAGAGATATGTCCGCAACCAAGGAAGAAATCAGCGCCTTTATGGCATTGGAGTTTCCACAAACCAAATGCGTCGTCGAGGCAGTCAGCGAAAACGGCGCGACCTTATCGCACGAGATTGGCATAAATGAATTGCGTCCCGGTGGCACAGTTTCGGGACCTGTCATGATGGCTGTCGCTGATGTTGCCATTTATGTGGCGATACTCGGAAGAATCGGTATTGTCCCGTTAACGGTGACGACGAGTTTGACCATCAATTTTCTGCGTAAGCCATCAGCAAATGCTCGTATTATCGCTGAATGTACCTTAATGAAAGTAGGACGCACGCTGATAGTAGGCGAGGTCTCTCTTTATTCAGAAGGCTCCGATGATATCGTGGCTCACGTAGTTGGCACGTATTCGGTGCCGCCGAAAAATTGTTTATCACAGTGTTAAATGCATTGGGTTATTTGAACGTATTTGTATGTAGGTTTTATTAGTAAAAAAATGTTTATCAGTACAATTTTACAAACATTTAAATTTATTCTTTTTTGATAGTTATAAAATAAATAGGTCGTTTTTCTCATAAATAACGTATCCTACTTATAGATACAGAAAAATAATCTATTACTATCAAAGAATATATTTATAAAATATATTAATAAAATTAATAACTTAAAGGTTGTCTATAAAAAATAGATGAATGGTCGATAAAATGGTTTGATTGAACTAGTGTGGACCCCTAAAAAAGGATAGCATGAATTATATCTTATTAGAAATGGGATTAATTGAAGAGTTACGAAGATAAAAATGACCTAGAGACATTCTTTTATATAGAAACAGCCTATTATGCATTTATAGTAAGCAAATTGATCGATAAAAAGAAAAAGGTAAATATATGAAAACTATTATGGTTAAAACCAACAATGCGACTCAAATCGTAGCCGAAGTGGCAGTTGTCGCCAAAGATGGGAAACCAACCATCATCCAAGCTATGGAGAAGGTCAATTATGAGTTCCATGATATGGCGATCGGTCGAGCGCCCAATCATATTATTACCAAGCGCATCAAAAACGATTTGCACGTCTCATTTGAAGAAGATGGCAAAGACAGTGACTTAATTATAGAAGGTTTTTACGACAGTGCAGACAGCGCCTTAGTCGGTGTTGCTGAAGATGGCGACTATTACTATTACATTCCAGATACTGGCGAAATCTACGATTACGTTACGCAATTGGCAACAGGCGACGTAGAAGGGCAGGCGTTAGGCGGTGAAGAATATGTTGCTGCGGCAATACCGTGGTGGATACCTGTCGCTGCAGGACTTGGATTAGCAGGTTTGATTGCGGGGATCAGTAGTGGCGGTGGTAGTGATGCTCGTCCTGAGCCTGCGCCCATCGTCAGTCTGAGTGGTGTTAAAAGCTTAAGTGAAGCCACGGTAACGAATGATGCAAACATTGCGATATATAGCGTTACCCTCGATAAAGCCAGCGATGTTGATACCAGTGTGACAGTCACCGTTACGCCTGGTTCTGCCGATGGCGGTGACTATACGGCACCAATTACGCAAACAGTTACGATTCCGGCTGGACAGACTTCTACCGATTTCAGTGTACCGATCGTTAATGACGATATTTATGAAGGAGCTGAAAGCTTTCAAGTAGCGATTACGAGTATTAGCTCTGGTAGAGCTACTATCGATACTAACAATAGCACTGTAGAAACGACGGTATATGACGATGGTACAATAGACGGTATAACACCTGTTAATCCTGATAATCCTGATAATCCAACAGCAGGTAGTGATATCCCAGCTGTAAGCATTATTGCTAGCGATAATTTAGCTATTGAAGGAATAAATAATGGGTTAGTTTTTACTATATCACAAGATAAAATGAGTAATTTTGATACTACAGTTGATGTAAAACTTAGTGATACTAGTAGTACTAAGTTAGCAGATATTGCTTCTATTAGTTACGTTGGTATTGATGGCAATACTATGTTTTTGAGTGATATGAATGATATCCAAAATTTTCTAACCAATGGAGCAAGTGTTAAGATACCAGCAGGAAAGACTTCGGCTCCAGTTATCAGTGTTACAGTAGTCGATGACACTGTTTATGAGCAGTCAGAAATTATAGTTTTAGAAATCAGTAATCCGATCAACGCCAGCATTGGCACCGCAACTGACAGTGCCACCATCTTTGATGAAGATGCCACAGACGGCACCCTAAGCGAGGGCGACAAACCGAGTGTCACAGTGGGCAATGCCAGTGCCACCGAGGGCGACACCCTCGTGCATAGTGTCACCGTTAATGGCGTTACCGAAGCGGATGTCACTTATGACTTTGCGCTCACCAATGGCAGCACCACCGACAGCGACTTTACCAACGCCCCTGTGTTTAGCAATGGCGTCACTTATAACTCAGTAGACGGCACCATCACCGTCCCTGCTGGGGTCACTGACTTTACCGTCAGCTATCCGGCATTGAATGACAGCATTCTTGAGAACAATGAAACCACCAGCTTAACCATTGATGGGGTGATCGGCACCGGCACCATCAGTGATGCCGGCGACGTCATCCCTGTGGTCAGCATTGAGGCGACGAGCGATAGCGCCACCGAAGGCGCCGCTGACAGCCTAGTCTTTGCCATCAGCCAAACCGGCGCGACGGACAAAGACAGCACCGTCACTGCAAGCTTAGTGCTGGGCGACATTGATGCCAGTGACATTGACAGCATCACCTTGACCGATGCCACTGGCACCCAAACCATCAGCGTGGCGGACGCTATTGCTGGCATTAGCGTGACCATTCCAGCGGGTAGCAGTGTCCTGCCAACCTTTAGCATCAGCCCAACTGACGATGCCATCTATGAGGTCTCAGAAGCCCTGAGCATGAGCATCAGTAATCCGGTTAATGCCAGCATTGGCACCGCAACTGACAGTGCCACCATCTTTGATGAAGATGCCACAGACGGCACCCTAAGCGAGGGCGACAAACCGAGTGTCACAGTGGGCAATGCCAGTGCCACCGAGGGCGACACCCTCGTGCATAGTGTCACCGTTAATGGCGTTACCGAAGCGGATGTCACTTATGACTTTGCGCTCACCAATGGCAGCACCACCGACAGCGACTTTACCAACGCCCCTGTGTTTAGCAATGGCGTCACTTATAACTCAGTAGACGGCACCATCACCGTCCCTGCTGGGGTCACTGACTTTACCGTCAGCTATCCGGCATTGAATGACAGCATTCTTGAGAACAATGAAACCACCAGCTTAACCATTGATGGGGTGATCGGCACCGGCACCATCAGTGATGCCGGCGACGTCATCCCTGTGGTCAGCATTGAGGCGACGAGCGATAGCGCCACCGAAGGCGCCGCTGACAGCCTAGTCTTTGCCATCAGCCAAACCGGCGCGACGGACAAAGACAGCACCGTCACTGCAAGCTTAGTGCTGGGCGACATTGATGCCAGTGACATTGACAGCATCACCTTGACCGATGCCACTGGCACCCAAACCATCAGCGTGGCGGACGCTATTGCTGGCATTAGCGTGACCATTCCAGCGGGTAGCAGTGTCCTGCCAACCTTTAGCATCAGCCCAACTGACGATGCCATCTATGAGGTCTCAGAAGCCCTGAGCATGAGCATCAGTAATCCGGTTAATGCCAGCATTGGCACCGCAACTGACAGTGCCACCATCTTTGATGAAGATGCCACAGACGGCACCCTAAGCGAGGGCGACAAACCAAGCGTGAGTATTACCGCCACTGACGCACAAGCGATTGAGGGTATCGACAACGTCTTAAGTTATACCGTGGCCCAAAGCAATATCAGTAACCTTGACACCGCTGTACAAGTGACAGTTGACCCTAGCAGTGACGTAGAAGCAGCAGACATCGCCTCAATTGTCTACACCAACGCCGCAGGCAATCAAATCACCATTACAGGTGACACCGCTATTCAAGACGTACTTGATGGCACCACCGTACTTGAGGTGAACGTTGCCGCGGGCAGCACCCAAGCTGCCGCCATCACAGTCACCACCGTCAATGATGATGTTTATGAAAACAGTGAGCAGCTCAGCTTCTTAATCACTGGTGCAGACAATGCAGACATTGACAGCACCATTGCCACAGGCACCGTCTTAGATGAGTCTGATAATGCCGCAGATCCAAGCGATGGCAGCAATACCGAGGGCGACAAACCAGTGGCAATTGTCACAGGCGATAGCGTCACTGAAGGCGATTCGCTCGAATTTACTGTCGATTTAAGCAATGTATCTGAGTCTGCTACCACCGTCGCATTAACGTTAGCAAATGGCACCGCGGTACTCGGTACCGATACCAGCACACCAGTATCAGTAAGCCTAGATGGCGGTAACACCTTTAGCACGGTTACGGTTGCTACAGATGGCACCTTTAGTGTGAATGTTCCCGCTAATAGCACGGATGGCATTATCGTGCGCGTGCCCACAGCGGACGACAATATTGATGAGCCAGATGAAACCATCACCTTAACTGCAAGCGCAACAGACCAAGTCATGCCAAGTACGGCGACAGGCACTATTGTTGATAACGATGCTGCGCCTGTTGTTTCAATTGTTGGTGCGACTGTTGTTGATGAAGATGCCGGTACCGTCACTTATACTGTTAGCTTAACCAACCCATCCTCAACGGCTGTAACGGTTGATTACGCCACCAGTAATGGTACGGCCACGGCTGGTGCCGATTATACTGCAAGCTCGGGCACGTTGACCTTTGCAGCAGGTGAGGTAACCAAAACAGTCACGGTTGCCATTACTGACGACACCCTGTTTGAGAATTCTGAAAACTATACTATCGCGTTATCAAACCCGTCACTCAATGCCAGTATTGATAACACGCAAGCAAGCGTTACCACGGCCATTACCGATAACGATACCGCGCCAACCATCAGCATTGATGATACTGATGCCGCCACAACACCACAAGATAATAGCGTGATTGAAGGCACGGGTAACACGATAAATGGTGCTATTAATATCAGTAACCCGCAAAGCGTTACTGCTTTAACCATCAACAATACAGATGTAACCACAGCCACTGCGGCCAACCCTGTCATTATTAATGGTAGTGAAGGCCAACTGGTTATTACCGGTTACAATTCAGCCACAGGTGCGCTCACTTATACGTATACCGAAGATGGCAGTGCCGAAACGCACAACACCGCTGGTGACAACGTATTAGACCAGTTTACCGTCAGCCTCACCAACAGCGCAGGTGGCACCGCTTCTGACACGTTAGATATTCGAATCATCGATACAGCGCCTACCGCCAATCCAGACACCAATACCATGACCGAAGAAATAGACAAGGTCACAGGTAACGTACTGACGGCTACTGGTGCCGCTGCGACAGATGCCGCCGACAGCTTAGGCGCAGACGCCACACTCGTTACCGCTGTAGAGTCAGTCACATCTACCACGGTAGCGGGTACAGTAGGCGGCAGCACCCAAGGCGATTACGGTGTGCTTTCGCTTAATGCAGATGGCAGCTACAGTTATGATCTTGATAACGATGCCGCGCAGTATCTGGCGGTAGATGAAAGTTTAACCGAAACCTTTAACTACACTATTACTGATGCCGATGGCGATACCAGTAGCACCACGCTTACCATCACCATTACAGGTACCAACGACCAACCAACCATCACCAACGCTGCTAATGGTAATAACATTATTGAAACCGCAGCCGCCATCACCGAGCAGTCTGATGATGTTGCGATTACTCGAACTGGCACCATCAGCTTTACTGATACTGACACCAGCGATGAGCCGACTATTAGTGAAATATCGGCAGAAAATATTTATGTCTATGACCCAAATAACTCGACCTTTACCAATGCCAACCCGTTAACCGATACGCAAAAAGCCGCTTTATCAAGCATCTTTACCGCAGACAATGATTCGGGTAGTTTTGATACGGGAAGCTGGAGTATTAATGCTGCGGCTAGCGTTATTGATTTTATCCCTGAAGGAGAAACCATCACCATTCGTTACGCCGTACAAGTTGACGATAACGAAGGCGTCACCACAGCGGCAAATGGTAACCAAATCAGTACCAGTAATATTCGTTATGTTGAGGTGACCATCACAGGTACTGATGATGGTATCGCGCTGGTAGACGACCTAAACAGTACCAATGAGGACACCACACTATCAGTGACGGCGGCCAATGGTATTTTTGCGAACGATACCGCAGACGTTGACGTTAATACAGAGCTAACGGTTGAAAGTTATACTATTAATGGTATGACAGACACCAATGGTATACCAGAACCCTTTAACGTAGGTGATGTTACTAACGTTACTATAGACGACGTGATCATTGGTAAGCTGACCATCAATACGGATGGTAGCTATATCTTTGAGCCGGCCGCAAACTTTAGCGGCACAGTGCCAGTGGTGACTATTGCGGTAAGCAACGGCCCTAATGCCGCAACCCCAGAAAGCGGTACAGAAACGCTAACCATCACCGTCAACCCAGTATCAGATGCCCCTAACATTGGTGGCGATATTGACCTATCAACCAATGAAGACACCACCGTGGCCTTAGGCTTAACGGCCCCTGTTATTGCAGACAGTACAGATTTAAGCAGCAATACCGATGACAGCCCTGAACGCATTGGCTTGATTACCTTAGCGGGTATACCAGATGGTGCTACCCTAAACTATGGCAGTACCAGCTACGAATCAACAGGCAGTAATATCACCATATTATTAAGTGATTATGTTACTAATGACCAAATAATCAATAGTGCAGGCACACCAACCATTACCATGACCAGTGCTGAATTTGAGGCGATGACACTGACGCCAGCTGCCGATGACGCCACTAATATCTCTTTTGATATGTCAGTGACCGAATATGAAGTAGACAGCACAGGCGCTATTGTGTCAGGTGTGGACGGTGCACTCAGCACAGTTACTATTGATATTGATGTCCAAGCGGTTACTGACAGTGCAGATAAAAACGATCCTAATGATCCAGATACGCCACATGACGATAATGATGGCTTTAGTGAGTTTGGCTATGTAGATAATACACCACTTAATAGTGATGGGAAATACGAAATTAGTGCCAAAGAAGGAGAGTATATTGACTTACCAATTACCACCAATTTTGGTGATTTAGTAGGCAATGGTCAGAATCGTGAGACTTATGGGTTTGTTATTAGTGGATTGCAGCCAAATGCTGTAGTCTCATTCACTGAGGCGGGTAGTAGCAAGGTGACTGAGTACACTGCGGATAGTAATGGTCAGGTATTGCTAGGTACTACTACCAATACAAGCGATGATGTTACTGCTACTGACTTACGCGTTCGATCTAGTTCAGAGCCGAAGATTAGCATCAAGTCAGCTGATTATAATTCACAAGATATGGAGAGTATTACTGTATCGTTATATACCCAAGATCATGATCGTGATTCTGATCTTGACTCGAGTACTACAGGCAATCAGAGAGATGCTACTGTTGAGCTTATCAGCACAGTGACGGTAGATATGACTGTGACACCAGTAGCGGGTCAAGTGACTGCCAATAATGTTAGCACTACTGAAGACAACGCCATCACGTTTGATGAGTTCAATTTTGCCGTACTTGATAACCAAGACGGCAGCTCAGCCCTTGCCGAAACCATCACCGCAATTCGGTTTACCTTGCCAGAAGGTTGGACATATAACGATGGCACTACTGACACAGTGGGCGCGAGTGGCGGTACCGTTATATTAATTACCGATACCTCAAACTTGAGCAGCTTATCGCTCACGCCGCCTGCACAGTCATCAAACAACACTGACATTACTTTCGAGGTCACCAGTGCAGATTTAGATGACGATGGAGGTGTCGGCAGTGTTGCTATCGATGCAACCACAACATTAACCCAAACGGTTACCATCACCCCTGTGGCCGAAGTGGTTGGCAGCGATATTGATGACGATGGCATCATTGACTTAACAATTAATCCAGACCATACGTACACAACAGATGCGGCAGAAGACACCGCCTTTAACTTGGGCAGTGATGGCACGTTTAACCTACTCGATGGCTGGAGAAACCAAGACGACATCATTGATTTTGGAGAAGAAAGCCACACCACCGCCGCGACTGACTCTGAAGAAACCGTGGCGCACCTAACATTTGGTAATAAAGATGCCAGCACCTTTACCGCCGTTGCAGGCGCAGTCTTTACCTATACCGATGGCAATGGTAATACCGTGAGCCTAACGGACAGCGGTAGCGGGGTAAATATTCCGGCCGCTTATCTCAATAGCGTGACTGTCACCGCACCGTCCGATTACAGCGAATACAATGTCGCGTCTGGTTTTGAGACTGCCGTGAAAGTAGAGGCCGTCACCACCGATTATGATGAAGATACTGGCAGCAGTGTGACCACAACCAGTGGCGAGAGCTATTTAACCTTTACGGTTGCAGGCATTGCGGACATCACCTCGTTAGGGGTTGACCCTGCAACTGGTCTTGAAGACCAAGCAATTACCGATAGCAATGAGCGTACCACCGCTGCTGATATGGGGGATGTCACCACCGGTACTATCGGAAGTGATGTTACGCCTACCAACGGCATTGCGCTAAATATTCGCCCAAGCTCGCGTGATAATGATGGCTCTGAGGTTTATAACGTGACCATCACCAATATTCCAACAGGCGCGCAGCTATATGTTGATGATGGCGGCACCCTTACTTTGTTAGATACCAGTAGCGGGTCAGTGACAATATCAGACTACACCAACACGGTAGACAACTTGTATTTTGTGGCGGCCGAAAACTATAGCGGCACGGTCAACCTAAGCGTATCTGCAGTGAGTGAAGAAAGCGACGGTGATATTAGCTCATCTAGTGCCGTACTCAATCTGCCTATTACCATTGTGGGTCAGGCTGATGTTATTTTAAATGATGATTTGGCCACCCAAACGGCAACCATCACTGATGAAGACGGCCAAACGACCACTGAAGATTATACCTATATAGATACCGAAGACGCAGGCAACATTGCATTGTCCTCATTGTTCTCTGATGTTGCTGCGATTGCCGCTTACGACAGTGATGTACCTGCAGCAGAGCAAGTGACCTATAAAGTCACTGGTTTGCCAGAAGGGTTTAGTATTACTGGCGCTGTATTTTTAGGCGGTAGTGATGAGTCTCGTAGCTGGTCTGTGTCGTTAGAATCTTTGCAAGATGGCACAGCACAACTAGTCACTCCAGCTAATTTTGCTGGCGATATTGACTTCACTATTACAGGCACTACCACCGAAACGGTTTCTGGTAATAGTGTGACGCATGATACCCAAAATGTGTCTGTGTTAATCACGCCAGATGCCGCTGATGGTGTAGTGGCTGACCCACAAGTGTTAGCAGTAGAAGACGTGTGGATAACGGTAGACTTTGAGGCCTCGTTCAGCAGTGGCGATACCGTCAATGCTGCTAGTAGTGCCATTGGTTACGAGATGCTCGAAACCATCATCTTATCGGCTGATGAGTTGCTAAGTAACGATATAGCGTTGCGCGTTGATGGTGTTGAAGTCCCGCTGACGGCAGGTGTGAGCTATACCTATACTGCAGATCAGACCATCGAGATTATGTACGATGACACCAAGCGCCATAGTGACGATGATGTCAGCATCGATTTTGACTACACTTATACCGATACCGCATCATTAACAGACAACGCCTCTATTACTACTAAGTCGCAAACAGGCAGTGCCAGTATAGATGTCACGTTCCAAGCCGTTACCGACACGCCTACTGAAACGTTGACCGTGAATGACAATCTTATTGATAACTCTGGTACAAATGATGAGGCGTCGGTCACAGTTTCATTAACCTCATCTGATCAAGACGACTCAGAAAGCTTCACTCGCTTAGAGGTCAGCGGTGTGCCGGATGGCATTATTGTAGAAGGTGGGGTATTAGCCGGAGACATTTGGTATGTAAATGTGCCAGATACAGCCATAACCACTGTATCACCAAGCTATGATTTGGTATTGATCAGAAATACAGACATCGTCAATATTCCAGAGGGTGATTTTGGTATTACCGTGGTTGGTTTTACTCAAGATATTAATGGAGACGGCATTGATGGCAGTGAAGCGAGCAGCACAAAAACATTTGAGTTGAGCTTGGTCAGAACCAATACTGGTACAGACCCAGTAGACCCAGATTTGATTAATACGCTTTTGGTGACCCCAACAGCGCAGCTAGAAGACAGCAGTATTGTATTGTCAGAATTGATTAGCGCTACCCTAAACTCCGACCCTACTAGTGCAGTGAGTGCTTACAGTTTTGCCCTGACAGGTTTGCCAGATGACACCGTATTAACCAGTAGCAATGCCGATGTAGAGATACAACTAATTGCTGGGCAATGGATTATTAGTGTGGATAGCAGCGCCAATTTAACCCCTAACCAAGCATTGGCCGCAGTCACGCTCACCGCCCCTGAAAACTTTAGTACCAATGTGACAGGTGATGACCAAGATCTTAACTTTACGGTAGAGTTTACGGCCTTAAACGACCAAGGTTTAGACGATGACTTGTCTGCTGACGCAAGTATAGACGTCAATCCTGTGACCGATCCATTCAACAATAGCGGTGACACAACAGCGCTATCGACCAACGAAGATACCCCTGTCGCCATTACTATCGACTTAACCAACGATGCTGATGGCGATTATGTGTCTCTTGTTGATGGCAAGCTTTATTTACAACTTGATGAGTCCGGTTTAACCAATGATAAGGGCACAGCAGGTAAACTCACTGACGATAGCGGCACCGCCTTGGTAGCGGTGACCTTGGCCGCTGGCGAGGTTGGTGATATTCCGGCTGGCACGTATTATGTACTAGATGTGGCTGACACCGATAGCATCATTGATGGCGTTAACCCTGCTGATAGTATTACCGTTAACTACACACCGGCCGAAAACGAAGACGGCACCGCGGTTGTGAGTGTTTATACCGCGCATACCGAGGTCAATGATATTGCTGGTTATGACAGCGGTACAGTCACCTACGAGCACAGCTACAACGTTAGCGTGTCGGCACAGCCAGATGCGCTGAGTATTGTAGATAGCGCCGATGGTGACACCGATATTACGGCCACTGGCAATGAAGACACCAAAATTGCGATCGCTTATGAGGTAAATACCATCGATGAGAACGACACAGCGGCGGCTATTACATTTGACGAGGTACCTAACGGTTATTTGGTGTATTACACCAATACGTCGGGCGCTGTAGTATTGGCCAGCAATAACGGCGATTCAGATAGTGATGGCGACAACTCATGGTCAATTGACACCAGTAAACTGCTTGATGGTGTTACAGGTGGCACTGAAAATATCTTTATTGCGGCACCAGAAAACGTCAGTGGTACTGTCACTGGTATTAAAATGAATGTGATTAGTGACAGTGGTCTGGTGAGTGATTCGTTAAAAGTCACACTAGATGTGACACCTGTAGCCGATGAAATCGTATTTAATCCATCTACTTTAGTTGGTTTCCAAGGTAAGTGGACGACGCTCAACTTGAATGCGGCAATGGTAGATATTGACGGTAGTGAAACCGTTAATATCATCGTGACTGGTGACAATCTATATGGTGATGTACTACAGGTAACAACCAGAGATGGCGCGCCATTGAACGTAACGTGGGATGCCAGTATACAAACCTACGTTATTGAAGGGGTACCTTATGAGAGTATTAACAATTTGCGCGTACAATCGGCGACATCTTATGTTGGTCCTTTAACCATTACGTTAGAAACAGTTGAAACGGGCAATAGGGATACTTTTGTCACAGACCCAGGTACTATTAATATCGATGTAGCGCCTACTTTAGCATTCAACGGCACCACTGAAGATGATGTCTTGATTTCAGTCAATCAAACCGCAGCAGTCAAATATTCTGGCGGTGAGGGCAATGATACCTTTATTGGTGGTAGCGGTAAAGATACGTTAAATGGTGATGCAGGGGACGACACCTTAACCGGTAACGCTGGAAACGACACAATCAATGGTGGTTATGGCAATGACACCATCAGTGGCGGTTTAGGTAACGATATTCTAAACGGCGGTGCTGGTGATGATGTTATTAATGGTGGTGACGGTAATGACACCATTAGCGGCGGTGCAGATGCCGATACGTTAAATGGTGGAGCGGGTAATGACACGATAGTATTTGATGCTGCTGACTTAGTTATCAATGGTGGTGACGGTATTGATACGTTACTCATTAATGAAGAAAATACCACAATTAACTTTGGCACTTTTAATTCATCTAAGTTTGAAAGTATTGAGGTTATCGATATGACGGGTAATGGTGCTCAAGCGCTTACCAATCTGTCGACCAGTGATGTGCTTGATATCATTAACGATACGGTCATGACCGATAAGGACCTAATTATCAATGGTGACAGTGATGATAGCGTGAGTCTTGCTGCGACAGGTTGGACAAACAGCGGTACTACCACTCAAGACGGTATCAACTATAACGTTTATAGCTTCTCGGATACCAATGGAACGCACGATCTGTTGATTCAGACTGATGTGAATACTACTATCCTATAGACTTATTTACCTAGTACAGATTTTGATTTTTCATAAAGCGCCACTGGATTCAATCCAGTGGCGTTTTTTTTGCATTCACCTTATGGCTTTTTCTAGATGTATTTGGGTATATAAGGTTATATTGACTCTATTAATAGCGATTCTTGTAAACTCACTCACTAGGGTCTGATCTTGGTGGAAACTCATGGCGTAGCTGTGCAACATTAGCAGTGGTCACTATATCCGTGAAGCTATTTAGATCGCTATGCACGTATTGTGTGACAGCTGCTATTTGCTCATCGTTCATCATGCGGTGGAATGATGGCATTCCGCGTAGACCATTCATAACGACGCTGATAATATAATATTTCGACTCCATTTTGCTGTTGTTGGCTAGCGGTGGATAGTAGCCTGCGCCTTGCGCGCCTTCACCTTTTTGCATATGACAACCTGCACAAGAGTCGTTATAGAGTTTTTTACCATTGGTCGTAGCAAATCCTGTTTTGCCTTGTGTGCTGCCTTCAAACTTAGCGAGCCACTGCTGCATGCTGGCGTCATTGCTCATTTTGGGTATCGATGTGATATCGACGATATTGCTGACGGGTTCAGCCAATTCTGCTTTGGACATATATACGCCGCCCCATGCGCCCTGATTGCGACTGGCCTGGCTGTCAAAATTGTTGTCAAATACCATAGGTGCAGTTTGCTGACTGGCGATAGTAACTGCGTTTTCTACTTTATACTGACTACAGCCTGACAATGTTGTTAACGCTATAGACCCACCAACAACGAGTGTTATTATAGCTTTGCTTGAGCTGAGTGAGCTAAATGGTTTGATGGGGTTTGCTGTCACCACGTTCATAATTGTTCCTAATGTGCTTAGTCTCATTATTATCCTTGCTTCAACGATAGACTGGTTATTCAAAGCTCATTACTCAAAAGCTGGCTATCCAAGTTTCTTGGCCTTTTGATGCAAGCGTTTGGCGGCATCCATACCGGATAGTATCGCGCCTTCTTGCCACGCGGGAATATGTGAGCAATGCTCACCTGCCAGTACGATGCGGTGATCAATCTCGCAGAGTGTGTCGTAATACTGCTCACGACTGGACTCGCTCCAGATACCATAACAGCCAAGAGACCAAGGGATACGGTGCCATGCGACGGATGTGCCTGAGCGGAACTCCTTGGTATATTGCGGATGAATTCGTTTGCCATAGGCGAGAGCCGCGTTGATACGTTCTTTAGGGGTCAATGAGTTAAACTTATACGAGGCTTCCCCAAATCCATAAGCGCCAAGTAGGACACCAGAGCCTGAGCTAAACATATCTTGTGACGGGTAGGAGATTTGAGAGATGGGCATGTCGGTATAAGTGATGCCGCCATAGATCCATTCATCCTCTTCCCAAAACCGCCGTTTGAACTCCAAACCCACTTTGTAAGAGCTGTCATAAGGAACGGCTGCCATCGCTTGTTTCATTGGCGCTGAGACATTGATATCAATCTGCGTCAATATAGATAAGGGAATCGTACAAATACACCAATCTGCGCGCACTGTTTTGGTAGTATCGTCAGAGCTATTGCTATCGACATAGTCAACGGTAACCCCAGTTTCGTCTTGATTGATTTTGGTGACTTTGGCATTGAAGGTAATCATCTCGCGACACTCGCGCGTGAATGCATCACCGATTTTCCCCATACCGCCGACAGGCTGAAACATAGTAGGTTGATGCACATGCACGGTGTAATTAGTATAAATATCCGACCACATGCCAGAGTCTAATAACTTATCCATCGGTATAGGCGTTGATGGCTTGGCATCAGGCATCATACCACCGCCGGGATATACGCTATAGCCACGATGCTTACCAGTCTCATTGCTTTTGACGTAACGGTAGTTGGTATCTAACACGCCCCAGCCCTTGAGACCTTCGAGTAATTTTTCTTTGTCCTCTTTATTGACCGTATTATCGAGACTGCCTTTATTGACGGCTTTGGACAATAACTCTGATACATAACCGCGAATATCGCTTTGTACTTCGCCCAAGCGCTGCGGCGCACCATTGAAGTAATTGCCTTTTTCAAAGTCGCATGTGACCTCAGCGCCGCCCAGTTCTGTATATTTATCACCGCTATTAAGTGTCCAACTACGTCCACCACCACGGTTTTGGTATTCTAGTACAGTCACTTTGTAGCCCGCTTTACGTAGCTCATAAGCAGCAGTCAGACCGCCCAATCCTGCACCCAAAACCACGATACTTGCGCCAGCCGGTGCGCCTTGTAGATTCATCTCTTCTTTAAAGCTTGACTCGGATGCAAACCCCAACGTGGTCATCGCTTGATACATAGCAGTCGCGCCTGCCGTCTTACCTATTATTGAGAGCAGTTGCCGCCGTGTGGGAGATTGGAGCAGATCATTCATATAACTATCCTTATCGTGCTAAGTCTTTGCGGTATTATCAAAAATAGTAGTTGAGGCATATTTTTTATAGCTAACTCTTTTCTTTTATTACATGCGAGACATCAGCCGCGTTGACATCGCTATTTGGTAGACCACCAAAGGTGACTCGTACATAGTTGGTAATATTAGCAATCTGCGCAGGGCTTAAATCTTCTGAAAAACCGGGCATCTTTGGTGCTGTGTTAAAGGCACCTTTCGTGTCAAATACAATCACGCCAATGAGTGCATCAGGTTTTACGCGGCGAATACTACTTAAACCGACAATGGAGGCATAGCGTGCATCGGGCTGAGCATAACCATCGACCCCATGACAACTGGCACAATGGATGAGATATAAGTCTTTTGGCGAGTGGCTATGGTTCATATTTTGAGGGCTGACTCTGTTATTTACATTAGCAACCGTTTTGGCTTTTGCCTGTGCTAGATAGTCTTTTTGCTCTAGCAAGTCATAAGTAATAGAATCACTGACTGGTTGCGGTAGGCGAGAGATATTGATAGGTATCAAATAATCATCGGTCTTAATGGCTGGTAAGACTTTTAAATAGTCAGCCATCGCTATAAGGTCTTCGTCGGTTAGGTAGCGCGTACTGTGCGCCACGGCTTCTGCCATTGGTCCGCCCGCATAAGCACGCTTATTAAGCATGCCTGTACGCAGGTAAGTTACGATATCCATTTCGCTCCAAAGACCAATACCTGTTTCGTTGTCAGGTGTGATATTCGGTGCAAACCATTTGCCAAGTGGTGCGCCGGATAAATAGCGGTCTTTATCTAGGCCTTGAGTTAAGTTGCGCGGTGTATGACAAGTGCCGCAGTGCTCTAAGTTATTGACCAAATATTCACCGCGCTGCTGGGTTTTCGTTAGTCCTGAGCGATTTTCGGTAGAAGGCACATTGATGACATTCCATACCAGCATTAAGCTACGGATATTTAATGGGAAAGGTAAATGAGTGGTTTTTTCAGGCGGTTTGTCTACGATAGGAACGGTCTGAAAATACGCAAATAAGGCGCTGATATCCTCATCTGTCATGCCATGATAAGACGGGTAAGGCATCGCAGGATAAAGTTGATGACTGGATGCACGACCTTTTTGCAACGCCTTTTTGAAGTCAGATTCAGTATAGTTGCCAATACCATAGCGCGTTGATGGTGTAATATTGGTCGAGTAAATATTGCCAATAGGCGTCTCGATCGCTACGCCACCACTATAGTCATCACGGTGGCAAACCATACAGTCAGCGGTACGTGCTACGTAAGCGCCGCGGTTGGCAAGCGCACTACTAACAGGGCTGACATTTGGTAGGGTTATTCGACTGGGTAAAGTTTCCATTGGCAGGCTGACCGTACCTGCCATCACGGCGGTAGACACTAAGCTGAATCCCAATGTCAGTGTTACTATCGAAGAAAATGACAATATTGGCATGACGGCAGAAAGTGGCTTCGCAATGTCCTTATAATACCGATGAATCATGTCTAATTCCTTTTTAAGCTTTCTACAAATCATTACCCGTATCTATTAAGCCAGTGGCGAAACATTAAAAATACTACTGTCTGGTGGCTTCGACCTTAATAGTTAAGTCAAGATTTTTGGTCAGTCCGAACCAAGAGAATTTATTGATATTCCATTTTGTACGATTAATCGTAGCAGTGAACTTGCCACCGCAAACATCCTTTCTTAAAAGAAAGGTTGCCCGTATTTAAGGAATTTATCGGTATGATCAATGAGATGTCGCTTGATTTTAAGTTTGGATCGTATTGCAACTGGCCCTTGATATTACAAAAGCCACCAGTCGTGGCTGAACTCTTAAAGCGTTCGATAGCAAATCGGATATGAGTGCTGGCAGGATTAATAGCGTAATTGGCAGCTTGACTGCTATTTGCAGCGCCCACGAGCAATAGTGGAATGGTCAAAAAAGAATAGACATGCGATGGTTTTGGCCTAATAGACAACAAACGCATCGCTACATTCCTTTGCAGGCTATTAATATAGAAAAGCTTATTCACAAGCGCTATCCGTGCGTTTGCTTAACAATAAGCCAGTGACTGTTTATTATTTATACAGGGTTTTTCAAATACTTAGTAGTGCTATTTTAGTAATGAGATAACGAACGACTCTGTCATGTCCGAACGTCAATGCTAAGCATTAATAAATAGGTATTGATACATAAATATTGATGCATAATTACTGAAGCTAAGTACTGATGTGAACCTAAGTGCTAACTTTAAGTGTTAGAGTGCTCAATGTCAGCTAAGCTAATACCAGTATTTCTTTTATCGTCGTTGATGCTGTGTGTTTTATTTTTAATTGATTGTTTGAAAAATAGGGCTGCGAGCGCACAGGCTATGGTTAATGACAGCAGCATTGAGACCAATGTATGGCTAAAAAAGTGATCGCCAAACAGCATCTTGTATAACCCCATTATCCAGCCTAAGACTGTTACTGATATGACTATTTGGTAGCGGTATTTTCTCAGTGTCGGTAAAAATGCCAGTCCATATAAAGAAAATCCTGCGCTGGCGTGAGCTGCTGGGAAGCATCTGGCAGGCGTTGCTGCTACGATGTTTTGCCAAAGGTTGAGGTAGGGCAAATCCCCATTAAAAATAACTAAGTCATTTGGGCAACTGACATGGGTGACGCCTTTGAGCGTGGCAATGGTAGCAGGTACAATCGCCAATATAATCAGTAGGTAGCCAATCTCGCGCATAGATAAAGGAAGCATAAATTTATCAAGCTTACTGCAGTTTAGGGCAGTAGCATTAAGTTTTGACTGTCTATACTTGATGATTAAAAGGGTTATGAGGTAGACAGCCAATAGAATTAATAATGCTTTGGGTAAATCATAAAAGATAAATGCATAAGGCTGTGCACCTTTTTCGAGTAGCCAGTGACCATTGTTATAAAAAAGCTCACTGATGCGTACATCTAACTGACTGTGTTCAAAAGCTAAGGTGGCCATGATGGTCACGCACAGTAATTTTAGCCAGCCCCAAGTCATTGTGTTATTTTCTGAAGTCATGACTACACCTGATACCGTATATGCGATGTTGATAGATTTTAATACGATCTTCGTTTTATTATTTACCTAAGATAGCGCTAGCAACGCGTTTCGCTGTTATGCGAGTTCTCGCCATGCTTTAATAAAATAGAGCAGGCTTTAATAAAGTAGAGCAGACAACGCCATTACCCATAAAACCATTAACAAACTTAACGCTAAGAACTGCGCCGCAGAGCCAACATCTTTTGCAATTTTTGCGAGCGGGTGTTTGGTAGTGGAAGTATGGTCAACACAGGCTTCGAGTCCTGTATTGAGCAGCTCAACAATCAACGACAAAAAAGAAGCGACGACTAGCATCATTTTTATACTAAGCACAAAAGGCATAACGATGACAGCAGCCAGCAGTAAAAGATTGAGCCATACAACTTGTCTAAAAGCCGCTTCAAATTTATATGCGGCTTTAAAGCCATCTATAGAGTAACCAGTGGCTTTTATAATGCGTTGGATTCCCGTTTTGCCTTTGGCATGACTTGCAAAGCTATCAGCTGCGACCACATTATGATGCGTCGTCTGATTGATGGAGCTATGCTCGGCTGATGGTTCTATAAGGTTGGTATGAGTGATTTGCTTCATATGGCATTCTTAATGGTCTATTAAAATTAAGATAGCCTGAGTATAAGATGGGAGAGGTTAAGAAAACGTTAAGAGGCTATAGAGGGTTGAGAATAAAGCGTAATGGGTGTTTAAATTTGTCGTTTCCCAATCAGTAATTATGATTAGGAAATGAAGATGTCTTTGGATTATTGCGAGGTTATTTATAATAAATACTAAAAGTGCTACCACCTGAGCGGTTGGCTTGGTGAGTGAGCTGCCAGCCCATATGCGATATGATACGCTGGACGATACTAAGTCCTAGACCTGAGCCTTCAACCTTATGTTTTGTCTCATGCTCTGACAACAGGATTGTTTGCTTGTCTTTATACTGAGATTCTAATCGCTCAAACCGTTCATAAAGTAAAGGCATCATCGCTTCAGGAATACCTAAGCCAGTATCAGTCACCGTAATTTTTTCATCATCGATAGTAATGGTTACCTCGCCATCATCGGTATATTGAAACGCGTTTTTTATAAGATTGCCCAATGCCATTTTTAGGAGTTCGGGGCGTACGTAAGCGCTGTATTCTTGCTCAGCAATGATCTGACAAGTGACAGATTTATACCGCAGCAAATACTTCAGGCGCTGCATTTCCGCTAAAGCGATACTGTTAATAGAGGTTTGCGGTGCGTCTAACTTTTCAGGCGCGCGCGATAGTAGGAGCAGGGCAGTGATGATTTCAGAAGTTTCCTTGGCAGTAGCGCTGATACGGTTGGTAAACTCATTTAAGTGGCTGTCAGCGTCTAATTGCGAGGCCAACACCTCGGAAGCCCCCATGATAATAGTCAACGGCGTGCGCAGCTCGTGGCTGACATCACCAGTAAATAGTTGCTCGCGCTTGAGATATTGCTCTAACTTATGGTTTTTCTCATCGATAGCCCGTGCTAAGACACCGACCTCAGATGGCAAGTGTGTCAAATCGCTTAAGTTGTGATGGTCGGTCTCGACGGCTCGTTTCAAATCCAATAGAGGTTTGATGATTTGTTTAGAGGACAACTGGGAAAAGATAGCAGCGATAAGTAAGCTTAAAATAACAGCTACTTTTAACGTATCTGCAAATATGTCTTCTAAGTGCTCAAATATTGCCAAGACTGGATAATTCCCCATTGCCATTTCGGTGTTTTCTAGGTAAGTCAAAATATAGGTTTGACCGTCTTGGGTATAGGCGAAAAGATGCAGGTTGGCATGACCCGCTCCAGAAGCTTTATTAGCAGTGACAGAGGTCTCTTGCACCGTGTCATTGGCTATCGCTTGTAGGCTAGCAGGTGCTTTGTCATAGCGATAAATCTTGATACCTGGTTCAGCGACATATATAGGCTGGTCACCATACTTTTCTTGGCTAAGCTCTAGCTGCTGCAATAGGCGAGCCTTGACTAAATCTTGCTCTATTCGGCTCTCTGCGTACAAGAAAATACTGACAAAAGCTGCGCACAGTAATAATGCGAATATGAAGTAAGACAGTCTGAACTTATTGGCTATCGAGTCTATATTGAGCATGGAATGGAACAACCTAATAGAAAAAGGCGATATATAACAGGGCTATATATAATAGAGCGATAAATACGATATGGTCAGTCGATTAGTAAATTGGATAAGGCTTATTTAATTCATACTGCAATCACGACTACGCGCTTGCTGATTTGTTAGGGTCAACCACTTGGTAACCTACGCCAGGTACTGTGACTATCATAGGTGTGTCAAATGGCTTATCAACCTGTGCGCGCACACTATGCATATGAGTGCGCAGTGCATCACTACTCGGTATGTCTAGCCCCCATACTTTTTCTTCAATCTCAGTTTTACTGACGACGCGAGGCGCTGCACTCATTAGGATATGCAATATTTTAAAGCCAGTTGGGGTGAGCTTTAGTGATTGTCCCTCACGCATAATAGTATGCTCACTATTGTTTAAGGACAACGCTCCGACAACAATACTGTGGGCAAAATGATCGTCCTCGGTGCGACGTATGAGCGCTTTGATACGGCACTCCAGCTCAACCAACGAAAACGGCTTGACCAAATAATCGTCAGCGCCGCTATCAAACCCAGCGACTTTATCTAAAATTGTATCGCGAGCTGTGAGCATTAGCACGGGCGTTTTGTCATGCAATTCTTCTCTGAGCTTTGTGCACAGCTGTGTGCCATCCATACCTGGCAGCATCACATCTAGCAATATCACATCATAGCGATTGTTTGAAGCGAGTGTTAGCCCGCTATAGCCGTTATGCGCGTTGTCCAACTCAAACCCTTTTGGCTCAAAGAAAGCATAAATATTGGCCACGATATCGGGGTTGTCTTCAATAACGAGTATCTTGTACATGATGCTGACCTAAAAAATAGTGGTGACCTAAAACAATATAGAAACGGATTTAGTTATTTACTTTAAAAAAGGTTGGCGCACCTTTGACTTCATCGGTCGTAATACCAAAAAAGCTAAGCAATGTCGGCGTAATAAAATCGTGCGACACAGGCTGATTGACCATACTAGAGAGACTGTCCGCATCAATACTATTGCTATTGGGCGACCAAACTATCGTAGGCACGTGTTTTTGAGTATCTGGTGCGAACTTATAGGGCAAGCCGTGCAAGTAGATATTATTTTCACCCAAACTCTCTCCATGATCACTAATATATACCATTACCACATCATAATCTTGCTCATAAGACTTTAACGTATCAATCACACTATTCAAAAAATAATCGGTATAACGAATCGCGTTATCGTAGCCATTTATCACAGACTGAGCATCACATTTGGACAGCTCATTGGTCATACAGACAGGGTTATACGTTTCAAATGCTTTGGGATAGCGCTGATAATAGGCGGGTCCATGATTGCCCATTTGATGCAGTAGAATAAGCGTGTCTTTCGGCATCTCTTTCTGTGAGCTGCCTGATTTAACCAGTTTATCAAAACCATCAAGCATGCCGATATCTCGGCATTCGACATCGCAGTTGGGGTTTGTGTCAGCTATTTTATAGTCTTCAAAAATAACACGATCGGCCACGCCTTTTGAGCTAGAGTTATTGTCGCGCCAAATGACATTAACCCCCTGCTTGCTTAGCGTATCTAGTACATTTTCATTATACTTGGCGGTATCGATATCGTAGTCTGCTCGATTTGCATAGCTAAACATGCAAGGTACGGAGTAGGCCGTAGAGGTTCCACAAGAGACAGCATTCTGAAAACTATAGAGGTCTGACTGCTTTGAGAGCAGCGGTGTGGTGTTGCGTGTATAGCCGTTCAAGCCGAAGTGGTCTGCGCGAGCCGTTTCACCAACCACAAACACCATTAGCTTAGGTTTAGCATTGCCATTCACACTATTAGCAGGTGCCACGCGTTTCGCATCTGTCGCATGTAGTGTCAAAGTATCAGGACGGCGTAACTCATCGATATAGTTTTCGCCAAGTTTGATCGTAGAGTAAATAGGCGTGATTGGGTTGGCATAAGAGCGAACTTGTTTATGTTGACGGAAAAAACTGGCGTACTGATCACCAAATGGCAAAATACAAACTGCGATTAGTGCGACAGACAGTATCAAGGTGGCCGTTTTTTGTAGTATGCCTCGCTGCCACGTAGAGCATTTCAGACGAATTTTGCTAATGATAAATGCTGGCAAGATGCCTAATATCAGTAGTCGAATGACCATGCTAGGGGCAAACAACCCCATCGCCTCTGCCTGATCAGTCTCCAAGCTATTGATCAGCATGTTGGTGTCAAATATTGTCCCATAAGCATCGGTAAAATACCCACAGATGGCAGCGATAATTAGTAGTGCAATTAGTACGGGCTTAGCAATGGGACGATAGCAAAGCAGTTGCAATACCAGCCACAGCAGTCCAAATAGTAAGCCTGTGATGGAGAGTATAAAACCTATATTTTTGCTAAATGGATAGACAGCCAGCACCTGCTGAAAGAACGCAAGATTTGCAGTCGCTACCAAATATACAGCCACGATGATAATAAGATAACTGAGACTTATCTCACGATCATAGAGCTTACTCAGATAGCTATTTTTGGTATTGGCATTGGGCGCATTAACTTTAAGCACAGTGGTCTTGATGACTTGAGGTATGGACATACAGATACTTCTCAACAGATGGTAGGAAACGTCATTCCTTACCATAGCAAGAGGTCTGTTAAGAAGATGTTAAGGCGATTGATGCTAACTATCATAAGTTAAATATTGAGGTGTTTTCTGAGATGGTTTTATACATTTAAGTTAGGCAGTATTCATCATTGCCATCAGCTGGGTTTTGTTCTTTATGGTGATAAAACCATAGTGCATATTGATAAGGCCCTGCTTTTGCCATGATTGAATGATTTTATTAATGGTTTGTCTGGTAGTGCCAAGCATAAAGCCAAGCTCTTCTTGCGATAAGCGCAGATCTATCTTGATATCGTCTCCTATTTGCTTACCATAAGTGTCGATCAGTCCAATCAGCATACTAGCCAATCGCGCCGAGGTGTTGAGTGAAGTAGCATCATCAATCCAATCAAATGCTCGGCGGATTCGCTCGCAGGTTATAAGCGCGAGGTGCTTGTATAAAATCGGATGCAACTGCGCTGTCTGAATGACGAGATTTCTAGGGATAGAGATTAGCGTTACTTTGTTAATCGTCCACGCATCATGGGTGCGAGGATTGTCATCTATGATAGATATTTCACCAAACCACTCGCCATTAGATAAATGCGCCAGCGTCATGGCGTGGCCACTAGCGCTCACATTACAGACTCTAATCGTACCCGACACGACAAAGTGTAGCGCTGCATCATCGTTGTCACCGATGGCATGAATCATCTGACCTTTTGGGTATATCTTTAGCACAGCATCACCCGCCAATAGCGGCTGCACAATGGCTGGTAATTGACTAAACCATGGGTCGTTATTTAAATAATCATTGATACTCATAAGTGTAATGTTTTTGACAGATTTGGTTTTATGAAATGGTGTAAAGTAATCATTCAGGATATCTAACACAGTAAAGGAATACACCATGCAAACAACTATGCAAACCGCGACATCGACCGATTCAACCTCGAGTGTACACCATAATATGAGCGAACAAGAGTGGCAGATGCGCGTAAATCTTGCCGCCTGTTATCGAATGATTGCTTCTTATGGTTGGGATGATCTGGTATTCACTCACATCTCTGCTCGCGTACCGGGTACTGAGGATGAGTTTTTAATCAACCCGTACGGGATGTTATTTGAAGAGATTACTGCCTCTAGTCTGGTCAAGGTCAATAAAGCAGGCGAAAAGGTAGCGCCATCAGAGTTTGAGGTAAATCCAGCTGGATTTATTATTCATAGTGCTGTGCACGAAGCTCGTGATGATGCGCATTGCGTTATCCATCTACATACCAACGATGGGGTTGCTGTATCTGCTCAAGAAAAAGGCCTCCTACCTATCTCGCAACAATCATTATTCCCGTTATCTAATTTGGCTTACCACGACTACGAGGGCGTTGCATTAAACCCTGAAGAAAAGGTTCGTTTGGTTGCTGATTTGGGCGATGCTCATTTTATGATTTTGCGTAACCATGGTCTGCTCACTTGTGCCGATACGGTTGCCAATGCGTTCTTATATATGTATATCATGCAAAGAGCGTGTGAGATTCAGATCAAGGCGCAGAGTGGAGGCGGTGCATTGACGCCAATACCAGCACAAATATTAGCCGGTATCCAAGCTGCCTCGGAGCAAGTGACTCGAGGCGCAAATGGCGATATCGCATGGCCTGCGTTACTAAGAAAACTGCGCCGTACTGACCCATCATTTGAGGAGTAAGTCTCTAATGATAACTCTTGATGAGTGGCAACGGCAGGGGCAGTATGAGTCCATTCATGGTCACCAAATTTTTACTCGGTATGCAGGAGATAAAAGTGCGCCTGTACTGCTATTGATTCATGGGTATCCTAGTGCTAGTTGGGACTGGGAGGGCATGTGGGATGCGCTAACCGAGCATTATTATGTCATCACCCTCGATATGCTCGGGTTTGGATTATCAGATAAACCCAAAAATGCGCGCTATTTAATCAGTGAGCAGGCTGATATTTATAAAGCTGTTTTGCAAAAACTGGCTGTCAGTGATTATCATATCTTGGCGCATGACTATGGTGATACGGTGGCTCAGGAGCTGCTGGCAAGACAAGTTGAGGGTAGTGTTGAGCAACGTATTGCCAGCGTATGCTTCTTAAACGGTGGCCTGTTTCCTGAGACGCACAAGCCTATCTTGGTGCAGAAGCTACTACTATCGCCATTAGGACCTTTGGTGTCGAAGCTGATTAATAAGCAGAAATTTGCGAGCAGTTTACAGCGGATATTTGGTCCCAACACGCAGCCCACAGTAGAGGTGATAGACACGCTATGGCAGCTGTTAAGTTACAATAATGGATTGGGTGTGATGCATAAGCTGATTAATTACATACCCCAACGTCAGCAGTATCGCGAACGATGGGTTGGTGCGATTATCAATAGTGCTGTGCCAGTCAAACTGATCGACGGTGCCAAAGACCCTATTTCAGGTCAGCACATGATTGATCGTTATCGTCAGCTGATACCCAACGCTGATGTGACCAGTCTATCTATGTTAGGTCACTACCCACAGATAGAGGAAGCCGAGGCCGTTACCACAGCTTATTTACAATTTAGACGCAGTATTCTGTAGATACCGTTCAATCTCACAAACGCAGGGCATCAAATGGTGCTCTGCGTTTTTTTGTTCTCTTATCACCTTTTAGCTTTCAAGAAAAATGTATAAGTTTAAATGAGACTAATATCCGTGAGCGCAGTCACAGAGCTGTGCAAAAGGTTTTTGATAAAATGATCACTAACAAATGGCTAATTATCATTAAATGGCCTATATACATAGTGCTACAAGATACTAATGACTTGATAAAAAAGGTGTTTTGAAAAGTTTGAGGTTTTGGAGCGTAGTCTAAGAGACTATCTTTTAAATTTATTATGAGAATATAAAGTAATCGAGTAAAGTCTAACAGATATAACTATTCTTAAAAGCTGTTATAAGTGCTTCCATTATAGCGGTCTGTTTTAGATGGTCTGTTAATAGGTTTTAAGAGTGAAATAGGTGGTTCCGTTAAGGTATACCGTAACTTCACATGGTAGATACTAGCTTAACAGCAAAGGTGTTAAGCTCAGTCATTATCTATAATTCACTCAAACTATAATAATTATCACATCCTATCTGATTTCCATTTTCACAACTTTTTTTAAACCATTCTTTCGCATCAATACTGTTACTCTTTACACCTTCCCCTTGAATATACATAAGACCAAGACTATATTGTGCATCTGCATTATTTTGCTCAGCAGCCTTTGTAAACCATTTTATTGCCTGAACATAATTTTTTTCTGATCCCTCGCCTAAGTAGTATAGAAGACCAATACTATATTGTGCATCTGCATTATTTTGCTCAGCAGCTTTTGTATACCATTTCATTGCTATATTAGGATTTTGCGGTACACCAATTCCCTCTACATAATGATAACCAAGATTAAGTTGTGCTGGTCCATAATCCTGCTCAGCAGCTTTTTTGAACCACTTTACCGCTTTGGTGTAATCTTGCTCAACTCCCTTACCCGCATCGTACATAAGCGCTAAATTATATTGAGATAATGCAAAACCTTGTTCAGCAGCTTTTAGACGCTACTTTGCTGACTCATTATAATTTTGCTGGACTCCCTTACCTCGTTCGTACATAACACCCAGATTATGTTGAGATTCCACGAAACCTTGTTCAGCAGCTTTTTTGAACCACTTTACCGCTTTGGTGTAATCTTGCTCGACTCCCTTACCTTGTTCGTACATAACACCCAGATTATGCTGTGCGAAAGCATCACCTATTTCTGCTAGTTCTTTTAAGCTTTCAACGTCATTGCTTTCGTCTTCAGCCACTAATTGCGCTTGATAAACACTTTGTTTATCAACATTTGAATCCTTCTGACAACTTATCAATGATATAGATAAAGATGTAAGGACTACGGATAATGAAATTTTAAACAAGGTCATTTAATACATTCACTCAGGAGGTTTTATTTGTTTAGATTATCATCTAAGTTAGAATTGTAGGGTCTAGCTACCATAACATCCATTATGGGAATATGATCGATGCCTGTATAGCGCACCAAACACGATTTTATGAGATAAGCGCAAGATTGAACGATCTATCCACTACCCAAAGTTGGACGTTAAGAACGGCACACCTTCGCCATGATATTGAACGTCAAAACAGACACAAAAAGCCTTAGCTAGGCTGTGTGAGATGAAAATGAAAAAAGGTAGCAAGATAATTCTATTGTCCTTGATAGCTGTGCTATTTTTAGCTCTTGGTGTTGTGCTATATGTTCTTTATCAAGGCTATCTAGTGATTTTACATTCTGTCTAGTAAGCAGCTTTAAGGATAATAAAAGAATGAATCAATTCAAAAAACCTTCGAATTAACCACAATAATTACACTCACAAGTACATTAACAGCGGCCATCAATATATAAAAAATTTAATATCAACAACTTAGGTTCCGTGTTCAAGTCCTCACTCGGGAACCGAACCTTTAGCAGCCGTATTTTAGCTTTTTTCACTGACTATTTTAGATAAGTTTAGGCTTTAGCGCTGTCCACCCAAGAGAACTCTTCTAAGATACGCATCCATTGATCGTCTAATCCTGCTTTTAGTACTAGTGGCTCACCAGTGACGGGGTGGCTGAGTGCCAAAGTCTGAGCATGCAGCAACATACGCGTGCACTTATAGTGAGTACGAAAAAATCGTGTATGACGTATATCGCCGTGACTGGTATCACCCACGATGTGATGGAATACATGTCTCATATGCCGACGCAGCTGATGTTTGCGTCCAGTTTCAGGCGTTAAGCGCACCAGACTGTAGCGGCTAGTGGCATGCTTTTTTGATACTGCAAATGGCAGCTCAATTTGTGCCAAACTCTGCCAGTGGGTGACCGCTTCTTGGGCAGGTTTATCTAAGTTCGCAAATTTATCGGCAATGGTATCAGGCTTAAAGCTCAACGCATAGTCAACAGTACCTTGTTCAGACATAAACCCGCGCACCACGGCCAAATATTGCTTGGTCACTTTGCGCTCAGTAAACGCTTCGGTAAGGCTACGTGCCACGGCTGAACTCTTAGCAAATAACAACACACCTGATGTAGGCTTGTCTAACCTATGCACTGGAAACACATGGCAGCCTACCGCATCACGGGTGAGCTGCATAGCAAAGCGTGTCTCGCCTTTGTCCAGCCAACTGCGATGCACCAACAGACCAGCTTCTTTATTAATCGCTACTATATACTCATCTTCATAAATAATTTCTATTTGATCAGCAGTATTGCCTTCGATGTCCATGCTTTCAGTGCTCATATTTTAGATGCGTCAATTATATAACCTTTTTATTGTACCTGTAGTGGCATAACAAATTTAGAGCCAGACTTTGAGTACGGTATTTTGGTTTCAGAAGGGGAGGTAGCGTCCGAAGGCAAGGTTTGTCAGCAAGACCAGTTGTTCCGTTTTCATGATAGCGATGTCGCTAATAACAAAAGTATTAAGCTGGCTGCCAAAAAAGGCACACGTATTCTTCTTATCGGCGGCGAACCGCTTAATAACCAAGTACTAATTTGGTGGTACTTCATTACTGATAACAACGCTGAGATTGAGCAATCTATTATTGATTGGAGTAGTAGCCATGAGCGTTTCGGTAACGTTGACTTTGATATGAAGCGTTTGCCTGCACCTGAACTACCGAAAGGTTTTAAAGGTTGATGACAATTTGTCTCGCCCCTCACTATTTGACCTTAACTTGTAGAAAGCTGCTTAAATAAAATAAGAGGAGTTTGACGTAAGGGTTGGAAGGGGTAAGCTAACCAGACATCAAGTCCTGATTCGCACATAATTACCACGATGATAGATCATATATGAATCAGGACAATATTTGAGAGGTAGCTCAGTTGGCTCACAAACAAAGCTTCAACATTTAAGTTCTATAAAGGACTTTTACGACATGCCAGCCAAATTTGGTCTTTACTAAATGCGGGGTAAATAGCTCGCCAGTAAAGCAAACCTTATCAAATGGCCCGACCATATCACCTTTGCCAAACTCACCTAAGCTGCCACCTTTTTTACCTGATGGGCAAGTTGAGTATCGCTTGGCCAGTACATCAAATTTAGCACCTTTTTTAAGCTTGGCAATAATGTCCTCAGCTTGTTCTTTATGTTTTACCAAAATGTGCAATGCGCTAGCGGTACGAGCCATAATGTAACCCTTTCATAAAATATCGATTATTGGGACATTATATCACTACTTACCTTGGTTGCTAACATCACTTGTAGGCGTTGATTTCTCACAAGTTACTATCTATATAGACCCTACTATTTGGGTTTTGGTCTATAGCTGTACTTTACTCATCTCAAATCACGGAATCAAACTATCTACCAAAAGCTGAGTGCTAGTGTTTAATGCCTCGTTAGCGAACTTCTTATTTCTCAAGCTATGGTTACATACCGCTTCAGTCTGCGTAGAAAAGTCAGAATAGTGCTGAGTGACTGCCCAAATATGGAAAATCAAATGAATGGCAGAAACTGACTTGAGCTTTTTTTCTGCAATCCAGCCATCAATCACTGCCACCTTTTCACGAACCAGTTTTCTCAAAGGGCCTTTTAATACGGCCATCAAATGAGGCGCTCCTTGTATAATCTCTAACGCATACAGTCTCGACGCTGCAGGTGATTTTTTTGAGATTTTATACTTTTCTTCAATATAGGTCTTAAGGGCAACCCTTGGATCTTGGTTGATGTCAATCTCACTCAAAGGCGATAACCACTTACTCAGTACCTTTTCTAAAACAGCAACATACAGAACTTCTTTACTTTGGAAGTAATAAAATATATTCGATTTAGATATGTCAGCCTCTTCGGCAATTTGCTCCATTCGCGCGCCATTTAACCCCTCTTGGGAAAATACGATCAATGCAGCATTAATGATATGTTCTTTCTTTTTTAATATCTTTGCACTCGTCTCTGTCTCTTCTTTTAGTGCGTATTCTTTCACTATGTTGTCCCTCATCATAAAGCCATATAAACCTAGTTGTAGATGATAGCTGATTCAATTTCAAAAAGGGTCGAAGTAACCGAATGCAGATGCTATTGGTTAATCAAAACAGATATGCCAACTACTTCAGCAGCGGTCAATACCGTCTCGGTTTACAGGTTCACCGACCATAGCAACCTGTTATTAATCAGTCTTTTTTACTACTTATTTCACCTTACCCTCGTTCAAACCACCATCAAAATGCACTTAGAAATAATTTATACATTTGTGCACTATTTTATAACACTTTGCACCATTTTATAACACCTCGCACTATTTATCCGCATATTTTTGGACCATATGGTTTAAAAAAAATTCTACATAAAACAGATAAGTTATTGATAATTAAATGTTAAATAATTTGGCATAAATTATGCTACATAAAAAACATGAAATAATCTTTATTTCTTTTATCGCTCTTTTCTTCCTCAAACGTATAGGTGAAATCATGGAAATAGGTATTTTTTGTCCGATTGGTAACAATGGCTGGTTAATTTCAAAAAACGCGCCACAGTACAAGCCAACATTTGAGCTTAATAAACAGATTGTGCAAAGTGCCGAACATTATGGTTTCGATTTTGCGCTCTCGATGATCAAGCTGCGCGGTTTTGGCGGTGAGACTGAGTTTTGGGATTATAACCTTGAAAGCTTTACGTTGATGGCGGGATTGGCCGCTGTTACCTCCAAAATAAAAATCTATGCCACATCGGCGACTTTGGTCATGCCACCTGCCATCGTCGCCAGAATGGCCTCGACGCTTGATAGCATCTCAAACGGTCGGTTTGGATTGAATGTCGTGACTGGCTGGCAGCAAGCAGAATATGGACAGATGGGCATGTGGCCAGGTGATGATTATTTTGGTAAGCGCTATGACTACTTATCTGAATATGTACAAATCCTAAGAGATCTTTGGGCAACAGGTCAATCTGATTTGAAAGGTGAGTTCTTCCAAATGGATGACTGCCAAGTGAAGCCTATTCCACAAGGGGATATGAAAATTATCTGTGCAGGCCAGTCAGATACAGGTTTAGCGTTCTCTGCAAAATATGCCGATTACAACTTTGTCTTTGGTAAAGGTCTGAATACGCCAACTGCCTATGCTGGTATTAACGACCGCTTAAAGGTACACACGGATAAGACGGGTCGTAATGTTCCCACTTATGTACTCTTTATGGTCATTGCAGATGAGACTGACGAAAAAGCCCAAGCAAAATGGCTCTCCTACAATGAAGGTGCAGATTTTGAAGCCATTGATTGGTTGCAGTCACAAGGCGGCAAGGACAAAACCTCAGGCAAAGATACGAATATTCGCCATATGGCCTCAAGTGTGTCACCAGTCAATATCAATATGGGTACGTTGGTTGGCTCTTTTGAAAATGTCGCTCGTATGTTAGATGAAGTCGCTGAAGTACAAGGTACAGATGGTGTCTTATTGACCTTTGATGATTTCGTACAAGGTGTTGAAGATTTTGGTAATGAAGTCCAGCCGCTTATGAAAAGCCGCATCAATGTCGATACCCCAGTTGCTAGCCAAGCTATCAGCGAAGCCTAATAAAAGGAGCGAATATGAATTCGGTTAATACAGTTTGTGCAGACTTTACCAAAGCGTCATCTCCCGTTTTAAAGTCATCGCCTGAATCTCTTCAGTTAGATCCATCGCAGACGGCATTGATCGTGGTCGATATGCAAAACGCGTATGCCAGTCAAGGTGGTTATCTGGATTTGGCTGGGTTTGATGTCACGAAGACCAAACCCGTCATCGACCAAGTAAAGCAAGCCGTCGATATCGCCCATCAAGCAGGCATACAAGTCATTTACTTTAGAAATGGTTGGGACAATAAATACGTAGAGGCGGGTGGTAGCGGATCGCCCAATTACCACAAGTCAAATGCCCTAAAAACCATGCGTAAAAACTCTGAGCTTAATGGAACGTTGTTAGCAAAAGGGGGCTGGGATTACGAGTTGGTCGACGAGCTTAGCCCTGCGCCTCAAGACATCGTCATAGATAAGATTCGTTATAGCGGCTTCGCTAATAGCAATTTAGACAGTGTACTGCGGTCACGAGGTATTCGTAATTTATTACTTACTGGTATCGCGACCAACGTCTGTGTTGAATCTACGCTCAGAGATGGATTTTTTCTTGAGTATTTTGGGGTTTTATTAAATGACGCTTGCTATCAGGCAGGACCTGTAGAGGCTCATGACGCCACACTCTATAACGTAAAAAACTTTTTTGGTTGGGTATCTGATGTGGCTAGCATGCAGCAGTGCTTTTTAGATAGCTAGTACTTTTAATAGGCAGCTCTATTAATAGACAACTCTTTTGATAGACAGTGTTTTCACAGCCTAAACCAAACTTTTCATACTTAATCTAACTTCAATAGGAATATAGATATGTCTAAACAAGTGATTATACCTGAGGGTACCAGCAAGCCATTGGCCCCTTATGTCCCAGCGACTAAGGCCGATAACATTGTTTACGTTTCTGGCACTTTACCCTTTGATGAAAATAACGATGTTGTACATGTCGGCGATGCAGCCGCTCAAACTCGCCATGTGTTGACGACGATAAAAAACGTGATTCAAACCGCTGGCGGCGATATGGATGATGTGACGTTTAATTCAATTTTTGTAAAAGACTGGGCAGATTATGACGCGGTCAATAAAGTCTATGCAGAGTTCTTCCCTAATGAAAAACCAGCCAGATTTTGCATTCAATGTGGATTAGTAAAACCAGACGCTCTAGTCGAAATCGCGTCGATAGCACACGTTGGATAAGAGAGCCTGTTTAAAAATAACTGCGGTTAGTAAGTTCAAATTTACCTGATATTTACCCGTAGTAGGACGCTTTAGTTGACTACATATGTAGTGGGATATTGTTTAAAAGGAAATGACAGATGAATACAGTAATTAAAGAAAGCCAAGTCACGCAGTCCTCATTAATGAAACATAAATCTAAAGAATCATTCACCTCTACGGCAGGCAACTTAACCGACATGCAGCAGTCTTTTAGAGATGCAATGAGCAAGTTGGCTGCCGCCGTCAACATTATCACCACTGAAGGTCCAGCAGGGCGGGCAGGATTTACGGCCTCCGCGGTATGTAGCGTCACTGATGCACCACCAACTTTGTTGGTCTGTTTGAACAGAAGTGCCTCTGTATACCACATTTTTAAAGAAAACATGGTGCTATGCGTCAACACACTGGCCTTAGAACATAAAGATTTAAGCGGCGTGTTTGGCGGCAAGACAGCGCTGGAAGAAAGGTTCAATCAAGGCAACTGGTCTACGCTATCAACAGGTTCGCCAGTATTAGAAGACGCCAGTATCTCTTTTGATTGCAAAATCAAACTCATCAACTCGGTGGGAACGCACGATATTCTCATTTGTGAAGTATTGGATATCAAACACAAGCCTGATTGTGACAGTCTCATCTATTTTAATCGAGATTACCATCAATTAAGTAAGTGCAAAAAATAAGTAAGTGCAAAAACTAAGTATCACACCTCTACTTTTTAAGGATATTCAAAATGAATAAATGGTTTGTGAAATGGCGTCCCTATACTGGGAACCTAGAAACGACACCGGTAGGTATCAATGAATACTTACCAATGGGTAAGAGTGTGGTGTTAGGCGCACAGCACTCATTTGCAATGTTCGGTGCAACTATCTTAGCCCCATTACTGATGGGCTTTGATCCCAGCCTAACTATGCTCATTACAGGTATAGGCACGATACTCTTCTTTCTAATTACTGGCGGTCATGTCCCCAGTTATTTGGGCTCGAGCTTTGCATTTATAGGCGCAGTCGTCGCAGTAACAGGGTATAGCGGCACGGGTATCAATCCAAATATTGGCATTGCCCTTGGCGGTACGCTGGTTTGCGGGGTGTTATATGCACTGATGGGTCTGCTGGTGATGAAGACAGGTGCAGAGTGGATTGAGAACTTGATGCCCCCTGTTGTCACTGGCTCCATCGTGATGATTATCGGGTTGCACTTAGCGCCTGTCACGATACAAAGCGTCATTGGCAATAGCTTTGATTCTTGGATGGCATTGGTCACGGTGTTGTGTATCTGTGCAGTCGCCGTATTTACCACAGGTATGGTAAGACGTTTGTTACTGTTGATAGGACTGGTTGCGGCATATTTTGTTTACTTCCTCTTAACCAATGTGATGGGAATGGGCACGCCTATTGATTTTGCGCCAGTTGCCAATGCGGCTTGGTTCGGTATGCCAACGCTATACTCTCCTGTCTTTGAGACCAGTGCCGTATTAGTGATTGCACCTGTCTTTATCATTCTGATTGCCGAAAACCTTGGGCATTTCAAAGCAGTAGAAGCCATGACTGGCAAAAGCATTTCACCTTATATGGGCAGAGCTTTCTTTGCTGATGGTCTTTGTACCACGCTTTCGGCCTCGGTAGGTGGTACTGGTATGACGACCTATGCAGAAAACATCGGCGTAATGGCCGCGACCAAAATTTACTCTACCGTTGTCTTTGTCATAGCAGGTGTCTTTGCCATTCTATTGGGTTTATCCCCTAAGTTTGGCACCTTGGTGAGCACCATCCCTGTGGCTATCTTGACGGGTGCTTCAATCGTCGTCTTTGGTCTGATTACGATCGCTGGTGCACGCATTTGGATGAATGCAAATATCGATTTTAGTAAGAATGGCAATATGTTGGTCGCTGCAGTTCCAGTCATCTTAGGTACTGGTAACTATTCACTAAACATTGCGGGCTTTGATTTGGGCGGTATCGGTACAGCGACTTTTTTAGCCATTCTGATGAACCTCGTTTTTAATTCTAAAAACAAGCAAAAAGAGGTGAGCGTGACCACTGAGGAAGAAGTCGTTACACCAGAGCCGCTCATGAAACTCAACACATAAATTTAAACGCCTGTTTTATATCTATTTAAGGAATCAAGTCATGAATACAGAACCACGCAGCGTACAACAACTGATCAATGGTGAATTTGCAGAATCAACGACCACCGAATGGATTGATATCACCAATCCAGCCACTCAAGAGGTTATCGCTAAAGTACCACAGTCCACACCTGAGGAAATTGACCAAGCTATCAAGATGGCATCTGAGGCGTTTAAAAGCTGGCGTGTCACACCCATCAGCAAAAGAGCACGTGTTTTCTTAAAGTACCAAGAGTTGATACGTGAGCATATGGACGAGCTGGCAGCGCTACTGACGGAGGAACAAGGTAAGACATTGGCAGATGCTAGAGGCGATGTGTTCAGAGGTCTTGAAGTGGTAGAGCACGCATCAGGTATCGGCAACTTGCAGCAAGGGGGATACATCGAAAACGTTGCCAGTAGCGTCGATATGTATACCGTGCAACAGCCAATAGGTGTTTGTGCAGGTATTACTCCCTTTAACTTTCCTGCCATGATACCGTTGTGGATGTTTCCAATGGCCATCGCTACTGGCAACACGTTCATTCTAAAACCTTCTGAACAGAACCCAATCGTTACCATGAGATTGGTCGAGTTGGCGCTTGAGGCGGGTATACCAAAAGGGGTATTGAATGTCGTTCATGGTGGTAAAGATACGGTAGATGCGCTGTGCGATCATCCTGACATAAAAGCCATATCTTTCGTTGGTTCAACCGCAGTGGGTAAGCATGTGTATGACCGTGCAGGTCAGGCTGGTAAGCGTGTCCAATGTATGATGGGCGCGAAAAACCATGCCGTTATCATGCCTGATGCCAATAGAGAACAATCTCTGAATCAATTAGCAGGGGCAGCATTTGGGGCAGCAGGACAGCGCTGCATGGCACTGTCAGTTGTCGTATTGGTTGGTGAGTCTAAGCAATGGGTGGATGACATTGTAGAAAAATCAGCCCAGCTAGTGGTTGCCGCTGGCAAGGATGACAAAGATTTGGGTCCACTAATATCTAAGCAAGCCAAAGCCCGCGTCGAGCGTTTAATCCAAGCCGGTGTTGATGAAGGGGCGCAACTAAGGCTCGATGGTCGCGGCTGTCAGGTAGAAGGTTACGAAGACGGTAACTTTGTAGGACCTACTATCTTAGACCATGTCACAGCTGACATGAGCTGCTATACCGAAGAGATTTTTGGCCCTGTGCTGTGCATTATGTATGCGGACACGCTTGAAGAAGCCATTGAGATTATCAATACCAATCCAAATGGCAATGGCACGGCAATTTTTACTCAGTCTGGCGCCCATGCGCACACGTTCCAACAACATATAGACGTCGGACAAGTCGGTATTAATTTACCAATCCCAGTACCGCTACCGATGTTTTCTTTCTCAGGGTCTAGAGCTAGTAAGCTCGGCGATTTAGGTCCTTATGGTAAGCAAGCGGTGCAGTTCTATACACAGACTAAAACCGTAATATCACGTTGGTTTGATGAAGATGCAAGTGAAGGCGTAAATACCACTATTTCTATGAAATAGATAGACGGCCATATCAAACGTAGGACGTTGTATAGAGCGTGTGATGAATTGATGACAGGCTCTATATGACAATATACAAAAGCAAAGGTAAGTGGTGAATTTTATGAATATCAATACAATACCAGAAATTATTGAAGATATTAAAGCAGGCAAGATGGTTATAATCATGGATGATGAAGATCGGGAAAATGAAGGTGACCTGATTATGGCAGCCAGTTTGGCCAAACCTGATGATATCAATTTTATGATTACCCACGCCAGAGGTTTAGTTTGTCTAACCTTGACCTCCGAGCGTTGCAAAAAATTAAAACTACCTCTCATGTGCAAAGACAACCAAGCACCTTATAGTACCAATTTCACCGTTTCCATTGATGCAGCAGAAGGGGTAAGCACTGGCATATCAACGGCAGACAGAGCTCAGACTATCAGAACCGCCGTATCTCAAGATGTTACCTTTGACGATGTTGTCACCCCAGGCCATATTTTTCCATTAGTGGCTAAAGAAGGGGGTGTTCTAGAACGTGCTGGCCATACGGAAGCAGGTTGCGACTTAACGAGACTGGCTGGTTTAGAACCTGCGGCAGTTATCGTAGAAATTATCAACCAAGATGGTGAAATGGCTCGCAGAAATGATCTGATTCAATTTGCTGATACTCATGACCTAAAGATTGGAACCATAGACGCGCTAATTCAGTACATTAAGTCTCAAGAGGATATTGACTCTCAAGAGACCGCCAAAAGTAAAAGCGAAGTTGAGGATTTCGAAGGAATCGCAGCGTATGATTATTACCAAAGCGATGAGCGTACTGCCGAATTGATTTAGTGAATATCGCTGAATTTTAGAATACTTAGAATATTACGAATTATTCCAGACTTTTACCGCAATTTAAATTTTACTAAAATTGGACGAGTAAATATGTTAGTTAAAAAATATCCTTGTAAACACGACACGTCAGAAACGCTCGTATTTAGTTCGGGCTTAGGCGGGCATGCTGATTTTTGGTTGCCTCAAATTGAGAATTTTACCGTGCATTATAATGTGCTTTGCTATGAGCAAGAGGGCGTATCGCCTGATAGTGAGCTCTTAGCCGATGACTATTCTATGCAGGATTTGGCAGAGCAACTGATTGAAATTTTAAAACAAGAAGGATTGTCTAACTGCCATTTTGTCGGTCACGCACTTGGCGGATTTATCGGTATGGAAGTCGCTTATAAAGCGCCAGAGCTGTTAGATAAGTTGGTTATCTTAAACGGTTGGGAAAGCCTAGATCCTCACACTATTAAATGTTTTAGCATGCGACAAAGCTTGATAGAAAATACAGGTATAGAAGCATTTGTACGCGCCCAAGCGATATTTTTGTACCCTCCGATATGGATCTCAGACAACATAGACGCACTCACGCAAAAAGAAGATAAAGCCATCGCTAACTTTGCTCCCGTCCAAAACGTCTTAACGAGATTGAAAGCATTACAGGCTTATCAGCCACTGATAAACGCTAAGCATATTAAAAATAAAGCGCTCGTTTTAAGCAATCTGGATGATGTTCTAGTGCCATGGCAACGCGGTCTGGCTTTGGCCGAACATATGCAAAATGCCCAATTTGAGCTGATGGTGACGGGTGGACATGCCAGTACAATCACAGAGACCTACTCAACCAATAGCAAAATCTTGCAATTCTTATCCAAAAATTAATATTATTTAGGAAGCACTATGACTGATTCCCTATCATTATCATTAGAAGACCTTGATCAACTGTTTGGTAAGGCCAGATCGTTTAACGCTTGGCAACAAAAAGACGTGCCAGATGCACTACTTGAAGAGATTTATCACTTAGTCAAAATGGCGCCTACCTCGGCCAATTGTTCACCTGCTAGATTTATATTTCTCAAATCTGATGCAGCAAAAGCAAAATTGGAGCCAGCACTGTCGTCAGGTAACATCGAAAAAACAATGACAGCACCTATCACCGTTATTGTCGCTCATGATAATGAGTTCTATGAGCAACTTCCCAAATTGTTTCCACATACTGATGCCCGATCATGGTTTAACTCTAGCCCTGAACTCATACAAGAGACAGCGTTTAGAAACAGTTCTATGCAAGCGGCTTATCTGATCTTGGCGTGTAGAGCCTTGGGTTTAGATACAGGCCCTATGTCTGGATTTAATAATGACCTCGTGGATAAAACCTTTCTCAAAGACAGCAATTGGAGCTCAAATCTACTGATTAACATAGGTTATGGTCAAGAAGATCACTTGTATAGCCGTCTGCCAAGACTAGACTTTGATGAGGCTTGTCAGATTTTATAAGAAACGAGTTATTCAATCATGTGTAAAAGTAGTTGCTTTTGACTGGCTTATTAAGTGGACCACATCACAGCCTATATATCATAGGTATAAAAACAGCTCCAATTCTCACGATTGGAGCTGTTTAAATTTGGCAAACGTAATATGATTTGAACCAACAATCTTTACTATTTTACAGTAGGTCAACTAAATGTTATGAAGTGACAATCTCTTATAGACACGTCTTTTATCAGCCTATAGCTATCTGAGCTATGTTGGACATATTATCTCTAGGTAATGGCATATTACAAACTCGAAAGCAGAACACTTGTTTCGCTATTCAAAATGCCATCAATCTCTCTGACTTGACGCAATACTTCATCAAATTCTCTTAAACTTGTTGTGTGTATCTCTCCTACCAAGTCCCACGCCCCGTTGGTTGTATGCAGCTTAATCAATTGCGGGATACCACGCAGCTTCCTAATCACTTGTGATGTAGATTTTCCTGTTACTTCAATCATCATCATCGCTTTGACTGTTTCTTTATCTAGTGCCTCATGCACTCGAATCGTAAATCCTAAAATAGCCCCATTATGAATCAGTCTATCCAATCTGTTTTGGACAGTGGCACGAGAGACTTTGAGTTTTTTGGAAAGGTTTGAGATGGTTGCACGGCCGTCTTGTCGCAGTTCAGATATCAGCTCACTGTCTAATGAGTCATAAGTGTAATACGCCATAAAAAGGCTTCCTTCGTTGTGTTTTGACATATTGATAAATTCTACTTAGCAATATGTCAAAAAAATGTCCATATTTGGTAAATTATTGACATTTTAACTGACAATTATAATTGGTAGCATATTAATTGTCGGTTAAATAAATAACATTCATGGAACGGAGCAAAATTAATGTCTAAATTTATCGTATCACAGAAGCAGGGTGTGCCATTTGTTAGCGTACAGGCGATGGCTGAAATCATTAGTAATTATGGTATAGAGCAGACGATAAAAGAATTGGTAGATACTTTAGAACAAGATTTTTCTCGTTGGGATAGTTTTGAAAAATCCAGTCGTTTTGCTTCTCATTCAAAAGATGGCGTCATAGAGTTAATGCCTGTCAGCGATGGTGAAATGTTTGCGTGCAAATATGTCAATGGTCATCCGATCAACACCAAGCGCGATTTGCAGACGGTAGCTGCTTTTGGCTTATTGTCTGATGTCGATACCGGCTATCCGATTTTATTGACAGAAATGTGTATTTTAACGGCCTTACGCACGGCAGCGACTTCTGCATTGGTTGCCAAACATTGTGCGCCTAAAAACGCCGAAACTTTAGCGCTTATCGGTAATGGTGCTCAAGGAGAGTTCCAAGCAATGGGTATGAAGGCAGTCGTAGGTATCTCAAAAGTACGCTTGTATGATGTTGACCCAGCCGCGTCTGAAAAAGTAGCGCGCAACCTTGCCGATTCAGGCCTAGAGATTACTATTTGCAAAACGGCAGAAGAGGCCGTTGAAGGCGCAGATATCATCACTACCTGTACCGCAGATAAGAAAAATGCCACCATTCTGCGTGATGATATGGTCAAAAAAGGTGTCTATATTAATGCCATCGGTGGTGACTGCCCTGGCAAAACCGAGCTGGATGCCAATATTTTGTTAAGAGCCGATCATGTGATTGTAGAGTTTGAACCACAAACCCGTATTGAAGGCGATATTCAACAGCTTTCTCAAGATTTCCCTGTGACAGAGTTTCACCGCATCGTAAACGGTGAAAAAGAAGTACGCACCAACGACAATAACTTGGTTGTATTTGATGGTGTTGGTTTTGCCTCAGAAGACTTTACAGCTTTGGTATTTTTGCGTGATTTGATCAAAAAGCAGGATGCCTATGAGCTGCTTGACCTGATTCCTCAGCAACAAGATCCTAAAAACCTCTATTCGGTAGTGAAAGCTCATAGTAAAAATCATAGCATAGCAACGGATGAAGCTGTTTCTATGGCGTAAGTGGTTAAGAGCTATATGGTTAATCCACTATAAAAGTGGTACAGCGTTAACCTCGCTTGAAGTATGACATATACATCTGCACTCGGTTGCCTTGTACCACTCTTAAATTGGATCAACTATAGCTGAGTAGTCAGGAAAATATAAATTCAGTTATAAATTTGAATGATGAAAAAATTGTTTTATTTAATAGAGACAAAATAATGAATGATTTAATGAAAAACGTGCGAATAGTAGAAGTGTATTCAGATGTTGCAGGGCATAAAAAAGGCGCGTCACTAGGAATCGATGCATTGCGCGCGTCATCAAAGGAAGTGAATGCAGACTACTATGAAAAACTACAACTCGACAGTATAAAAAATGAATATATACATGAAGAAGAGTCGCCATTCAAGCATGCAAAATACGCCGATGTGATTGAGCCTGTTATTTCTAAATTGGCACATAAAATCAAAGATATAAGAAACGAAAATCAATTTCCGATTGTTATCGCAGGCGATCATTCTAGCTGTGCAGGCACGATGCATGGTCTAAAAATGGCGCACCCCGATGCTGAAATCGGCGTGGTTTATATAGACGCACATGCTGATTTTCACTCACCATATACCAGTGGATCAGGAAATATGCATGGCATGCCTTTGGCGATGGCTTGTGCCATTGATAATTTGGAATGTCAGCGTAACGAGCTTTCTGAAAAAGAAAAAGAGTATTGGGAAAAGTTGAAATTTATGGCATCAAGCGAGCCATCAATCAAGCCAGAAAACGTCGTGTTTTGTGCGGTTAGAGACTATCAAGAAGAGGAGATGGAACTGATCAAAAGACACAAAATTCCGTTATATAGTGTGGCTGAGATAACCCAAAAAGGCATCAGCTCTACCGTAGAGGAAATCTTCAAAAAACTAGAATATTGTGACCATATCTATGTCTCGTTTGATGTTGATAGTGTCGACCCGTTATATGTGCCAGGAACCGGTACGCCTGCAATGAATGGTCTGTCATACGAGCAAGCGATGCAACTTAATATAGAGTTAATTAAGAACAAGAAAGTATGCTGCTGGGAAATGGCAGAGATAAATCCTTTGTACAACAACTCAAAAGATGACTCGACCAGAATATTTAAAATTTTAGAAAAAGTGACTCACACACTTTTGAGTAACTATTAGCATTAAATATTTCAAATGAGTAAAAGAATCTAACCTAAAGGGGGTTGTTAAAACCTTCTTTAGGTTGGTTAAGAAGGGACTGCGAGTAAAAATAATATGGACATTATTAAAGCCAGCGCTGCAAGTCGAGATGTTAGCGGTATCAATATCAGACAATTTTTGAAGTTCTTTATCCCATCTATCATAGGTTTGATGCTTTTCGTATTTCCAATTCCCTATGTGGATGGTCAGTTTGTCACCTATGCAGAAGGATTTACCATTCCTATATCTGTATTGAAGGATTATATACAGGGTTATATCGGTGGCCTTTTGCCGTTATTGGTTGTCACCTCAATCATGATTACCTTGTGTTGTACGTTATATACTAAAATCATGAAACCTGCATTTATTCTGAATAATGCGTTTCTAAATAATTTATTAAACGTTACAACACCTTGGCTTATTATTAGAATGTTTGGTGCGTTCTTCGTTGTCGTGACCTATTTTAAATTTGGGTTTGAGGCAATATATTCAGACAATATTGGCGGCTTAATATTATATGAGTTAATGCCAATACTTTTTATTGTATTTTTCTTAGCTGGATTGCTGCTACCGTTATTGCTTGATTTTGGCTTATTAGAATTTTTCGGGGTTCTACTAAGTAAAGTGATGAGACCTTTATTTGGCTTGCCAGGTAGATCATCTGTAGATTGTTTAACGTCATGGTTGGGCGATGGCACTATCGGTGTCTTATTAACCGATAAACAATTGGAAGGTGGGTTCTATACCAAAAAAGAAGCGGCCATTATCGCGACAAGTTTTTCAGCAGTGTCGATTACATTCTGTTTGGTTGTCATCTCTCAAGTTAAGCTCGAAAGCTACTTTATCAATATGATTGGGGTCGTTGCTTTATGCGGGATTGTTTGTGCTCTCATAGTTCCAAGGTTATTACCTTTATCTAGAATTGAAGATACCTATACGATAGAAAATAGTGATAGAGATCATGAAACCATTCCCGAAGGAAAAACGTTATTCACCCACAGTTTACATAAGGCCGTCCAAAAAGCAGATAAGAGTCCAAGTTTCCTTACTTTTTTAAGAGATGGGCTAAAAAATATTTTAGATATGTGGATTGGGATATTGCCTGTCGTTATGGCCATCGGCACGATGGGTTTAATCGTTGCAGAAAAAACACCTGTATTTGATTATTTAGGTATGCCTTTTATTCCATTTTTAGAATTATTGAATATACCTTTTGCCGCAGAAATGTCAAAAACGATTATGGTAGGTTTTGCAGATATGTTTTTACCTGCTATTATCGGTTCTTCAATAGAGTCTGAGTTAACTCGCTTTGTCATCGCTTGCTTGTCAGTGTCTCAATTGATCTATATGTCAGAAGTCGGCGGATTGATTTTAGGAACGAAGATTCCAGTGAGCTTTTTTCAGCTATTAATGATTTTTCTATTGAGAACCATTATTTCATTACCAATTATTGCGTTATGTGCGCACATGATTTTTTAACTATTGTTTTCTGAAAATGAATATGCCACGTCTGAACAAAAAACCAGCAGCAAAAAACCCCCATCAATTAGTTTTTTGCTATCAATATTCAGCGACTCATAAAACTATCGTTTTAAATAATCAATAATCAATAATCAAGGATGATGATGACCACATTTAATACTAAATCCAGTTTTTTATCGCTTGCCATTGTCGCAGTTGCCTACGGGGTAAGCGTGCCTTTCACTTTTGCCCACGCCGCACCAGCGTTAACTTATATCGGCGATTATCCACATACCAATACCCATCATTTATCTAATTCCCACAATACTCGTGCGCTTAATATCGACAATGCCAACGCTTGGCTTGAGGTGGACGCTGGCGCTTATGGCGACAACATTGAGGCAATGCGCCACCACTTAAATGGGCAGGCTGAGATTTGCGCCATATTAAAGGCAGATGCTTACGGGTTTGGTATTAACAATTTAATGCCCACCGTTATGCAGCACAATGTGCCTTGTATTGGCATTGCCAGTAATGAAGAGATTCGCATTGCTCGCAGCCATGGCTATAAAGGGCGCATCATGCGTGTGCGCGCCGCTACCAATGTTGAAGTTGAAGACGCCATGCAGTATGGCGTTGAAGAATTGATTGGCAGCCTAAAACAAGCAAAAATTATCAATGAGCTTGCTAAAAAAGCCGGTAAAAACATTAAGTTTCATATGGCATTAAACGCTGGCGGCATGGACCGTAACGGTATTGACCTTAGCGTTAACCGTTTGCAGCAAGATGCTATCGCGATAACCAAGATGAGTAACCTTGACATTGTTGGCATTATGACTCACTTCCCAGAAGAAGATCGCGAAGATGTGCTAAAAGGGCTAACAACTTTTAAACAGCAAACCGACTGGTTGATAAAAGCCGCTAATTTAGACAGAGACAACTTGACTATTCACGCCGCCAATTCGTTTGTGTCATTAAATGTGCCAGAGGGCTGGTTTGATATGGTTCGCCCGGGGGCAATACTATTTGGCGAGCCGTATTTTGAACGTGAAGATTTTAAATTTATCATGAGTTTTAAAAGCCGAGTTGCTAGCGTTAATTATTACCCCAAAGGCTCAACGGTTGGCTATGACCGCACTTATAAATTAACGCGCGACAGCTATTTGGCAAACTTGCCATTTGGTTATTCTGATGGCTATCGCCGTACCTTTACCAATAAAGGGAATGTGCTTATCAATGGGCATAAAGTACCGACGGTAGGCAAAATCTCGATGAATACCACGATGGCGGATGTAACCGATTATCTGGACATCAAATCGGGTGATGAGGTGGTTATCTTTGGCAAACAAGGCAATGTGGAAGTAACTCAAAACGAAGTGGAAGAAATTGTAGATACTTTATTTACCGAGATATATGTCAATTGGGGCAATGCCAATCCTAAGTTTTTAAAAACACCCACAGCAACCATGCCTTCTGCGAAGAGATGAAATACTTTAAACGATTTAATATTTGAAAGACTATTCAGTAAGGCGTTTCTATAGTTCAGAAGCGTCTTTTTTTAGGATTTAATACAAGCATTATTTTATATTAACAATATTTATGTAGCTATCTCCGAAATACTGAATAGATATCAGAAAGAAGATGTTAGTTTTTAAGGGTCAGGCACGTCTTGGTGATCATCATTTTTTTAATTGACTTATAACTGATTGAATAATCATTATTATTCGTTGATACAAGTACAGATTTTTCAATAATGCCCTTAAATAACACGCACAAGAAAAGCCTCAATCTTAGGATTGGGGCTTTTTGAATCTGACAGGCGTAATCGGATTCGAACCAAAGAAATCAAGACTATTCTGTCGACGCTAGTATTAAAGGCGTAGAGTTTGAGGATCAAAAAACAGGCTATTTTCCAGCCAGTTTTTACAGTGGTGAAAGGGTAAGTTACTACCATATCCAATAATCTGATCTACAAGGGCATGATACGAGAATCTGAGGCTTCATAATGTGGTACAAGCTATGAGGTAACTTTAGATAGGTTTTATAACGGGTTCAAATCTATGGCGTTAAAATAAGATGCATGAACAAACTCTTGTCAATATATTTAGTTTACCAGATTTATTTTACCAAATTTAGGTTCATTGTTACTTCATTATGGCTTAAACCTCATATCATTAATAAGTTGTTCTATCTTTACATGTAAATATTTTATCAAAAAGCAATAAGGGTAAAGTTATTTTTTAGGCCTAATACTAACATTTGTTTGCTGAATGTTTGTTTTTTGTATATAATGCTCTGATTTTATGACTTACGTAAACTTAAAAGAGGGTAACCTTCATTGTTGATAAAGATGTTTATCAAGTAAGCCCTGAGTTTAAAATTTAGTAAAAAAATTATAAAGATAACTAAAAATTCTAATTAAGAGGGTAAGTTATGAAGAAGGCTATATTGACACTTTTGTGCTTGTTAGCTGTTCAAGTTAGTAATGCTGAAGTTATTAAAGTGAATGGTGAAGGTGCCACACCTATTGTAAAAAAAGATCTGAATGGTACACGTAACCAAGCATACAACAATGCAAAAACTGATGCCGTCATTGCTCTTATTAAACGTATCAATGGTCCACAGGCGATGAATGAAGCGGATCAATATTTGAATGACATTGTAAAACAAGTTGATAATAATTATGTGTTGAACCGAGGCAGTAATACTAACAGCAATGATGAGTTGGTCACTCAAGTTAGTCTAGAGATGGATGACCAAGAATTTCGTACCATTCTTAATGATTTAGGCTTAGCGCAGAAAAATAGTCGAACCAGTCCGATTATGATTGTGATGGATGAATACTTCGGCGTACCAAAAGACAACTCTAAGCCAGTTAAAGAATTTACGTCTTATTTTTCAGATCGTAGCTATAGCTATGATGAAGATGCAAGTTACAAAGCTAGTGAAAATGCTAAAGCCAGTGCATCAGATTCTTATTCTTCAAAAGGGCGTTCATCAGCTGCATCAGGTTATGCCTATGGTAATTACTATGGCGCCGGTGCAAGTGTTGCCGCCCGTTCATCAAGCCATAATAATTCAGGTAAATCAGCATCTTCAAGTAGCTACAATTCTGATGAGTCAGCAGAATACAGCCAATCTGAACGTCAAAATGATATTCAAAGTTTTGTAAATTATGTGGAATATCAAACACCAACTACTAAGGCTGAGCGTAATAATCAAACATTGAACGCCATAGCAAGTGCAGCCTCTCGTTATGATTTGCGCTTGCTTGATTCTGACCGTTTCAGAAGTCAGTATCTAAATGGCCGTAGTATGACGATTCAACAACTCATGAGTGATGCAGAGCTTAATAAGCTAGTAATCGCGGCGCGTAAAGAAAAAGCGGACTGGTTTATGGCGGGTAGCTCTTATATTTATGATCGTGGTCGTTCAAATGCTACGGGTCAATTTGTCTGTGATGGTGCGGTAAGTTTTAAAATTTATTCAGTAGATGATTCAACGCTAATGGGCGGGGAAACTCGTACAGAGTCATCGACAGGTGCGACCACAGATTCATGCCGTACCAATGTAGCAAAGAAACTGGGTGAATTAGCTGTTAGCCAAGTTGGACCACAGATTTTAGGTTACGCAAAGAACCGCACTATGTACGGTAAAGAGATTACCATTTTCTTAAAGAGTGCTTCTGGCATTGTAACTTCACGTCTTGGGGATGATCTGTATATTGCCCTAGATGAGATGGATGGTGCTGAAAATATCGATATTCGCACTCAAAATGGCAAGTTTGTTGAGATGACCATGACCTATAAGAGTGACAAGCCAATTAGTGGAGAATTGGCAAAAGCACTACGTAAAGTAAGCCCAATGCTATCGAGCGCCGAGCGTCTACAAGCAGGAAATACAATCACACTTTGCATGGGTGGTATTCAGTGCAAATAAAACTTAAAGCGTTATGCTTGGCGATACCGATGTTTGTGTCAGCATGGGCAAATGCGAACATTCAAATCTACCCATCGAAAGGTGTTTTTGGGTTAGAACAAGGTTGTCGTACCGATCCTAGCAAATATGAAGAGAATGGTTCTTCTATTGTGTGTGATTTCAGTCAAGCGATTGACAATGACATCATTCGTAAACAAGCCGAGCAACTTTTTGTACAAGGTTTAAAACAAGGTTTCGGTGAGCAAGTTGTCGAAACTATTTCGCAAAAAACTAAAAATCGTACTTATATAGCCTCTTTAGACGTTTTACGGGCAAGTGAATATGTCGTAAAAAAAGACTCAACAACAGAAGTTTTTCTGCCAGTCACCTTAAGTCTAAAACTCACTAATGTGTTGTCGGGTGAAGTTATTTATAGTGACAGTGCGACGTTGTCGCAACCGATTCAAGTACTGACGACTGACATTGATTCCCCTGTAACAAAAGCCGCCATTAAACAAAAGTTTCAAAGCACATTGTTGACATTGACTAATCAATTGACTAAGCAGTTAAAATCGAAACTTAAAGTTTCTGAAATTGAGACTCAGGTGATTGATCGGTGGAAATCTTATTTGGTTCTAGATAAAGGCTTTAAGCAAGGGATCGCTACCCAAGATGAGCTGAGTTCAATAGATGGCGACTTGATTCGTGTGGTACATGCGGACAGTGATTATGCCGTGGCTGTACCAGTATTGATGCAGGGTCGTACTAAGCACTTTAGTAAACTATCAACCAATACCCGTCAGGCTATGCATAAACCTAAAGCATTGGTAGTTGATGTACTGACTTATCAAGACGAATCAGAAGATTTAATCGAGCAAATCTTTTCTGATGCGGTCGGTGAGCAGGCTTCATTTACTTTGACTCCAGTCAATCGACGTTATAGTGCGATGGCACAAAGTATTAGTGAACAGACTGCATTAGCGCAAAGTGAAGATATTAACCAACGTGAGTTACCTGAATTTTTTATTAGAATTAATGTTATGCCTGTCATTGCTTATCAACAGCAAATTGGGAAAATGACTCAGCAACAGGTTTTGCATAGTGAAGTTTTTGCCGAAATGATTGATCGTTCTGGTCGCGTGATTTACTCAGCACATGCAACAGATGATATTAGAGACGTAATTTCAGAAGGAATGGGTTTTTCTCTAGAGGCACGTAAAGAAGTTGTGTTGAAAAACGCACTTTTGAAATTAGGTCAAAAATTTCAAAAGGAGATTCAATTTACTCGTTCTGATTTAAAAGTCTCCAGTTCAAGTGGTCATAACATTACCATTGATGATGGGGGAGAACGCTTAAGTACCGGAATGAAAGTTCAAGTTTATCATTCAGATAAAGCAGCAGGACGCAATATTCTGATTCCAACATGGGAAGCGACTGTTTTGGACCGTCAAGGTGTGAAAGTGACAGCGAAATTAGATTTTCCTGTCAATAGCAGTGATCGTTTACCCGTGCGTTCTGGAGACGTCATTTTACTTGATAGTTCCGCTCCAGTGGGTGACTCTAAGCAATCGCGCGTTTTATGTCCAAGCTTACATACCGAACAAGTCGGAGAAATTCCATTTCATGGCTTTGGTCCTTTGATTTACCACGCTTTTGCCAGTCAGTCGAAACGACCATTTTATGCGACAGGCTCAGGTTTTAAAGGACAGGCCCTACTGAAAGACTCAGTCGTTACTATGACTGAAAATGCTGGATTCAAAAAAGATATGAAAGTTAACTTTTATATTCCAAAAAATGAATGTTTACAGCCAGTACTCAAGATTGAAGTGGAACAAGAAAGTGTTAAATGCAATGCAGACAAGAGTAATTGTGATGCCACATTAGTTATGGCCAGTGGTGCACGTATATTCGACCAAAATTCTGAAAAAATAGGGGCTTTTGGTTTACAACAAGAAATCGGGTTAAAGGGTATAGATTATCAGCATCGTAATGAGATGTATAACATTCAGATGTTTGATGCTTTACCAAAAATTTTAAATCAAATCGTGCAAAAAGCCGATTCTTCACAATAGGGACAACAAGGTATGAAAAAAATTGCAACTGTTTTAGCAATAGCCGCGTCAATGGGAACATCAAGCGTCTATGCAGGTTTTGGGTCGCTGAGTAGTATGGCATCGTCATTATCTGAATCTGTTACCGGCGTATCTTCTTCAAATATGGATATCAATGGTTTCTTCACGCAGGCTAAAGCAACCAACACAATGTTTACTCAAAGTCGTACTGCTTTAGCTTCATTACTCGCAAGTAAACAAGATGCAGACGAATTAAAGGCAAAACAGAAGAATCTGAAAACGACCTCTGATCCGAAAGAACAAGCAGCCATTCAAAAACAAATTGTAGCGTTGTCTAATACTGTTTTAGAAGCCTCTCAAAAAGATGAAGAAGGAACAGTAGCTAAGCTGTCAGCATTGAATGTGGAGCAGAAGCAGTACTTGTTGGACTCTGCAAGAAACTTCGTAATCGCAAGTTTAACCGCTCGTGAATTGGCGGTAGGCGCTAAACAAGTAAGTACGAGTGTAATGGCAAACCCAAGAAGCTTGACCAATACAGGAATGTCTTTAGTTGAAGCTAAAGGTGTGGTCGGAGATATCACTGGTATTGCTAAAAATTCGACTATGGCTTTAGTTGAATATCCAAAACTATTTAAAAAGGCTGGTATTGAATTTAAAATGCCAACAAGTTCAGCAGATAAACCAACAGTACTAAATGACATTTAAAAAGATTAATTTAGGTCACACCTCAAATATAATCAAAATTATAAATGATGTTTAAATTATTTAAAAAAACAAGGGAGCCCTTTAAAGGGCTCTTTTATGTTTTAGTATTTTACATAATTTAAAGCATCAAAACATCACCAACGTCTCGGGATTTTCCCTTAAATTAACTAATCAAGATATGGAGTTATGCCGATAGCATTGTTGATAAATTTTATGAGAATAATGGCGTAATGTCTCAAATTGCCAACCACATACGTGAGCAAGTAATGCAATATGTTATAACAATCAATAGCAGACGACTATTTAGTATATATAAAGATACCTAGAGAACTGCTTTGGTCGCGCCAGCTGCTCGTTCGATTAATAAATCCACGGGAGCATCAGGACTTAATGTACCAAAGGCCAGTCCATGCTCATTCCCAATCCTAGAACGACAGAATGCCTGAGCGATCTCCGTATGTTCAGTTTGTAGTAGTATCGAAGCTTGTAGCATCAATGCTAGGCGCTCAATCACATAGCGACTACGGAACTCCAAGGTTTGAGTGTCCTCAAATCGCTCTATTAGTAGATTTAATTCTGCATCATAATCAGCATTTTTCCCTGCTGCTTGTTGCAATTCCTTAAATAAAGCTTGCTGAGTTTCTGGCTCCTTTTTTAAGGCACGCAGCACATCTAGACATTGCACGTTGCCACTGCCTTCCCAGATTGAGTTTAGCGGCGCTTGCCTGTACAGACGCGGCATAATAGTCTCTTCGACATAGCCATTACCGCCCAAACACTCTTGTGCCTCATTGATAAGAACGGGAGCGCGTTTGCATATCCAATACTTCCCAATCGCAGTAGCAATACGAGCGAGCGCCGCTTCATGAGTGTCTGTTTCTATCTTATCAACAGCGCGCGCAATCCTCATTGTTAGGGCCAAAGCCGCTTCGGACTCTAATGCTAAGTCTGCCAACACATTACGCATAATAGGTTGGTTGACTAATAATTTACCAAAGGCTTCGCGCTGACTGGTGTGATGAATCGCTTGAACGATCGCTTGGCGCATTTGGGCTGAAGAGCCAATCATACAGTCAAGTCGGGTTAGCGCGACCATCTCAATAATGGTAGGAATACCGCGACCTTCAATGCCTACTAGCTCACCGAATGCGCCTTGAAACTCTATCTCGGAGGAAGCGTTTGCCCAATCTCCTAATTTGTCTTTTAAACGTTGAACTTGTACTGCATTGCGTGTCCCATCAGGCCGAAAGCGTGGTACTAAAAAGCAACTGGGACCACTGTCAGATTTGGCCAAAACGAGATGAGCATCACACATTGGCGCTGAGAAAAACCATTTATGCCCAATGATTTCATAAGAGCCATCTTCTTGTCGTATGGCCCTAGTCGTATTGCGACGTAAATCTGATCCACCTTGTTTTTCTGTCATGCCCATACCCATCGTACAGCCTAACTTTTCTTCCATGGGCAAGCTGCGCGGATCATAGTGTTCAGATAATAGCTTGGGCAGCCATTTTTCAGCCAGTACAGGCGAATGACGTAGGGCAGGAATAGCCGCATAGCTCATAGACATGGGACAACCAAACCCAGCCTCAGGCTGTGAGCCTAGATACATGACTGCTGCCCGAGCCACGTGAGCACTATCATGTTCTTCATTGCGCCAAGCAAAATTACTCATGCCGTATTTCATTCCTGCACGCATCAGATCATGGTAAGCCGGATGAAATTCTACTTCATCTATACGCCGACCATAGCTATCAAAGTTGCGTAATTTAGGCTTGTTTTCATTGGCCAAGAATCCGCTGTTGATCAGCTCTCCACCAGTCAGTGCGCCAAACTCTTTCAAGTGATTCTCTGCCCAAGCAGCACCCTCTCGTGCGACAGCTTCTTTGAGCGCTGTATCTGTTTCCCATGCATTATAATTGGCTAAGGCAAAAGGTTGATTCTGCACCTCATGGGTCTTAAATTGATTTACAATTGACATGATGATTATCTTCCCTGATTTTAAATGTCATTTACTAAGTTTCAGTAGTTCAGTAGTTCAGTAGTTCAGTAGTTCAATAATTTCCAAGATCAGTATTACATATAAAAAATAATTCCGTCAATAGGTGTAATATGAAAAAACCAACGCCTCGTTTATTGCTTTTACGCTTACTTATGGTGGCAGAAGCAAACACACTTAGCGCTTCCGAAGCGGTGCTGGCAGGCTCTATCTTTGGTATGACAGAAAATAGTATACGTGTGACGTTGGCTCGTCTGATCCAAGCGGATCTTGCTGAGTCGATTGGTCCTGCCACCTACAAACTCGGACCGAAAGCTCAAAAATTGGGCGCCGATGTGGCCTTATGGCAGACAGCGGATAAAAGAACGATAAAATCCGATGGCTCATGGATAGCGGTAGCTACCGGTGGGCTACCCCGCAGTGATCGTAAAGCGCTGCGTGCCCGTGCTCGCGCTTTGTCATTATTGGGGTTTCGTGAACTTGATAAGGGGCTTTATCTGCGTCCCAATAATTTATTAGGCGGTATTGATGTCGTCCGTCGGCGTCTATTGGACTTGGGCTTAGAAGAGGAAGCCGCGGTTTTTAAGGCCAATGATTTCGATGAGGTCAGGCAGAAAAAAGCACGAGCACTTTGGTCAGACATGCATCTTGAAAAGCATTATAAAGATCAGTCGAAGCAGCTCACTGACTGGTTAAGTGGTTTGGCTGACTTGCCGTCCCACGTGGCGCTTCGAGAAATATTCATGCTTGGAGATGCAGGTATCCGCAGTGTTGTTTTTGATCCTCTACTTCCTGCTCCTTTAGTAGATGAGGAAGCACGGCAAAAGTATTTTGAGACGGTGCGGCGTATTAATGAGGAGGGTAGGCGTTTATGGTTTGCCTTTTTCGAAGAGGCTAAATCGTTAGAATCCGTTTAACCAAGTCATTAGAATGCGCTTAAATAGAATTAAGTGAAATGGTGGCATAGTAATTATCAGACAGCGGATGCGCTATCTATAGCGATAAATAACTGTTAATCATTTGCCTCTATTCAGATAGTATTTAATGTGAGCCATATAGCGAATTTTCATGACAAGAATTATCAGCAAGCGCATTTAATATGCCACATGACTTCGCTGGTGCGCTATTGACGCATTTTTGCCGCAAAACACTTAAGTGTTTTTTTAACTGTTCTAGTTCCTTTATACGTGTTTCCACAGCTTGAATATGTTCATCCAACAAGGTGTCTACATCAGCACAGTCTCTGCTAGGCTCTTCCCAATACTTAAGTAAAGTCCGTACTTCATCCAACGTCATATCGAGTGTACGACAGTGCAGAACGAACTGTAGACGCTCGATATGACTTTCGCGATATAAGCGATAATTCCCTTCACTACGCGAAGGCTCTGGTAATAGCTTTTCTTTTTCATAATAGCGAATGGTTTCTACTGTAGCGCCTGTACGCTTAGCAAGCTCTCCGATTTTTATTAGCATCGTTATCTCACAGTTCTCTTGAAGTTATTTCAAAGTCATCTCAAAATTGAAAACATTAAAGTAACTATAAGGTTTAGCCTTAAGGAAATCAAGTTTATACAATTGCATATAAATGGCCTTGACTCTGAAGCCACTAGAGGGTTCACAATAGCGTTATCAAATGAACTCTTAGAATGAGGCAGTTTATTATGCAATATCGTATTGAAGGTATGGACTGTGCCAGTTGCGTCAGAAAAATCGAAACTGCATTATCACGTATGCCTGGCGTCTCTGACATACAGCTTAATTTTGCGACTGAAAAGTTAGAGCTATCGCTTGCCCCTGATTCAGATACTCAGTGCAGCGATATTGAAAAGACCATCAAGCGTCTAGGTTTTGGCATATCTGCCACTACTGATCAAGCAAACGCAGCAGACAGCATTAGTGATAATCTATTAGATACGCAGCAACAGCGTTGGTGGCAAACCAGAAAAGGTAAGCAAGTGATTGGTCTCGGTGTCTTGATGAGCGTCGCCTACGCGTTGGCATTACTTTTTCCTGATTATGGCATGTGGGCATTTGCTATTGCCGTCGTTGTGGGTGTTTTCCCTTTTGCCCGAAAGTCTATGACCTTGGCAATGACAGGCACCCCGTTTTCTATTGAAATGCTGATGTCTATCGCGGCAATTGGTGCACTTATTATTGGTGAAGCTGAAGAGGCGGCGGCGGTTGTCTTTTTGTTCTCAGTCGGTGAATTGTTAGAAGGTGTGGCAGCAGATCGTGCCCGTGCTGGTATCAGGGCATTGGCATCATTGGTGCCAAAAACTGCGATTTTACTTGATGCACAAGGCAGACAGCGTGACGTTCCTGCAGCTTCGTTGCAGGTCGGTAATTTGGTACTGATACGTCCTGGCGATAAAGTATCCGCTGATGGTGTCATTGTTCAAGGTAGCTCTAGTCTTGATGACTCACCTGTTACTGGCGAATCAATTCCCGTTGCCAAGGCGATAGGTGATACGGTATTTGCAGGATCAATCAATATGGATGGAGCGCTGCAAATCCGTGTAGAAAAGACAGCTGCTGACAACACCATTGCACGTATTATTGCTCTTGTAGAGCAGGCGCAAGCCTCTAAAGCCCCTACGGCTCGTTTCATTGAAAAATTCAGTCGTTATTACACCCCAGCGGTGATGGCTATCGCTGCACTGGTTATTATTGTTCCGCCGCTAACGATGGGAGGAGAATGGGCGACTTGGTTATATCGTGGTTTTGCACTATTGCTAATCGCCTGTCCTTGCGCGCTTGTACTATCTACGCCAGCTGCCATTGCGTCAGGGTTGGCTGTCGGTACCCGTCGCGGCTTACTTATCAAAGGTGGCAGCGCACTAGAAACTATTGGTCGCGTGAATGTCGTCGCTTTTGATAAGACAGGTACATTGACTGAAGGTAAGCCACAGGTGACCGATGTGATTGCTTTTGCACAGCAACGCGTAGCACAAGAACATATAGGATCTGAAGGTCAAAATGAGATACTAGCGCTGTTTGCTAGCGTTGAATCCACCTCTAGCCATCCACTTGCAAAAGCGATTATTGAGCATGCTAAAGCTGCTCAGATATCTATACCAGTGGCTTCAAATGCCTATGCTACTGCGGGCAAAGCGGTACATGCGACGGTGGTTGATCGGACTCTAGCCATTGGATCACCAGTTTATGCTGCCACTGAATCATCATTATCACTAGAACAAAATGCACAAATTGAATCTCTACAAAACGAGGGTAAGACGGTCTCCGTTCTGTTTGATGAGCAAAGCGGTGAAGTGCTTGGATTGATAGCATTACGAGATGAGTTGCGAGATGATGCTCAGGAGGGAGTGACTCAGCTCCGAGCGCTGGGTGTGCGTTCGGTGATGCTGACAGGTGATAATCATCTGACGGCACAGGCTCTTGCTAGTCACTTAAATATAGACTGGAAAGCTGAGCTCCTACCTGAAGACAAACTACGTTTACTCGATGAGATGAAGGATAGCAGCAAGATTGCGATGATTGGTGATGGTATTAACGATGCGCCAGCATTAGCAACAGCAGACGTGGGCATTGCCATGGGTGGCGGTACAGATGTTGCTATTGAAACAGCCGATATAGCATTATTAAAAAGTCGTGTTACAGACGTTGCTCATCTCATTGCATTGTCGCGTGCAACCATGGCCAACATACATCAAAATGTAATTTTTGCTCTAGGACTAAAGGCCGTGTTTCTAATCACTACTTTACTGGGTATTACCGGACTATGGATTGCTGTGATAGCGGACACTGGTGCAACAGTACTAGTAACTCTCAATGCTTTACGCCTGCTGAGGTTCAAAGGAGCGCAGTCACTAACAACTTTGTCCAAGACAAAGTAAGTATGAAATTATTGTCGAAATAGTGGTTTGATTCTCTATTCTAATGATTAAGAGTGGCATCGTTAAGATTTTGGTTTAAAAGGTTTTGAGAATTGTAGAATTAAAAAACCAACTATTGATAATATAATGGCAATCTCATAGCGCCCATACGCCACTGATATCCCAATGGCGGCTGTATTCCACAATCCAGCCGCAGTAGCAGTGCCCTTTGCGCCACTTTCATTTTTAAAGATAGCGCCACCGCCGATAAATCCCATGCCAGTGATTATGGCATACATAATTCTAGCCTCAGCATCGGCTTCTTGATAAATATCCATACCTACTAGCATAAAAGCACATGAAGCAATCGTTACTAAAGGAAAAGTTCTTAAACCTGCACCATTATCTTCAAACTCACGGTTCAGCGCAATTGGTAGTGACAATATAAAAGCAATACCTAATTGAAAGGCATGATATAGCAGAACATTCAGACTAATATCGAAGTTAAACATAGTAATAACTCAGAAGATATTTGGGGTGTGGTTTGTTTTGAAAAATATTAGTGTAAATAAAGAATAACAGAAATTAGCAAGTCGCAGTATCTAAGATCTAATTGATAAATCTTGAGAGTGTTCTGGATAGGTTAGGGGTCGAAAGCTACTTTGAAGGAAAGGTAAAATAAAGAGCAGGCACAGTTTGGGCATACTTGTTTTTTAATGACGTTTGCTGAAAGTAAGAAATAGGTAATTTGAATTGACGTGTAGTTTTCTTTTCCATTTCAGCCAATATTTTATGGACAAAAAGCCCCAATCTTAAGATTGGGGCTTTTCAAATCTGGTAGGCGTAATCGGATTTGAATCAACGACCGCAGATAATAGCGGTTTGATCGACACAGGCCGTTTGATCAATGATGGGAAAGTCGCCGGATGGGTTTTCACGAATCATAAGAGGCCTTATTGGTATTGGATAAAGAATTGCTTAAGATTGATACTTTGGTCAATGCTAAGCCGAGATAAAAACAACTGGGTCGAAAGGTATGACAGGCAGCGCCATGCTGCTGAACGGAAAACAAGACCGCGTCTCCGTCGCAATCTAATCTGGCATCAATAAGCTGTTGGTGATGACCGGAGCTCTCACCTTTGCGCCATAAGGTTTGTCTGGAACGTGACCAATAGCAGACCCTTCTAGTGGTCAAGGTCTCTATGAGCGCTTCGGCATTTACCCAAGCCAACATTAATACGTCTTTGGTTTGGGCATCTTGTGCAATCGCTGCTATCAAGCCTTGATCATTCCAGGGAATATTATCCATCACCGTATCAAAGCAGTACTGTTGGCCTTTTTCTCCGTGTTCCATGGTCAGAAAAGTAGACGTGTTTGTATTTACCATTGCCATGATCCTTCTGCGACAGCGTCATGTGCATGCAGGCTTTCTGCATGAATGACTTTGAATTTAAATCCTAAAGTATTGGCATAGTCCAAGAATGTCTGATGTAGTCGTCGCACAGCATCTTCATAGAACATCAAGTTTTGTCCGTTCATTAAAATATAAAACCAATTATTATGTAATGTTATATTATAACATTACATAATAATTGGCAAGCATTCCTATATTTGCTGCTTTGCCCATTTATTTCCTTGTCTATTCGTTCCAACTCTAGAGAAGGGTTCATCGAATCGACAGCACTCGCATTGTTTTTGTGTACCGCCCTTCTACTGTAGCGAGACCTAATAACCTACATTTTTTAAGTATATTTGATAACGAATATACAAACTGACAAAAAAGAGAAAGCCAATGAATCATTCTTTAGCCATTGAAAAAAAACTGCCTGTGACAGTGTTGTCCGGATTTTTAGGTGCAGGCAAAACCACATTACTCAATCATATTTTGAATAATCGTGAAGGCAGGCGCATTGCCGTTATCGTGAATGATATGTCTGAGGTAAATATTGATGCAGCATTGGTCAGAGAAGGTGGTGCTGAGCTGTCCCGAACCGATGAAAAGCTGGTGGAAATGAGTAATGGCTGTATTTGTTGTACGTTGCGAGAAGACTTGTTGATAGAAGTGCGGCGCCTTGCAGAAGACAACCGTTTTGATCAATTAGTCATTGAATCAACCGGCATTTCTGAGCCGTTACCTGTTGCAGAAACCTTTACTTTCGAAGATGACGATGGTTCCTCCTTAAGTGAATTTGCTCGTCTAGATACCATGGTGACCGTTGTTGATGCCTTTAATTTTTTAAAGGACTATAGCTCTTATGACAGCATACAATCTCGAGGTGAGTCATTGGGTGAGGACGATCAACGTACCGTAGTCGATTTGTTGATTGATCAAATTGAGTTTTGTGATGTGATTGTATTGAATAAAATTGATTTGATTTCAGATGATGAGAAACAAAAGTTGTTGGCAATCATTCATTCGCTAAATCCACGGGCTAAGATTGAAATCTCTAAGTTTGGTCAAGTAAACCTAGATAAGTTATTAAATACCAATTTGTTTGATTTTGAAGAAGCTTCTGAAGCACCAGGTTGGCTGAAGGAGCTTAGGGGAGAGCATACGCCAGAAACGCAAGAGTATGGCATCAGTAGCTTTGTTTATCGAGCCAGACGACCCTTTCATCCGCAGCGTTTTTACGATTTTATCAATACAGAATGGAAAGGTGTAGTGCGCTCAAAAGGCTTCTTTTGGTTAGCATCCACGCCTAAATTAGCAGGCTCTTGGTCACAAGCAGGGGCAATGGCTAGACATGGTTTAGCTGGCTATTGGTGGGCGACCATTCCTAAAGACGAATGGCCAGAAGATGAGCAAAATCGTGAAATCATACAGAGCAATTGGGATGAAAACACAGGGGATGCGCGTCAAGAAATTGTGTTGATTGGTATGGAAATGGACGAATCAAGTCTGATTGATAAGTTTAATGATTGCCTGCTTAACGATGATGAGATGGCCCAAGGTCCTGAAGAGTGGCAGTTGATGAACAATCCGTTTTCAGAGTGGGCAAACTTAATTGCTTAATGTGTCAGTACTTTGTAGTAACTCACGCAATCTAAGCAAATCATGAAGAGAGGCATAAGCTTATTGGCTTATGCCTTTCTTACATTTAATAATCAATAAAATTCGGGTTTGTACGTGAAGATGTTATCCATCTTTGCAAATCGTTAAAAAAGACGCTTCTCAATTTAAGAAGCGTCCAGTTAGAGTCATTTGAATATCAAGGTTTAACCGTATGTTTGGTACTCATTGAGAATAGTCAATGACTATGTCTAATGGCTATGCTCATCATCGTGTTCCGCTTTTATACCGAACCATGTTAGTTGAGAAGGTATAAAGTTTAGGGTTATCTTTGACTCGACTTCACCATCATCAGGGTCAATTTCGATAATCTGCTGGTTTGAGCTGTCTACCATATACACCATCTGAGTATTTGGATTGACGATAAACTTTGGTACGTTATTCTCTGTAAGTCCGTTCGGGAAAACATCCAATACAGCCGTTTGTTTATAGTTTTGTGTGACATCTAGTATGTATAACTTGCCAGTATCATCAAGAAGCATCAGGTGCTCTCCATGGGCATCAAAATCATAGCTGACGACACGGCGACTGCTGTCTGTGGTCCAAATAATAGGCGTTATTTCTTTGCTAACGGGATCGACATGGTACGGCTGTCCACAAGCAGTGCCAATGACATAGTCATGATGATGGTTGGTGACAAACGAGCCAATTCGAGCAGAACTTGCAGCATCACATTGCATATTGGTTAGGCTGATAGGGTAGGTGATTTTTTCAGCACTGAATGTATCTTCAATTTGCTTAACGCTTAAAATGCCATCGCTACACGCAAAGACACTGTAATCGGTGACGCTGCCACTGCCATGTAAGCCCATGCATTTTGTGTCAAAGGTTTGGCTTATATGATAATGATCACCATGCTGCTCAAATACAGAGAGTGTATCAGCCAATGAGCTACCAGTTGTCTGATAACGCTGTGAGGCAATCACATAATTGCCTCTCGGTTCTGCTGTACCATGCATGTTGGTATTGAGCTTTTGATAAGGCAGTGTACCGTCAGCTATACCGGTATCTGTTACAAGTGCAAATCCAGCTTCTTGTATAGGGTTTTCTATAGGATTACCTGTCGCACCCAAGCCGTCAAAAAACAACCCTGCTTGCTCTTCAAAGGTTTGAAAATGTACAGGACGGGTATAGTTTAGCTGTAATGGCATTTTTGTAGCGTCACGAGCATAGGGATGATCATGATCGCCATGGTTTTCAATCTCAAGCCCGCTATGATAAAAGTTGACTGTGTTATTAGTACGATCCATGATGACCGCGTAATGACCATCTGGACTACTTTGTACGGCATCAGCTTGACCTGTCAAAGGTAGGGTTTGTATCACTTTATCCTGAGCAAGGCTATAAATATAAGCCTGACTGCCATCTTGTGCAGTAATGAATAAACGACCTTGTTCCATTTCATTTGTGACTACTGTGGCTGTATCATCGTCATGGTCGTCATGGTCGTGCTCATCCTCTGTTTCTATAGCAGACGTTTTTCTATCATCTGATGACCCGCAGCCGCTAAGTGCTGAAACGGCGATTAAAGAAGAGAAAGTGAGCGCGATGGCACGGCTCAAAGCATTTATTTGATTCATAAAGGACTCCTGTCATAAGTTATGAGGCTTATGACAATTGATTACAGATTGCTAATGACTGATTAATAATGAAAAAAGAGTAAGCTGTTAGAAGTTGTAGGTGATACCTGCGTTTAACGAGCGTTCAGCCAACGGTACTTGTTCAGCCAAATAAGAAGCATGGTTATAGGCAAGCTCGTTTAGAATATTTTCGACTTGAAAAAAAGCGGTGTAATCATGGGCGCTAGAGCTATGGTAGACAAGCTTGGCATTGACCATATTGTAGCTCGGCGTATTGGTTTCAAAATCAGCAATGTGATCTTGCTCAAAACGGTGGTATCCAGACAACACCAAATCGAACTGGCCAAATTGAGAGGTAATATCACCACCAATTCGAGGCGCTACCAATCTTGGCGCGTATTTCCGTGTAAGGCTTTCATCATCTAGCGTTATCAGCGCAATATCAGCAAAGCTGCCAATACTAATATTGCCATTGAGATAATAGCGTGTTTGAATTTCACCACCATAATGCTTGGCATCGCTTTGGACATAATCCACTAAACGAAAACCAGCAGACTCTCCCTCAGTGGCAATGTCTTGAGTTTTGGCATAAATATAATTTGCGCTGTCGTTATAAAAGACAGAAACACTACTATCAAAACGATTACCATTGTCATAACGCAGAGTGAGCTCTATGCCATCAGTAGACTCTTCTTCTAATTGCCCATTGCCACGCTCCCAAGTATTGGTTGCAAGATGAGCACCATTAGAAAATAATTCTTGCGGAGAAGGCAGTCTTTCAGAATGACTGATTCTGGCAGATAGCTGTGTATTAGGGGTGAGGTATTTCCCACCTTCTAAGCTGATAGACGTTCCGGCATGTGCTTTTTCAATATTATTGTCATTGTCCATCAGGTTTTGAAAATCTTGACGACCGCCAAATTCGATGTACCAAGGACTTTTGCCCTGTTTTCTCAAAATACTAGCGGTATCGAGGGGAGCATCGGCAGTCGCCGCTGTCTCACCATGGTTGTGATCAGAATGATCGTCACTAGCAGATAGGGGTTGTCCTGCAAATTTATCAGCATTCTGTATTTTTGCACTGAAATAATCTGGTGTGAGTCGTTCAATAAAGAATAAGCCGACTTGTGTACGATCAGTTTGTGGCAAATAGCCTTCTAGACCCGTAGCAGAAAACCTACTGTTTGTGTAGTCTAAACCGACCACTCCTTTCATAAACCCTAAATTGCCTGTTTTATACGTGCTATGCGTGGCTTGCGTTTTAGCACTAATGGCTTTGTTTTCGAAAGTTGTACCGACCGCACCTTCATCTATTTCATCATGACGGTAGTCGATATAGCTGATTTTAGTATTAATACTATCGACCCCTATCATAGGCAACTTGCGCTCTGCGTAGAGCTGATAGACGTTTGAAGTCATATCGACATAGGGCGCTTCACCATGGTCATGGTCAGTTTCATGGTCGTGATCGTGCTCCGTCTCACAGTTCAGCTGATTAGTCAGGGTGCTATCAGGTGAGCATTCATTGTGTACATGAAAGGGTAGTCCATATTCTGAAGATAAGCGTTGATAAGACGCACCGATATAGCCCATGTCAGTCACATAAGACAAGCCCATACTGGCATTGTCTTGTGTGTACCAACTGTTGGCAATCTCATCAGTATCTAAGTGTGGCACTTGGATATTGCCTTTATCTGTCTTTTGATAATGCCCATTCCATAGCCAATTTTCACCGATACTACCATTGAGCTCTGCATATCCTAGGTAACCATCTGTGGCCTGTTGGCCAACCAATGCCACTTTTCCATTGATGTTGTTTTTAGGCTTTTCTTTGGGAATAGTGTCATTGACAATATTGACCACACCGCCGATAGCACCGCCGCCATACATCAAAGCGGATGTGCCTTTGATTACCTCAATTTGCTTGGCACCTAGTATAGGTACCGCCACTTGATGGTCTGGTGAGATTTGCGAAGCATCTTGTACGCCCAGTCCATTTTGCATGACTTGGACACGCGGTGCGCTTTGCCCTCGAATGATTGGTCGGCTTGCGCCCTGTCCAAAACTATCAGTAGATACGCCAACTTCATTTGCTAGTGCATCGCCAAGCGTACTGTTTACCTGAGTGGTTAGGGCATCTCCAGTGATGATACTGGTCGCGGTGGCCATCTCATCTCTCTGAGGTAATAAAGGGTTAGATGTGACAAATATCGTATCTAACGTCACTGAAGGGTCGGTCTCATCAGAAGAGTAGGCGTATGAAGATACCGAGGGTTCTGGATTTACTATTGTGTCCTTTGCGTTAGCTGACAAACTTGCTATGCCTAATGCTGTCGTGACTGAAAATACAGTCGTTGCACGGCGGACACTAAAACTAAGCGAAGATACGTAAGTGTAGTTAAGTTCTCTTAACCTACTGAGATGAAAAATGAAAGACATGAGATTACCAAGATAAAAAATTGTAAAGTAATAGAAGCAAAAGCCGTTATTAACGTAATGTTATACTATAACATTAAAATATACAAAGTTTATATTCTAGAAAGCTGCGCATGTTAGCTGTGCATGCGTAGGGTAACTTCAATAACCGCTAATCAACTTACTGCATCTAAGCGAACAATATCGCAACCGATGCCAAAAGCTATCATCAGCTTTTTTGGTTTATAAGATCTATTAGCACTGAAAGAGCAAAAATCTACTCAAACTCCGGCCAGCTCACAAACGCCTGAAGGGCTATTTTTATGAGATACACCTAGTGCCGTTCTAGAATTGGCTAAAATGGCACCGTCTGTCAGTTTTGTAACGTCAAGCACATCTCCCACGTTACTAATGCACGGTAAAATGGATAAACAAACCCCTGTTCAGCAACGTCTTGGTTTTTCTGTAGCGTTGGAAAAGAATAACGTGCCTCACAAGACGATTATTGAAGACAAAGCTCGTCATAGTGATCCAGTTTTTGATAGCAAAGCATATGTTGATCAAGTACTGAACTTTTTAAAAGTTCATAACCCGTAAAAAGTATAAAAGAGGATAAAGAGAAAAATACTCAGAAATAGGTTTTAGCTTAGAGTGGAGGTCGAAAAGAGGATTTAAATTTTAATGGTTTTTAAGGGTCGGTCACGTTTTGGTCACCGTCAATTTTTTAGATGATTTAAATCTGATTGCATAATCATGACTATGAGTCGATATAAGCAAGTATTTTCCGCTACAGCCCATATTTCACGGACAAAAAAAGCCCCAATCTTAAGATTGGGGCTTTTCGAATCTGGTAGGCGTAATCGGATTCGAACCAACGACCTCTACCATGTAAAGGTAGGTCGACCAAAGTGTATATCCTGACAATATCTTACACGCATTGATATTAATAGCCTGTAAATGTTATACGATCAAATAATCACGATGTAAATTATAGTTTAATAAAATTTAACTCGTATTTAGGCACTGTATTTTTATAGTGTTTTTACCTCTACTCAAGCTCTTCTTAAAACAAAAAAACATGTGTGTTCGTTGAGAATCTATTCCTATTGCATCTACTATTGTCGTTTTTGAATTTCTACGTATTGTTTCTACTACTTATTCTCTGCATGATATAAGGAAATTACTGTCCTAATCTCTGCATATTTCTGAGGAACATATGAAGCATGTTACTTATATCCATGAACATCCAAACTGGACTGAATGGCAATGGTTGGACAAAAAGCTATTGCCACTCGTCAGTCGTGTGCGGATATTACAAGGCCATTTACTAGGAAAGCTGCTAACACTAGGATTCGATCTGAATGTTGAGGCGCAATTGGATGCGGTGACCTTAGAGATTATCAAAACTTCTGAGGTAGAAGGTGAGACGCTAAATGATGAGCAAGTTCGTTCTTCAGTTGCGCGGCATTTAGGGCTGGATAATACCAGTATGCCAACCACTACTCGCAAGATCGATGCGGTGGTAGAGATGATGCTAAGTGCCACCTATCGTTATCAACAGCCGCTATTATTAGATGATCTACTCGGATGGCATCGAGCATTATTTCCAGATGGATATAGTGGGCTTTATCGCATTCAAGCATGCAGTATCCGTGATGATAGTAAAGGGCCGATGCAAGTAGTGTCTGGTGGGTATGGTCGTGAGTGGGTTCATTTTTTTGCCCCGAGTGCAGATAGGTTGCTAGATGAGCTAGATAGATTTTTATTGTGGTTTAACACTTCGTCAAATAAGCAAGACGATATAGATTTGGTCATAAAAGCAGGTATTGCTCATTTATGGTTTGTGACTTTGCATCCATTTGATGATGGAAATGGACGACTAACACGAGCACTCACAGAACGAATGCTGGCAAAAAGTGATAATAGTGTCCAGCGCTTTTATAGTATGTCAGCGCAAATTCTTAAACAGCGTAATGACTATTACAAAATACTAGAACGTACGCAAAAAGGCGATAAAGATATCACGGATTGGTTAGTGTGGTTTTTACAAACGCTAGAGCGATCCCTCATTGTAGCTCAAGAAACTACGGATAAAATTATCAGTAAAGCAGGCTTTTGGCAGACATATCGACAGCATGCTTTAAATGATAGGCAAGTAAAAATGCTAAATATTTTGCTGACTGATTTTTATGGCAAGCTCACCACTAAAAAATGGGCGGCCATGACCAAGTGCTCTATAGACACGGCGCTACGAGATATCAATGATTTAGTAGAGAAGGGTATGATGCAAAAATCTGTAGCATCAGGGCGCAGTACGAGTTATAAGTTGGTTTTATGATAAAGAATATGAGCTTTAGAGAACTTTTATACGGTGTTACAATTTAATGTGTTCGCACAAATTATGCTTATATAGAGATTATGAGGTACTTACGAACTACTATCCAATTAGCGTCAAATTCTAAGAAAATATGGTGCTATAAGCAAAGGATGAAGCGTTCAAGAAAACACTCTTGAACGCATTTTTGGTAGCTCGTAAGAAAACATTCTTTCATTCAGTTAAAGATATTGTTTGATTCAGAGTAGCCGGCTGTCTAGATATGAGTACCTCTCCCTCTCTTACAGAGTATAAAACATCGCCCTGTTTTTGGATTACTTCGACATCATTGCTACCTTCAAGAATAATAAAGTTTGCAGGCTTACCTACTTCTATACCGTAGTTTGCAGATATATTGAGCGTTTTAGCACCATTATCTGTAATTAAGTCTAATGCAGTTTCTAAATCCTCGTATCCCATCATATGACATGAGTGAATCCCTGAATCCAGAACACGAAGTAGTTTGCCATTACCTAGTGTGTACCATGGATCTTGTATAGAGTCTTGACCGAAACATATATTCATTCCAGCATCTTTTATCTCTTTAACTCGTGTGATACCGCGAATCTTAGGATAACCATCAAAGCGTCCTTGTAGATGCATATTTTCAGTAGGAAGAGCAATAAAATTTATTTTAGATTTTTTTAGTAAACGAAATAATTTGGAACAATACGCATTGTTATAAGAGTGCATTGCAGTAGTATGGCTTGCTGTCACTCGTTCTCCAATCCCTTTTTCTAAAGCGGCTGTAGCCAATACTTCCAAAAACCTTGATGCACCATCGTCTATTTCATCACAATGGACATCAACTAACTTGCCATGCTTTTCTGCGAGGTCGATGATCCATCGCATCGACTCAACCCCATATTCTCTAGTATATTCAAAATGAGGAATACCACCGATGACATCAGCACCTTGTTCAAGTGCTTTTTCCATTAGCTGCTTACCGTTGGGGAAGGACAAAATACCTTCTTGGGGGAATGCAACTATTTGTAAATCAATATAAGCACTAAGTTTTTCTTTTAAAGCGACTATTGCTTTTAAGGCAACTAATTCAGGATCGGTAATATCAACATGTGTTCGAATATGTTGAACACCATTTTCGACCAATAGTTGTACGGCTTTTAATACTCTTCGCTGAACATCAGCGCTAGTTAGCATCGGCTTACGTTCAGCCCAACGTTCTATCCCTTCAAACAACGTGCCACTTAAATTCCAATTTGGCTCACCTGCTGTAAATACAGCATCAAGGTGAATATGAGGCTCAACAAATGGAGCAGACAGTAAATTCATTTTAGCATCAAGACTTGACTCTAATGGAATGACTAGGCCATCTTGCTCGATAATACTTACAAATCTTCCATTTTCGCATTCAATGCTATGTAATCCCTGTTTACCGCGAAGTTTGGCATTGTTAATAATCATGGTGTCTCCTAATTGGTAATTATATTTTATAAAAATTAACTGATGTAACGATCTGCAATGAGCGCTATTTGCAAACTCAATCGCTGTTGAGCATTACTTAAATTAATACCCGTCAACGTTTCTATCTTTTCTAATCGATTAGACAAAGTGTTTCTGTGTATATTCATTGCTAATGCTGTCTGACGCATCGAACATAAATTATCAAAATAACAAGCTAAAGTGGTTTTTAGAACCAAACTCTGAGTATCCTGTTTGTTGAAAATATCACCTAGATACTGACGACAAAAAGAGTCAATTTCATTGTTATCGATATGAGTAAAAAGCTGAGCAATACCTAATGAGTTGTAATGTATAACTTCGTTTCTATTATTATCTCTATGAAATTTAGCGCTTTGTCTTGCCTGTGAAACGGCTTTATAAATGACTTTTAATTCTTTTGCATCGCTAACACCAATAGTGCAGTGAAAGCCATATACAAGCAGTTTTTGATGCAATTGATTCCATCGTTTCATACTATCATCACAGTGTTCCGCTGATGTCGGCATAATCGCCAGCCAACCTTGATGAAGCTCCGTAATAGGAAGTTGAACGCCCTCGTTCAGCATGAACTGACTGATTAAGTAATCTCCTTTAATGACTTCTTCATCAGTAATACGATTGAATTTAATAAAAGCGACAGATAACTGTTGAGTGGGGTTAAGTCCTATTTCTGTGGCTTTAATCAGGTCTATTTCAGATATATTTGGGTTATCTGCTAAGTCTTGTAGAAACCAACGACTAGATTTATTATTGAGACCATCCATAATGATCGCGTTAGACAATATTTCGGTAACATTCACCATTGGCAATGAATAAGGCTGTTCAAAAACAGGAAAGTGTTGTTCATTAGCAAAATCTAAAACTTCAATAGGAATGGTATCGAGATAGGGTGAGTGGGTTAAAATCACTAACCCACTCGTACATTGCGTTTTTGCTTTTTTAATGAGAGTAATAAAGTCTTGAATAGTCCAGTTCCAATTTAACCCTGTAACAAAGATCAACTCTCCACCTTTTGTCCAGTTTTCAATCTCTGTGTTTTCTGCTATATAGGGCCAACGTATTGCATTTCTGCTACCTTGCCGACCCGCTCTAAAACGAAGAGCTTCTAGTCCACTTATTTGATTTAACGATTCAATAGATATCATTAATTAAATACTCTGTTCTTGTTGGGTTTTTACAGTAGAGAGCTTCAATAATATTGTATAAGCAATAGCAGAAGTAATAATGCCAACAAGTGGAGCAATCCAAGGTGAAGCGTAAGCACAACCTGAACCAATCACGTAAGCTGATAATCCAACTATATTGTACTTTGGTAATTCGATACTGCTTAAATCTGGCATATTACCTTTATACTTCACCCAAAAATCTGTCATGATAATCGCACCAATTGGTGGAATGAAGGTCCCCAGAAGTATTAGAAAGGGTATTAGCATGTTATACATGCCCATGACGGCTAATGCGGTGCCTAATGCAGCACCGAATAAGGTGACTAAACGCCTTTTATCTGTTCTTAACAAGTTACATCCTGCCGCTGCAAAATTGTAAATAGTATTATCTTGGGTAGTCCAAATATTAGTGAATAACATTAGGACAGCGACAAGCATAAAACCTTGAGCAACAAGTACATCAACGATATCCGCTTGTTGATATATAGCCGTACCAAAAGCACCGACAAACACCATCAAGCCATTACCGATAAAAAATGCTGCCAAAGTACTTATAACCGCTACTTTTCCTGACTTAGCAAAACGGCTCCAATTTGTTGCTTGCGTACCCCCACTTACAAAGGTACCAAATACCAAGGTAATTGCAGCTGCGATAGGCATACTTTCAGTTGGTTCGATAGCTACAAATTCCGAAATGCCGCCTATATCAAGTATGCTTTTATAGAAACATAAGCCGATAAAAAATAGCATCGCAGGTACGGAGACTTTTGAAAGAATTTCTAACGCCTTGTAGCCTATATAGGCACTGATACAGAAACCAAAACCAAAAAAGATCATTAATGGCGTGAGCCATGCATCTGACAATTCCAGTAACTTCACAATGATAATGGCAATCGTCGCAGTACCCCATGCATACCAACCGATTTGTGTAAATCCTAATACAAAGTCAGATAACTTACTTCCATTTAGTCCAAAACAATACCGACCTAATAACACGGTGTTCAAACCAGTTTTACACGCAATATAACCTAAGCTTGCTGCATAAGATCCAAGCAACAAGTTGCCTATGAATATAATAGACATCAGCTCATAAAATGAAAATGATTTACCAAGCGTACCGCCTGCCCACATTGTAGAAGTAAAAAATGTAAAGCCCAATAATACTGACATCATGGACCATAAATTCTTTCTCTTGTCAGTTGGTACAGCACTCAAAGGGTAGTCGTTAGATTCATTCATTATTCAATATCCCTAATTTGGAAGTTGTAACTTACAAATAGCAACCTTTATGCCAATATTAAAAAGAAAAAAATAAGTAACAAAACGATCATTAACCCTTTTCGTAAATGTACCACATGAACAGTATTTTTTAGTAAGGAACGAAGTTGTTTGAAGATTGCGAACGGATGCACCAAATTGATCTTTGCATGTCCTTAAATGGTGCATGGTGATCTCTCTAATACGTAAGAGCAGTTTCGAATGAAACAGTTTTAGGACTGTTGTAGGCTTAATAATTTACAAGAGTATGAATAACGGAAAGGTAAATCATGAGGGTTTTGAATGTAGAAAATCTTATGATTGGGTTTTCATTAAGGATGAGAAAAGCTTAATAGAATAACTAGAAAATATGAGGGTTTTATTTCGAATGCAGGGGACTCTAAGTAATAGTAAGTATAGTTAGTTCAAAATAAAATTGTTATGACCAGGACAAATATCATAAAATAATTTAGATAAGTCATTTTGCATCCAGCCTTGGCGTAGAAACTTTGCTTGAGCCCACTTCTTTTCAATGGGATTCAGATCAGGACTGTAAGGTGGCAACCAAAGAATACGATGGCCATGTCTGTTCAGTAATTTTTGGATGCGTTTATTTTTATGAAATCGAGCATTATCCATCACAATTACGCATTTGGCCTTGAGGCTTGGAATAAGGGTATATTTGCACCAGTGATAAAATATGCGGCTGTTAATATTTTGCTCAAAGTAATCAAGCGCAAATAGCATTTTTTCATACAGAGCTCCAATAACGTTAGTGCGCTTTCTTGCTTGCCAGTTGTAGCTATCAATACAAGGTTTGCCAATCGGTGCGTAGCCATAGGGTCTTATAGTCTCAGCCTCAAAGCCGCTTTCATCCATATAGACAATGGGATAGTCTTGCTGCATAAAACTATTAAGCTTACTCTGGTACGCTGCTCTTTTTATCGGACACGCTTTTGAATGCTCTAGTGTCTTTTTTTTGACTGATACCTAGACGCTTTAGGGCTTCACAAATCCCTGATTTACTACACTTTAAACGTCTTGCGCGTTCATAATGATAACTGTCTGGATAGTCCTTTACATCTTTGAGTAAGCGCTCATCGGTTATCTTATGAGGCTTAACTTGTCTGGTTGTTTTGCTATGAATACGCTTCTTCCACTTCTGAATAGTGGTTGGGCTAATATTATAAAAGTCGACAGCTTGAGCGAACGTCATGCCATCATCTAAGCTTTTTAGTACTTATTTGCGAAAGTCTAAGGAGTAGGTCATGATTGTTTGAATGTTGGTTTAGTTGATTGTATTTATAATACTTTTATATTGAACTGACTATACTAGCAGACATCAATCTCATTAATTATTAGGGGATGACAAAAGGTTTGATGAAGAATAAAACGGCCTTCGACTCTTAAAGTCAAAGGCTACTTCAATAGTCTAGAAGGTAGTATGTGCTAGACACACAAATACCTAGTTATATTTTACGATGACATCGCTACCTTCAAGCTCGACTTTATACGTGTCGAGTATAATGCTTTTATCATCTAGACATTGACCTGTGACAAGATTAAAGCGTTGCTTATAAATAGGTGAGGCGACATATAGTACATTTTCATCAGAGCCATCTTCGTTGGTAATAGTGGTGCCACCAATCAGACCTCTAGACAAAACATTGGCTTGACTGAACGGATCATAATTATCAAGCGCAAATAACTGTGTTTGCTTGGTGCAAAAAATAGCCACTTGTTTGCCATTCACGAGCGCACAGACCCCTGTCTCGGGAATAATATCATTGATTTTGCACACAGTGAGCTGAGTCATCAGAAGATCCTTAATAGTAAAATATAAATGAAACCAACAACAAAAAATACTTTTTAGCGTCCAATATTAATAGACGCTGACACGTTAAGGTTACGCCAATTCGGTCACTTTTATTTGCGTCTTTTCGATGTCGGTTGCAGGGCGAATCTGCTCTCGCTCAGTGACGAATACCACATTGTCATCGCCTTGTTCACTATTAACAAAATGACGGAAACGTTTGAGTTTTTCGCTATCAGTAATGGTGGCTTTCCATTCACAAACATAGTTGTCGATGAGCAATTGCATCTGTGACTCTAGCTCCTCAGCGATCCCTAAATTGTCCTCAATAATGACTGCCTGTAGATACTCAAGTCCACCTTCAAGGCTTTCGCGCCATTTGGAGGTACGCTGAAGCTTATCTGCGGTTTTGATATAAAACATGATAATACGGTCGATATATTTAACAACTGTATCCGTATCGAGATCCGTTGCGAACAGCTCGCCATGACGCGGGGTCATGCCACCATTACCGCACACAAAGAGGTTCCAGCCGTTTTCAGTGGCAATAATCCCAAAATCTTTGCTTTGCGCTTCAGCGCACTCACGGGTACATCCAGATACGCCCATTTTTATTTTGTGTGGTGAGCGTACTCCTTTGTAGCGGTCTTCTAGTCTAAGTGCTAAACCCACACTGTCATCGACACCGTAGCGACACCAGTTGTTGCCCACACAAGATTTCACTGTACGCAGAGATTTACCATAAGCATGCCCTGTCTCAAACCCAGCATCTACCAGTTGTGTCCAAATATCGGGCAGTTGGTCTAAACGTGCGCCAAATAAGTCGACGCGCTGACCGCCAGTGATTTTGGTATATAGATTGAACTCTTTGGCGACTTGTCCGAGGATGATGAGTTTATCCGCAGTGATTTCACCGCCAGGTACGCGCGGCACGACCGAATAAGTGCCATCTTTTTGAATATTGCCTAGATAGTAATCGTTGCTGTCTTGCAGTGGCGTGAGTTCAGGCTTGAGTACATAATCATTCCAGCAAGACGCCAAAATAGAGGCGACAGTTGGTTTGCAAATCTCGCAGCCATGACCACTACCGTGCTCATCTAATAGCGCATCAAATGTCTTAATGCCTTGTACTCGAATCAAGCTATACAACTCCTGACGTGAGTAAGCAAAATGCTCACACAGATCATTATTGACTTCAAAACCAAGCGCGGTTAGTTGATAGCCTAATGTGTCTTTTACCATAGGTGCGCAGCCGCCACAGCCGGTACCAGCACTGGTACATGATTTCACCTCTGCCATGGTATAAGCACCGTCTTCAACGGCGGCACAAATAGCACCTTTGGTGACGTTATAACAAGAGCAAATCGTGGCGCTATCGGGCAGGTTCTCGATACCCATGGTGGGCTTTTCTACGTTAGGCAAGATCAGGCTTTCAGGATGGGCAGGCAGGTCAATATCGTTTAGAAATAGCTGCAAGAGATTGTTGTAATCCTCAGTGTCGCCTACCAATACAGCGCCCAGTAGCCGTTTATTGTCTGCTGTGGTTACCAGTTTTTTATAGATACCCTCAGCAGGGTTTTGGTATAAGTAGCTCAAGCTGTTCTCTGTTATGCCATGGGCGTCACCGATACTACCAACATCGACGCCCATCAATTTGAGCTTGGTGCTCATATCAGCGCCTGTAAAGGTCTGAGCGCGATCGCCTGCGATTTGAGCGGCGCAAATACTGGCCATGCTATAACCTGGCGCGACCAAGCCAAAAACGGTATTGTCCCATACGGCGCATTCTCCAATGGCATATACATTCGGGGCATTGGTACGGCAGGCTTCATCAATCAGAATACCGCCACGGGTACCGATTTCAATACCGCATTCAGGGTTGCTTTTGATAATGCCATCTTGCGGACGAATACCCGCACTAAAGACGATCATGTCGGTATCGAGCGACGTATCGTCAGCGAACTGCATAGTCAAGTGACACGATGCTTCATCCGACAGGGTATTGTCGATAATGGCCTTAGTATTCTTACCTGTTAGTACTTTGACGCCAAGGGCTTCAATTTTACGCTTTAAAATATCACCGCCAGCAGCATCGAGCTGTACGCCCATCAGCTGAGGCGCAAACTCGACTACGTAAGTCTCTAATCCTAGTGTGACTAGGGCTTTGGCGGCTTCAAGACCCAGCAGACCACCACCGACCACGACACCTTTTTTGACTTTTGGCTGCTCAGCAGTACTGAGAATATCATCCAAATCTTTAATCGTACGATAGACATGACAGTGCGGATGCTCGCGCCCTGGAATCGGCGGCACAAACGGATAGGAGCCTGTTGCTAGTACCAATTCAGCATAGTCTATCTGGGTACCGTCTTCCGTGCTGATACATTGATTGGCGGCATCGATGTTTGTGATTCGCTGATTAAGATGCAACTGAATCTGAGCATCCTCATACCTGCTCAAGTCCACTAAGTTTAGTTTACTCACATCTTTATGTTCAAAATAGCTCGATAGATACACCCGGTCATAAGCTGGGCGATCCTCTTCAGCAAATACGTGAATCTCAAACTGATCGTGTAAGCCTTTTTCTATGGCTCGCTCGATAAAGTGATGTCCCACCATACCGTTACCAATCACCACCAATTTAGCTTTATTCATCGTACTTACTATAGTGCTACTCATATGCCTATCCTCAGTAATGGGTTTGCTTAAATAATTTCATCTAATGTCCTATCCAAAAGTCGCAAGTTAATTTTTAGATGGTTCAATGATAGATAGTCGTTAATACTTAGATGCCTATAACTATTAAGCCCTCAATAATCGTGCCAAACACAATTAATGACATTCAATTATCGAACTTTTATATAGTTAAAAAACATGTAGCCTTACCAGTTTACAAGGTGATGCCAGTACTTTTGGTGATGCTATTTTCTGTTGTAAGTAGTTGCTTAATATAATCTTTTTAATAATTGTCATTTATATCCTATGCACCAAAATAGTTACGAAAATGCACTAAATTGGTTTTGATTGTTACTTTAAAGGTGCATCGCTTACTTTACTTAACCGAGGGGTAACTTGGTTTTATCTAAGCAATATTATTTAATTGGGATGCCTTTAGAGCCATCTGGCACAAAGCGTAGCCCTATTAAAAAAGATGACGTTTCATATCTATATCAATTTTATATTTGTAGCTGGCACATCCATTGCACTCTCTTAATGGTCGCAACTGATAAGTTTTTGACTCATAACGTGTTTTTATAACTTTAATGTTAGCCATTTGAGGAAATCGTCTATGCCTTCATCGAAACCTGATGTGCCAAATAAAAACAATCTGAATGTCTTTTCTTTTAGCGGTAAAAACAAAATTCTCCATCTTGGGTGGATGGCGTTTTTTTTCACCTTTTTTGTGTGGTTTAACCACGCACCATTCTTATCTGCGATAGGGGATAGCCTGAATCTCACCAAAGATCAAGTAAAAACCTTGTTGATATTAAATGTTGCCTTGACTATTCCGGCCCGAGTCATCATCGGTATGTTGACCGATCGCTTTGGTCCGCGGCTTGTTTACACTGCTATCTTAGCCATTGGCGCCATTCCCTGTTTCACCTTCGCTTTTGCGCAAGATTACAACACATTAGCGCTATCACGCTTTTTATTAGGTTTCGTTGGTGCAGGGTTTGTGGTCGGTATTCGTCTCATGAGTGACTGGTTCCCTGCCAATGAGCTGGGTACAGCTGAAGGTATCTATGGGGGCTGGGGAAATTTCGGCTCTGCCGCCGCGGCACTGCTACTACCGACAGTCGCTATTGCGGCCGCTGCCATCTTTGGCGGTGAGGAAGGTTGGCGTTATGCAACGGCTACCTCAGGGGTGGTTATGATGCTCTATAGTGTGATTTTTTATAAGATGGTACGTGATACCCCTAAGGGTGCTACGTATTTCAAACCTAAAAAATCGGGTGCCATGATGGTGACTTCATCAGGTGACTTCTGGCTCATGATGGTATTTAAACTGCCAATGTATTTGGCATTGGCCTTATTGGCGTGGAAATTATCACCAACTGGCGTAAGTTTGCTGAGTCAGGCAAGTGTCAATATCGTTTATATTGCGTTGGTGGTGTTATACGTTTATGAATTTATCAGCAGTTATCGTTTTAATAAGGAAGTATTTACCACGCCTGTGCCAAAAGCTCACCGATATGACTTTAAGCAAGTCGGTATTTTGAATATTTTATACTTTGCTACTTTTGGCTCAGAGTTGGCTGTGGTGTCTATGCTGCCACTCTTCTATCAAGAAACCTTTAACTTATCGATTGTCATGGCAGGGGTCTTGGCATCAAGTTACGCCTTTATGAACCTGATGTCGCGTCCAGGCGGCGGCTGGTTGAGTGATAAATTCGGTCGTAAAATCACACTTTTGATTCTCACTGCAGGTTTGGCCGTTGGTTATCTGCTGATGGGTGTCGTTGACTCTTCGTGGCCGATCGCGCTTGCGCTATTGATTACGATGTTTTGCTCTTTCTTTGTACAAGCGGGTGAGGGTGCAGTGTTTGCCGTAATTCCGCTGATCAAACGTAGTATGACAGGGCAGTTTGCAGGGATGACAGGCGCCTACGGTAACGTAGGGTCAGTGATCTATTTGACCGTACTGAGTCTGGTATCGTATCAGGAATTCTTCTTTGTGATTGCCGCAACGGCAGTGATTGGCTTCTTGGCGCTGTTTTTATTAAAAGAGCCTGAAGGCGTCATTATCGAAGAGATGCCAGATGGCAGTCTTGCTCAAATACAAGTGAGCTAAATTATGTACGAGAGCGTCAAACAAGCGGCTAAAGAGACAAATCAACTAAGCAGCCATGATGCGGACGTTGCATTGTGGCTGCCTGATTTTTTTACGATGGCAGGGCGCAAAGTTGAGAACCAAGACAGCCTACTCATAACGACTTGCCTACCTTATGGGTTTCCATCGTCGTCAGCGTTTAATGGCGATCATCCCTCTTTTACAGCGCCTTTGTTAGTGCTGATGGCTGATGGGGTTAGTGCTTGCCAGTTTCCCAAACAAGCCAGTCAGTCTGTGATAAACACGGTGGCACACCATATCACCTCACAACTTGCAGAGATAATACAGGCAGATACGGTGCAAGATTCACTCTATAGCTTTGATGACAATCAAATTGCCATAGTGATTAAGGAAGCGGTCCATCAAGCCAATGATGCGCTTTATTTCCCGCAGGCATATGAGCGCCTGCCAGCTTTATTGTCCACCTTATCAGGACTGCTGTGTATAGGCGACCGTATTCATCTGTTCCATACGGGCGATTCTCGTATCTATCGTATCGGTATCGACAGTATGGTGCTATTGACCAAAGACCATCACATTCACCACGGACGAGACAAAGGGGCACTGTCCGCTGCTATCGGTGCTGACACACGAGTGGAGCTGCAACAATCTGTGTTTACCTTGCACCAAAACGAGTGTTTGGCACTCATGACTGATGGGGTTTATGAGTCTATCGCGCCAGCAGAGTTACAGTTTGAGCTGTGTGCTGCGGTACAGGCCATGCACCAATCAGTGGCATGTCCAAATCAAATCATCGACCATCTTCAGATGAGCCAGCGTTTATGTGAGCATGCTTTTAGCGAGGGTAGCCATGATAATCTCAGTGTGATCATGCTGGGTATGAACGATGAAATCACAAAGAGCAAAACGCACAGAGAAACAGACAACGGCATTGCTCTTGATCAGGATGTGGATAGCGCAAGTAGTCACGCTCAGGATATCAATCACTATCGCTTACCAACGGGCTTGGCAGTAGGGGCGCAGCTTGATAATTTTGTTGTCAAAAAAATCATCGCGCGTACGGCTCGCAGTGAGGTGTATTTAGTAGAAGATGACGACCAGCATGCATTTGTTTTGAAGTCGCCAAGTCTCAATGTCATTGCTGATGGACATTATCTACGTGAGTTTTTAAAGGAACGCAAAATCGGTTTGAGCCTGTCCAAGTACAAACGTATTGGTGAGCCTGCTTATAATCAAGTGGACCCCAATAGCGTATCCTCCCATGACGCTCTTTTAACCAATGATGTCTCTAAAAAACTGAATGCTACTTTCAATGCGTCTAATGCGTCGGGGCTTTTGCGCTACTACCCAGTGCCTGCCAGTAGCACTTATCTATATCATTTAACGGAATATATCGAAGGGGAGAGCCTACGAGTTTTTATGGATCGTCAAGCCCCTTGTGATATTTGGCAAACTTACGATTTACTCACTAAGATCGGCATGGCAGTCCGTGTAATGCATCGAAACTATCTACTGCATCAAGATATCAAGCCTGAAAATATATTATTAACTCAATCAGGTGCGGTTAAGTTAATTGACTTTGGCTCTGCTAGCTCCTCCATACTAAAAGACAGTACGCGTCCTCCTAATGGCGATTTGCACTACGCTGCACCAGAATATTACACCGACGCCCCAAAAGGCGTGCATTCTGATTTGTTTTCTATTGCCGTGATTGGTTATGAGTTACTCACAGGTGAGCTACCATTTGGCTCGCAAGAGTTGATGAACCCATCTGCCTCACTAGTTGTACCTGCCGAGCGCCTGCGTCAAAACCGAGTGCCCGCTAATAGTCAGCAAGCATTAATGCGTGCACTACACTCTAGTACGCAGGCAAGGTATCAAGCGATTGGCGAGTTCTTACAAGACTTTAATCCCGATAATAGTAACGATACCAGAGACCCTGAACCGCTGATCATACGTCATCCCTTATTGGTTTGGCACAGCATTTGCTTTATTCAACTTGTCATTATCATATCGTTGCTGATTTATTTTTCATAAAACCTTGTTAAGCGTAAATAGTACGACAAGCCATTTTATTCAACGCTGCGTGTTGCGGCTAAGGAATGATTTTCCTATGTCACTTGATTCACCAGAACCGACCCAGACTACTTTCTCTACCAATGCTTCTTCTTCTAAACGTCAGACTACTGCGGGCATCATTATTATAGGCGCTGGGATGGCAGGCAGTCGTTTTGCCATTGAGCTGGCACGTGCCCAGCAGCAAAGCAGCCAAGAAAAAGGCGCAGCTCATTTACCCATCACGCTGATTAGCAAAGAATCGCAAGTGGGCTACAACCGTATTATGCTGTCACCAGTACTTTCAGGAGAGTCGGTTTTTGAAGAGACATATTTATACGAGCTAGCAGAGTATGAGCAATTGGGTATCACGGTATTGGCTGGCACGTCGGTAGATGTAGTCGAAACCAATCAGCAGTGTGTCAAATTGAGTGATGGACAAACCCTGGATTATACCGAGCTGGTTTTGGCTACTGGCTCACAAGCTCGCGTCATCCCTTTTGTCAATCATGATGCTAAGGGGGTTCATGTATTTCGAGAGATTGCTGATGTGCAGGTATTGACGGAGTACGCGCGCCAAGCAAAAAAGGGTCTCGTCATTGGTGGCGGGGTGCTGGGTTTAGAGGCCGCTTGCGCTTTGGCGTCTCAGGGAGCAGATATGACAGTTGTTCATGTCGATAGTCATGTTCTCAACCGACAGCTTGATATGCCCGCCGCTCATCTGCTACAAGCAGAACTCTTCAGTCGAAGTGTCAAGCTAGAGGTATTGGCCAACACAGAATGCATTACAGTCAATGATCAACACGAGGTCAATGGACTGTTGTTAAAGGATGGCCGCACTTTGCCTGCAGACTTTATTATCATGGCCGTTGGTGTCATACCTAACATGACACTGGCCCAGCAAAGCGGTCTTAAGGTTAACCGAGGTATCCTTGTAGATAAATTTATGCATACGAGCTGTCCTCATGTCTATGCGATTGGTGAGTGTATAGAGCTGGATGGTGAGCTGTTCGGTATGGTAGCCCCTGTCAACCAACAGGTGGATACTTTGGTTTCTGTCCTAAAAGAGTCGAGCGTCTCAAATAGTAGGGGATTGAGTAGTGACTCACGAATAACCGAATACAAAAACCACTGGCGTCCTTTTATCAGTAAGCCTTTATCTTTAAAATTAAAAGTATCTGGCATCGCCGCTTTTTCAGCAGGTCAAATTGCTTTTGATGATAGTGAAATGATGCAGATAGAGCGCGTGGTCTATCAGCAAACGAGCCTCGATCATTATCTTTGTCTCTATATTAAAGCAAGCAAACTTATTGGCACGGTACTGTACGGTGATGTGAGTGAAAGCGGGTTTTATAGTCAGCTGATCACTGATGGCAGTGATATATCCTCGATAAAAGAAGACCTTATCTTTGGCGAAGCCTATTGCGATGTAGAGAAAATAGAAGCAGCTGAGCCCGAATCTGCCGTGCCAAGTGACGCACACCTAATAGGAGAGGCATCATGAGCAGCACCATCTTAAATGACGATCAAGCCCTCAGTGTCGTACCGTCCTCTCGCATTACAACTTACACTGAGGATTTGATCAGTCCTATTCGTACCACTTGTCCTTACTGCGGCGTAGGCTGCGGCGTACTAGCAAACATCGATGAGGCAGGTGTAGTCAGCGTGACAGGCGATCCTGATCATCCAGCAAACTTCGGTAAACTCTGCTCAAAAGGCAGTGCATTGGCACAAACATTGGGCACTGAGCGCAGGTTGACTCAGCCTTATTATCAAGACAAACAGCGATCAATTGCAAAAGGACAACCGACAGATAAGCAGCCTGTCGAGTGGGAGGCAGTATTGGATGATATTGCCAGTCGTTTGAATAACACTATCGCGACACACGGGCGTGACAGCGTAATGTTTTATGTGTCAGGGCAGCTGCTTACAGAGGATTACTACGTTGCCAATAAGTTCATTAAAGGCTTCATTGGTAATAATAATATCGATTCCAATTCGCGTCTTTGTATGTCCTCAGCGGTTGCAGGGCATAAGCGTGCTTTTGGTGCAGACTTAGTGCCTAGTAATTATGAAGATTTAGAGTCTTGTGATTTATTGGTATTGGTGGGCTCCAATATGGCGTGGTGTCATCCTATCTTATTCGGACGGTTTTTAGCCGCCAAAAAGCGTGATCCTAATAAAAAACTAATCGTGATTGATCCGCGTCGTACTGATTCTTGTGAATTTGCCGATTTACATGTGCCCATCACTGTCGGCACGGATACCCACTTATATAACGGACTGCTGCATTATCTTGAGCAAGAAGGCTGTGGTGATAAGGACTATCTTAAGCAGTGTCAGGATGTCACGCCCGCCTTAGAGGCCGCAAAAACATGGACGATTGATAAAGTGGCGACGGCATGCGGCATCAGTGAGGAACTGGTACGGGAGTTTTATGAGCTGGTCGCTGCAAACGATAAAACAATCACAGCATTTAGTATGGGCGTCAACCAGTCTGCGAGTGGTACCGACAAGGTCAATGCCATCATCAATACTCACTTGTATACTGGGCGAGTGGGCCGAGTAGGTGCAAGTCCATTTTCACTCACCGGTCAGCCGAATGCGATGGGAGGGCGTGAAGTGGGCGCGTTATCGAACCTACTTGCCGCGCATCTAGACCTAGATAACGAGCAGCATCGTCACTTGGTGGCTGATTTTTGGCAAGCGCCGCAACCGCTTGCTGCAGAGGTTGGGGTAAAAGCTTGCGATGCTGCTGATGCCATACTAGATGGCCGTATCAAAGCCATCTGGATTATGGCGACCAACCCTGTCGTCAGCTTGCCTGAGGCTGATAAGTTTCGCCGCGCACTGGCTACCTGTGATTTGGTGATAGTATCTGACTGCTCCGTCGACAGCGACACGGTTAAGTGTGCAGATATTGTTTTGCCCGCACAGGGTTGGGGGGAGAAAGCAGGCACAGTGACCAATTCGGAACGCCGCATCTCGCGCCAGCGGGCTTTGACGCCTGCATTCGGACAAGCAAAGCCTGACTGGTGGATACTGTCACAAGTAGCTAAACGCATGGGTTTGGCAGGGTTTGATTATCAGCATCCTAGGGATATATTTAATGAGCATATCGCTCTGACAGCTTATAGAAATGATGCTAGCCAAGATATATCAGCGAGCAATCAACCGCGCTATCTTAATTTAGCAAAAGATCTTTCTCCAATGGTAGTAGGTTCGATAGCATTGATAGAGGAAAGTTCAAACCATCTTAAGCAGCAAAATAAAAACGTATTTTCTTTCAGTCATGATGCATATGATGTCATGACACCGTTTCAGTGGGGCGGCGCACGTATTACACCTAGCAAAACAAAATTTATTGCCATTACGCCTCCCAGTCACGCCAGCTTACCCAATAGGCATACGCAACGATTGAGCTCGAAAAGCGCTGATAGTAAAAAAAACAATGGCAGTCATACGTTTCATCAGGATGGTTCAGGGGCAGTAGACCTACGGCTGATTACAGGTAGACTGCGTGATCAATGGCATACGATGACGCGCACAGGGCTTGCACCGCAGCTCAATCAGCACGAATCAGTACCAACGCTCACCGTGCATCCAAATGATGCCAAACAGCTCGGTGTTGACCAAGGCGATTATGTACAGCTACGTCCTTGCTATGATAAAAGCGACGAGAAAAGCTATGAGCAAAACTTATCAATACAGAGCCAGTCGCAGCGTATGGTTGCCAGCAATACAACTACAGACAGTCAGGTACTCGCACAAGTTGCCATCAGCGACAGTATGAGTGCAGGCGATGCCTTTATGCCGATGCATTGGAGCAACGCCTTTGCTCGTTTTGCTCGCGTAGGTACGCTGATCCCAACAGTCGTTGATCCACATTCAGGACAGCCTGAATTAAAAAATTCTGCAATCAGCGTGATGCCTGTGCCGATGAAAACTTATGGCAAGATTTTGGTGCATCCTGATCTACAAGACACCATGATAGTGCATTTGCGTGAGACTTTATTGGATTTTGAGAAAGAGTCTGAGGATCAAGGAGTGCTGATATCCTCTTCTGATACAAATACAACTTCTGAAAAATCAAACTCATTACCCGCATTGACATGGAGTTCAAGTCGTCAAACCAATAGTGTCTTGATTACTTTAGCCAGTCCTATAGACAAAGTCGTCAGTAAACTGCTTGACCCTGAGTACTGGCAAAATTTTATCAATGCCTATCAAGCATCTCTCACCGATAAATCAATCAATAGCGCCTTTACTTGCAGTAATCAAGCAAAGCAGCTTCGCTTCGTCTCGACACAAGTAGAGGCAAATAATGAAGCGATAGATCGGGTATCGATTAGTGCGTCAAAGTCTGACATACCAAGTGATCAGCTACTACTAAGCGTTTGTTTTGCACCGCAGGTGGCGCAGCTGCCCCGTATTCATTGGCTTAACAACTGCTTTGCCAGTACTGATGCGATACCAGAGAATCAACGCTATAAGTGGTTGCTAGCAGGTCGTCCAGCGACAGGGTATGTTGATCCAGGTGCATTAGTATGTTCATGTATGGCAGTTGGAGAGAATATTATTATCGAGACGATTACCAAGCAGCAGTGTATGAGTGCCCATGCGGTTGGAAAGGCATGCCGAGCAGGGACTAACTGCGGTTCATGTGTGAGTCAAATTAATGCCTTGATCGATAGGTATGCGTCTTAAGTAGTGTTTGTTGCAAAGTTTGATCGTTAATATGGCATAGGGCTTGCATCGTACTTTATAGGCTCTTCTTTTCTTAGGTATGCCATTGTTAGGTGCAGAGTTGCGCGTTATTAACAGTGTTATTAGGAGTTATTACCATGACTGATTCACCTACCTTCATTGCCGCATTAACTTCACAGAATTTACCCAATATAAATTGTCATATTAGAGTGAGCGATGAGCCATTAGGTATAGAAAAAAGTGTGAAAACGGGCACGGTACATTTGGTTGGTGCAGGTTCTGGCGATCCTGAGCTACTCACGTTAAAAGCATTACGAGTAATGCAAAAAGCAGATGTCGTGCTCTATGATAGTTTGGTTTCAGAGGATATTTTAGATATGTGTGCGCTGACGGCAGAGAAGATATTTGTCGGTAAGCGCCGTGCCAATCACGCACTACCACAAGAAGGTATCAATGAGCTATTGGTCAAACACGCGCTAGCAGGTAAAACGGTCGTTAGGCTCAAAGGTGGCGACCCATTTATTTTTGGACGCGGCGGAGAGGAGCTGCAAGAAGTGGTGCGTCATGGTATTCGTTTTGAATCTATTCCTGGTATCACTGCTGCTAGTGCGGCCGCAAGTAGAGCAGGTATTCCCTTGACACACCGTGATCATGCGCAAGCCGTAAAATTTGTGACCGCTTGCAAAAAGTTGGGCGCACCTAACAATGACTATGATGAACTCTTAGACAGTACACAGACTGTTGTCTTTTATATGGGGTTGAATAGATTAGATCAGATGACCCAAGGGCTAATTGCCGCAGGGCGCGACAGTAATACACCTTTTGCTGTGATTAGTCATGCCAGTTTGCCAACTCAGCAGCTGCTCATCGGTACGCTTGGTAATATTGCCAAGCAGCAAGCTGAGGCAAAACTGCCAACACCTGCACTACTTATTATGGGTGATGTGGTTAATTTATATTATGAGTTTGCAAGCTACAACCTTGGTGCGTTAGGCAAAAGTACCTTTATTGACGTTCAAAACGTTGTTAGCAGTCATGATTTAGTCAGTAATTTGGAGGTTGTCACGTAGGATAGAAGCATACTAGTGCCAAGCGATAATAGTGCTTAGCACTTTTATAGTATGTCAGCGCAAATTATTAGACAGGGTAATGACTACTACAAAATACTAAAACGCATGTAAAAAGTAGACGATGTAATAAAAAGAGTATGATGCAATGTACCATGACTTTGGGTACAGTAAGAGTTAGTTCAGCAGACTGGTATAAGTGGTTCCATTATACCAGTCTGTTTTAAGTAGTCTTTATGCGCAGAATGGACGATTTTTTGGGTTCTCTACCGCCCATTTTAAATAATAAGAAGGTAGTAAATTGGCATTATTATGGAATATTTTCGGTTCCTTATACAAATATTGAATGTATTCAAATCAACAATGTGATGGTAAATACCTGCTAACCTAACTTAGATAATGATAGTATTTAAATTAGCTCTTAGGTTATTACATGCCCTTTCGTAATCTTCTCTCTTTATAAAGTCTTCTGTAATACTAAACATCATATCTTCCGTCTCAAATATAATTCTTTTAGCTTCGTCTAGAAATATAATGTTAGTTATATTATGGGTATTTATTAGCCTATTACCTGTATCTATGAATTGAGACATAGACTTCATCCTTGTTTTAATGTTAAAAACTTATCTCTAAATAATACCTCTGACGAGCTAACTAAGTGCTTTTACTGGTTCGGCACCCTAGTGAGGACTTGAACATAAGGCTGTAGGCTAGTGGTATCAAGAGTTTGAATTCTTGTGATAAATGTAGTGTACTTCGCAGTGTACTTGTTGAACAATCTAAGATTGTTCAAAGCTAGGGAAAGTTTCATTCCATTTGCCTTCATCTTGCTATGAATAAAGGAGTTGGAAAAATTAGATTCAACTTAATTAGTTAGGCTTTATGATAAAAATCATCAAGCATCTTCTTCATCGCTCAAATACCAAATCATAAATTCATAGAAGCTATCCCAATGCGGTAAAGTACCATCGGCTAGTTGCTGTAGCTGTCCCAGCTGATAATCCCATACACTATCATCTTCTATATTGTACAATTACCCCCCCCCTTCACCTTCGCCTGTACTGAATAGAATATAGTTCTTAGGAACTTCCCAAACTTCATGTGCGAATTTTACTCCAAGAATGAAACTTCTTGTCGGTAGAGGATCAACTATTTCATCAGCACCAGAACGTAAAGCTCTTAAAAAATATTTTGTATATAATTTAAAAAACCCACTGTCTTTTTTGACACCATACTCTAAAAGAATAACCTCTGCTTCAAGCCTATGTTCAGGTTTTTTCTCTATCGCAGGATAACTCTGCTTAGCTAGTAACTTCTCAACTGTGCTAAATGAATTCATATTTGAACCGCCTCAAATTTGTCGAAGGTAGATTTACTTACGTCAAACAGCAATGCCTAACTAGGCTAAATTATCATAGTAATATTTTTCAAGATTACAGTGTTGCATATAATCTATCTGGGGAGACAGTCATTTGTGATCGATGCGCTATACAGGCATCGAACAGCAGATTTTAGATATAATCTTAATGCCTATGAGGCCATTGATTGAAAACTATTAAGTTAGCTTCTGCAATCTCTCTATCGTGGCTTATGTTTAGGGTGTTTTAAGCTATATTATAGATATATTTGGATATTTGTTTTCTGGAACTTAAGTAGAGGTATAAGTGAATATCTGTAGAATCAGTACACAAATTAGGGAAATGTATGAAGCGGAAGTAAATGTAGATATTGGGACGTGGAGAGATGTTCTAAGTAACTTTGACAAAGCAGTAGAAGGATGCTCCGATGTTGATATGTTAGTTAAATGCTTATTAGAAGATGACTTATGGTATATACCTTTTGATTCTAGAATAAAGCTTATGGAAAAAGCAAAATCTTTAGGCGGATGCTCATTTGAGTTTTTGGCAGATTACTATTCATTTAAAACAGCATTTCTGGATCCAGGCAAAGAATATGATGATGCTGTCGTAAAACTAGATGAGCTATTTCAATAGGTTCTTTTAGGTTATACTCTACGAAACTATGCTTTATTTATAGAGAATTTGAGCTGCCTTTTTACTTCTTAGAACTCACACATCTTTCCCATTCCTTCATAGGGATATAGTATTCATCAAGCTCAGTCTGATCTAAGTCGCTAACTGACCTCATATATAAACCAGGCCAACTATCTTCTTCAGAAATATAAGCGAAATCAATTTTAAAATTACCATCTTCATTTAAGACAACTTTAAACTGTGTCCAAGGTTCTTTATTGAAAATTAAGCATTGCTTCAAGTCTTCCATCAGCTTTCGTAAATCAAAGAAAAGATCATTTGTCATTTCTACATATTTAGGCCCTTCATTTGTTTCACATAGTAACTGAAAGTCTTGATGTTCAAAATAAATACGTCCTCTAAAAACAATCTTATTATCTTTCAGAGACATTACTGACCATAGCAACTTACCTATTTTTTGATAAATGATTTGATCATCTGTTTTCATGCCATTTTCCTATATCAGTATTTTTTTTGATGCCTTAGCAATTGATAAATGATTTATTATTAAGACTGACGCTGATTATTTCATAATTACTACAGTTACATCTAACACTAGAAGCTCGATACCTGTATAGCTCACCGATCATAGGTAGAATATGTATGGTAAGTACACCGTGAAGTACACTATGGTTATTTCAGTGAGTTAAAATCTTAATACCATTAGCTTACAGCCTAGTATTCGAGTCCTCACTAGGGTACCGCTATTGTTCTCACAATATAAGCAAACCTATCTAAATATTTTGTTGATCCATCAATACTTATATTTTCTAAATCTCAAGCTTTATAGTACAAAGAGGGTTAATACTTGGCCATCAAAAATTCCAACTTAACCTCAAAATAATACTCCTCTTTGATAGTAATACTTACCTTACCCTTATGTGCATTAGCGATGGCCTGCACGATAGATAGCCCCAACCCTGTACCTGGATACTTATGACTAGTCTTATCATGACGATAGAATCGCTCGAATAATTTATCAGCCTCTCTCTGATCTAATGGTTTGTCTAAACGATTGGTTATCGTTATCCTTAACCATTGCTGCTTTGAGGGTCGAACCTCGTCTTTAGTCACATTAAGTGAGGTGGTTGAGGTAGCGGATATCATGATAGTACTATCACTAGCTGCATAATAAATGGCATTTGATATCAGGTTGGCAAACAGCCGTTGCAATAATCCTTCATCACCCAACACCATTTCAAAATCACCCGATTTCTCAAAAGTTATCCCTCGATCTTCTGCAATCATTTCATAGTAATCAACAAGCTTGGTGATTAAGCTATCCGTATCCACGTGACTGATTTGCGAGTCACTCAATCCTTTTTGGGTTTTTGCTAGTAGCAGCATATTGTTAATCATGGCGGATAACTGCTCTAACGTATCATGCTGATGATGTAGCTGCTCGATATATTCGTCGCCTTCTCTTGGCTTAGTTAACATGACCTGCGTCTGTGTACTCAGCGTCGCTATTGGCGTACGTAGCTCATGAGCGATATTGTCTGAAAACCGTGACAATGATTCAAAGTTGCTTTCAAGCTTGATCATCATCGAATTATAAGACTCTGCTAGTGGCCGCAGCTCTAACGGCATATCGCCAACCGACACTCTTTCGTCTAACCTTTGCAGGTTTATACCTTTCATTTTTTGTACGATAGTGGCCAGAGGCGCAAAACCCCAATACACACTGAATGCCGCTACCGAAACCAATAACAAGGTGATGGCTGTGAGTATCAAGCTCAGCTGGCGATTAAACTGGATAAGATATTGATGATGCACATCAGTAGGTAGGGCAATAAACGCCAAAATCTCTTGATTTGGAATAATAATGGCTCGGTAATGCCTATTGTTTATCTTGATCATAAACTGCTGATCGTGATGTTCCTGCCATAGTGATAACAAGCTAAAATCGGCTGGCATATTATGAATGAAATTACTGGGGTCACTGGATAATAACTTGCCTTTTTTATCTGCTACTAAAGTTTTTAAATCATAATCCAGCCAAGAGGAATGCAAGTGATTGTCATCAATGAGTGATTGAGACTTTGACACTGTGAATGGTTCTATGGGCTCGTTAACACTAACCATGCGTTTACGCAGATTAAAAGCTGCATGGGTAATAATCTCTGAGTCCATTTGCTCAAAGTGTCCACTCACAGAGCGCTGCACCCATGCATAGATGATAACCTGAGAGATAATAACGAAGACTGTCAATAAGGAAATCGTTCGCCAGAGCAGTGACCAGCGCCGGTTTCTGAGTGTATGGTTCATGCTATTTAGAATCGTCTCCGTCCGCATCACTTTGGACCTCAGTAGCCAGCGCCTCTAATCGATAGCCCATTCCGCGCACAGTATGAATGAGCTTTGCCTCATGATCATCGTCTATTTTTATACGAAGACGCCTGATCGCCACATCAATCACATTAGTATCGTTATCAAAATTCACATCCCATACTTGGGAGGCGATCACGGTGCGTGGTAGCACTTCACCTCGGCGCTCTAATAGGAACTGTAGTAAGGTAAACTCTTTTGCCGTGAGCTTAATAGGCTTGCCGCTTCTATATACAGTGCGCTTGGCAATATCCATCTTGAGATCTGCTATTTGCAGGATCGTACTTTGATAATCGGCTTGATTGGCGCGTCGTAATAGACTCTTTATTCTGACGATCAATTCTGCAAACGCAAAAGGCTTGGTCAAATAATCATCACCACCAATCTCAATCCCTTTTATCTTATCGCTTAAGTCATCTTTTGCTGTCAAAAATAGCACAGGCGTATGCTTACCCGCTGCTCGGTAATTGCGCACCAGCTCAAAGCCACTAACATCAGGCAGCATCACATCCATTAGGATCACGCTAAATTCTTCAGTCATCAATGCATGATAGCCATCTAGGCCTGTTAGGTGATGATCCACAATAAACCCAGCTTCAGTTAAGCCTTTTTTTATATACTCGCCAAGCTTCAACTCATCTTCTACCAGTAGGACTTTCATAATAGCTTCCCATATACCTTTCATGCCTTCTTAGCATAGTAAAGCATTACCCCACTTTGAACATCAAAAATTCTCAAGATGACAGAATTGTAATCTTGCCGTCATGTCTCTGTCAGAATCAACAAAGTATGCTTTAGAGTAACTTAACACTGTAAAGTCTTTTCGACTTCATACCAAATCATATAAGGATTTACCATGTCGCTATTCAAGTCAATATCATTATTCACATCAATGCCACTGTCTAAATCAATCGTAGCAACCGCTATAGCTTTAGTCGTTTCAACCTCTGCTATGGCGCACGATCCTAAGATGCATGCTGAAAAAGACCAAATGAACTGCGAAAAAATGGAAAAGCATATGCAGATGATGGGCAAGATGGATCATAGCAAGATGGATATGAACGATCCTGCGATGAAAGCTATGATGACCAATATGGGGAAAATGAAACAGATGTACCAAAAGCACTGTGTGAGCAGTGATAGCGACTCTTAAAAATAATATTGTTAAATACCTATCATGATTTTATCTGTTTTATTAAATGATGATGCGGGCACACAAATTATTTGTTTTGGATGAGCTTATGAAGTTTTTACTAGGAATACTCTTCACTGTTGTAACCGTTGTGATTGGCATTTTTGTTGTCGTTACGAGTGGTAGGGTCAATGTGGGTGCAGACCAAGTGCATAGCCCAATGATGTATGGCTTTTTAGAAACTGCTCGCAATCGTTCAATTGAGCATGCTAGTAAAGATATTTTAGTTCCAAACTTAGAAAAGGCAGAAATGATCAGTTCAGGTGGGGCCGATTACAAAGACATGTGCGCAGGCTGTCATTTATCACCCGGTGTCACAAGTACCGATTTGAGTAATGGTCTCTATCCCAAACCGCCGAATTTTACTAAAGCAAATATCGTTAAACATTACCAGAATGAGGCTGGTGCCAGACAAAGCTTTTGGGCAATCAAACATGGCATCATGGCATCAGGAATGCCTGCATGGGGTGCCTCTCATGATGATGATAGGATGTGGGCAATGGTCGCTTTTATCAGATCGTTACCTGAATTAAATGAAGCTCAGTACACGATGCTAACCACGAGAATAGATAATGACATTATGGACATGACCTTTGATGGTGATATGGATATGCCAGGTGATGTATCCGGAATGCAACATTGATTTTCGTAAGAAATGCAGTGCTAACTAGTGCTGCTTTTTTCGATTTGAGATTCGCCAGTACTACTTCAATCAGTGGTATGGTTCTAGTTTTTAGAATGCTTAATGAACAAACAAACGCTCAGGAGTGGATTTATGAGACGCTATAAGAACACATTTGTTAATGGATATAATCTGATGTCTGGTCGTGTTTTGTTATTGATGGTGACATCGTCACTAATGCTTGCTGCTTGTAGTCAACCTAACACTAACACCGCTGCTGGTGAACCAAAACCAGCGACTGAAGCATCTATCGCTACGCAGACCGCGCTAGCAGAGCAACCAACAGCCGAAATGATACCTGCCAGTGCTCATTCAGATACCCAGTCAACTATTCTACAAAACGTCTCAGCTACCGTGTATAAAGACGCCAATTGTGGCTGCTGTAAAGAGTGGGTCGGTTATGCCGAAGGTCATGGGTTAAATGCAAGCGCGCAGAATGTTGAAGATGTCTCCTTATTTAAAGAGCGATACAGCGTACCGCAGCAAATGCGCTCATGCCATACCACCGTCACCACAGATGGTTATGTTTTTGAAGGTCATGTCCCTGCCAAACATATGGCGCAGTTCCTAGAAAATCCACCAAGTGATGCGATTGGTCTTGCCGTACCTAGCATGCCAGTCGGTAGCCCTGGTATGGAATATCAAGATCAATTTATGCCGTATAAAGTGATGCAGCTTAACAAGGATGGCTCAACAGAAGTGTATGCTGATATTGAGTCACCGCAGCAGCAGATATAGTTTGGTTGACGCTTAAAATAGCTCGTCTGGTTCTATTAACGAGCTGCCCGATATATAGACTCAACTCCCATTTTACGGATTAAGTTAGGTAAATTATTATGAACAAGAATATGCTTAATCGCAGGCGTTTTTTGACAGGATCTTCTACCTTGTTAGGGGCATCTATGCTGTCCACCCTACCGTCTATTGCCAATAGTGCGCTCGGTAAAGGCCAGCAGAATGTAGCCGTCAACAGTGATAAATCTGACCATATCGTACCTATTCTAACCGGTAATGAGTTTGATTTGTATGTCAGCAAGAAGCTCGTTACTGTCAATGGCAAGTCGAGTATGGCGACGCTGATTAATGATTCATTGCCAGCACCAACGCTAAAGATGCGTGAAGGCGAGACCGTCACCATCCGTGTTCATAACCAGATGAATGAGTCAACCTCTATCCATTGGCATGGCTTGCTCGTCCCATTTGAGATGGATGGGGTGCCAGGTATTAGCTTCGATGGTATTCCTGCGAACAGTACCTTTACTTATACATTCAAACTCAAGCAATCAGGCACTTATTGGTATCACTCTCATAGTGGTTTTCAAGAACAAACAGGAATGCTCGGTGCTATTGTCATTGAGCCAAAAGGCCGTGAGCGTCACCCAGTCGCAGAAGACCATGTGATCGTGCTGAGTGATTGGACGCACCGCGATCCACACAATCTCTTGAAGTTGCTCAAACAGCGCGCTGACTTTGATAATTATCATCTGCCAGACTTCAAAAAACTATTGTCTGATATCGCAGCAACAGATTTAGAAGCCGCTTATGACAAGCGCAAAATGTGGAATCAGATGCGCATGATGCCGACAGATTTCACGGATTTGTCTGGTGAGAAGACCTTTACCTACCTGATGAATGGTAAGACCACAGCGGCCAATTGGACACAACTAGTAAAAGCGAAACAGCCCGTTAAATTACGATTTATCAATGCTTCAGCGCAAACCATCTTTGATGTGCGTATACCAGGTCTCAAAATGACTGTAGTGGCAACTGATGGTATTGATGTCGCGCCTGTCGATGTTGATGATTTCCGCATTGGCGTGGCTGAGACCTATGATGTCATCGTCACGCCTACTCAAGATGCACATACGATATTTGCTCAAAATATCGATCGTTCAGGCTATGTCGCGACCACGCTTGCGACCAAGAAAGGCGCTCGTGCTGCAATACCTGCTATGGATCAGATCGAATGGCTGACCATGGCCGATATGATGGGTGTGATGGGTGATAAAGGCTACAAAGCAAAGCATGCCAAGACCGAATATGACTTTAAATCTGATATGCGTGTCGACAGTCCACGTATGAACCTAGATGATCCCGGTATCAACCTGCGTAATATCAATCGTGACGTGCTGAATTATAGTCAGCTGCGCTCTATCGATGAGGCCATATTTGCAGAGCAGCGTAAGCCTACCCGAGAGATTGAGCTACATTTAACGGGTAACATGGAGCGCTATATTTGGGCTTTAGATGGTGTCATGTTTAAGGATGCAACGCCTGTCAATATTAAGCCTAACGAGCGTGTACGCATTACCTTAGTCAATGACACGATGATGAATCACCCTATGCACTTACATGGCATGTGGAGTGATTTGCGAACCCCATCTGGAGACTTTCAGGTACGTAAACATACGATTGTGGTGCAACCTGCGCAAAAGATTAGCTTTGATGTAACGGGTGAATTTGGACGATGGGCATGGCATTGCCATCTGCTTTATCACATGGAAGCCGGTATGTTCCGAGAAGTTGCCGTTGTTTAACAAACCTTCGAATATGAGGCTTATTATGAAAACATCTAAGAAAAATCTGCCATTCATTGGTTTGTCATCGCTAGTCTTGCTCACATCCTCTTTTGCAACAGCTGCTGAGATGTCGAGTATGGATCATAGTGGCATGGACATGTCAGGTGATATGTCTGATATGGACCACAGCGGCATGGATATGTCAGGTGATATGTCCGATATGAATCACAGTGGCATGGATATGTCAGGCGATATGTCTGATATGGATCATAGCGGCATGGACATGTCGGGCGATATGTCTGGTATGAATCACAGTGGCATGGACATGTCAGGCGATATGTCTGGCATGGATCATCGCAATATGGATATGTCGGGTATGCAAGGTGGGCAGCCACCAGCTGATGCTCGCAGTCCAGACTATTCAAATGGAGTTCCTTACGGGCAGTATGGTAAGCCAATGATGATGGGCAGCATGCCATTATGGGGAGTCTCAGTAGACGACTTGGGCTATCAGTTTGACGAAGATCAAATCAACTTCGAGGCGACGGGTTGGTACGGTACTGATAGCAATCGTATAAGGCTACGTACGGAAGGTAGTGCTCAGACTAAGGATGGTAAAGAAATTGATAGCTTGAGCTCACTTGCTTATTGGAAACCACTGAGTGCTTTTTGGAATGGTGAAGCTGGTATTGCTTACGATACTGAAAATGATAATGCTGCCGTGATGGCAGGTATTGTCGGCACGGCGCCGTATTTTATCGAAACGGATGCGAGAGCCTACTTATATACGGACGGTCAGTTTCGTCTTGATTTGGGCGCAGAGTATGAATGGCGTTTGGATCAGCATTGGGTAGTCATACCGGAGGTTGGACTGACTGCCTTTAGTAAAGATGACCATGATAATGATATTACCAAAGGCTTTAATGAGATGGAAGCTGAGGTTAGGCTGACTTACGAGACGTTCAGTCGCCAGCTAGCACCTTATGTGGGTGTTAGTTATGAGACAGCACTTGGCAAAGCTCGTGGTCAACGACGTCAAGAAGATGAATCGGTTGATAGCAGTAGTTTGACTGCGGGGGTCAAATTCTGGTTCTAATATTATTAAAATAATAGGGGATATACTATGAATGCTTCAGATCAAAACAGCATGAATCATCAACAGGGCATGAACTCTTATGTAAAGTTCACCCTGATGATTGTGACGTCTACGATTGTGATGTACATCATGATGTATTTCAATACTTATGAATGGAGTCATATTTATTTTAGTGAAACCCGAGCTTATATGGCGCTTTACATGGGTGCCGGTATGGCAGTGGTCATGTTGGCATTTATGACTAATATGTATAAGAAGACCAAGGTCAATTTGATGATCTATGGTCTGAGTGTATTGATGTTTGCTGTTGGCATCTGGGGCGTGCGCTCTCAATCAACGGTTGATCAAGTCGATTGGATGCAAGCGATGATTCCGCATCACTCGATTGCTATTCTGACCAGCTCAAGAGCAGATATCGAAGATCCTAGAGTCCAACAGCTCGCTGAAGATATCATAAAAGCGCAAAAGCGTGAAATCGCTGAGATGAAGCAATTGATTGATGAGCTTGAATGAAGCATAAAGGATTTAAAAGATGGAATCTAGACGTTAGAAATTAGATAGGAGTGTGTATTATGAAAACAGCCGTGGTTTATCGTATGGTCAAGCCGGATCATGTTTGTCCATTTGGTTTAAAAGCACTCGATCTTTTAGAGCGTCATGGTTATCAGATCGAAGACAAGCACTTGACTAATGATACTGAAACTCAAGCGTTTAAAGATAAGTTTAATGTCAAAACTACACCACAGATTTTTATCAATGACAAGCGCATAGGCGGGTATGACGATCTGCAAGCGTTTTTTGGCAAAGAGGTTTCTCAGAGTACTGAGGTCAGCTATACGCCAGTGATCGCAATATTCGCAACTACAGCACTCGCTAGTATTGCACTGACTTGGAGGTTTAGCAGCACATTATTTTCGGTACAAACTATCATCTGGTTTGTTGCCTTATCCATGATCGTACTTGCTATTCAAAAGTTGCAAGATTTAGAGAGTTTTACCAATCAATTTTTGGGATATGATTTGTTAGCACGTAAGGTGGTCCGTTACGCCTACGTTTATCCTTTCGCCGAGGCGTTTGTCGGTATCGCAATGTTGGCTAGTATTGCATGGCTTAATGTCATAGTGGCTATCGTGGCTATATTTATAGGTGGTATCAATGGTTTTTCAGTGTTTAAGGCCGTCTATATAGAGAAGCGTGAGCTGAAATGTGCCTGTGTTGGTGGTAACTCAAATGTACCGCTTGGTTTTGTATCTTTGACCGAAAACATTATGATGGTCGGTATGGGAATATATATGCTGATTAGATTTTCAGGCGCATCATAGTTCTTACGGTGATTAAGCTTGGGCCTGACTCTAAAAAAATCTGTGAATAATTCAGAGTATAAGGATACCTTTATGGGCAGTTTCTCTATTACGCATTGGCTGATTTTATTGGTAGTAGTAGTGTTTGGTACTGCTAAGCTCAAAAATGCTGGCAAAGATTTAGGCGGTGCAGTAAAGGGTTTTAAAGATGCGGTCAAAGATAAAGAAATCGAGCCAAATCACAAGAATCGTGTACTTAGCCATGAAGGTAGTGCGTCAGCTGCAAGTAGTGACTTAAACATACAGGTAGATACTCGAATCAATGATATAAAAACCAGCCCTGTCAGCATTGATGCTCAGCAAAATGTATGAAAACTGATTATCATTTCACAAAAGTCATTAAGACAAAGGACGCTAGTACAAGAAACTTAATTCGCAATAGATAATGTTTCATCTGTAATCAGCATCATATGCACAAAAAACCGTAGTAGTGGTTAGTATTGCCATTTGTTCGTCTGCTCTCTATGGTCCTGACTAGCAATACCGATATGGAGAGCATTTTTCGACTCATTAGATTGCTACTTATTAGCCAACGTTTCAAAGGCAGTAGTTTCTCAGCGATACCAATGAACCGCTGCAACCCTTTCTCATCTTCTTTTCTAAATGGTAAGTGTGCTCTGCTAACAGACAGTTTTTGACTACATATCTCAATAAACCAAGTCCATTCAGTCCCTGACTTTTCTCGTAAGCGATAAGCATTACTTAACAAAAGCGATAGTAATCTTAAATCACTTTGGTATTGAATGTTCAGTGGACTTAAGACAGTAGTTTTTGAGTCTATGAGCTTTACAAAGCGAGGTTTACCATGTTTGGTAGTGATAGCGGCAACCTCGCTCGCACGTTCTATTAGAACCTTTGCATCGTGAATAGAGATATTTGCTAACTGGGCTGCTTTACTTAAAGGCATCTCTTTATCATAGGTCTGTAGTAGCAGCTGTACTCGGTTTAGACCATAACGACCAAACAGCTCATTATTAGCTGGCGTATTGGTACTCAAGAGAAATTGCTTATCACAGTTCTCGATCGTAAATTTCGGTGACTTGCGTTTGCCTTCTATGATATTTTTAAATAAAAGTGTACGAATACTAGATATGCTGACGCTACTATTGCGAAGAGTCGCATTATTTTCCTTAAGCTTTTTGTTCGTAAAACCTGTTGCGTTATACAGCGTCCGCTCTGGCAATGTTATATCTGCTTTACTAAGCGCATAGGTCGCCATCAGCGTGGCAAAATGGTTGTAATACTCAAAGCTCTGCTCAGGTGATAAGTGCCCCATAATACCTGATAGAGCGTACCAGCGATCTTGTCCCTTGGTATGCTCCCCGAGTAGGCCTTCTTTTATACGCAGTATGTCGCTTTCGTCATAATCGGTGAGTGCTTCTACGAGATCTGAATGGCCTACTAGCGCTAAAGATAGGTTACTCACTGCCGTATGCCTAAATCCATGAAAGGTATGCTCTGCTACATTATCATCTACCGATATGTCTTTTAAGACTCGTTTGAGTAACTGTAACGGAACATGGTCATCAATAGGCGCTGATCCGATGATAAGGTAAAGATAAATTTGTTTGAACTGTCGCCAATATTACTCTGCACAAAGTTAATAAAAAAATTCAGCTCATTAGGTTTTAGCTTACAGTTTAAAGTGGAAGTCAAAAAGAGAGTTTTAATTTTAATGGTTTTTAAGGGTCGGTCACGTTTTGGTCACCGTCAATTTTTTAGATGCTTTAAATCTGATTGCATAATCATGACTATGAGTCGATATAAGCACGTATTTTTCTCTACAGCCCATATTTTACGGACAAAAAAAAGGCCCCAATCTTAAGATTGGGGCTTTTCGAATCTGGTAGGCGTAATCGGATTCGAACCAACGACCTCTACCATGTCAAGGTAGCGCTCTAACCAACTGAGCTATACGCCTATTTAGGTTGAGCATTTT
>Ga0209295_1000089_pt1 | contig 125857 bp, 114 predicted proteins | sample Porto_5metaG_FD_187428 | JGI IMG/M metagenome (GOLD analysis project Ga0209295, IMG submission 187428) | Marine algal microbial communities from Porto, Portugal - Porto_5 metaG (SPAdes) (version 2) | ecosystem: Host-associated > Algae > Red algae > Unclassified | place: Portugal: Porto...
CCATGCGGTTCAAGGAACTATCCGGTATTAGCTCCGGTTTCCCGGAGTTATCCCAGTCTTACAGGCAGGTTACCCACGTGTTACTCACCCGTCCGCCGCTAACATCCGGGAGCAAGCTCCCTTCTGTCCGCTCGACTTGCATGTATTAGGCACGCCGCCAGCGTTCGTCCTGAGCCAGGATCAAACTCTCCGAAAAAGTACAAAACCGAAGTTTTGCTTTTCGCCAGTTTGACTGACTACCTATGATGTATCATAGGATTTTTTATAAAAACTCGAATTAACAGGTACGTTTTGTCTTGTTTAGTTTTCAAAGAACTTGTTTGTCACTCTCTCAAAGCGACCACTTAAATATATCATATATCTCTATCAACAGTCAACATTTTTCTTGAAAAACATTTTATTTTTTTAAGAAGTTTTTGTTATGAAAGAGATAAAAAATAGAGCCTCTTTTTGCTCCTTTGAAAGATTAACACATATCTATGAAAAAAGCATTATAAACTTCAAAAAAACCATGTTTTTTCAAAAAAAAAAAAAAAAATAAAGCCGGTGAAAAACCGGCTTTATCTTTACTCAGATTGCTCTTGATCTGACTCTACATTTTCTACGTTTTCTTCACTATTCTCTTCATCGTCTTCTGGTGATTGTTCTACTAATGCCACTGTAGCGACATGTTCATCATCACCTAGACGGATCAGACGGACACCTTGAGTGACTCGGCCTGTTGTGGAGATATCTGAAACGGCCATACGAATGATGACACCACTGCCTGTGATAATCATCAAGTCTTCTTCAGCTTCAGCGTTAGTCGCCTTCACTGCAACAAGCGGACCGTTGTTGTCAGTGATCTTGCACGTTTTCAGACCTTTACCACCACGGCTTTGGACACGATATTCTTTTTCAGGCGTTAATTTACCATAACCTTTTTCAGTTACGATCAATACGTTTGCATCTGGCTCAAGGATTTCCATTCCAACGACGATGTCATCCTCAGAAAGTGTGATCCCTTTAACTCCAGCTGCTGTACGTCCCATTTCACGAACATCTGTCTCGTCGAAACGAATGAGCATTCCTTTTTTCGTTCCGATGATGATTTGTTTTTCACCATTGGTTAAACGAACAGCCATCAATTCATCTTCATCACGCAGGCTGAGTGCAATCAAACCGTTGTTACGGATGTTTGCAAATTGAGACAATGACGTTCGTTTCGATACACCGTGTCTTGTTGTAAAGAAGAGATACGAATCTTCATCAAATTCGCTGACTGGAATAATGGCGTTTATCCACTCTCCCTTTTCTACTTCAAGAAGGTTAATAATCGGAATCCCTTTCGCTGTTCGTCCAAATTCAGGGATCTCATAGCCCTTCGCTCGATAGACCTTCCCTTTATTAGAGAAGAAGAGAATCGTATCGTGCGTAGATGTTGAGATCAGCTGTTCAACGAAATCATCTTCGTTGGTTCCCATTCCTTGTACACCTTTACCGCCTCTTTTTTGACTGCGGTATGTTGATGCAGGCAGGCGCTTAATATAACCATTATGAGTCAGTGTGATCACTATATTTTCAACAGGAATCAAATCTTCGTCTTCGATTGTTTCTATACCCGCTGTCACAATTTCTGTGCGGCGCGTATCATTGAAGCGTTCTTTGATTTCTGTTAATTCTTCTCTAATGATTTCTAGAACTTTCTCATTGTCTGCTAGAATGGCTTTCAATTCAGCAATCAATTCAACAAGCCCTTTGTATTCATCTTCTATTTTCTCTCTTTCTAAACCAGTCAAACGCTGGAGTCGCATATCGAGAATGGCCTGTGCTTGTTTTTCAGACAAGCTATAGTTTTCCATCAAACCATTTCTTGCAATTTCAGCAGTTTGAGAGCCTCTAATTAAGGCAATGACCTCATCTAAGTGATCAAGCGCAATTCTTAAGCCTTCTAAAATATGAGCTCTTGCTTCCGCTTTACGCAATTCATACGCCGTTCTTCGACGAATGATCACTTTCTGATGCTCAAGGTAATATTCAAGACATTGTTTGAGAGACAACACTTTCGGCTGTCCATCAACAAGTGCAAGCAAGTTAATACCGAAGGACGTTTGAAGTGTCGTTTGTTTATAAAGATTGTTTAATAGAACATGGACGTTTGCGTCTCTTCGTAGTTCAATGACAATTCTCATTCCATTACGGTCAGATTCATCACGAAGATCTGTAATGCCATCAATCTTTTTATCACGGACAAGATCAGCGATTTTTTCGATCAAACGAGCTTTATTAACCTGGTAAGGAATCTCGTTGATGATAATGCGCTGCTTACCACTAGATGTTTCTTCGATATTTGACTTTGCACGTAATGTAATAGAGCCGCGTCCTGTTTCATACGCTTTACGAATACCGCTTCGGCCAATGATTTGTCCCGCAGTTGGGAAGTCTGGACCTGGAATGATGTCCATTAGTTCCTGTGTCGTCATATCAGGATTTTGACTAATTGCCAATACCCCATCAATCACTTCACCTAGTTGGTGAGGCGGGATATTCGTTGCCATCCCTACAGCGATTCCAGTTGCCCCGTTCACTAATAAGTTCGGGAACCTAGCAGGCATAACGACTGGCTCTCTTTCACTGCCATCGTAGTTATCTTGATAATCAATGGTGTCCTTTGTGATATCACGCAGGATCTCCATCGAAATTTTAGAAAGACGTGCCTCGGTATAACGCATGGCTGCTGCACCGTCTCCATCGACAGAACCAAAGTTCCCGTGCCCTTCAACCAGCATATTACGATAGTTGAAATCTTGCGCCATCCGAACCATCGCTTCATATACAGCGCTATCACCGTGAGGGTGGTACTTACCGATAACTTCCCCAACGATACGTGCAGATTTCTTAAATGGTTTATCACTTGTCATACCTAGGTCATTCATCGCATACAAAATTCTTCGATGCACGGGCTTCAATCCGTCTCGCACATCTGGTAATGCACGCGAAACAATAACACTCATTGCATAATCTAAAAAGGACGTACGCATTTCATGGCTAATATTCACTTCGCGTACATTTGGTGTATGTTGTTCACTCACTATAAGAACCTCCCTTTACGTATCACATGAAATAAATTATGTGGGAGTAAAATATGTATTTATCTTCACAAGACTATTCTCCATTATATCAATAATCTTGCCTTTATACACATTTATTTACTAGAAAATCAACGAAACGCAGAAAACCAGGACATTCGTTTCACGCCCCTGTTTCTTGAAAAACAACCTTATTCCAAACAAGAAATAAGGTTGCTCTCAAGGGGGAATACCTATCTAAATATCAAGATTTTTTACGTATTGTGCATTTTCTTCGATAAAGTTACGTCTCGGCTCTACTTTATCTCCCATTAGCATTTCAAAAGTCTCATCAGCATCGATTGCATCCTCAAGTGTCACTTGAAGAAGTGTTCTCGCATCAGGATCCATTGTTGTTTCCCAAAGCTGAGTAGCATTCATCTCTCCAAGACCTTTATAACGCTGAAGTCCAGGTTTCGGTGTTTGAGGCAGTGTTTTTAACAGTTCATCAAGCTGTTTATCGTTATACACGTATTCAACACGCTTTCCTTGTTGCACTTTATATAAAGGCGGCTGTGCAATATACACATAACCGTTTTCAATGATTTCACGCATGTAGCGATAGAAGAATGTTAGGAGTAGCGTCCGAATATGCGCTCCATCAACATCAGCATCAGTCATGATCACAATTTTGTGATAACGTGCTTTCTCTAAAGTGAAGTCTTCTCCGATTCCAGTCCCTAGCGCTGTAATCATTGAACGAACCTCGTTGTTGGATAAAATTTTATCTAGTCGGGCTTTTTCAACGTTTAGGATCTTCCCTCTTAACGGTAAGATCGCTTGGAAATGTCGATCACGACCTTGCTTAGCAGATCCGCCCGCAGAATCTCCCTCTACGATATAAAGCTCAGAGATGGAAGGATCTTTAGAAGAACAGTCTGCCAGTTTCCCAGGCAAGCTAGAGACTTCCAGTGCACTTTTACGTCTTGTCAGCTCACGTGCCTTTTTGGCAGCCATTCTTGCACGAGCTGCCATCACACCTTTCTCCACAATTTTCTTTGCAGCATCAGGGTTCTCTAGGAGGAATTTCTCAAGTGCTTCGGAGAAGAGGGAGTCGGTAATGGTTCTTGCTTCTGAGTTACCGAGCTTTGTCTTCGTTTGTCCTTCGAATTGAGGGTCTGGATGTTTGATAGAGATAATGGCTGTTAAGCCTTCTCGTACATCTTCACCGCTCAAATTCGAGTCACCATCTTTGAATACGCCATTTTTACGAGCATAATCATTGATCACACGCGTCAGACCTGTTTTAAAGCCTGCTTCATGTGTTCCGCCTTCATACGTGTTGATATTGTTAGCGAAGGAATAGATGTTGCTTGTATAGGAATCGTTATATTGTAATGCCACTTCAACCGTGATTCCGTCTTTTTCGCCTTCGATGTAAACAGGTTCTTCATGAACGACTTCCTTCGAGCGATTCAAATGTTCTACATAGCTCTTAATACCGCCTTCATAGCAGTATTCGTTTCTTCGCTCTTTACCTTCGCGTAAGTCTTCAATGATGATGTTGACGCCTTTTGTTAAGAAAGCTAACTCACGTACACGGTTAGCAAGTGTGTCGTAATCAAATTCAATGGTTTCAGTGAAAATTTCTGGATCTGGCACAAAATGAGTGGTTGTCCCTGTTACATCTGTTTCACCAATGATCTCTAAATCTTCAACTGGAACACCGCGTTTGAATTGTTGATAATGAATTTTCCCATCACGATATACAGTCACGTCTAAGGTCGTAGATAACGCATTAACAACAGATGCCCCTACGCCATGCAAACCGCCAGATACTTTATAACCGCTGCCGTCAAATTTACCACCAGCGTGAAGAACCGTCATAATCACTTCTACAGCAGGACGTCCCATTTTCTCATGAATCCCAACAGGAATTCCGCGGCCGTTATCTTTCACTGTGATGCTATTATCTTTTTCAATTTGCACTGTAATGTCTGTACAATAACCAGCTAAAGCCTCATCAATACTGTTGTCGACAATTTCCCATACAAGATGGTGAAGTCCTTTTGCACTGGTTGACCCAATGTACATTCCTGGACGTTTTCTAACCGCTTCTAGTCCTTCGAGCACCTGTATCTGATTTTCATCATAACTATTATGTTGCTGTTCCATTGCCACGTACATTCACCTACACTTTTCTTAAACGATATATTTATATGAATTGAGCTTTTAGACTTCAATTTCAATCACAAATGAAGCACGTTTTTTGAGCGTGCTTGAGGAAAGAGGAGAGTAATAAACAGATTTAGTTGTGACGACGATGGATTTGGGTGTCCCTTGTGATAACGAAATGATTTGTCCTTCTTGTTTTTGGAGAAACTCTTCTACAACAGAAGACGACCTCATTTTGTAATCAACAATTGCGACAATCTCTCGTGTAGAAACAACACAATCATCACCTAAATGAATATACAAGACCCACACCTCATTTATCAGTCAATTACTTTTCCACTGGCTACTCTGAAAATTTCCGCTTCTTTCAAGGTGGCGTGATCGATGCCTTCAACACTTGTTGTGGTGACGAAGGTCTGTACACGTCCCTGAATGGTATGGAGCAAATGAGACTGTCTGTAATCATCAAGTTCAGATAAAACATCATCGAGCAGAAGAATTGGGTATTCACCGATTTCTTCATGAATCAGATCAATTTCTGCCAGCTTTAGTGAAAGAGCTGTTGTTCTTTGCTGCCCTTGAGAGCCATATGTCTGAACATCCCGACCATTCACAAAGAAAAGAAGATCATCTCTGTGAGGCCCCCATAGCGTCACCCCTCGGTCTATTTCTCTGTCTCTTAGTTTCTGAAACGATTCTTCATAGCTATTTTTTATTTTCGACAAGTCTGACGCTTCTGATACCTCTATGGCCGTCTGGTATTGGAGCGTGAGCGTTTCCAGCTCTCTTGAAATCCCAAAATGCAGCGGCTGCGCCCATTTTTCGAGCTGTTTCGTAAAAGTCAGTCGTCTTTTGACAACCTTCGCTGCCGCATCAATCAACTGCTCTGTTAAAACCTCCAGCATCGCTTGATCCGTTTGCTTTCTTGTTTGCAATTGTTTCAAGTAATGATTTCGCTGAGAGAGAATTTTTTGATAGAGCGATAAATCATGCAAGTAGACAGCAGACACTTGTCCAATCTCCATGTCGAGGAATCTTCTGCGGATTTGCGGGCTACCTTTCACAAGGCTGAGATCCTCTGGTGCAAACATGATGGTGTTCAAGGCACCAACATAATGACTGAGTTTCTGTTGTTCAATGTGATTGACCTTGCCCTTTTTTCCTTTTTTTGAGATCACGAGCTGCATGGGGAGTGGACCATTTTTTTTGATGACTCTACCTTCTATTTTAGCATAGTCTTCGTCCCATCGGATAAGTTCTTTATCATTTGACGTACGATGAGACTTTGCCATCGACAATACATAGATCGCTTCCATCAGGTTCGTTTTACCTTGGGCGTTCTCACCAATCATCACATTCACCTTATTGTCGAATTGAAGCTCGGTGTGTTCATAGTTTCGGTATGAAGTTAACGCCAGACTTTGAATGTACATGTATTGTCACCCGTTTCTAATTCACAACTTGAAATGTGCCGTGACCTTCTATCTCGACAACATCACCTGGGTATAATTTGCGTCCCCGTCTATTATCTGGCTCTTGATTGATGAACACCTCATGTTCACTTAAAAACCACTTCGCCATTCCACCAGATTGAATGACTTCCGCTAATTTCAAAAACTGCCCTAATGTAATCATTTCTGTTTCAATCGTTATCAGATTAGGCATTGTATCGACCTCTTTCAATATCACTAATATCTAATTGTACTAAAAAACAAGACAAGAAGGAAAGGGGGAAAGCGAACTGGGATGAAAGAAAGCTGAGGAAACGAGGAAAAAAGCTGCTGTGCGCTCACACAGCAGCCATTTTAGACCAAATTAATACGTTCTAACTGGAAGAATCAATTGCAAAATGGAATCATCATTTGGCGTGCGTAATAGGAATGGTCTCATTGCGCCAGTGAAACTGACATGAATCTCTGTTCCCTCTAATACTTTTAAAGCATCAAGCATATATTTCGGGCTGAAAGAGATTTTGAGATCCTCCCCTTTAATGTCATCTGCTTGCACCGTTTCAACTACTTTACCGATTTCAGGCGAATTAGAAGAGATTTCAAGGCTTTGCGCAGGATCAGCAGCAAGCTTCACAACGTTGTTACGCCCTTCTCTTGCTAAAAGTGACGCGCGATCAATCGCTTGAAGGAATTCTTTCGTATTCACCACTACATCTGTTTTACTTTCTTGCGGAATGAGGCGAGCTGTATCTGGGTAATTACCATCCAGCAACCTTGAGAAGAATAGCACGTTCTGTGCTTTAAAGAGAACCTGTGTCTCCGTAATGACGATGCTCACAAGATCTTGTCCATCATCAAGAATTTTACTTAGCTCTGTTAAACTCTTTCCTGGAATGACCACATTGTACGAGCTTTCCTCGTTAATATCCAACTTCGCTTTTCTTAAAGCAAGACGATGGCTATCCGTTGCTGTGCATATTAATTCACCTTTTTCAACCTTCCAGTTTACACCTGTCAAGATAGGTCGTGTTTCTGAGGTGGACACTGCGAAAACCGTTTGACGGATAAGGTTTTTAAGCAAATCTGTTGGAATTTGAAAAGCATGATGCTCTTCAATTTGTGGCAGATGCGGATATTCTTCAGCATCTAAGCCGTTTAAATTAAATTCTGCTGAACCAGAGCGGATGATGGTCAGATGATTTTGTTCTACCTCAATTTCGACAGTAGACATAGGCAGTTTCTTAACGATTTCGCTAAAGAAGCGGGCTTGCAGCACAATACTTCCTGGTCGATCAATTGTAATGACTTCTAAATCTCCATCTCTTTGAGGAATAAAAGATTCGATTGAGATATCAGAATCGCTCCCTGTGAGAGAAACTCCTTCATCAGATGCAACAATTTTAATCCCTGTCAAAATAGGAATCGTTGTTCTAGAGGATACGGCCTTTAATACATCTTGGACACTTTCAACAAGACGATCTTTTTGAATCGTGAATTTCATAGTGGTCCTCCTAATTTTTCTTAATGACATATATATATATTTATTTAATAAAAATCGTAGAAGTACTAGTAGGGCTTGTGAATATGTGGATAAGTCAGTAGAAAGAAAGGAAAGACAGCCTATCCACATGTGGACAGACTGTGTATGACTATGCTCTAGTTATTCACATTTTCCCGTACTTATCTTATCAGCTTGATTATTTTAGTTGTTCTTTGATCTCTTTGACATGCTGCTGAAGCTGTTCATCTTCAACGATTAATTTTGAAATTTTCTCATGAGCATGAATGACGGTCGTATGATCTCGTCCACCAAATTCTTCTCCGATTTTAGGTAGAGAGGAATCGGTCATTTCTCTAGAGAGATACATCGCAATTTGTCTTGGATAAGCAACTGATTTCGTACGTTTCTTCGCTTTGAAATCTTCTAATCGAATATTAAATTGCTGCCCTACAATTCTTTGAATATCTTTAATTGTAATCACCTTAGGTTTCGATGAAGGAATGATGTCCTTTAGGGCTTCAGCTGCTAGATCAGCATTGATGTCTTTATTGATTAAAGAAGAGTAAGCAACAACACGAATCAAAGCACCTTCCAGTTCCCGAATGTTGCTGTCGATTTGATTGGCAATATAAAGCATGACTTCATTCGGAATGTCTAAACCTTCTGCTTTTGCTTTTTTACGTAAGATCGCAATACGCGTTTCTAGATCTGGCGGGGTAATGTCTGTAATTAAGCCCCATTCGAATCGAGAGCGTAATCTGTCTTCAAGTGTCGGAATTTCCTTTGGCGGCCGGTCACTAGAAATGACGATTTGCTTACTTTCTTCGTGAAGTGTGTTGAATGTATGAAAAAACTCTTCTTGTGTTTGTTCTTTTCCTGCTAAAAATTGAATATCATCTATCAAAAGCACATCTACATTCCGATAGCGATTACGGAAATCGACTGCTTTGTTGTCCCGGATTGAGTTGATAAATTCATTTGTAAACTTTTCAGATGATAGATAGACCACTTTGGCTGATGGATTATGGTCGATGACGTAATGACCGATCGCATGCATTAAGTGAGTCTTTCCTAAACCAACGCCCCCATAAATAAAAAGCGGGTTATATGCTTTTGCTGGTGCTTCTGCGACTGCAAGTGAAGCTGCATGAGCAAAACGGTTGCCTGAACCAATAACAAAAGTATCAAATGTATATTTTGGATTCAGCATATTTTGTGGAATTTCAACGGGTTCTTCTTTCGACATTTTTTTGATTGGAGATTTTGGCATGGCTTCCTCTTCGTCCTGATTTTGAGGAATGATAAATTTGATGCTGAGCTCTTCGCCTGTCAGTTCATAGATGGTATCTGCAATTAAGTGAAGGTATCTTGACTCGAGCCAGTCCCTCGCAAATTCATTAGGTGCAGTAATAGTCAGCGTATCTCCTTGAAGAGAATGGGCTTTAGTGGACTTCATCCATGTTTCAAAACTAGGTTTGCTCAATTTTGTCTCTATTTTTTGAAGTGCTTTATTCCACAGATCCAAAATATTTTCCATAAGGCTTCTCCCCCCTCCTTTTCTTTTTAAAATGACCAGTATCAAACTGTTATAGAACACGAAAAAGAGCAAATGGTCATCACCATTCGTGCACATACTTTGTTGAAAACAATTAATATAGTAGAAAAACGTCTTTTCGACAAATTACACAGGTTGTGGATAAACAATTCAACAAGCTGTGTAATAACTTTCCACAGGTTATCCACAAATTGTGGATAAGATAAATAGGCCAGATAAGTAATTAAGAGTTAAAACACAAATATAATATCAAAATAAACAAGATGGTGCAATGGGTGTCACAAACTTATCCACACACTTTACATCCTGTTGAAAAATAATTATCCACATAGGTTATTTGTGTGAAAAAAATGTCGATAATGGATGTGGATAGTCAAAATATGCCGGAAAAATATCCACAACCTTGTTTTGAAGGTTTTTTTGAAGGAAAAAAAGAATAAAATGTTGGAAACTAAAAAAGAAGGTTTCTTCACTTGATAACTTGTGTTATGCTTATAAGGTTGATAATAAGAGTTTTATCATTGATATTGACAATCGATGGGTTACACAAATATAATGAGTTAGACTGTCTTAAACAGCTATTCCTCAGGGAGGTGTCATAAATGAAAAGAACGTTTCAACCAAATAACCGTAAGCGTAGTAAAGTTCATGGCTTCCGCAGCCGTATGAGTTCTAAAAACGGACGTCTAGTTTTAAAGCGACGCCGCAGCAAAGGTAGAAAAAAATTATCAGCTTAGGCCACTGAATAATGTCAGTGGTCTTTTTTACATAAAATCGTAAATGAACTGTCAGTTTTTATCGGAGTGGAAGAAAACATGAAGAAGCGAAACAGGCTAAAAAAAAATGAAGAGTTTCAAACAGTGTTCAAAAAAGGTCAATCAATGGCTAATCGCCAATTCGTCATTTATCAGCTGGACCAACCAAATCAAGAAGAACTGCGTTTAGGATTGTCTGTCAGTAAGAAGATAGGTAATGCAGTGATAAGAAACCGGATTAAACGATTGATCCGTCAGGTGTTCTTAGAGGAAGGTCATAAGCTAAAGCAAGAAAAAGACTACATTGTTATCGCACGAAAACCAGCAAGCGAATTGACCTTTGAAGAAACAAAGAAGTCTCTCCAGCATTTATTTAGAAAATCCGCTGTTTATCAACAACAACCGAAAAAGTCTTCGTAATAGAAACTTTCGTTGAATCAATTTTTAAAAGCGCTTCCTTCATCTAGTGAATTAAAATGAAACCACCACTTTGTAATGAAAAAATGTTACCATACTGATTAGGTGAGTCACTTTCGTAATCAATTCCAACTTAAATAAAGTTTGAAGTAATGGGAGGAATCTTGTTGAAAAGGCGATTATTACTAATATTTAGCTTGATTGGCGTGTTGGTTCTATTGGCAGGATGTACACAAATCAATGAACCAATCACATCAGATAGTAAGGGATTCTGGAATTCTTACATTGTATACCCGCTATCTCAATTAATCACTTACATGGCAAACTTAACTGGTGAAAACTATGGTGTAGCGATTATTATTGTAACTCTTTTAATTCGTTTGCTCATTTTACCATTAATGATTAAACAATTAAGAAGTACAAAAGCAATGCAAGCACTTCAGCCAGAACTAAAGAAGCTTCGTGAAAAATATAGTTCAAAAGATCAAAAAACACAGCAGCAGCTTCAACAGGAAACAATGGCTCTTTTCCAAAAGAATGGTGTAAATCCATTAGCAGGGTGTTTCCCAATCTTAATTCAAATGCCAATCTTAATTGGTTTTTATCATGCGATCATGAGAACAGCTGAAATCAAGAAACATACTTTCTTATGGTTTGACTTAGGCAGTCCAGATCCATTATTCCTGTTACCGATTATTGCAGGTGTAGCTACTTTTATTCAGCAGAAGCTAATGATGGCTGGAAATCCTTCGGACAACCCTCAAATGGCGATTATGCTTTGGGTGATGCCGATTATGATCATTGTATTTGCAATCAGTTTCCCAGCGGCACTTTCACTGTACTGGGTTGTAGGTAACATTTTCATGATCATTCAAACGTTGGTCATTAAAACACCTCAAGTAAAAGTTGATACAAAAGAAAAAGCTGGCGGGAACAAAAAATGAAGGAAATAACTGCTGTCGGTCGCACAGTCGAAGAAGCAGTAGATTCCGGACTGAAACAAATTCAACTACTACAAGAAGAAGTGGATATCACAATAGTAGATGAAGGAAACAAAGGGTTTTTAGGATTATTTGGTAAAAGACAAGCTGTTGTCAAGTTAGTAGAAAAGCGAGATGCGCTCAAATTAGCAACACAGTATTTAGATAAAATTGTTAAATCAATTGATCCTAAAGCAAACATTGTTTCGAAAAAAGAAACGAAAAAGATCTCTTTTCACATTGATGGAGACAAAACTTCATTAATGATTGGAAAAAGAGGACAAACACTGTACTCTTTAGAAACATTGGTGCAGTTAGTGTTTAATCGTTATTCTGATCAGTATCATCATATTACAATTGATATTGGAGATTATAGGAAGAAACGACAAGAAGCACTTGAACAATACGCAATCAAAACGGCAAACCGCGTTTTAAAAACGAAGAGAAAGGTTCATTTAGAACCGATGCCTTCGAATGAACGAAAAGTCGTTCATGATACGATTGCAGCATTTTCTAAAGAACTTGCCACGGCATCCGAAGATACAGGCACCAAGCGTCATGTTGTGGTGCTTTATAAAAAATAGCAAAAAGGCTAAGATTCAGCAAAGCTGGATTTTAGTCTTTTTTTATTGAAAAATTACCTTTTAATAGTAGATATCTCCTTTATTTCTAAAAAGTTAGTGTGTTATTTAGATCGAAAACGTCATTTTCCCTTAGTTGCAAAGGGAGAAGGGCGTTTTAATTTATTGGATTTAGGTGTAAGATGTGAAGACAAGTTTAGAACGTCGTTATTCACATGTGGATAAGTTAAGTGTTAAAATAGACAGGGTGCAAAACTGTGGATAATTAAATGAGGGCTACTTTCGCTTCGCATGCATTTATGGTATCTTTAAATTTTGGATTAAGCGTTTTTGATATAGAGATGGGCAACGTCCATTTAATAGATATAAGACTGTCTATTGAATAGAGAAAGAGGTGAATGAGCGGTGGATACAATTGCAGCAATTTCTACACCAATGGGTGAAGGGGCAATTGCCATTATACGTTTAAGTGGGCCTGATGCAGTTCAGATTGCTGATCGCATGTATAAGGGGCCTAAGGAGAAAAAACTTGTATCAGTGGATTCTCATACAATTCATTATGGTCATATTGTAGATTCAAGTACCGAGCAAGTGATAGAAGAGGTCATGGTGTCTGTATTAAGAGCGCCAAAAACATTTACGAGAGAAGACGTTATTGAGATCAACTGCCATGGCGGAATTGTCACGGTCAATAAAGTCTTGCAACTTGCTTTAAAAGAAGGAGCGAGATTAGCGGAGCCAGGTGAGTTTACAAAACGTGCTTTCCTAAATGGAAGAATCGACTTGTCACAAGCAGAAGCCGTAATGGACTTGATTCGTGCAAAAACTGACCGTGCGATGAATGTCGCAATTACTCAAATGGAGGGACGTCTCTCCGGTTTGATTAAACGTCTTCGTGGTGAGATATTGGAGACACTTGCCCATGTAGAAGTGAATATTGATTATCCAGAGTATGACGATGTTGAAGAAATGACACATCGAGTCTTAGTTGAAAAGGCGACATCTGTGAAAAAGGAAATTGAATCGCTTCTAACGACTTCACAGCAGGGGAAAATCCTACGTGAGGGCTTATCTACTGTTATTATTGGAAGGCCAAATGTTGGGAAGTCTTCCTTATTAAATAGTCTTGTTCAGGAAACAAAGGCGATTGTGACCGATATTCCTGGAACAACCAGAGATGTCATCGAGGAATATGTGAATGTAAGAGGAGTACCGCTCCGTTTAGTAGATACTGCGGGTATACGTGAGACTGAAGACATTGTTGAGCGTATTGGGGTCGAGCGATCAAGACAGGTCTTAAAAGAAGCTGACCTGATTTTACTTGTGCTCAATTATAGTGAAGAGTTATCTGAGGAAGATATTAAGCTATTTGAGGCTGTCTCAGGTATGGATATTATTGTGATTGTCAATAAGACAGATCTTGAGCCTAAACTTGATGTAGAAAAGGTAAAAGAGTTAGCGAAGGATCGTCCGGTTGTTACAACATCTTTATTACAAGAAAAAGGGATTGATGAGCTTGAAATGGCCATTCAATCTTTATTCTTCACAGGCTCAATTGAAAGTGGAGATTTAACGTATGTGAGCAATACTAGGCATATTGCGCTCCTTCAAGAAGCAAAACAATCGATTGAAGATGCTCTAGAAGGAATTGAAATGGATGTACCGATCGACATTGTTCAAATAGATTTAACACGCTGCTGGGAGCAGCTAGGTGAAATTATTGGGGATGCTGTTCATGAAAGCTTAATCGATCAGTTATTCTCTCAATTCTGTTTAGGAAAGTAAAGGGAGGAACAAAAGAAATGGGTTATGAAGCTGGCCAATATGATGTAATCGTCGTCGGTGCCGGTCATGCTGGTGTTGAGGCTGCTCTTGCTTCTGCAAGACAGGGCGCCAAAACACTTGTATTGACCATCAATCTCGATATGGTTGCTTTTATGCCATGTAATCCGTCCGTAGGAGGTCCCGCTAAAGGGATTGTCGTCAGAGAAATTGATGCGCTAGGCGGAGAAATGGCACGAAATATAGATAAGACGCATATTCAAATGCGTATGCTGAATACTGGGAAAGGACCTGCTGTCCGTGCGTTAAGAGCGCAAGCAGATAAGTTTCAATATCAGCACGAAATGAAAAAAACAATGGAAAATGAACCAAACCTAACAATGCTGCAAGGGATGGTAGACCATTTAATTGTAGAAGATGATGAATGTAAAGGTGTTGTGACTCAAACAGGTGCAAATTATCGCGCGAAGTCTGTTGTTCTAACGACTGGTACTTTCTTAAAAGGCCGCATTATTTTAGGGGATCTTTCTTATTCAAGCGGTCCTAATAATCAGCAGCCTTCCATTAAATTATCGGATCATCTAGCAGAATTAGGATTCGATTTGGTTCGCTTTAAAACTGGGACACCACCTCGAGTAAACAGCCACTCGATTGATTATAGTAAGACGGAAATTCAACCAGGTGACGATGTACCACGTGCGTTTTCTTATGAAACTGTGGAATATATTACAGATCAATTACCATGCTGGTTAACATACACGAGTTTAGAGACTCATCAAATTATTGATGAGAATCTTCACCGTTCTCCTATGTATTCAGGTATGATTAAAGGAACAGGCCCTAGATACTGCCCGTCTATTGAGGATAAGGTGGTTCGTTTTAATGATAAACCGAGACATCAAATTTTCTTAGAGCCAGAAGGCCGTAATACGCAAGAAGTGTATGTTCAAGGTTTATCTACAAGTCTGCCAGAGGATGTACAGCAGCGAATGCTGTCAACCATTCCAGGGCTTGAAAATGTACAAATGATGCGAGCGGGTTATGCCATTGAGTATGATGCGATTGTGCCTACACAATTGTGGCCGACACTTGAGACGAAGAAAATTTCTGGATTATATACAGCTGGCCAAATTAATGGTACCTCTGGTTATGAGGAAGCAGCAGGTCAAGGAATTATGGCAGGTATCAATGCAGGAAGAAAAGCATTGGGTAAAGAAGAAGTCATTTTAAGCCGATCTGATGCATATATCGGTGTTCTCATTGATGATCTTGTCACGAAGGGTACAAATGAACCTTACCGTCTTTTAACTTCTCGTGCAGAATACCGCTTACTTCTGCGTCATGACAATGCTGATTTAAGATTAACGGAACTTGGATATAACATTGGTTTAATTTCTGAAGAGAGATTCCAAGCATTCACACAGAAAAAAGAGGCTATTGAAGCAGAGAAAAAACGTTTATATTCTGTCATTATTAAACCTACAGTAGAGACACAGGAATATATTCGTTCACTTGGTGGAAGTGAATTGAAGGACGGTATTCGCGCTAGTGATCTGATGAAGCGTCCAGAGATGAACTATGAATCTGTTGTGAAACTAGCTCCTGCTGACACACCGCTTCCTGCTGATGTGTGTGAACAGGTAGAGATTCAAATTAAATATGAAGGTTATATTGAAAAGTCGCTCCAACAAGTTGAAAAGCTGAAAAAGATGGAAAACAAAAAGATTCCGGATCGAATCGATTATGATGCCATCAAAGGGATTGCAACTGAAGCGAAGCAAAAGCTAAAAGAAGTCCGACCGCTTTCTGTTGCACAGGCTTCTCGTATTTCAGGCGTTAACCCTGCTGATATTTCTATCCTTTTAGTGTATTTGGAGCAGGGACGTATTGCGAAGATAGCAGAGTAGAAAGGATGTCGGCATGAACATTGAACAATTTACAGCAGCACTAGAGGAGAAAGGGATCACTCTTTCTCCAGTGCAGCTTGAACAATTTGAAACTTACTTCCATATGCTTGTAGAATGGAACGAGAAGATGAATTTAACGTCCATTACAGAAAAGGAAGAAGTATATTTAAAGCATTTTTATGACTCGATATCAGCAGCATTTTTTATTGATTTTCACAATGTGACAACAATTTGTGATATTGGAGCTGGTGCTGGTTTTCCAAGCATTCCTCTTAAAATTTGTTTCCCTCATCTACATGTGACCATTGTTGATTCTCTCCAGAAACGCATTACGTTTCTCAATGAGTTAGCAAAAGGGTTAAACTTACAAGATACTACTTTTTATCATGATCGTGCGGAGACCTTTGGACAACGTAAAGATCAACGTGAAAGCTATGACCTTGTCACCGCTAGAGCAGTTGCGCGCTTATCTGTCTTGAGCGAACTATGCCTGCCTCTTGTGAAAAAGGAAGGATTGTTTGTTGCATTAAAAGCATCTGCTGCAGATGAAGAGATGCAAGCAGGAAAAAAAGCCGTCACTGTCCTCGGAGGAGAGGTTGTTGAAAAACATTCCTTTGTTCTTCCTTTAGAAGAAAGCGAACGGAACATCATTGTCATTGAAAAGAAAAAACAAACACCAAAAAAATATCCTAGAAAACCAGGAACACCTAATAAATCACCAATAGAGGGTTGATCATGTAAAAGGTCGGTTTTTCTTCAATATTTATGATTTTACAGAAGGAAAAAACATGAGAAAATAGAATTATAAAAAGGTAGTTTTTAAAGGTGGTGTAGGTTCATGAAGCATTCACTCTCACGCTTCTTCGGGCTTGGTGACAAAGAACATCCTGAGCGTGATACCGAAATAGAGGCAGAGATTGCTGAGCATGAAACATTAAAGGAAGAGATACAGGAGCTCCCGGTCGACACAATTATGCCTAACCGTTTTCAGCCACGCACCATTTTTTCAGAAGAAAAGATACAAGAGCTGGCCACAACCATCCATACCCATGGCATTATTCAACCGATTGTTGTTAGACCAACAGAAGAAGAAGGAAAATATGAACTGATCGCCGGCGAAAGACGTTGGAGAGCGGTACAAACTCTTCAATGGGAGAAGATCCCCGCTATTATAAAAGATTTTACTGATACGGAAACGGCATCTGTGGCATTGATTGAAAATTTGCAAAGAGAAGAGCTGTCTGCAATTGAGGAGGCTCATGCTTATGCACGTCTTTTAGAGCTTCATGATTTAACGCAAGAAGCGCTTGCTCAGCGTTTAGGTAAGGGACAATCGACTGTTGCAAACAAACTAAGACTTTTAAAGTTGCCTGAAGAGGTACAGCAAGCTATTTTGGAGAAAAAAATCTCAGAGAGACATGCCCGTTCACTTGTACCTCTAAAGCTGCCAGAATTACAGATCACGCTGTTGCAGGAAATCATCGAAAAGCAGCTGAATGTGAAACAGACTGAAGAGCGTGTAGTGAAGATGCTTGAACAAAAAACAGATCGCAAACCGAAGCCGAAACGTAAGGCGTTTAGCCGAGATACGCGAATTGCGATGAATACCATTCGTCAGTCTCTCCACATGGTAGAAGACAGCGGACTTAAAATAAATACCGAGGAAGAAGAATTTGAGGAATATATCCAATTAACGATTCGAATTCCTAAATAGAAAGAAGCTGATGAGCATTACTCGTCAGCTTTTTTGTCTTTCTCTCCCTTCAATTCATGATATTTACTTATTATTAATTAATTGGTAAAATATGATTTTCATAGTAGAAGGGAGGTGACATGTAACCGATGAAAATGAAAAAGACTATTTTTGCTATTATCTGTTATTTACTAATCTCTTTTTCTCTTTTTTCAAATGAAACGACTGTGTTTGCTGTGAGCACGTCAACGAATCATGATACTCATTCAGCGGAAGAAACGATTACGAAAGAAGAACTGAGTACTCTGAAGAAACAAGGTGTGGTTTCGACAGATGTAACGGTTCAACAATTAAATCAAGAGCAAGCGTCTCAGGACGATGCGATCGATGTGATCACAGCTGATGATGATTTGGAGAACTATGGTTTAAGGCAAAACAAACAGGATGAAATGGTAACAGATGAAAGGCCGAATACCATTCGCCATCTTTTTGGTAAACCGTATCCTGGAACCGATATTATGCCTCAAAAAGGGGATATATTGGTGACGAGCACTGGTGCTTTGAATGGTTTAATTGGTCATGCAGGCATCGTCATTAATGAGAAAAGCTATGCATCCATTCCTGGGTTCCGGCAGCATCCAAATATTGATTCCATTCAAAGCTGGTTTCGCTATAGTGCCAATACAAAGGTGATTCGGATTAATCATCAGGAAAAGGCAGATTTAGCTGGGGATTGGGCGCACGATTACGTGAAAGACCATCCGAAGGCTCGATATTCGATCACTATGTCTATTCAATCCTTGGACCCTACTTATTGTTCAAAGATTGTATGGCAGGCTTACGCGAAAACCGGGGACGCTGTTGGACATGCCACATTTACCATTAAAGCACCCTATGGGTTTTTGAAAAAGAAGAACTATAAAACAGTGACACCTAAAGTCATTGTAAGTGAAGGCCGAAAAATTGGCGGGCTAAACTTTTGATTGTATCTCCCTCACTTTTATGAAAGTGGGGTTTTTTTGTCTCGTAATCTTCTTTAAAAAGATATATTAATATATCTTCTAAGCGCATTTTTATGCATCTATTCATGTACGGAAACACAGATTCATTCACGAATTTATAATGGGGGAACAAAAAAAGCAAACGTTTCATACTTTTTTTGATAGAATAGGAAGTATGAATGAATGAGAAACTTGTTAAGTTGAAAGTGGGTGACATCGTGGGGAAAATCATAGCGATTACCAACCAGAAGGGCGGCGTTGGGAAGACGACAACTTCTGTTAATTTGGGTGCGTGTTTAGCATACATAGGAAAACGAGTGTTGTTAGTTGATATTGATCCGCAGGGAAATGCCACGAGTGGTATTGGGATTGAGAAGGCAGACGTAGAGAAGTGCGTGTACGATATTTTAGTAGACGATGCAGATGTACTTGATGTGATTAAGACGACAGAGGTCGAAAATCTTGATGTCATTCCTGCGACGATACAGCTTGCAGGGGCGGAAATTGAGCTTGTGCCTACGATCTCACGTGAAGTGAGGCTGAAAAGAGCACTTGAATCTGTGAAGCAAAATTATGATTATATGATTATTGACTGCCCGCCATCGCTTGGATTACTGACGATTAATGCGTTAACTGCATCCGATTCTGTTTTAATACCGGTTCAGTGTGAGTATTATGCGCTTGAAGGATTGAGTCAATTGTTGAATACGGTTCGTCTTGTGCAGAAACATCTAAATACCGACCTTGCCATTGAAGGTGTCTTACTGACAATGCTGGATGCAAGAACAAACCTTGGAATCCAAGTCATCGAAGAAGTAAAAAAATACTTTAGAGATAAAGTCTATCAGACTGTGATTCCGAGAAATGTGAGACTAAGTGAAGCGCCTAGTCATGGGAAACCTATTATCTTGTATGATCCACGTTCAAGAGGTGCAGATGTCTATTTAGACTTAGCAAAGGAAGTGGATGCGAATGGCTAAAGGTCTTGGAAAGGGTATTAATGCGCTATTTAACAATGTGGATTCCAATGAAGAAACTGTCGAAGAAATTAAGTTGAAGGATTTGCGGCCGAACCCTTATCAGCCAAGGAAAACGTTTGATGATGATGCATTGTCTGATCTCAAAGAATCGATTCAGCAGCATGGTGTTTTACAGCCGATTATTGTTCGTAAATCGATTAAAGGATATGACATTGTCGCAGGAGAACGCCGGTTCCGTGCAGCACAACAAGCTGGTTTGACAACGATTCCTGCGATCGTCAGGGAATTTTCAGAAACACTGATGAGGGAGATCGCTCTTTTAGAAAACTTACAGCGCGAGGATTTATCTCCATTAGAGGAAGCAGAAGCCTATGCCTCCTTACTAGATCACTTAAGTGTGACTCAAGAGGAATTAGCCAAGCGGTTAGGAAAAAGCAGACCGCATATTGCGAACCACCTTCGTTTATTAACATTACCAGATGAAGTACAAAAGCTGATTGCGGATGGAACATTATCCATGGGACATGGACGCACGCTGCTTAGTTTGAAAAACAAAAAGAAGCTGGCGCCATTGGTAAAGAAGGTCGTGGACGAAGGATTGAATGTCCGTCAGGTTGAGAAACTTGTTCAGCAATTAAATGAAAATGTTCCACGTGAAACAAAGAAAAAAGAAGCACCAAAGGATCGCATGTTGAAAGAAAGAGAATCTTTCTTACAAAATTACTTTGGTACTTCAGTGACGATCAAGAAACAGAAGAAAAAAGGGAAAATTGAGATTGAATTTCTCTCAAATGAAGATTTAGAAAGAATCCTTGAATTGCTTTCTACGAGAGAATCATCGGAATGACCATCTTGATATGAGATGGTCTTTTTTATATTCTTCCCGTGATATTTTGAATAGGGGTGAAGAGAGAACGGCTTTTTTCTCTCGTCCAATCCATTTGATCAATGTGGGATAGACTTTCAGAAAGTGTATTGGCCATAGACATCACAAGATGAAGACGTGTGTTTTGGAGAACGAAGTATTCCATAAAACCGCTCACGTTGACGATTCCATTAATATGAATATTTCCTACTTCTGGTAGATCTTTTTGCACACCTGCACCGGGCTTTAACGGTCCTTCTCCAATTTGAAACGATCCTACACTTTTCACTCTCCCTAAACAGGCATCAACGGCTACGATAAATGGGTGTTTATGAGCTTGTTCAATTTCAGCGAGCTTTTCCTTTAAATTGACCGCATGCACTGGGTCAGAGAGAGTGCCGTATACATGCAGCTTTTTTAAATCAAGACTTGAAAGCTTTGTTCCTACAAGTGGACCTAGAGAGTCACCGGTTGAGCGGTCTGTTCCTATGCAGACGATGGCAACGGGTCTTTTTCCTGCTTTCTGGAGATGCGAGAATAAAATACTTTTAAGCTGCTGAATGGCATTTGTATCCGTATGGGACACGTATTCTTTCACCCTATTTCTTAAAAAAAGACCGTTCTTGCTATTCATAGGTCTCACTTCCTTGTCATAGTAGTTAGTATCAGTATACGGAAACAAGCTTAATTCTATACCTATGAGGTGATGATTGTGTGGAAGGCTGGTTCAAGGTGGACGCTTTTAATTTTAGGAAGCTTGATAGGAGCGGGATATGCCTCCGGTCAAGAAATTTGGCAGTTTTTTGGCCTTGATAGCGGACTAGCCATTCTACTGTTTACGCTCATGTTTATGCTGTCTACCTATGTGGTGTTAAAAATCAGTTATGAGGTGCGTGCCGATCATTTTGTGCCGGTGTTAGAGCGTCTTGTAGGTCCTTGGCTGGCCAAGGTGTATGATATTTTAATTGTTCTTTATCTATTCACGACAACAACAGTCATGATTGCCGGTGGCGGGGTGACACTTGAGATGTATCATGTGCCATTTTGGGTTGGAATCGGTGCATTTTGTTTATTCTCATTTATGATTTTTTTCTGGGATGTGAAAGGGCTCTTATCTGTGAATGCCTTCATTATACCAATTTTGGTGGCGGGGCTCATCTATGCGTTTGTTTTTTATTATATGAATCATGATCATATGTGGAGAATTGATTTTGGCCAGCAATACAATTGGCCTGCCAGTATCGTCTTTGCTTCTTTGAATATATTATCTGTTGTGGCGGTGCTGTCTTCAGTGGGGAAAGAAATGAAGGGGCTTGGAGAGGCCAAGGTTGCAAGTATATTAAGCGGTTTGATTTTTGGTGTCATTTCTTATGTGTATAACGAAATACTAGTTGATATTTCTGGGAGTCTTTCAGCAGAGGGGATTCCTTTGTTTACAGTATTAGAGGGGGCACCAACATCATTGTTTGTGTTTATGACCATTGTTCTTTGTTTAGCGATTTATACAACAACCGCTGCGGGATTATTTGGTTTATCCAGCCGCATGCTCTCTTTTGTACGAATGCCCCGCTGGTTCATTGTATTCATCATGCTTCTTTTGATGGCACCTTTAACCTCTCTTGGATTTGCTGATTTGATTGCTTTCTTGTATCCGATTTACAGCTTGCTCAATCTTTATTTGCTTGTCTGTTTAATGCTGTATCCGATTTTAAGTAAAAAGATATTTTTCCGTTCTAAAAATTATACTGATAAAATAAAATAAACACCTCTCTTTCAAAGAGAAGTGCTTATTTTATCCGAATGGAATCAATCGCTTCCTTGATATCGTCATATACAGGCATGTGCTGGAGACGCTGCATGCGTTCCTCTATTTCTGAGATGGCTTGTCCCTTTAAATGCTGGGATACATGCTGTTTGACAATGGTTGTCTGGTTCATCATGTCTTCTGTTTTGGACAATTGGTACTCCAAGTGCATGCGTGTGTTTGCCAATTCATCGTGAAGCCGCATTTTCAGCAATCGCTTTAAATCTTTTCGTTGTCCTTCTCTGCGCATGGCCTGAATAGCGGCAATTTCTTCAGGTGATTGCGATTGTGTTTGTGGTGCAGATTGACTTTCGAATACAGACATGGAGCGGCGGGCACTCACATTTTGCAAGAAACGCTGGGCGTCACTAGGAGGTTTATTTTGATTGATCATATGGCGGCTCCTTTCTTAACGAATACCCATTTGCATCGCAAGGCGTCTATCTGCCTTGGCATAGTCATCACCCATTGTGTACATATGTCTTGAAAGGGTGGAAAGTTCTTGTTCGTAGTCTCTCAAGGTGTACAAGGCATTCAGTTGTTTTTCATGAGAATAAAAGGATGATTGCGGCTGCTCCATCCTTACTTCCTCTAACAGTGCTTCTACATCGCTATGGGTTAATAAATCATAGTGACCAAAGCCGACAAGTCCTTTCAGTTCTTGTTTTACATGATGGACGGCATCTTTTACACTATCATCAATTCCATCTATTTTCTCAAATACAGTGTGTACTTCATGTTCAATAATACTTTGTAGATCATAAGATGAATTTTTTAGTAAATGGGATTTTATGATAATTTCAAGCCCACTTTGTGCATATGCACGGCCTGAATGGATTTCTTGTAAAAGCATCGCTGTAAAACTTGTATTGTGATCAAGCTGTTCATCTAAAATACGAGCGGTTCCATTCGAATGGAATGAATATCCATTTACTTTGAACTCTCCTGAAACGAGAGCTAAAAATGCATTTGTATCAAATGATTCGTTCCATTCTATATTCATCGATGCAAAAGCTGATCTTAAAAAGGTGTCAATTTCTCTTGGTTTATATTTTATGGATTCTTGGACCGATCCCTGCTCCCGGGGCGGTACGGTGTACTTGACTTGTCCAACTCCATGATCATGGCGATTGAGTAAACCTACATAATGATTGGGTTGAATATATTCTGTGAGAACATGGGTGTATTTTCCTTCTACTGCTTTTTGCTGAATGGAAGGTGCCAGGCTGCTCCATATATTTGGGCTATCGAATGTGATGGCTTTTTTGACAGCTGGCTGTTCTGTTGCAATATAAGCACAAACAGCACCGGCAAGCGCTTGTCCAGTGAGATAGATGGTTGCATTCGGGTGCTTCTGACAGACGTCCTCGATGTATTCCTTCCCTTTAAAAAAGACATGATCTTGCTTTCCGGCTAAGGATTTTCTTTCAATGGGGTAGGCATAATCCGTTTTTAACAATGATTGGGTAGCCGTTTGAACATCTTGTGTCGATGTCACCGTCATTTGTTTTGGCAGAGGACAGTGAAACGCGACAATGAACTCATCTGACTGTTCCTGCTGCATCGTTAAACCATATAATTGATGATCTATTTTTAGAAAATCGTTGACAGTGAGCGTATGCTGACCTACTTCTATCGTATGGTTCTGCTGGTAATTCTCTGCGTTTCCAGCGTGATCGGATATGATTTTATAATCTTTGTCGGTTAATCTATCCTTTCGATTGACCATCGTACCTGCTCCCTCACATAACATTTATGCAGATATCATAAATCAAAAAATATGGAAAAACCACAGCGTTCTACCAATAAAAACCTTTTGACCTACAGTGTTTGTGACAATATTGAAAAAAAGCGGAGTTTAAGTAACTATTGGTCACAAAAAAAATGATCTAAAAGAAGGGTTTTTTCTTTAAAAAAGAACGGGATTGATACATGACAGCGGCTCTTTATTTTGTGCATTGCTCTCCATCGGCGTTTTTTTGTACAATAGATTTAATGAAGTGAGCAAGAGAGGTGAATGCTGATGGCAGACAAAGCATTTGGGTTACATGACGTTGTTGAAATGAAAAAACCCCATCCATGTGGTGCCAATCGGTGGAAAGTCATTCGTTTGGGCATGGATATTCGTATTAAATGCGAAGGGTGCGGGCACAGCGTGATGATTCCAAGAAGAGATTTTGAACGAAAAATGAAGAAAATTCTCGTCAAGCATGAGGAGCCAACTGCTTAAGTAGGCCTCATGCTTTTTTGATGAAATTTGTCTTTTGTTCAGAGAAACAGATGCAATTTCTTATTTTAAAGCTCCGATTTAGTCTTTTTGGTAATGTTTCTTCTATTGAAAATGCATGATGGTTAGCTTGTCTTTTCATGTAAACCTACTTATAATTGCTCTAGGTTCATATTACGCAGTATAACGAGCACGTTTCATATAGAGGAGATGAAAGAATGGCTTTAACAGCTGGTATTGTTGGCTTACCTAACGTCGGGAAGTCAACGCTATTTAATGCAATTACACAGGCTGGAGCGGAGTCTGCTAACTATCCGTTCTGTACCATTGATCCAAACGTCGGAATTGTAGAAGTTCCAGACGAGCGTTTGCAAAAACTAACAGAATTAGTGCAGCCAAAAAAGACAGTTCCGACTGCTTTCGAATTCACTGATATAGCTGGTATTGTGAAAGGTGCATCTAAAGGAGAAGGTTTAGGAAATAAATTCCTTTCTCATATTCGTCAAGTAGATGCGATCTGTCACGTGGTGAGAGCTTTTGCTGATGATAACATTACACATGTGTCAGGTAAGGTTGACCCAGTGTCAGATATTGAAACGATTAATTTAGAATTGATTTTGGCTGATCTAGAAACGGTTGAAAAGCGTTTAACTCGTGTGAGTAAGCTTGCGAAACAAAAAGATAAGGAAGCGGTAGCTGAATTTGATATTTTGGAAAAGCTGAAGGACGCATTTGAAGCTGGAAAATCTGCAAGATCGGTTGAATTTACAGATGAGCAGCAGAAGCTTGTGAAGCAGCTTCATTTACTCACGTCAAAACCTATTCTGTATGTAGCAAATGTGAGTGAGGACGAAGTAGCAGATCAGGACGGAAACGAATATGTACAGCAAATTCGTGAGTTTGCATCTGGCGAAAACGCTGAAGTCATCGTCGTTTGTGCGAAGATTGAGTCTGAAATTGCAGAGCTTGAAGGAGAAGAGAAGCAAATGTTCCTTGAAGAGCTTGGCATTAAAGAATCAGGTCTAGATCAGCTGATTAAAGCGTCTTATTCACTTCTAGGTTTAGCTACGTATTTCACAGCAGGTGAGCAAGAAGTGCGCGCTTGGACATTTAAAAAAGGAATGAAGGCACCAGAATGTGCTGGAATCATTCATACGGACTTCGAGCGTGGATTTATTCGTGCTGAAACGGTTGCTTATGAAGATTTACTAGCTGGCGGAAGTATGTCTGCTGCAAAAGAAGCAGGTAAAGTTCGTTTAGAAGGTAAAGAATATATAGTGAAAGATGGAGACGTCATTCATTTCCGTTTTAACGTATAGGTTCTTGTCATAGGCCAAGTAATTTGTTATAATATACAATTGTGAGTAATATAATTTATTGCTCCTTGCCCGTATAGGGCCGCTTAGACCAAAAGGAGGTGCAATCAGATGAGAAAGTACGAAGTTATGTACATCATCCGCCCAACAGTTGACGATGAGGCTAAAAAAGCAGTTATCGACCGTTTTAATAACGTGTTAACTTCTAACGGTGCGGAGATCACTGGAACAAAGGATTGGGGTAAACGTCGTCTTGCATACGAAATCAACGATTTCCGTGAAGGCTTCTACCAAATCGTAAACGTTCAATCTGACGCTGCAGCAGTTCAAGAATTTGACCGCTTAGCTAAGATCAGTGACGATATCATTCGCCACATTGTTGTTAAAGAAGAAGTATAAATCATTGAAATATATATTTAAAGGTGGTCTTTCAATATGCTAAACCGTGTTGTATTGGTCGGAAGACTAACAAAAGACCCTGAGCTTCGCTACACGCCTAATGGTGCGGCTGTAGCCACGTTTACTCTAGCTGTGAATCGTACGTTTACGAATCAATCTGGAGAGCGTGAAGCCGATTTCATTAACTGTGTTACTTGGAGAAGACAAGCCGAGAACGTGGCTAATTTCTTGAAAAAAGGAAGTCTTGCCGGTGTAGACGGTCGCTTGCAGACAAGAAACTATGAAAACCAGCAAGGACAGCGTGTCTTCGTGACAGAAGTTCAAGCTGAAAGTGTTCAATTTCTTGAGCCTAAAAGCGGCGGTGCTGGTTCAGGTGGATACAGCGGCGGTGGCAATAGCGGAGGCCAGTATTATGGCGGCAGCCAAAATGATCAGAATCCATTTGGAAATGAACCAAGTCAAAATCCATATGGCAATCAAAACAACCAAAATCGTAATCAGGGAAATAGCTTCAATGATGACCCATTTGCGAATGATGGTAAACCGATTGACATCTCCGATGATGATTTGCCATTCTAATTGATCTGAAAAAAATGACCAAAGGAAAGGTGTGAAAACAAATGGCAGGTGGACGCAGAGGCGGTCGTGCGAAACGTCGTAAAGTATGTTTCTTTACTTCTAACGGAATCACGCACATCGATTACAAAGATGTTGATCTTCTTAGAAAGTTTGTTTCTGAGCGTGGTAAAATTTTACCTCGTCGTGTAACAGGAACTAGCGCTAAGTATCAACGTAAATTGACATTAGCGATTAAAAAATCACGTCAAATGGCATTACTTCCATACGTTACTGGTGAGTAAGTCGTTGACTTAAAAGCGAAGGGCCTTGAGCTCTTCGCTTTTTTTATTTGTCTCACTTTTATGAGAAAGTCGTTTCTGGCAGTCTAACTAGGGGAAGTATGTAAAAAGAGAGTCAACGTGACAGTTTGTTCTATACAAATACTAGGTTAATCTGTCATATTGGTATTTTAAAATATACTTGCAGTCAGGGCGTGGGAAGATGATTGAATTTAAGAATGTATCGATGCAATTTTCTGATGACCGCTATGCCGTTCAATCTGTTGATTTGGAGATTCAGAAAGGTGAATTTTTTGTATTGATTGGACCTAGTGGAAGCGGGAAAACGACGACTTTGAAAATGATCAATCGTCTCATCTCTTCTACAGAAGGTGAGATTTACATAAAGGGTCGAACCATCAGCGATTATGATATTTATGAGCTGCGCTGGGATATTGGTTATGTGCTTCAGCAAATAGCGTTGTTCCCTCATATGACCATAGAAGAGAATATTGCTGTAGTGCCAGAGCTGAAACAATGGAAGCGGACTGAGACGAATCAGCGTGTTGATGAGTTGATGTTCATGGTGGGGCTTGAGCCAGCTACCTATCGACATCGAAAGCCAGCAGAGCTTTCAGGAGGACAGCAGCAGCGAGTCGGCGTAGCACGGGCACTTGCTGCTGATCCTGAGATTGTCCTAATGGATGAACCTTTTAGTGCGTTAGATCCACTGACGAGAGAGAAATTACAAGATGATCTGCTTGAGTTACAGCGCCGTATTCAAAAGACCATCGTTTTTGTGACACATGATATGCAGGAAGCCATGAAGCTTGGAGATCGGATATGTGTGATGAATGAAGGAAAAGTGGTGCAGGTTGGACGCCCAGAGGAATTGATTCAGCATCCAGTGAATCCATTTGTGCGGGAGTTTGTTTCAGGAGCTGCCCGTCATGTAGACCATCAAGCATTTGAGCTGACAACTATTTCTCAGCCCATGCTTCAAGATGATCTGTTAGGCGATGAGGTGGTCTCCATCCATGCGACGCTGGAAGAGGTTCTATCTCGACTGGCAGAGCATGAAGAGCTTGTTCTTGAGAAGGATGGGGAACGGATCGGACTCATCACTCGTCAAGCGGTGATTCAGTATTTAGCCGGTACTTCTGCTGAGAGGGGCGAGACACATGAATGAATGGACCAGTGTGCTATGGGCTCGAAAAGATCAGCTCGGACACGCCTTACTTGAGCATATTCAAATTTCCTTCATTGCGTTATTTCTAGCGATTTTGATTGCCATTCCATTAGGGATTTATTTAACGAGAGTCCCTAAGATAGCAGAGTGGATCATTGGGGTGACGGCTGTCTTGCAGACAATTCCGTCTTTGGCGCTGCTTGGACTACTGATTCCTCTCGTTGGGATTGGTCAAGTGCCCGCAATTATCGCTCTTGTCGTCTATGCTCTTCTTCCTATTTTAAGGAACACATATACAGGCATTCGTGAGGTCGATCCGTCGCTGCGGGAAGCGGCGCTCGCTATGGGAATGAATCACCGCAAACGCTTATTAAAAGTAGAACTCCCTCTTGCTATGCCGGTGATCATGGCAGGTATCCGAACGGGGATGGTCCTCATTGTAGGGACAGCCACTCTTGCAGCTCTTATTGGGGCAGGTGGATTAGGGAGTCTGATTCTGCTTGGAATTGATCGAAATGATATGTCTTTGATCATCATTGGTGCTATTCCAGCTGCATTACTTGCGCTCTTATTTGATGTGGTCTTGCGGACACTTGAGAAAATCTCCTTTAAAAAAACCGTGATCTCTGTGACGGTCTTTGCTGTAATAGCAGGAGCAGTTGTCGCTGCCCCATTGCTGTTTCAACAAGAAAAGAAAGAGATCACCATTGGAGGGAAGCTGGGGTCAGAGCCTGAAATTTTGATCTCCATGTATAAGCTTTTAATTGAGCAGGATACAGATATCCAAGTCAATCTTAAGCCTGGTCTTGGTAAGACGTCCTTTGTTTTTCAAGCACTGCGGTCTGGTGATATTGACATCTATCCTGAATTTACAGGGACAGCGATTTCTGAATTTCTGAAAGAAACAGCGAAAAGCACGGATAAGGAAAAAGTGTATGAGCAAGCGCGCCAAGGTTTGGCGTCATCCTTTCAGCTTCAGCTTCTCCAGCCGATGGCTTATAACAATACATATGCTTTAGCCGTGCCTCAATCACTAGCGGATCAATATGATTTATCAAAAATTTCAGATCTTGGTCAAATCAAGAATCGTATACGTGCTGGCTTTACTTTAGAGTTTTCTGATCGTCAGGATGGATATTTAGGCATTCAAAAAGCTTATCAGTTTTCTTTTGACGATGTGGTCACGATGGAACCGAAACTTCGATATCGAGCCATTCAAAAAGGGAATATTCAGTTGGTCGATGCGTATTCGACAGACAGTGAATTGAGACAATACAAGTTGAAGGTGCTGGATGATGACAAGCATGTTTTCCCGCCCTATCAAGGAGCGCCCTTGCTAAGACAGGAGACATTAAAAGAGTATCCTGAGATTGAGGCCTCTCTCAACAAGCTCGCTGGTCAAATCACAGATGATGAGATGAGAGAAATGAATTACGAAGTCAATGTGAAGGGGAAAGATGCATTTCAAGTAGCCGAAGTCTATTTAAAAAAGAAAAAATTGCTTCAATAATCAAGGGGAAGCAGGTCTGCTATATATAAAGCGGCCTGCTTTTTGAAAAGAAAAAAACAAAAATCATTGACATCTATTTCAAAAAAGAATATCCTTAATTCGAGATAAATATATTTTTTGGTCATATATCTCGAATTCGAGATAATATAAAAGCGTTAGTCAAGACATAATGAGTAGAGACATGTTACGTCATGAAGAGGAGGTCATTAGAAGTGAAGAAAACAGAAGGAATTCACCATATCACAGCAATTGTTGGTCATCCTCAGGAGAACGTTGATTTTTATGCAGGTGTTTTAGGTCTGCGTCTCGTGAAAAAGACCGTCAATTTTGATGATCCAGGCACATACCATTTATATTTTGGAAATGAAGGAGGTTCTCCAGGTACCATTATTACGTTTTTCCCTTGGCCAGGTGCACAAAAGGGACAAATTGGAGCAGGTCAAGTAGGTGTGACAACATATGTCGTACCGACCGGTGCCTTCTCTTTTTGGAAGGAACGCCTTGAGCAGTTTGACGTTTCTTATGAAATGATTGAACGCTTTGGTGAGGCCTTTCTCTCATTTGAAGATCCGCACGGTTTATTGATAGAACTTGTAGAGCGTGAAGAAGGAAAACAGAATGACTGGACATTTAATGGGGTGACACCAGAAGTAGCGATTAAAGGGTTTGGCGGAGCTGTTTTATTAACTTCACAGCCTGAGCAAACGATGCAGCTGCTAGAGCAAACGATGGGACTTGAAAAAGTCGGCACAGAAGGAGATTATGTGAGATTCCGTTCGTTTGGAGAAATCGGCAATGTCATTGATGTGAACAAGACACCTGTTGCACGAGGACGTATGGGCGTGGGAGTTGTACATCATATTGCGTGGAGAGCAACAGATGATCAGGATCAATTGGATTGGCAAAGCCATATTGCGCAAAGCGGATATCAAGTGACGCCTGTGCAAGATCGAAATTATTTCAATGCGATTTATTTTAGAGAGCTTGGCGGCATATTATTTGAGATTGCGACCGATCCTCCAGGATTTGCACACGATGAATCTGTGGAAACGATGGGTGAAGCGTTGAAACTGCCACCGCAATATGAGGCGCAGCGTAGTCAAATTGAACAAATCGTGCTGCCGATTGAGGTAAGAGAAATCAAAGGGAAAGGAGATTCATGATGAAGCATCTTTTTCAAAAAGGAAAGAATGAACAAAAGCCTGTCCTTCTCATGCTGCATGGAACTGGCGGGACAGAGCATGACTTATTGCCGCTTGCAGAAGTGGTAGACCCTGAAGCATCTGTTCTTAGTGTGAGAGGAAATGTATCAGAAAACGGCATGCCGCGTTTTTTCAGGCGTTTGGCAGAGGGTGTTTTTGATGAGCAAGATTTAATTGAGCGTACAGAGGAATTATATACATTTATCGGGGAAGCAGCAGATAAGTATGGATTTGATCGTCACAATGTGGTAGCCATCGGCTATTCAAACGGGGCGAACATTGCTGGAAGTCTGTTATTCCATTACGGAGATGCATTGAAAGGAGCGATCCTGCATCATCCAATGGTCCCAAGACGAGGGGTTTCATTACCTTCATTAGCGGGGAAACAAGTCTTTATAGCAGCTGGTGAAAATGACCCAATGTGTCGTCCTGAGGAATCTCAGGAACTGGAGCAACTGCTTCAGGAGGCGGGAGCATCCGTAACGCTTCATTGGGAAAATCGTGGACATCAACTAACGAGAGAAGAAGTCGATGCTGCGGCATTGTGGTATCGTCGTCAATTTAAATAAGGTGGGGAATACAGGTGGGATTTTTACAGAAGCTATTTGGGCAAACCAAACAAAAGGAGATGGAACAAGTGGAAAACGTAAAACTAGCGATTATTTATTATAGTTCAACAGGTACAAACTATCAGATGGCAAAATGGGCTGAGGCTGGAGCGAAAGAAGCTGGTGCTGAAGTCAAAATTTTAAAGGTTCCTGAATTGGCACCAGAAGCCGTTGTTGCATCAAATCCAGCATGGAAAGCACATTTAGATGAAACAAAAGATGTCCCTGAGGTTCAGTTAAGTGACTTAGAGTGGGCAGATGCCATTATTTTCAGCATGCCGACACGTTTTGGTAACTTACCGGCTCAAATGAAGCAATTCTTAGACACAACAGGCGGTTTATGGTTCCAAGGGAAACTAGCAAACAAAGCAGTGAGTGCGATGACATCTGCACAAAACCCAAATGGCGGACAGGAGCAGACAGTTCTGAGCCTTTATACAACGATGTTCCACTGGGGAGCCATTATTGCCGCTCCTGGATACACGGATGATTCCCTATACGGCGCAGGGGGTAACCCTTACGGTGTGAGTGTGACTGTTGACCAAAATGGAAAGATCCAAGAGGATGCAGAAGCAGCCGCAAAACATCAGGCGAAACGTACAGTAAATGTAGCAGAATGGATCAAAAAAGGTCAAAACGCTTAATAGATGTATACAAAAAGAATGCAGCCACTCCGCTGCATTCTTTTTTCATTAATAAGGATCTGAAGGTGTGCTGTTGTTGATCGCATCGTTGACAGCCTGTGCCGCGCCTGTTGATCCAATGGGACCGCTTGGCTCCTCTTGTTTGAAGGCTTTTAAGCCATCGGCCACACGTTTTCCGTAGTCAGGATCAGCTTTTGTGAAGTTTTCGATCATTTGGTCTTGGATGTCTTTTTGGCAGGTAGCTAAGGTGTTGACTAAGTTTTTAATCAGTTCCTCACGTTCCCAATCATTGAAGCGACGATAGGTTTCTCCGGCTTGTCCGAAATTGTTCGGGCGGTCAATGGCTTCCCGCTTGACTTCACCCTCTACAAAAGGCGTATGATCCTTTCCATCTTGCTGCGCTTCTTTTAATCCCCCGAGAATGGACGGTTCATAATTCACATGGGGGTTTTGTCCTTTTCCTTGATCCACATGATATTCCATTTGCCCATCTCGCTGATTGGTGGCAACATGCTTTTTCGGTGCATTGATCGGCAGCTGTAAATAATTTGGCCCGACTCGATATCGCTGCGTATCAGAGTAAGAGAAGGTACGCCCTTGCAGCAATTTATCATCTGAGAAATCTAATCCGTCTACAAGAACCCCCGTCCCAAAGGCAACCTGTTCCACTTCTGCAAAATAATTTTCTGGATTTTTGTTTAGCACCATTCGTCCGATCGGTTTCCATGGATAGTCATCCTTGTACCAGAGCTTTGTCGGATCGAGTGGATCAAAGTCTAGATGGGGGTGGGTGTCATTTTCCATGATTTGCGCGTATACTTCCCATTCAGGATGATCCCCTTGTTCAATGGCTTCATATAAATCCTGTGTGGCATGATTAAAGTTTTCCCCTTGAATGGCTTGGGCTTGTTCTTGTGTCAGGTTGCGAATTCCTTGCTTTGGTTCAAAGTGATATTTGACCAACACTGCTTTTCCTTCATGATTCACCCATTTATAGGCATGGACGCCAGAGCCTTGCATGTGCCGGTATGTGGCAGGAATGCCCCATGGCGAGAAGAGAAATGTCACCATATGTGTTGCTTCAGGTGATTGTGAAACGAAATCAAAAATGCGCTCACCATCCTGACGATTGGTGACAGGGTCAGGCTTAAAGGCATGAACCAAATCAGGGAATTTCAAAGCATCTCGAATAAAGAAAATTTTGAGGTTGTTCCCAACGAGATCCCAGTTGCCGTCTTCTGTATAAAATTTGATCGCAAATCCCCGCGGATCGCGTAAAGTTTCTGGTGAATGTCCGCCGTGAATAACAGAAGAGAATCGAACGAAGACAGGGGTCTTTTTTCCTTTCTCCTGAAATAATTTGGCTCTTGTATAAGTGGAAATGGGTTCGTCACCGAATGTACCGTAGGCTTCAAAGTATCCGTGTGCGCCGGCACCTCGTGCGTGAACGACACGTTCAGGGATGCGTTCACGATCAAAATGACTGATTTTCTCTAGGAAATCGTAGTTTTCAAGCGTAGTCGGCCCTCTATTCCCAACGGTTCTCATGTTTTGATTATCTGTTACCGGGTGACCTTGGCGATTCGTCAAGGTTTCTTCTGACTCTGAAGATGATGTAGACTGTTGATCTTCTTTCAAGGTAGAATCCCTCCTTCAATATCTCCCTAACAATATGGTCATGTTGCTCCCTATTTCATACAAGGATTGATATAATGAGTGAAAACTTTTATGAGGAGCGGACCTAATGATTCGATTACACTGTCTTCACGCACATTCATCTAATATTTCTTACATTGACGACGCTTTCTATGACACAGGATTTGATCTGCATCACATCGTCGATTCATCCTTTATGGAACGAGCCAAACAAGATCCCGCATTTGATCTTGAGCAGCAGCAAACCTATTCTATCAACAGACTCATGCAAGAAGGAGAGGCTGATCTTGTTTTATTAACGTGTACACAATACATTGCGGCTTTGGGGGAGCAGTAGCACCTGTTCAAACAACCAATTGTTCCGATAGATGAGCCGTTATTTGAGCAGATTTGTGAGCGAGAGGGTCCGCTTCAGCTGGTGTTTTCAAACCCAGATACAGTAGAAGGAACGATGAAGCGACTGTCTTCATATGTAAAAGAGCGGGGAAAGCAGTTGAAGGCAGAAGTGGTTGTGCTAGAGGATGTATTTCATCTTTGCTTGAACGGTGATATACAAGCCTACCATGAGCGAATTATGGAACAGTTAAGGCAATCTGTGAAGCAGCAGCATGGAGATATTTGTGTAATGCAGCTCTCGATGGTTCACGCTGCAAAGCAGGTGGAGCAGGAAACAGGAGTGTCCATCATTCATCCGCTATCACCACTCAAACCATTTGTTTATCAAAAAATAACGGCTTTAAAAGAGTGAACCCGTCAGGTTCGCTCTTTTTGTATAGAAACGTAAATGGGATGACATGTTAAAAAAATAATGGAGCGCAAACTATTTTTAACAGGTACGCGTCTATCCAATGTAAGAAATAACAGATGCGCATTTAAGATAAAGGAGCTCTTTGTAAAATGAAGAAACGAAAGATTGATGATCAATTTGCGGATTACGTAATGGAGCATAAACACAGTTTTTATCGATTGTCCTATAGCTATGTCAAAAACCCAGAAGATGCGATGGATGTCGTTCAAGAGGCGATTCATAAAGCACTCAAATCTGTTCACAGATTAGAGGATGCGACCAAGATGCATAGCTGGTTTTATAAAATCGTCGTAAACGCTGCCCTCGACTTTTTACGAAAGAAGAAGCGTGTGCAAGTGACAGACGATGATACGCTGGAATTTTTATCACAGGGTGAATCGGATGTCTATGAGGATCAAGATGTCAGACGGGCAATAGAAGATTTGCCGGAGATGTATCGGGTCATCATTATATTAAGATTCTTTGAGGATTTAAAGCTAGAGGACATTGCTCATATTCTTGGAGAAAATGAAAACACCATTAAAACAAGATTATATAAGGCGTTGCGGCTTTTAAAAGTAGAATTATCGCAGGAGGAAATATAAATGGATAAGCATTTGGAACAGTTAAAAGAGGAATATCTAGAAATCCCTATTCCCCCGGAATACGATGCTATGGTTGAACGGACATTAAAACGAAAAAACAAGCAACCTCATTTTCAGAAATGGACGATCGGACTTGTTGCTGCAGCTGCTTTATTTGTCACCACTGTAAATGTCAGTCCGCAGGCAGCAAGAGCGATTTCAGAAGTACCCGTCATTGGAGAGCTTGTGAAAGTCGTGACGTTCACAGAATTTAAAAAGAGCGATCAGGGAACAAATATTGATCTCAAAACACCACATGTTTCAGGGCTTGGGGACGGAAAATTACAAGACAGCCTGAATCAAAAATATTTAGCTGAAAACAAAAAGCTGTATCAAGATTTTGAAAAGGAAACAAAGGGTTATAAAAATGGTCATTTGAGTGTAGAGAGCGGATATGAAGTAAGAACAAACAATGATCAAATTCTTTCACTAGGTCGATACAAGGTGACGACTCAGGCTTCTGCGGCAGAGGAAATGACGTATGATACGGTGGATAAGAAAAACCATGTACTCATTACATTACCAAGTCTGTTTAAAGATGACCGTTATATTGATGTGATTAGTGAAAATATTAAAGAACAAATGAAGAAACAGATGAAAGAGGATTCAAATAAGATTTACTGGATGACGAAGCAAGATACGGTTGATCCGTTTAAGAAGATTCAGCCAGATCAAAGCTTCTATATCAATTCAAAAGGCAAACTGGTGATTTCCTTCAACGAATATGATGTGGCGCCTGGTTACATGGGTGTAGTTGAATTCACGATTCCAACAAGCGTGCTAAAGGATATTCTTGTCAGCGATATGTACATTCATTAAAAGAAGAAAAAAGACTGCTGAAGATGTCAGCAGTCTTTTTATGTTTATGAAGAAAGTGCGTCTGTTAGTGCAGGCACGACTTGTTTCTTTCTTGATACAACACCTTTTAGTAAAGCAGTGTTGTTTTCAAGTGTGACATTGAATGCTTTTTCTACTTTTGCTGCTTCAGCACCAAGTGCAAGCGCAAGAGAGTCATTTTCTAGAATGTCTGTGATCACTAAAACAAATAGATCAAGACCTTTCGCTGCGATGACTTCATTGATTTTTGCTTCGATGTCAGCTTGTCTTGCTGTTACTTCAGCGATATCAACTGTATTAACTTGTGCAATTTCGACTTTGCTGTTACCTAGTGCAAATTCTTTTGCATCCAGTGTGATTAATTCTTGAACTGTTTTTTGGCTTAGGTCAGCTCCTGCTTTCAGCATATCTAAACCATATACTTCAGGGTCTACTCCTGCGATTTTTGCCAGCTCATGCGCAGCATCAACATCCTGCTGTGTGCATGTTGGGGATTTGAATAGCAAGGAATCAGAAATGATCGCAGACAAAAGCAAACCAGCGATTTCTTTTTCAATTGTGACTTGGTGCTCTTTGTACATTTTGTTTAAGATCGTTGCTGTGCAGCCAACTGGCTCAGCACGATAGTAAAGAGGTTCACTTGTTTCAAAGTTGGCAATACGGTGATGGTCAATGACCTCTGTCACTTGTACTTGATCAATATCGCTTACACTTTGTTGGAATTCGTTATGATCGACAAGAATGACTTGTTTTGTTTCGTTTGCAGCCGTTTCAATGAAACGAGGTGCTTCTTGTTTAAAGAAATCTAATGCGTATTGTGTTTCTCCATTGATTTCTCCAAGTCTGACAGCTTCTGCTTGAACGCCAATTTTGTTTTTCAGATCAGCATAAGCGATAGCAGAGCAAATCGTGTCTGTGTCAGGGTTTTTGTGTCCGAATACGAGTGTTTTTCCCATGTGAATTCTCCTTCTTACTTTTATTGATGATGTTTCTATTCTAACAGCTTTTGACCTTGAATTCAGGGTTTATAGCTAAGAATAATCTAAAAAATTGTAACATGCTGTCTGAAAAGTTGCATGTATAAGACGATCTAAGTTGTTCCACGTGAAACGCTCTTGGAATAGCCTGCATTTTACTTGCGATTTACGGCTATGGTAAAATAAAGGTTGGGTCAAGATATGACGGAGCGTACATCGTACGTATACATAGAAGTACACATTGAGCAAGATATAGAAAAATGATTGGATTGAGGTGAAGGTGTGAAACAAACAAAAGCGTTAGTAGAAGGCGCTATCATGATCAGTATTTTTGCGGTCATGACGCTGTTTTATTTGTATGTGCCACTTTTAGCCATTATTTTCTTCATGGCTGCTCCGATTCCGATCATTCTCTATACAATCAGGCATGGCTTGAAAAAAGGAATTGCGGCTGGCGCTATTGGCATAGTGATCAGCTTTTTAATTGGGTCTATTAATGGGCTGTTAAGTGCGCCAATGCTGATTGCTGTTGGAGTAGGTATGGGTGTTTTCTACAGCAGGAGGCAGCCAGGTCAGGCTATTATTACGGGTGCGCTGATCTACTTATTCAGTTTTCTCATTTACTTTGTTGTCAGTGTCCAGCTGTTTCAAGTAGATATACTGGGTGTCGCAAAGGAATCAATTGACCAAATCATGCCGATGGTAGAGAGTACCTTAAAACAATCTGGCGCTTCTGATCAGGAGATAGCAAAACAACTCAAGCAGTTTAGAGAGATGCAGGATACGGCATTAAATTCTTTACCTGTAGCGCTTTTGATTTTTGTCACGCTCATGTCTTTCGTCAATCATTGGTTTGTGCGACCGTTGATTAAACGGTTTGTTCCAGACATGCCAGCTCTTAAGAAATTTAAGGATATGCGGCTGCCAAAAAGCATGGTATGGTATTATTTACTCACACTGCTTTTGATGCTGATTCAGCCGGAGAAAGGCAGCTTTTTATCGCTCGTGCAAACGAGTGCTTTTCAAATTTTATTTATACTGGTGCTTATTCAGGGCTTTTCTTTTATCTTCTATTATTGCCACGAAAAAAACATCTCAAAAGTGGTACCCATTTTTGCCGTCGTATTGACGATTCTCTTTCCGCCAATCGGTGTGATTGTGCGTATTATAGGGATTGCTGACATAGGCTTTGATTTAAGAGAAAAAGTAAAAACAAATAATTCACTCTGAATGTTGAGGAGTTGATATCAGTGCCAAGCTTCTATCGAAAACCTGTCATCAAGTATCCGATCTTCGCGTTAATTGTTCTTGCGGTGATCACAGTCCTCCTCAACCTTTATTTTAATTGGATCATAGGAGCGGTTGGTCTTTTAGTCCTTGCGGGTGTGCTCTACTTTTTAAAGTGGGCAGATACGCAGGTGCAAAAAGAGATTGATTCATATATTTCAACATTATCCTATCGAGTCAAAAAGGTTGGAGAAGAAGCATTAATGGAGATGCCAATTGGTATTATGCTGTTTAATGACCAGTATTATATCGAATGGACCAATCCATTTCTCGCTTCGTGCTTCCATGAAAGCACACTTGTCGGCAGATCCTTGTATGATACATTTGAATCCATTGTGCCTCTTATTAAACAAGAGGTTGAGACAGAAAATGTGACGCTGAATGACCGGAAATTCAAAGTCATTATTAAACGGTCAGAGCGCCTTTTATATTTCTTTGATGTCACGGAACAAGTGCAGATTGAAAGACAGTATGAAAATGAACGAACGGTGTTATCTTATATCTTTTTAGACAATTATGATGATGTGACGCAGGGTCTTGATGATCAGGTGCGTAGCGCGATAAATAGTGAAGTCACATCGCTGTTAAACAATTGGGCACAAGAATACGGCATTTTCTTAAAAAGAATTTCATCTGAACGATTTATGGCTGTATTAAACGAGAGCATCTTAGCAGAGCTTGAAGCATCGAAGTTTTCCATTTTAGACGAGGTTCGTGAGAAAACAGGGGCACATAGCGCCACACTTACCCTTAGTATTGGAATCGGTGCGTCTGTTCCTTCTTTAAAAGAACTTGGCGCACTTGCGCAGTCGAGTCTTGACCTTGCCCTCGGACGAGGCGGGGATCAGGTAGCGATTAAACAGCCGAATGGGAAAGTGAAATTCTACGGTGGAAAAACCAATCCAATGGAAAAACGGACACGAGTACGCGCACGGGTCATTTCACATGCTTTAAAAGAAATTGTATCTGAAAGCGGTAATGTCATGATCATGGGGCATAAGTTCCCCGACATGGACTCTATCGGTGCCTCGATCGGGATTTTAAAGGTTGCTCAGGCGAATGGAAAAGAAGGTTACATCGTCATTGATGCCAACCAGATTGGGGACAGCGTTCAACGCTTAATTAGTGAAATTAAGAATTATGAAGAACTTTGGTCCCGTTTTATCACGCCTGAGGAAGCGATGGAGCTTGCAAAGGATGACACATTGCTTGTGGTCGTAGATACACATAAACCGTCGCTTGTGATGGAAGAACGACTGCTAAATAAGATCGAAAATGTCGTTGTCATTGACCACCATAGACGTGGTGAGGAATTTATCCGTGATCCTTTACTTGTCTATATGGAGCCGTATGCTTCATCTACAGCAGAACTTGTGACAGAGCTGTTAGAGTATCAGCCGAAGAAATTGCGGATTAACATGATTGAAGCCACAGCACTTCTTGCTGGGATTATCGTGGATACGAAGAGTTTCTCCCTCAGAACGGGGTCAAGAACGTTCGATGCAGCATCCTACCTTCGTGCAAAAGGGGCAGATCCTGTCCTTGTGCAAAAGTTTTTGAAAGAGACCGTCGATCATTACATCAAACGGGCAAAGCTCATTCAGCATACAGAGCTGTATCAAAATCAGGTAGCGATTGCTTCCTTGCCGTCTGACAGGTCTGAGTATTATGATCAAATTACGATCGCACAGACGGCTGATTCTCTCTTGTCGATGAGTGAGGTTGAAGCATCATTTGCTGTCGCAAGGCGAGATGACGATACGGTCTGTATTAGTGCAAGATCGTTAGGGGATATCAACGTTCAAATTATTATGGAAGCATTAGATGGCGGCGGTCATTTGACTAACGCTGCGACCCAGATTTATGGTATAACCATTGAAGAAGCGGTAGAGAAGTTAAAAGCTGCCATAGACGAATATTTCGAAGGAGGGGTTCAAAGATGAAAGTCATCTTTCTAAAAGACGTAAAAGGCAAAGGGAAAAAAGGCGAAGTCAAAAATGTAGCTGACGGATACGCTCACAACTTTCTCATCAAACAAGGGTTAGCTGTTGAAGCAACTCCAACGAACCTAAGTGCATTGGAAGGGCAGAAAAACAAAGAGAAAAAGAATGCCATCCAAGAGCTTGAGCAAGCGAAACAATTAAAAGAAACACTTGAGGCGCTGACAGTGGAACTCACTGCTAAATCAGGTGAAGGCGGTCGTCTATTTGGTTCGATTACAAGCAAACAGATCGCTGATAAATTGCAAAAAGAACATCAAATCAAACTCGATAAGCGTAAAATCGAGTTGAATGATGCCATTCGTGCGTTAGGATACACAAATGTACCGGTGAAGCTTCACCCAGAAGTACAAGCAACATTAAAGGTGCACGTCACAGAACAAGCATAAAACAGAAAAGAACCCGTCTCCTCGTGAGGCGGGTTCTTTTTTTATGATGGATCTGAAATATAGATGCTTCGTCCAGCACGCATACCGGATAAAAACATGAAAAATAGGACGATGATAAAGATGATAATAGATGGCGTCCATGTATGTGTCACATCAAAAAGGATACCGATCATGAATGGACCAACAGCGGCTAATAAATAACCGAGTGACTGCGCCATTCCAGAAAGAGCAGCTGCTTGTTCCATATTGGTTGTTCTTAATCCGATAAATGTGAGGGCAAGACTGATACTGGCCCCTTGTCCGACGCCGATTAATAGCACAGAGATGACAAGAATAGGCGTCGATCCTCCGAGAAGGAGACCAATCATGCCGAGTAAATACACAAGGACAAGGCCGACGACAAGCGGTCTTTGCGTTTTTAATTTTTCTGCAAAAACGGGCGTTAAGAAGGTGGATGGCAGACCAGTGAACTGCATAATAGAGAGCATCCATCCCGCTGTCGCTAGGTTCATTCCATGTGATGTCAAAATATCAGGAAACCATGCGATACTGCTGTAGAAAAGAAATGATTGCAAGCCCATAAAAAAGGTCACCTGCCATGCGACACGTGAACGCCATATTGGCTGTTCTTTGAGTGAAATGCTTTTGACAGCCGCTGTGTTCTGATGAAGAAGCTGCGGCGCCCACACCATCATCGCAAGAAGGGCAAGTCCGGCCCAGACAAGGAATGATGTATTCCAGCCGCCAGGCATTGCATGACTGAGCGGAACGCTGACACCAGATGCAAGTGCAGCAAAAACGGACATCGATGTCGTATACACGCTTGTCATTAATCCAGCATGTGCAGGGAATTTATGTTTCACAAGTCCAGGTAAAAGCACATTACAAATCGCAATCCCGACGCCGACTAGCGCTGTTCCTATCATTAAAAAGGTGATGCTGCCCAATGAACGAATGACAATCCCAAAGAGCAGGACAGCAAGCCCAAGCCAAAGTGTTCGTTCATTCCCAAGACGTTTTCCGATTTTAGGTGCAATGGGAGATAGCAATGCGAATGAGAGCAGTGGTAATGTCGTGAGGAAACCAGCCAGTCCATTTGAAAGCTGTAAATCAGAACGAATGGCACCGATCACAGGACCAACAGACGTAATGGCTGGCCTCAGGTTAAAGGCAATGAGTAAAATCCCAGCAATCAGCAAAATGGTTTGCCCTGTACTGCGAGGATGAAATGTTGATTTTTCTAGTTGTTGTTCCATGAATGTAAACTCCTTTATTTCTTTAAGAACGATCTTTCTTCTGTTCAAGCTCCGCTAATTTAGCTAATAAGATGTGCTGCGGCATATGCATGATTTGCTCTAACGGTACATTGAGTGATGCAGCAAGCTTTTGTGCAGTATCGGCTGAGATTTGTAAAGGTCTCATGCGCAAATCCCTCCTCTTTCAATCTATACGTTCCAATATACCATATCGACTTTGTGACTTGCTGATAAAAAATTAAGGTTTTCTTTTATAAAACCACTTGATGGCTGATAAGAAATTTTTTTGAAATTGTTTCAGATGGTGGCCCTCTCCTTGTTCAATGTGAAAGTGAAGCTTTCGTTCCTGCATCCCTTTCTGTAATAAAAGATCATGGAGTTGTTTGTTGAATAAAGGCATGTGCTGTTGGACAGATGTTTTGCCTTTCCCTTCTTCACTGCCTACAGACAAATAGACAAGGTGGTCCGCAGACTGAATGCTTTGTTGTTTAGCAAACGGCAGAAAATCTTGATACCAAAATGATCCAGAGATAGATGCGATGTTTTTAAAAAGAGCAGGGTACATCAATAAAGTATAAATTGCAAATAGCCCACCTAATGAAGCACCTATGTGACTATGTTCATGACCGGTCTGTTTGACTGAGTATTCTCTTTTGATATATGGAAGCAAGTCATTTGCTAAAAATGACACATATGTCTGTGCCTCACCTTTAAAGTCAGGGAATCCAGAACGCAGTGATGATGCTTTCCATGGTGTATATTCGTCAAGTCGATTGAATGGGTGTATACCGACGATGATGATTGGCGAGATGGTTTTGGCTTCAATCATGCTTTCGATCTCTAGCAGGTGGGTTCTAAACAAAGAAGAGCCATCTTGTACAAAGACAGCTGGAACATCAATAGAGGTGTCCGGTGGAAGGTAAATATCAAGCTGCCGCCCGTTCAATTCGTCATATAGAAACGTTCCGTTCATGTGTATTCTCTCCTTCAAGTTTTCAAGCTCTGCTGAAAAGAAGAACAAAGGGCTAAAATGTTTAGCCCTTTGTCAAGATGCGCATCTTTTTAGTTGGTTTGATCTAGCCATTTGACAGCCTGATCAAGGAAGGTTGTTTTGCTTAGTGCTGTTCCTCCCTGAAGCATAGGATCAACGACATTTTCATTGATGTGTCCATTTTTCACAGCTTTTAGGCTGTTCCAAATTTTATTTCCCTCTAAGTCCTTCAATGCATTTGGATTCGATGAGTTTTCCTCTTGGGAGAACTGAACAAAGATATAGTCAGGATTGAGTTCGCCTAGGCGTTCCAATGAAATCATTGCTTGTGCTTTGGCTTTTTTGATATCACTTGGTGCTGTAAACCCTAAGTCCCCATATAAAGTAGAGTTGAAGTATACGTCTTCAGGGTACACGTACAGGTCGCCCTGTCTAATGCGTAAAATGACAGCTGTTTTGTTGTTGCTTTTGTCTTTCAGGGTTTCTTTCGCTTGTTTGAGATCTTTCTGATAATCAGAAATGATGCTTTTCGCTTCTTCACTTTTTCCAGTCAGTTCACCGAGTAATAAAAGGTTGCTTTCCCAGTCGGAAGAGACATGTGATACTGGGATCGTCGTTTGGATTTTATCTAGTTTTTTAATTGTTGCAGGCGGGAACTTGGTTGATCCGAGTATCACGTCTGGTTTTAGTTTTAAGATTTTTTCTAGGTTTGGTTCTGTTTTTTCCCCAATGCCTTCTGTTTTTGCTGTAATGTCTTTAAATAATTCAGGGAAAGTGCCGCCTACAGTAGAAGCACCAATAGGGTCGATACCAAGTAGTTTTGCATCTTCCATCGATTCTAGGCTTCCAGCAATGACGATTCGTTTCACTGGTGTTTTCAGTTTATACGTTTGATCTAAGTATTTGATATTTGTTTCTGCTGCTTCAGCTGACTTGCTTTTGGTTGTGTTGGAAGCCGGTTTATTTTCTGCAGCACCACAGGCTGCTGCGATGATCGTCATGATACAAAGGATAAGCAATGCGAACCATTTTTTCATTTGTTTTCTCCTTTAACTGATAATTGTTCTCAATTAAAGATTGTAGTAGTCATTCGTCCTTTTATCCATAGACAATGATCTGTCTAGAGATGGACTTTTTACGGAAAAAAAGATAAAAGGTCCTGAATGACTCGTTGATGACTGGCTGCTGTGTATTCACGCCAAGGGTCAGAAGCGAGTGGATAGACGGCTTGTTGCGTCACAGCCTTGAGATTTTGCCAAGCCTCCTGTTGCTTTAACTTTTGATAAAAAGCAAGAGTTTTTGGTTCTTTATGCAACAAAAGGAAGATGGCATCTGGGTCTAACTGCTGTATAGAGTGAATGCTGATTTTTTTTTCGATGAGCTGGCCATCATTCTGAAAAGCTGGCAGAAGGCCAATGTCATGAAAAATTACTTCTGACAAGGTGCGATTGACAGATAAGTAGAGCTGATCTTGAAAGATACGAAGAGGCAGGACGGTTCTTGGTGGATGATCAATAACGCATTCCTTTTTCGCTTGATTAACGAGTTCTTCGTAATGAAGCAGCCATTCTTCTGCTTCCCTCGTTTCGTTTAAGAACAGAGCTGTTTGTCTGAATTGAGTGCGCCAATCCAATTGTGTGAATGGAACAAAGTGCACAGGACAGATGGTTTTCAACACTTGTTTTTCTGCCTCTGTCACATGATCATTGGCAATGATCAGCTCAGGTTGTGCTTCCTTCAATTGCTGTAAATTGGCTTCAGCGTGCTCGTTGATACGATGTGCACTCAGATGGATCGGAATTTCTTCTGCATAATGCTCAAAATCATGTGCTGTCCATTTAGGGTGAAGAGGGGCAGCATATGGGATGATATGAATAGGTGTGAGCTGCCCGAGTATGGAATGGCCATAGGCAGCCATTTTCCGTTGACGGCTTTTCATATAAGCAGAAGGAGTGATACCCGTTTTTTTCTTAAAGATGCGGCTAAAGTAATAGGGGTCTTGATAGCCAATGTCCTGTGCAATGTCTTTGAGCTTTGCATGACCTTTCGCCATTAACTGTTTGGCTCTAGCCAGTCTTTTCTTGGTGATATAATCAGTGACACTCACATCAAAATGCTTTTTAAATAGCTCGCTGTAATGATTGGCGCTGATACCAGCCATATGAGATAGACTTGTAAGGCTGAGAGGTTCTTCGGAATGTTGATCGATATATTGTTTTGTTTTGAAAAGGGCGTGTGTTGTGTCACAAATGTCTTCTTTATGCAGTGTGAAAAGCTGCAGGATGAGCTGTTGAAAAAGGGTTTGGCTTCTAAAAAAGCTAATGGATTCAGGTTTTTGCCATTCTGCTGTCATGTCGGACAGTAAAGAATGAATTTGTTCAATCGAGCTAATATCGATAAATTGCCATACATTCAGTAAAGATCGGGCTTGTTCAGTTGATACTTCTTCTATGTTTTGACCTTGTAGCGTGTACATCTGAAAGCGAAACAGATAGAGCTCGTGTTTTTGATAAGGCTCTGTTTTCAACATAAATGTTTCCCCAGGCATCATCGTATAGAGTGTCAGATTTTTCAATCGCCATCTTTGATCATTCAATGTAAGTAAACCATTGCCGCTTATGCTAAAGAGGAGGCAGAATGTATCTGACAACTGCTGCTCCGTATGTGGAAGATCTGCATTATTTATTTTTTCAGTATATGTTAATCGATAAATGCATTGTTCAGCATTTACCTTTGTACATAATTGATGATTGTTTCCCATAAAACCACCTGATCTCTTATTAATTGATAAACATTCTCAATTGAATTGTATCAGAAAGAGCTGGAAAATGGTGTGTTTATTCTGTCAAAAAAGCACCCTGATGGAGATCAGGGTGCGATGATTTATTCCGTTTTTCCATGTGCTAACGCAGGTTCTTTTGTTAAGCTTAATGGTCGCAAGTCCTGCCAGTGTGTCTGGATATAATCAATGCAGGCATTTCTAGTGTCTTCACCAAAGACCTTTTCCCATCCATCTGGTATTGGTGCAAATGATGGCCAAAGTGAATGTTGTCCTTGTTCATTGACAAGCACAAGAAATACACCGTCTTCACGATCAAAGGGATTTGTCATTTGTCATCTCTCCTTTATTCTTAGTGCTTTTGTTTGACCCGGTGCAGAGCGTTGTCTAAGATGACACCAATTTCTGCTAGGGGTTTAGGCTGGCACATGTCTTTGTGCCGGCAATGAATGTCGTGCTGTTCAATGGTTCCGTTGATATAAGGTGCCCATGCTTCGGGATCAATCGGTGTAAACCAGTCTGGGATAATGGTAGATCTAAAGAATAATATGTCCCCTTGATAAGTTTTTGGCTGATATTCCCCGAGCAATCGCACTGAGTTGACATAGGTTTCTTTTAGATTTCTAATGGCATCCTCACTTAAGCTTGCTAGTGCACTGCCATCTTTCTTCAAGATGTCGACAGCACTCTTCATCGTGAGCGGTTCACCTGTTAAGGTATCTGGATCATAACCGCCGAGTGCAAGAAGAGCGATTAGTGCTTCTTCTTCATCAGGTGCTTCTTTAATCGGTAAGAAATGGTTTGGATAGGCATCCAGCATCGCAACGAGAGCGATTTCTTCACCTTGCTGCTGGAGTTGAGTAGCCATTGCTTGTACAACGTTTCCGCCAAGTGACCAGCCAAGTAGATGATAAGGGCCTTTTGGCTGAATCGTTTGGATGTGCTTAATATAATCGGCAGCCATATCATCGAGTGTATGCGGATAGTCATCTTTTCTTGCGATTCCTCGTGCCTGTAATCCATAAATAGGGATGTCTTTCTCTAATGTATTCAAGAGACCTGCATAGCACCAGCTAAGACCACCTGCTGGGTGAACACAGAAGAGAGGGTGTCTTTCTCCATTTGTTCGTAGCGGCAGTAAGATTTCTAGTGCGTTTTCATCGCTTCCTGTTTCTAGTTTCTCTGCCAAGCTGGCAACGTTCGGTGCTTCAAACAACGTTCCGATGCTCAGTTTCACACCAAGTGCATCACGAATGCGGCTGATTAAACGAACCGCAAGTAAGGAATGCCCGCCAATGTCAAAAAAGCGATCGTCAATGCTGATTTTTGGCAAATCAAGCACCTCTTCAAAAAGATGACACAGGATTTCCTCTTTCGGGTTTCTTGGGCCGCGTCCATCCGTTTGCTGTATATGCAATTGAGGTGCCGGCAGTGATTTTTGATCAAGCTTCCCGTTTGCTGTAAGTGGCATCGTATCAATCTGTACATAAGCCGCAGGCACCATGTAATCAGGAAGACTGGCTGCCGCAAAATGGCGAAGAGTCTCTGTATCGAAATGGTCTTCTTCAGTTGTGACGATGTATGCAACTAAGCGTTTGTCACCAGGCTGATCCTCTCGCAAAATGACGGCAACTTGTGCAACTGCGTCGTGGCGTGATAGAACGGCTTCGATTTCTCCAAGTTCAATCCTAAACCCGCGTATTTTAATTTGATGATCAGCTCTACCAATGTAATCAAGTGCCCCTTCTTCTGTCCAGCGAGCGAGGTCGCCTGTACGATACATCCTTGTGCCAGGTGCTCCATAAGGATCAGCAGGGAATCGATCTGAGGTCAGGTCAGGCCTGCCTAGATAACCTCTTGCCAAACCAGCACCAGCTACATACATTTCACCTGTTGTCCCAGGTGGAACAGGTTGTAGGTATTCATCTAGTACGTACACGTGTAAGTCAGGAATTGGTTCGCCTATTAAACTGCTGGATTTCTTTGCGATCATGTCTCGATTGAGTACATTGTACGTAACGTGAACGGTGGTTTCTGTAATGCCATACATGTTAATTAATTTTGGCTTGCAGTCTGAGTGACGGCTGTACCAATCTTGTAATCTGCTAAGCTCTAATGCTTCACCGCCAAAGATGACATAGCGGAGTGATAATGCTTGACCAAGTGTTTGTTGTTCCTTGTCTATCTGCATGAGCTGATAGAAGGCGGAAGGTGTTTGATTAAGTACAGTCACACCTTCATCGACTAGAAGCTGCATCATCTCTTCTGGAGAACGAGAGATGGTATGAGGAACAATGACAAGTCGCCCGCCATATAAAAGGGGTCCCCATATTTCCCAAACTGAAAAGTCAAAGGCATATGAATGGAACATTGTCCAAACATCCTCTTCATCGAAATGGAACCAATGTTCAGTAGATGTCAGAAGACGGATGACATTTTGGTGTGGAATGACCACTCCTTTTGGTTTCCCTGTAGAGCCGGACGTATAAATAATATAGGCCGGATGCAGAGAAGATAGCGGCTCAATTCTGTCTATATCAGCCGGATTGTGATTTGGCGTAGTCAGCAATTGATCAATTGTTTCTTTTTCGTCTAACAAAATCAAATCGCAGTCAGCAGGGAGATGCAATGCAGCTGCTTTTGTTGTGATGCTGCAAACTGGTTTGGCATCTTGTATCATGTATGCCAGCCTGTCTGCTGGATAGTCAGGATCAAGAGGAACATAGGCTGCGCCTGCTTTATGAACAGCTAATAAACTGACGAGCATATCAATTGATCTAGGCAGGGCAAGTGCAACGAACTGTTCTGGTCCAACGCCTCTTTGTATTAATAAATGAGCAAGACGATTGGCTTTGTTGTTTAACTCACCATAGGTCAGCTGCCTCTTGCCATCCGTTACAGCCACTCGATCAGGGAATTGTTGCACCGTTTTTTCAAATAAGGCTGGGAGATTAGGTGCTTGGTCTGACTGAGCGAATGTCTGTTTGTCAGGGAGAAATGTTTGTCGTTCTTGATCTGATAAAATGTTCACTTGACCAATCGGCAGATGTGGGCGCTCAGCTATCTCTGTTAAAAAGCGCTTCATTCTGTCAGCGATTGCTCGAACGGTACTTTGTTTAAATACATCTGTGCTGAATTCAAACAATCCTGTTAATCCTGCTGCTGATCCAGTTTCAGTTCTTTGTTCTGTCAATTCGATGGTCAGATCAAATTTAGCTGATCCCACTGGTTTTACGTAGAGATCCGAATCAAGTTGTGTCAGCTTCATTTCCGCCTTCGGTGTATTTTGGAAGGCAAGCATCACTTGGAACAATGGATTCCGTGATCTGGAGCGGGTTGGATTTAGGATTTCCACTAGCCGTTCAAATGGCAGATCCTGATGCTCATAGGCTGCTAAGTCAACGTTTCGCACTCGCTTCAATAGCTCACTGAAGGTTGGATTACCAGCTGTATTTGTACGTAATACTAGTGTGTTCACAAACAATCCGACAATATCGTCAAGAGCATCGTCATTCCGTCCAGCAATTGGACTGCCGATTGGGATATCTGTCCCCGCCCCAAGGCGTGTCAGTAATGCTGCAAGGGATGCTTGAAGCACCATGAACAAACTCACTTGATGCTGTTTCGCAAGCTCAAGAAGGTTTTGATGTAAAGCCGGTTCGATCGTAAAGTCTATCGTCGCACCGTTGAAGCTTCCTTCCTGTGGACGTGGGAAGTCATAGGGAAGCTCAAGTTCTTCTGGCAGGTCATGTAAGGCACCTTTCCAATAGCTGAGCTGCTTGGCAAATAGACTATCCGTCTCTTTTTCACTGCCCAACAGTTTCTGCTGCCAAATAGCATAGTCAGCATATTGAACAGGTTCCGCTGGCAATGAGGTGGATTTCCCTTGAATACGAGCTTCATAAGCAGCAGCTAAGTCTCGTGTCAACGGTGCAAGTGACCAGCCGTCACCAGCGATGTGATGCAGCAACAGAAGCAGCACATATCGATTGCCATCAAGCGTGAATAATTCTGCTCGCAGTGCAGGTTCTTCTTCAATCTGAAAGCTATAGCGAATGGATTCATTTAATTGATTCTCAATTTGTTGATCACTCGAAGCTGTGACATGGAGCTCAGGCTGAACACTTTTTGGGTGTAAAATAACCTGTCTTGGCATGCCGTTCTTATTTGGAAAAATGGTTCTAAGGGTTTCATGTTTTTCAGTGATATCTGCCAAAGCACCAGTTAGAGCTTGTTGATCTAGTGTACCTGTCAGCTGAATGACAAGTGGAATATTGTAAGTTGGACTTGGACCTTCAAGGCAATGAAGGAACCAGAGCCGTTTCTGAGCAAAGGATAACGGAATCTCATCTGGCTTGTTTTCTACCTGTAGCGGCGGTCGAATGTCCTTCGCTTTGTCCAAGTGCTGCGCAAGTTCAGCAACCCGAGGTGATTCAAAAATGGTGCTCATGCTTAGGTCTGCACCGAATGTATCTCGTATACGTCGAAGCAGACGAGCGGCAAGTAAAGAATGCCCACCTAAGTCAAAGAAACTATCATCTATACCAATTTGAGATAGGCCAAGTGTTTCTGCAAATAAACTACATAACATGTCTTCTTGGGGTGTTCTAGGTGTACGATCGGAACTAACTAAAGACATATTTGGCACTGGTAATGCTTTGCGATCGATTTTGCCGTTTGGTGTAAGTGGCAGTTCCGGCAAAACGACAACAGCAGAAGGCACCATGTAGTCTGGAAGTAATGCAGCCACAAATTGCCTGAGCTCTGAAGGGTGAAGAGCTGAGTCGTCTGTCAGCACAACATACGCACAAAGCAACTGTTGTCCAGGTTGATCTTCACGAACGATCACAGATGTATGCTTTATAGCTTGATGCTGCATAATCACGGTTTCAATTTCACCCAATTCAATACGGAAGCCGCGGATTTTAATTTGATGATCGGCACGGCTTATATAATCAATCGAACCATCTTCACGCCATCTGGCTAAATCTCCAGTACGATACATTCTCGTGCCTTTTGTGCCGAACGGATCAGCGACAAATCGTTCTGCCGTTAAGTCGTATCGTCCAAGATATCCTCTTGATACTCCTTCACCTGCAATATAAAGTTCACCGATTGATCCTGCTGGGACTGGATTTAGTCCTTCATCTAAAATGTAAATGCTCGTATTCCAAATGGGTTTACCAATTGCCGGCCCGCTATTCTCTTGATGTGCTGTGACATTTTCCATCGTAGACCAGATCGTCGTTTCTGTAGGTCCGTACAAATTGGTAATGTCGCATTGAAGAGATTGCAGTGTGTGCAAAAGGGAGGCAGGAAGTGCTTCTCCTCCAACAAGAACACGCATACCTGTGATCACGTCAGGGTATTCATCTGCCAATGCATGCCACAACGTTGGTGTTGCCTGCATGATTGTGACATGATGAGAACGAATCATGTTTGAAAGCTTTGCTGGTTCTTGTATCGTTTCTTTTTTTGCCAATAAAATAGCAGCCCCATGTAAAAGTGGGAGGAACATTTCTAGCCCGGAAATATCAAAGGCTATGGTCGTTACCGCTAAAAGCTGGTCTCCTTGATCTAATAAAAATGCATCTTGCATGGACAATATAAAGTTGACTACATTTCGCTTTGTTACAACAACACCCTTTGGTTTGCCTGTCGATCCTGACGTGTAGAGGATATAGGCGGGGTGATGTGGAGAGCCCTCGCTCCAGGTAGGATTGAGATGCGGACTGCCTGCTATCTCCTGATGAACAATTGCATCATCCAGTTGAACGATGTGAGGATAGTCCAAACCACCTGCTGTCTCATTGATTGTGAGCAAGCACGCTGGTTTGGCATCCTCTAGCATATAGGCGACACGATCGTTAGGATAATCAGGGTCTAGTGGCAGATATGCGGCTCCCGTTTTGACGACGGCTAATAGACTTACGACCATATCGATGGATCGAGGCAGAGCGATTGCGACGAATTGTTCTGGTCCAATGCCACGATTTTTCAAATAATGAGCTAACTGATTTGCCCGCTGATTCAACTCTTCATAGGTCAAAATGATTCCTTCAAACTGTAATGCTTTTGCTTGCGGCGTTTTGCTCACTTGTTTTTCAAATAGTTCCCGTAATGATTCTTTTGGTAATTCTCGTTTTGTATCATTCCAGTGCTTGAGAATGTTCTCTTTTTCTTCAGACAAAAGAAGGTTGAATTGACTGATTGTCTGATCTTGCTCTAGTCCGGTTATTTCCTCCAGCAATTGAAGAAAACGATGTTGATGAGCGTCAACGGCTGTCTCTTTGTAAACAGCAGGGTTTGCATCAAAGTCGATTTGAAATCCGTTTCCATCTGCACGGTCGTATATGTTGATCGATAAATCATCTACCGGTCCTGCTGAGAGATTGTGTGCTCGACCAATGCTCTGATCGAACTTGAGATCATAATCAAATGGCATGATATTGATCTGTGGACCGAATAATCGTTGATTTCTTCCGATGAGCTTAAAGTCTCTCCGCATGTCTTCATGACGATATCGTTGATGAGGACGAATGGCTTTCAGTTCATCAGATACTTGACGAACAAGTGCTGAGAGCGTCATTTCTGGTTTGCATGTTAAACGAAGCGGTACCAGGTTCATGACCATTCCAGGTGTTTGCAAGGCGCACGATCCAAGGCGCATCATCACAGGTAATCCTAAAACAATATCATGTGCACCCGTCATACGATGCATATAGAGTGCGGATGCGGCAAGAATCATTTCATGCCACGTACTACCGAAGGCTTGGGCGTTTTTTTTCATTTTGCTTACCTTTTCGGCATCGTATCTAGCCGTTTTCCGGATAAAATGATCCGACGTTCTTGGGGCAAGCTCAGCAAGGCTGACAATTTCCGGTTGATCAGCAAAACGATTTTTCCAAAATGCTCGATCATCTTCAAATCGATTGGACTGTTGATAAGTGACCTCTTCTTGGACTACATCATGTAAAGCTCCAAATGTTTGAGGAGGCACAGGTGTCCCTTGCGATAGGGCTGAATAGACCTCAGCAACACGACGTGCAATGAGGGAAAAGGCGAATCCATCAATGGCAATATGATGAATGCGCTGATACCAAATGAATCGATCGTCAGCAAGTTGAAAAAGCACTTCACGGAATAATACATCTTTCTCTAAAGAGACTGGTGTGGAAAGATCGGCTTTCATCCATGCTTTAGCCGCATCAAACGGCTGTTTTTCATTTTGTAAATTGACATATTGAAATGGGATTTCTTTCTTAGATGTCATCCATTGCTTTGGACCGTCAGTATCCTCAACGAATTGCATATACAAGGAATCTGCTTCTAAGACAGTCTTTCGAATGGCTGCTTCAAAGTGTATGGGATCAATAGGACCTTTAATCTCTATATACTCAGCTGTATTGAAAATAGGGTTAGATGGATCAAGCTGCTGCGCATACCAAATGCCTGATTGGGCACCGGTTAGTGGGAATGAATCGACGAACTGGATCGACAAGGGCTTAAACCTCCTTTACAAGTAATCGATATTTGGGATAGATGGCTGTTTTTCTGGGAAAAGAAGAGTCCGCCAAGACATGAGCGTTGGATTTGCTGCAAGCTCAACGAAATTGACTGTTGCTCCTTGCTGTCTCCACTTTTCCGCTAGGCTCATCATTCTAATTGAATCAAGGCCAAGGTAGACGAGATTCTCGTCAAGCGGTATTTCATTTGGATTGATTTGAAGATACTCAGCTACTTGGTGAACGATGGCATCAAAGGATAGGTCATCACTGTTTGCTTCTTGTCCTGTTAAACGACTGATGATTTGGTTTGTCGTTGTGGTGACTGCACAGCGTTCAGCTGCATAGGTCATTGCCATTTTGTGATGCTTAAGTGAAAAGTCAGCGACGGCATCGGCGACAAAAAAGGTTTCAATATCGAACATAAATGCTTCTGCGGCTGTCAGCATACATCCAATATGTGCATATACGCCAGTAATGATCAGTTGATCACGTCCGCCTTCGTGAAGAAGATCTAAAAAGTTGGATTTTTTGAATGCGCTATAACGCCATTTTGTCAGCATTGTATCTGATTCAGATGGAGCAAGCTGATCAATGATTTTTGTCAATGCTTCATCATCACCAAGACCAGGTCCCCAAAAGTCTGTTAATAAGGCACGATCCTTCGGGTCTTGATCACCAGGTTGAGCTGTATAGACGACTGGAATGCCGAGTTCTTTGCATGTATCACGTAATTGTTCAATATGCTGCACTAACTCTGTAATCGGTGAAGTATCTTGTTGAAATGCATTTAAAAAATATTGCTGCATGTCATGTATCAGCAAGACAGCACGTTTCGGATCAGGGATCCAGTTCACTTTATTTTCGGGTAAATCATGTATGCTTGGCATTGGATACGCAGGAATAGTAGGGATTGCCATGGTTTTCACTCCTCTTTTTTATACGTTGGCAGTATGGATTGCAGCTAATTCTCTTAATGCTTTTTTACTGATTTTTCCTACACCTGTTTGTGGGAACGCATCAATCCATTCAATGCGGTCAGGAATTTTATAGGCAGCGAGCCCACGTTCTCTTAGAAATAACTTTAAGACATGCGGTGCTGGTTTGTTGTTTCCTTTCGCAATAACAAAGGCACATGAGCGTTCGCCAAGAAATGGATCTGGCATGGACACCATGGCGGCATCATGAATGTCAGGATGCGCAAGTAAATGGTTTTCAACTTCTTCAGCAGCAACCTTTTCGCCACCACGATTGATTTGATCCTTGTCTCTGCCTTCTACAACAACATTTCCTTCTTTGGTTAATCGCACGATGTCACCTGTTCTGTAGAAGCCATCTGGTGTAAATGCTTTTTTGTTTTGTTCATCGGCTTTATAGTAGCCGCGAATCGTATAAGGTCCTCTTGTTAAAAGGTGTCCAGCCACTTCATTCGGGACGGGCTTGTCCTCATCGTCTACCACTAGTACCTCATCATATTCAGACATCGGGCGTCCTTGTGTATGGATAATGACATATTCAGGGTCATCCAATCTGGTATAGTTGACCAGACCTTCTGCCATGCCAAAAACTTGCTGTAACTTACACCCAAGGGCAGGCATCACTCGTTTTGCTGCCTCAGCACTTAATTTAGCACCACCGACTTGTAAGACCTCAAGACTCGATAAGTCATCTGATCGATGAGGAGCGGCCTCTAGCCAAATCAATGCAATTGGTGGAACGACAGCGGTAATAGTCGCCCGTTCTTTTTCAATGAGTGGAAAGACGACATCAGGGCTTGATCCAGGTGCAAGAACGACTCTTCCACCAGCGTATAATGTCCCAAGAACACCAGGCGAGCTTAATGGATAGTTGTGTGCAACTGGAAGTGTAGCTAGATACACACTATGTTGTGTGAGCTCGCACACCTCATTGCTTTTCCAAAGACTATAAATATAGTCATCATGTGTACGAGGTATGAGCTTAGAAAGGCCTGTGCTGCCTCCAGATAACTGAAGAAACGCAATGTCGCTTGCCTCTACATGTATTTGTGGATCGAGCGCTGGGTCCTTGCGCAAATCATCCAAGTCTAGGAATTCCTCAGCTTCTCCTGCAACAATGACATGAGGTAATGAGGGAAGTTTTTCTTTCACTTGACGTGCGAGTGATCGATAATCAAAGCCGCCATCGATATCTGTTATGACATATGCGTCTGCTTCGGCAAATTCAATAAAATAAGTGATTTCACTGCTTCTATGAGATGGCAGTGAGAAGACGGGTAAAGCACCGATACGAAATAAAGCGAAAACGACTTCAAAAAAAGCAGGAATGTTAGGAAGCTGCACGACAACTCGACTTCCCTTTTGAATTCCAAGCTGATGAAAACCGGCAGCAAGACTGCTGACGCGCTCATCAAGTTCTTGATAGCTCATGTGTGTATCAGCGTATGTAATCGCTGTTTTATTCCCTAACGATACGGCGCGTTCACGAAGCATCCCGCTAAAGGTTTCTCCACGCCAACAGCCGTTTTCACGGTAGCGTTTTGCAAATTCTTCTGGCCATGTAGGTGGTTGAACAAACATGTCTTTTGTCATCTCCTATGTATTTTTATAGCTGATGGATGCCCATCGCATGAAGCATCGTGTTGAATTTTGCAGATGTTTCGGCTAGCTCTTCTTCTGCCTTTGATCCTTTGACCACTCCTGCACCAGCAAAGAGGCGAAGGGAGTGACCTTCAGCTTCTGCACAGCGAATGGTGACAATCCAATCTCCATCACCATTTGCATCTGCCCAACCGACCATTCCTGTGAAAAATCCTCGATCGAAGGGTTCAATCGCTTGAATGGCTTCACGTGCATCTGCTGTAGGTGTTCCGCATACTGCGGGTGTTGGATGGAGGCTAAGCGCTAAATCAATGGAGGACACATTGGAATCTGTTAATTCACCTTTGACCACAGTAGATAAATGCCACATCGTTTCTGTCTGTATGACGGATGGTGATGCAGGTACATCTAACGTATGACAGTAAGGAGCAAGCGCTTTAGTGACAGCATCGACAACTACTGCATGCTCGTGTAAATCCTTTGCAGAAGTAAGAAGTTCATCGTGACGACGCTGGTCTTCTACGGGGTCTGAACTGCGTGGCCGAGAACCAGCGAGTGGATTGGAAATCACAGATGAACCAGTTTTTGAAAGAAGCAGCTCAGGGCTTGCCCCAAGAAGTGTGCGCTTTTGGGAAGATTTCGGATCAGCTACGTTTGCAGCAAACGTATAACCAGTTGTATTATGACGAGCCAGTCGTTCGAGTATTGTTTTCGTATGAATGTCTTGATTTGATTTGAGATGGAGAGATCGAGAAATGACGATTTTGCTAAGCTCTCCTTTTTCAATTTTAGCTAACCCTTCGTTCACACCATTCATGTAGACTTCAGGAGAAGGGACAGGTGTCACCTCATAGGATGGTGATGTCACTTCTGATTCCTCATCACCTTGATGAAATTCGAGTGGATCACTAAACTGTACATGGACTGGCACATTTAAACGAACGGGTTGCGCCGGATCAAACGGAACAGCACCAGCAACAATCGGTGCTTGAATACCAGCTTGTTTGGCAGTCTCAAAAACATGGGCTACCTTTGTGGATAGTTCATCGAGTTGATTGGTTTTAATATGCTGGAATATCCCCTCTGCAAGTAACGCTCGTTTAGGAGAAGCAAGGAAAAATGCGCCTGGCTGATAGTCTTGGATCAGCTGTACTTTTTCTTCTGTCGACAATAATGAATGTTTCATGAAAAGGCCTCCTTTTTGATAAAATGTTAAATTCCGAGTGTTGCACCACCATCAATTGTGAGATTCTGCATCGTAATATGACTGGATTGCTCAGATGCAAAGAAGATGACTGCATCAGCAATCTGTTGAGGGTCAGCGATTTTTTGTAAAGGAATACCGGTTTTATACGTCTCTAATGAACCTTTAATCACCTGATCTGCTCCTTGCTCATCAGACCATAAAGCCCATTGCATAGGTGTTGCGGTAGAGCCGGGCGAGACGACGTTGCATCTAATGCCATAGGTAGCCAGCTCTAATCCAAGCGTTTTTGTAAAAGAAGTAGCTGCTGCTTTTGAAGCAGCATAGGCAGCCATATTCATTCTAGGAATGGCACCTGCGTTAGAACTGACAGTCACAATGACCCCTTCTGATCTTTTCATCATGTATTTGGAGACAGCTTGGGATATGTAAAAGAGACCATGTGTATTGACTGCGAAGGTTTGGTGCCAATCATCTGTACTAATCTGATCAATCGAACTAATCCGAAGAATGCCTGCTACATTGACCAGTAAATATATGGGGCCAAGCTGCTTTTCAATTTGATCGACAATGTGCTGAACAGATGCTTGATCGGTAATGTCACCTGAATAGGCAAAGGCACGTATGCCTTTATCATTCAACTTCTGCACGGTGCTTTGCAGCTGATCTCCATTTGTGTCAACTGCTGCAATGATCGCACCTTCATCGGCTAGTCTTTTGGCGACTGCTTGTCCGATACCTTGTCCTGCGCCTGTAATAAGGGCAATTTTATGAGACAGACTACTCTGTTTCATGTGTTCACTACCTTTCTTTCAAGTCTGTAGTTGTTAAAGGATCTTGATGATAAAATGCAAAACGAAAAGCGTCATTCATCAGCACCGGTAAAACAGACGTATGTCCTTCTTCAGGAAATTCGTGATAGGTCGTATGCAAGCCATACGAGGATAAAGGCAGCATACGATTGGCTAGAGACTTTGCATGAGCATTCATTTGACATGGATGATGTTTTTCTAACTCACCTACACCTACAAGTAGCCTTACATCCATAGGCACTTGACGGATGCGGTTGGTAAATTGGTGTTCTTTTTCTAGAAATAATTCTTTGTTCCAGTGGATAGAAGGACTGCCCGCAATATATGTCTGATAAGCGTCAGGGTGCTCAAATAGTGTGTGTAATACAAAAAGCCCGCCAAGAGAATGGCCAAATAGTGTTTGACGACTCTGATTAATCGGAAAGCGCTGCTCAATGTATGGCTTAACCGTCTTTTCTAAAAAAGAAAAGAAAGCAGAGGCGCCGCCATATGTATGGATGGAGAAGTCCTTTCTTTTATCCTCAATGGAAACGTCAGGGCCGGTAAGAGTGAGATCATAATGCCTAAGCGGATGATAGGGCGCTTCTGTCTGATAGCCAATTCCAACAATAATAGCAGGTACGACACCTGTTTTTTCAGGTCTTCTTGACTGTAAACGTATAGCTTCGACCATTGTGCCAAAAAGTGAATTCCCATCAAGCACGTACATGACTGGAAAACCAGTTTCGGGAGGAGTGGTATTCGGTTTAAATATAAAAAGTCTGTATGGGTGTGTTGTGATATCTAGTTGCTCCGTCCCAGGTATAAAAAAAGGACGGCTTTCTCCAAAAAGTGAATCATCAGTACCCATTCCTTCAGTGCGTTTGGTCATATGTGAAAAATCCCCTTTCTCAAATTGACCTCATATGATGATAAAAGCAGGCTTGCGGATAGTGGATGAGTGTAGTAATAAAAATTTAAATGAAAATGATTCTCAATTATCACGCAAGCAAATCAAATGATAATGTTTATCAATTAGGAAGTCAAATGTTCATAAAGTGGTATAATCGATAATTTGATCTAAATATTCAGAAAATAAAGGACTAACTAACTACCAAATGATTGGAAATAGAGAATGCCGATTTGTGTCATTAAAACAGAGTAGAAATGCCAAAAAACCTTGGCAATCTCAAAATATTTACCATTTTCTTCTGTTTGAATCATGATTAAATATAGGTTTTTCTTCTTGAAATAATTTTGAGAAAAATAAGTCTATAGACCTTCTTGTGTTTTTAGAAAAAAAGAGGTGGATTTTGGGGAAAGTTAGTGTTCTTAATTCACAACTTATTCAATATCATGCTTAAATTCATAGACAATTTTCTATGGAAGACAAGATCGCAGGGAATGTAGGTAGAATGAAACCCCCATTAGGAAAACTGAGGCTAAATCTGCTTGAAAATCAGCTCAAGCTGAAAAATACGTTTACAGTGGCGAAATATCATGAAGCGAAGCAATCATGACAAGCACTGTAGAGTGGTGAAATAACATATAACATCAAAAATGAGGCAATAAAAAAAGTAAGGGATGTGCCCTTACTTGTTGATCAATTGGTGTACATATCTGTCAACATCATTCACTTAAAATCCATCTGTGACATCATATTCGTAACGGATATCGGCTTTGACATTGCTCATAGTAGATCTCGCCGTAGCTTTTGCGTTGTACTTAAAGCTCCATTTTTGAGCGACTCTTAATTGATCATCCAGAGATATACGATAAGAACCACTTGTTGCAGAGGAGAAAAGTGATTGATACCAAATGTTACTTTCACTATCCATTAATTTGTGTGTGACATTCCCTTGGTTAGGTGTTTGAGTGCTAGTTGTCGTAATCGATTTAACGATTGCACTTTTAGGAATAGAAGAATTATTCGTTAGATCCATTGTAATGACAGAAGAATCAACTCCTAAAAAATTTAAAGAAGAATTCCCCAAGTTTGTAGCCGTCCCCGTAAAATTGAATGTCCCATTTCCAGATTTAATACGATCTTCAATGGAAACAGTAAAATACATATTCCCTGTATATGTACCACGGGTCACTTTCACAAAATAAGTTTCTGAAGTTGAAGTCACGTCCCCAGTATTTGCAAAAATAAAGGGTGTGACTGAATCAGGATTAATGACTCTAGACCTCCCGTCGGAATTTTTCGAATTATACACCTCGATTTTCATCCCATTATATTGCTTATTATACGAACTTCTGACATAAACTCTTTCACCTTTATTGATCGTAAACTGATAATACGCTTCATTTTCACCTTCAGGTAAGATTGTCGTGTCTGAACGACTATTTTTCCAATATCCCATTGAACTTGCAGTGTTAGGACTGTTATTCCCCGTAATTGCTGCTTCTGCTGACGTTGGTGCGAAAAAACTAGTAACAAGCGCCAATAATAATGCTGGTAATAATAAACGTTTAAAGATAGTATTTGTCATATATTAACCCTCCTTGTAATAATTACTATATCGACATTAAACTAACAAATTTTAACTGAAATGCCGATATATTTAATAATCACTATTTTCTTAAAAAAGGAGAATCAAAATGAATATTAATACGTCATACACAGCCAGTTCTTCGAACAATTTGAACCAAATAGACTCTAAAGGTCAATCAGCTATTAAAAGTACAAACGAAGTGATGACCGAATCTGATAGACGAATGAAAATATTAGATGAAAAATACGAAAAAATAAATGAACAAAATAAACGATTTAAAGATCCTCATGGTCATATATACGATAAGTATCGAAATCAACACTCCCCTTATTTCAGAAGTGATTTAACCAAATCGGAAAGAGAAGCGGCTTACTCTATTGAGATTGGTTGGGCTAATAATGGAACAGGAGGACATTATAATTCTAATGATGCCGCCTTCCGTAATGAGAAACGGTACGATCCTACCCAAGAAAGTGTAGAAAAGAAACTATTAAATCGTCAGAAGGTGAACGAACAACTGCAAGCTTTGTTTTCTACCAATGGTTTGGACATTCCTAAAAATGCCAATTTAACTTTTACCATTGATCCGAATCATTTTAAATTAGTGGTGAGTGGATCAACTGACGAGTCGCTGGTCAAACAAATAGAAGACATATTGAATACAAGCAACAATACAAGAGAACTATTTTTTCATATTATGAAAAGTAGAAATGATGATTCGACTCAATTCACGCCGGATTCACTTGCAAAGTTCCACCTTGTCAATCAAATCAAAACGGTGACAGGCTACAATTTAAAAGATTTAAGTATTGTAAACGGTCAATTTGTAACGGATACCGGAGCGAATATTTTTGATATCTACAAAGAAGAACTTCTGAAAAACCCATACACAGCAGAAAATGCCCGTATTGCTGCATCACATTATGGTGCGCAGCTCTTTGATCTAGCGAAGAACGGGTATGATTCTATTCCCGATTTGGTGCTATCTATTGGGTATGAAAACGGGTCTTTATATGACATTGGACAAAAGGTGAATTACGGAGTTAAGAAAACGATAGATTAAAAAACGCACCTGATATTTTCAATATTTGATCATGGGCGTGTACATGCCATGTTGGAGTATCGATCACATGTGTGAACAACAACAGCTACAAATCCCATTAGCGATACAAAGGACTCTATAACAATTTATGTTACAGAGTCTTTTCTATTTGAAGTGTGTTGTTTCGCTGTTCAATGAAACAACCACATGGTAATTTTGACTATAGTTGATGTTTTTCACTTTTTTATTGATGAAAATGTTAAAATGATGAGTAGCGTATTTTTTTATGAAAGGACGGTGCTTGGCATGACGGAACTTCTCGATGACCGGCTGCCGCCGCAAAATATAGAAGCCGAGCAGGCCGTATTAGGTGCTGTTTTTTTAGAACCATCTGCGCTAACGCTCGCTTCTGAGGTATTAATTCCAGAGGATTTCTATAGAATGTCGCATCAAAAGATTTACAATGCGATGCTTGTACTTGGTGATAGAGGGGAACCGGTTGACCTTGTCACGGTGACATCAGAACTTGCCAATACAGACTTACTAGAAGAGGTAGGCGGGATTTCGTATTTAACAGATATTGCGAACTCTGTCCCAACTGCCGCAAACATTGAATATTATGCAAAAATTGTAGAAGAAAAATCCATTTTAAGACGTCTGATCCGTACAGCGACAACCATTGCACAGGATGGATATACGCGTGAGGATGAAGTAGAAGATCTATTGAGTGATGCTGAAAAAACCATTATGGAAGTGGCTCAGCGTAAAAACTCAGGAGCTTTCCAAAACATTAAAGACGTTCTTGTTCAGACATATGATAATATTGAACAGCTTCATAATCGAAAAGGTGATATCACTGGGATTCCAACGGGTTTCTCAGAGCTTGATCGGATGACAGCTGGCTTCCAGCGAAATGACCTGATTATTGTAGCGGCTCGTCCGTCCGTAGGGAAAACAGCCTTCGCGTTAAATATTGCACAAAACGTTGCGACCAAGACAGATGAAAGTGTCGCCATCTTTAGTTTAGAGATGGGCGCTGAGCAGCTGGTCATGCGTATGCTTTGTGCCGAGGGAAATATCAATGCACAAAACCTAAGAACCGGTAACCTCACAGAAGAGGACTGGGGTAAGCTGACAATGGCGATGGGTTCGCTATCAAACAGTGGGATTTTCATTGATGATACACCTGGCATTAGAGTCAGTGAAATTCGCTCGAAATGCCGTCGTTTGAAGCAAGAAAACGGGCTTGGCATGATCCTGATTGATTACTTACAGCTCATCCAAGGGAGTGGACGATCAAGCGATAACCGTCAGCAAGAGGTATCTGAAATTTCTAGGGCTTTAAAGTCACTAGCAAGAGAACTTGAAGTGCCAGTCATTGCTTTATCACAGCTTTCTCGTGGGGTAGAGCAGCGTCAGGACAAACGTCCGATGATGTCTGATATTCGTGAATCAGGAAGTATTGAGCAGGATGCCGATATTGTGGCGTTCCTTTATCGTGATGATTACTATGACAAAGAATCAGAGAATAAGAACATTATTGAAATTATTATTGCGAAACAGCGTAACGGTCCAGTTGGAACGGTATCGCTGGCGTTCGTGAAAGAATATAACAAATTCGTCAACTTAGAAAGAAGATTTGACGATGCCGGTGTTCCGCCCGGTGCTTAAAGCCCAGCTCAAGAAGCTGGGCTTTTTTTGATCCATCTACATCGAAAGAATGACTGAAAAACAGTCGAAAAGAGGAGGAGTGGGAGAAAAAGAGAGCGTATACTAAAGGGAGAGAAAAGGAGTGATGACTGATGAAGTTTCAACAATTCGAAGCCGCTCAATTACGCATCGCACGTCCGACCGTCAACATGAAAGAGGTTGTTTCTTTTTATGAAGAAGGTTTAGGGCTGAAACGAATAGGCTCATTTGATCAGCATGAAGGGTATGATGGGGTCATGCTTGGGCTTCCTCACCAGCATGTTCATCTGGAAATCACCAAACATGAAGAAGACGAAAGCTTGCCTGTTCCCCACCCAGAGCAACTGCTTGTATTCTATATTCCGGCTGAAGAAGAATTTCAGCAGATGAAAAAGAGACTGATCGCATTTGGCGGACGGCAAGTCACCTCTACAAACCCGTACTGGGATCGAGGAGGCGTGACGATTGAAGATCCAGATGGATATCGAGTGGTGCTCATGAATACAGAAGGAATTACACCTGATTAAGAAAGACTCCCATCTTGTGGGAGCCTTTTTTGTTAGCAACGAGGCGTGACACGGAGCTTCAGTGCTTTTAATCCATACATACCGCTGCTTGTCATTGGGACGTAAGAGAGAAGCTCTAGTGATTCATATCGTGACTGTATGGCTTTGATGGCAGTGCAGGCTTCCAGGCGAGCAAGTGGTGCGCCTAGGCAGAAATGAATGCCGTGGCCGAAGCCAATATGAGGATTAGGATGCCGGTGTATATCGTACTCATGTGCGTTTGGAAATTGATGCTCATCCCGGTTCGCAGAAGCAAGAAAGACAATCACACTGTCTCCCTTTTTCAAGACTTTCCCTCCAAGTTCGGTGTCTTCTGTGACATACCGGACGATGGTAGGCGCAGGGGCACGAAAACGGACAGCCTCCTCCACAGCACGAGGAATGAGGTCAGGTGATTGAGCGAGCGCTTCATACGACCCCGGATTTTCTAACAAACTAAAGATCATATTGGAGATCAGGTTGGTGGTCGTTTCGTTGCCTGCTAACAGGAGCAGATTGCAGAAAGGAATTAATTCGTCTGCGGACAGCTTGTCTCCATTTTCCTCCGCTTGAATTAAAAGCGAAATCAAATCATCACTAAGGTTCTGCCGCTTCTCTTCAATGATGTCAGCAAAAAACGCCATCATGTCCGCTTCGCCTTGATCCCGTGTTTTCTGCCATTCAACGACATCTCTTTCTTCTTCACTTTTAGGCATGCTGACGAGAATATCGGACCATTCTTTAAAGGATTGTTTATGTTCTGTTGGCACACCTAAGAGCTCTGCAATGACAATCACAGGAAGCGGATAGGAGATGTCTTGAACAAGATCAATCTCTTCCTTACCTTCTATTTGTGCAATGAGATCATCCATTAACTCTTGAATGCGTGGTTCCCACAATTTCATCACCCGGGGTGTAAAGGCTTTGCTTACAATGGAGCGGATTCGTGTATGTTTTGGCGGGTCCATCATGACCATTGTTTTCATCAGTGAATGTTTCCGGTGGTCTTGAGGAGGTTGACTAGAAAAGGTATCTTTATCGATGGTGACGCGCTTTGCTTCTTCATAGGTGAAGACACTCCATGTTTGGCTGTGTTCATCAAAATGAACAGGGAATTCTTGACGCATTTTGGCGTACCAATCAAATGGGTGATACGGGTCCTGCTTGTTTTTCCCTCTTAATAACGCTTTTTGAACGGCACTAGGTGTTGTTGTTTCCATGATCATCACTCCTTATGGGTTGTCAGATGATTCCTTTTTTTCACTGTGTTAGATTTAAAGGTAATTCATCAGGAGAAAGGATTCAACCAACAGAAAAGCGAAATCTGTTGAAGAAAATGGGAAGGGGAGAGCGGCTTGTGGCGGACTGCTACAGAGGGGATAAGCGCGCAACTGAATCAAAGCAACAATTAAGAAAAGCGTTATTTCAGTTATTAAAGGAGAAGGAATGGGGGAAGATTTCTGTACAAGATTTGACGAACAAGGCAGGAATCCATCGCACCACCTTCTATCAGCATTATGAGGATAAGTTTGACTTAGCTCAGCAGGTCATGGATGAGATGTTTGATGTCATGAAAACCGCTATTTTTGCTCCTGTACATGAAAGTGAGTGGAAGAGCGATCATGCAGCATATGTGTATATTTACCGCTTTTATCAGCATTTGCAGGAACATGAAGAGGAGTATCAGATTCTCTTGAAAAGGGGAAGAGAGCTTAATATTCATCAGACGGCCAGTGCTTTTTTTGAAGAAAGCTTTACTTTAGGGCTAGAAGAAGTCACAGGTTCACCACCTGATCCACAACACGTTCCTCTCGAGATGCAGAAGCAATTTGTCATTTCTGCTTATGTTGGAACAGCTGAGTGGTGGCTGAGAAAAGGCAGACCATATTCACCCGACTTTATGGCAAGTTCGATGATTCAATTGATTGAAAATCACTGAACAAACGGAAATGAGAAAAACAGTAATTTTGATCGAAATCTTCTTGTTTAAGCGTAGAATGAGCAATTAAAGCGCTTTTCCTCACATGTAAAACGAACAAAATTTGATTTCGAGATATTAATGTTCGGATTTCACGTTGACTTTTTCATTGTCCATTGATAAAATAAATGTGTTTGAAAGAGATAACGTTTTGAAAGGTTAACGGAGGTGCACGATATGTCTTCAGTAGTCGTAGTAGGTACGCAGTGGGGTGACGAAGGGAAAGGGAAAATTACCGATTTCCTTTCAGAAAATGCAGAGGTGATTGCCCGTTATCAAGGGGGAAACAATGCAGGTCACACGATCAAATTTGATGGAGTGACTTACAAGCTACACCTCATTCCGTCCGGTATTTTTTATAAAGAGAAAACTTGTGTCATCGGTAATGGAATGGTGGTTGATCCTAAAGCGTTGGTCACTGAGCTTGCGTATCTTCACGAACGGAATGTGAGTACAGATAACCTCAGAATCAGCAATAGAGCCCATGTCATTCTGCCTTATCACTTAAAATTGGACGAGGTAGAAGAAGAGCGGAAAGGGGCTAACAAGATCGGTACGACGAAAAAAGGAATCGGACCAGCTTATATGGACAAAGCTGCCCGCGTCGGAATCCGTATCGCAGATTTATTAGATCGTGAAGTATTTGAAGAGAAGCTTGCCCGTAATCTAGAAGAGAAAAATCGTCTTTTAGAGAAAATGTACGACACAGAAGGCTTCAAAATTGAAGATATTTTAGATGAGTATTATGAATATGGTCAGCAAGTGAAAAAATATGTCGTGGACACATCTGTTGTATTGAACGATGCTCTAGATGAAGGCCGCCGTGTTCTTTTTGAAGGGGCACAAGGCGTTATGCTTGATATCGATCAAGGGACATATCCGTTCGTGACGTCATCTAACCCAGTGGCTGGAGGCGTGACGATTGGTTCTGGTGTAGGTCCTACGAAAATTCAACATGTGGTCGGCGTATCAAAAGCTTACACAACTCGTGTAGGTGATGGCCCATTCCCGACAGAACTCCATGATGAAATTGGCGATCAAATCCGTGAAGTTGGCCGTGAATACGGTACGACAACTGGCCGCCCGCGTCGTGTTGGCTGGTTTGACAGTGTTGTTGTCCGTCATGCGCGCCGTGTGAGCGGAATTACAGATTTATCTCTTAACTCCATCGATGTACTGACAGGGATTGAGAAATTGAAAATCTGTGTTGCTTATAAATTGAACGGAGAAATCACTGAAGAATTCCCAGCAAGTCTAAATGAATTAGCGAAATGTGAACCTGTCTACGAAGAAATGCCAGGTTGGACAGAGGATATTACAGGCGTGAAGAATTTAAGTGAACTGCCTGCAAATGCCCGTCATTACTTAGAGCGCATTTCACAATTAACAGGTATTCCACTTTCTATTTTCTCAGTCGGACCAGACCGTTCCCAAACGAACGTTGTCCGCAGCGTGTACCGTCCATCATTATAGACTGATCAGACACCAGTAAAATGACACATTTTACTGGTGTTTTTTTTGTTTAAATATTCCTTAATTTCTACGGAACTGACTTCCCGATATTACCAAAATATGATAACTGTATAAAAGGGAAGGAGCGTTCTAGTGAAAGAAAGAATACGATTATTAGATATTTTACGAGGTTTTGCGATATTAGGTACATTGGGTACAAATGTCTGGTTTTTTGCATACGCAGGGGATACCTTTGCGACAGATCAGATTGCGGATGAATATGAAAATGGTAGTTTTCTTGAAAGTCTTGTCTCTATGTTCGTTTATGGCAAAATGCTATCGCTGCTCACAATCATGTTTGGTGTAGGGCTAGAGCTGAAATACCAGCAGGCGAAAAGAAAAAATATGACTTGGCCGGGTACATATTTATGGATTCTTTTATTCTTATTGATTGAAGGCTTTGTCCATTTTGCGCTAGTGATGGAATATGATGTGCTCATGAGTTACGCCGTCACGGGTTTGCTTGTGGCGTTTATTGTCCGTGGAGGAAGTCGGCGCATCAAAAAAGGCATGATTGTCTCGGGTGTCATTCATTTGTTGGTGACGGCTTTTCTAGTTGTATTTTCTTTCTCTGAATTGGAAAATGAATCCTATGACGAGAGCAGTGAACCAGCGTACGAAGAACAACTGCCGGAGACATGGATATCTCAAGTTCAAGACCGATTACAGCACTTTTTGATGTACCGAGAAGAAGCGATCTTTATTATCCCAATGAATACCTTTTTGTTTTTATTAGGTGTGCGAATGATGAGAGCCGGTGTATTTTATGCAAATGAGCGAGGGCACTCTCTGCGGAAAACATTGTTCCGAATGGGTTTTTGGATTGGACTGCCGCTGAATGCGCTCGTCTTCGTACCAAATGACATAGTAGAATTCGTGGTGCGCTATGTGTTTTCACCATTCCTTTCTATTTTCTATATTGCTGTCGTGGCGAAGCTTCTAGCACGCACGGAGTCATGGTTCATGTGGACTTGGTTTGAATATGTAGGGAAAATGGCGCTTAGCTGCTATATCCTGCAAAATGTCATCTGCTCGCTTCTTTTTTACAGCTGGGGATTGGGTCTTGGCGGTCAAATCAATGCGCCCCTTATCGTCTTGTCATGGTTGTTGATCTCCCTGCTGCAAATCGCGATTTCAGCCCTTTGCTTACACGTCTGGCGAATTGGGCCAATGGAGTATATCCGATCACGGGCACTTCGCCGTGTGACAATGAAGAAAGCATCTTAAAGGGGAATAGATACAATGTTTTTCAAAAAAACGACGAAAAGAGAACAAGCCAATGCACAAAAAGCAGCAGGATCGGCGTTTGTTTTTTATCTTCTAGCATTAGGAGGACATGCGTCTTACGCTTTTTTTCAAGGTGAGAGTACACCTGTGACTTTTGTGATTTTAATGACAGGTCTTCTTGTGTTTTTCACCGCAGATTGGCTATACAACAAAAAACATTCATAAAAAAGAAGCCCTCTGATGAGAGCTTCTTTTTTATTTTAGGCTTTTATATTGGCCTTTTAAATTTTTACGAATGTATTGAATGATTTTGCGCAGTTCGTTGGCATGCGGTCTGCCAAATGGACTTGTTTGTCTTTGCTGATAGAGGACTTGGCCTTTTTCATTTAATAAGAAATAAGCAGGTTCTCCGTGCACCCCATGATCTTCATATGGGGCATCTTCCCCGTGATAGAAGACTTCATAGGCTTTCAATGATGTGAGGTCTTGGTCAGACATGATGGGGAAAGAAAGTCCCTCTTTGTCTGCAAATTCTTTTAAGTCTTCAGGATTATCCGTTGAGATTGTCATTAAGTGAATATCCTTTTCTTGAAAATAGGATTGCTGTTTTTCCAGCTCTTTTAATTCCTCGACACATACTGGGCACCATGATCCTCTAAAGAAAACGATAAGGTGCCAGCTTTGATGCTCCTCTAAATGTTTGTAAAACTCAATGTGATCGCCCTGCACTGTTGGCAGTGAAAAATCGGGCATTTTATCTCCTAATTTAAATGAACTCATCCTATGCTTCCTCCTTTTTCAATCACCATGCTGTTTGTTTCTTGTATAACCAATATTGGTCGGAATCAAACGTTTCTGTGTGCTGGATTGGACAGTAGCCATTAATTAAATGAAGGCGCTTTCGGATTTAGGCGATGTAACAGAAGATATCAAATCCGACACTTTTTTTAAAAAAATGTCGAAAAACGTATTGCCATATGTAATTACTCTATGATATTATAAATCTCGTTGTTGCAAAGGTCTCTGAAACTTGTTAAGATGCGATTTTCCAGCTTTTAAAGCGATTGGTTTGACGCAATACAGCTTCTTCAGATTCACTTTTCACAAACCGAGAGCCATTAGCTCAGTTGGTAGAGCATCTGACTTTTAATCAGAGGGTCGAAGGTTCGAGTCCTTCATGGCTCACCATGTTTTGGCCCGTTGGTCAAGCGGTTAAGACACCGCCCTTTCACGGCGGTAACACGGGTTCGAATCCCGTACGGGTCATTGATTTACTTTAGCGTTAAGCTAATTTTTCCTCACTTGCTTGAAGGAGCACCACGATTGCTTTTTCGGGCAAGTTACTGAGGTCCGGTAGTTCAGTTGGTTAGAATGCCTGCCTGTCACGCAGGAGGTCGCGGGTTCGAGTCCCGTCCGGACCGCCATTTATACATATTCATCTTTTGATGATGGCTCGGTAGCTCAGTTGGTAGAGCAACGGACTGAAAATCCGTGTGTCGGCGGTTCGATTCCGTCCCGAGCCACTTCCAAACGCATCTGCAATCGCAGGTGCGTTTTTATTATGAAAAGAAGGCATAAAAAGGGAGAAGCCGGACCTAGGTAGGGCCCGGCTCCATAAGAAGAAGACGTTACATGTATATAGACGTTTGGTGACTGGAAAAGTTTCAATAAAAAAGGAAAAAGTCATCAAATCTTTTGGGTGAAGTTCTTCTATCCAACGTTTACTAGCAAAGAAAGCCGTTATTATTTTTATCTTTGCCTCGTAAAACGTTATAATAGACAGTGAGCCTTTTTTTCGTAAATGAAAAAGGCGTAATGAGACATGCAAAATGGAATGACATAGATGCTAAAAATGCAGGAGGAAATCACAATGGAAAAAAAGATTCTTGTCGTAGATGATGAAAAGCCGATTGCGGATATATTGGAATTTAACTTAAGAAAAGAGGGCTACGAGGTTCATTGTGCGTATGATGGAAATGAGGCCCTTGAAATGGTAGAAGAAATTAAGCCAGACATTATTTTGCTCGACATTATGCTACCGAACAAAGATGGCGTTGAAGTATGCCGTGAAGTGAGAAAGAAATATGATATGCCGATTATCATGCTGACAGCAAAAGACTCTGAAATCGATAAAGTCATTGGTCTTGAGCTTGGCGCGGACGATTATGTCACAAAGCCATTCAGTACACGCGAGCTGCTTGCACGTGTAAAAGCAAATTTAAGAAGACAGACGGCTGCTCCGCAATCAGAGGAAGAATCTGAATCAAATGATATCGAGATTGGTTCACTTGTGATCTACCCAGATGCGTATGTCGTGTCTAAGCGTGACGAAACGATTGAGCTAACGCATCGTGAGTTCGAATTGCTTCATTACTTAGCGAAACATATTGGACAAGTCATGACACGTGAGCACTTACTGCAAACGGTTTGGGGCTACGATTACTTCGGAGATGTCCGTACAGTAGACGTGACAGTCCGCCGTCTTCGTGAAAAAATTGAAGACAACCCTAGCCACCCGAGCTGGATCGTAACAAGACGAGGCGTCGGCTACTATTTAAGAAACCCAGAGCAGGACTAAGATTCTTATGAGTAAAGTAGGTTTTTTTCGCTCGATTCACTTTAAATTGACCTTGATTTATGTGCTGCTGATCATTGTCGCCATGCAGATCATTGGCGTGTACTTTGTGAAGCAGCTAGAGCAGTCCTTAATTAATTCCTATGATAATTCCTTGAATCAGCGAATCTACTCGTTATCGTATTACCTAGAACAAGATTCATCGAAAAGCAAGGCAGAATTAAAAGAGGATGCTCAAAAGATATTAAACGATTTTAACAACAAAGATGAGTCTAATGAAATTTCTGAAGTCAGCTATATTGACGAAAGCAGAGAGGTCATTGCCTCTGTGAATAATGGCAGTCAAGAGATTGCCGGGAAGAAAATCACAGATCAAATCATTAGCCGTATTTTCGCGGTTGGCAAAGACTACGAGAAAAAATTCTATGACCCAGAATCAAATAAACGAGTCCGCATATCAGCGACAGCCGTGAAAAATGAGAACCAAGAAACCGTTGGTGTCATTTATGTGGTCTCATCCATGGAAAGTGTTTTTAACCAAATGCGAACGATCAACACCATTTTGGCGACGGGTACACTCATCGCACTTGGGACGACCGCTCTACTTGGTATATTCATATTCAGAACCATTACACACCCAATTTCGGATATGAGAAAGCAAGCGATCGAGCTCGCCAAAGGGAACTTTTCCAGAAAGGTCCGAAAGTATGGACATGATGAGATTGGTCAGCTAGCGACGACATTTAACCATCTGACGAGAGAGCTGGAGGAAGCGCAGCTGATGACAGAGGGTGAGAGGAAAAAGCTTTCTTCTGTTATCGCTTATATGACGGATGGCGTCATTGCCACGAATCAAAACGGGGCCATTATTCTATTAAACAGTCCGGCACTAGAGCTTTTGAATGTTTCACGTGAAACAGCTCTAGAGATGCCGATCACATCCTTGCTTGGCTTAGAAGAAACTCATACATTTGAAGATTTAGTCGAAAATCAAGACTCCATGTTGCTAGAAATTGAACGCGAAGATCAGTTGTCTGTTTTGCGTGTCAATTTCTCAGTGATTCAGAAAGAGCATGGGAAGATTGATGGTTTAATTGCAGTCATTTATGACGTAACCGAGCAGGAAAAAATTGATGCGGAACGTCGTGAATTCGTGGCGAACGTATCGCATGAGCTGCGCACACCGCTTACGACGATGCGAAGCTATCTGGAGGCACTCGCTGAAGGTGCGATTGGTGATAAAGAGCTTGCGCCAAGGTTCCTCAGTGTCACGCAAAACGAAACAGAGCGCATGATTAGACTTGTGAATGACCTGCTCCAGCTGTCTAAATTCGACAGCAAGGATTATCAATTCAATCGTGAGTGGACGAATTTTATCAGGTTTATCTCGCTCGTCATTGATCGTTTTGAAATGACGAAGGAGCAGCATGTCGATTTCATCCGCAACTTGCCGCAGCGTGAAATATATGTGGAAATTGATCAAGATAAAATCACTCAGGTGCTCGATAATATCATTTCCAATGCTATGAAATACTCGCCAGAGGGTGGACACATTACGTTCACTGTCGATTTGGATGAGGAGCAAGGTCTTGTGTTATTCAGTGTCAAAGATGAAGGAATCGGTATTCCGAAGAAGGATATGGATAAAATCTTTGAACGTTTTTATCGAGTGGATAAGGCAAGAACAAGAAAACTTGGCGGAACCGGCCTAGGTCTTGCGATTGCAAAAGAAATGGTTCAGGCTCATGGCGGAGATATTTGGGCTGACAGCATTGAAGGAAAAGGAACAACGGTAACCTTTACCCTTCCGTACAATGAAGAACAAGAGGATGATTGGGATGAAGCGTGAGACCTTTAAAACTATTATATTGACAATCCTAATTGCGATCAGTCTTGTGTTTACGTGGAATATTTGGATGTTCCAGCCCGTCATGCAGGATCAGGCGGATGCCGGCACACAGGTCGTGGAAACGAAGAAGATTTCAAGCGACGAGCCTCGGAGTCTCATTGATGTCGTGAAGCCGCGTGAGATGTTCATCCATTCCAATGGAGAGCATTTCAAAGTGGATCAAAAGGAACTCTTCCAAAACTTTTGGAATGATGTGAGCCTGTGGGATGTCAAAGAGATTGCTGATGTGTCGGACCAATATTCCGAGCAGAAATTTAAGAATTTCTTCTATGGACGCGAGGGGCAAGGCAAAACATTGGATCTTGTGTTCAATGATCCGATTCCGATTGATATTTTCCAAGCGCTGTTTAAATGGCCGAATAAATCCATTGAATACAACTCGTTTGACCGGATGATTGTGCCGTTCGCTCAACCGGATAAGGCCAATAAGAAAGTCTATTTGGTTTCATACAGCAAGGAATCGGTGCTTGAGCTAACGATTGAATCTGCCAACTATCGTAATCTGATGGATAGTATTGCAGCCGCTCAAAACGAGATGCCGCGCTATGATTTATATACTTTCTCTACAAATTCAAAACGAGATTTCCTTCTGCCGCAGAAGCAAAAGCAGCTTGAAGCGAAAATGTTCTTTATCGAAACGATTAAGACAAGCAAATTCAAGGACGCTTTGTTTACAGACCCAAGTCTAGTTGGGGAGGAGTCTAATTTAAACCGGACGGTGTATACAGATGGAACGAGTCGTCTTGAAGCAAATCAAAAAGACCACCGCATCCAATATCAGCATCGTAATATCAATTCTAGTACCGTATTCCAAACGGGGGATTTGATCAAGCGAAGCGTGAAGTATTTCAATGATACCGGAAGTTTTACCGATAATTATCAATACTTCGGCATTAACAGCAACCAGCAGCTGTCCTTTAATATGTTTATGGATGGACTGCCGATCGTCAACAGCACAAAACATCCATTTGGTATGACATCACTTGAAGTACAATGGGCGAATGATGACATCTTGAGTTATAAGCGTCCAAACTACATTCTCGGCAACAAAGCGAGTCAGAGTGAACAGGTCAAACTGATGAATGGGACAGAGCTGAAAAACTTGATCATCAAGCAGACGAAGTATGATGATTTAGAGAAAATTGAACAGATTTTCCCTGCCTATCAAGCGACATCCACGGCATCAGATCAGGATCAAGCGATGTTTGTCTGGCTAGAGCCGGTATGGTGTATGAAATATAACGGAAAAACCGTCATTTTATCGAATGATTTGCTGACAGAGGGGAGCGAGAATCATGGAGTGGAATAAGACCAAAACGATCTTTATCCTAGCCTTTCTCGTTCTCGATATCTTTCTAGGTTTTCAATACTTTGAAAAGCGATCGACCGATCATTTTGCGATTATCGAAAAAACAGATACGCTGGAAGAAATGAAGGCAGACGGAATCAAATATGGCAATCTATCAGATGAAGCGAAGATTGGATACCGCATTACAGCTGAGAAAAAGCAATATACGAAAAAGGATGTCGACGGATTAGCTGATCAAAAGACGAAAAGCACATTCCCGAAAACCGAGAAAGATGATCCTGTCACCCTGCTTGAAATGACCTTCAATAAACCAGTTGCATTGCCGAAAAAAGATATGAAAACAGCAGCGACCAATCTTGTGAGCCAGCGTTTACTGGATGGCAAGAATTATAAGCTCTGGAGCATCGATGAAGAAACAGGTGAAATCGTCTTTTTCCAAACATATAAAGGAAAATACATCTTCCAAGAAGGTCTTGATGACACCGAAACCATTGGGAAGATCACATTGGATGTGAACGATCAAAACGAGGTCGTCTCGTATCGGCAGTCGATGGTGACATCGATTAATGAAGTGAGAAAAGAGACCCTTGTCCCGGCGCTTGAAACGGTGAAGGACTTATATACACAAAATATGCTGAGCCAAAACACGACAGTGAAAAAAGTGGAGCTTGGTTACTACACGCAATACCCAGGTGCAAGCACTCAAGTAATGGTTCCTGTATGGCGAGTAGAGATTGAAGGCGTGGCAACTGGTTCAAAGAAAAAGACAGAAGAAGAATATTTGATCAATGCCATTGATGGCTCAACACTTGATCATATAGAGAAAGAAGACAAATCTTCATTGGAGTGAGAGAACATGAGCTTGCAGTTCAGTGTACTAGCGAGCGGAAGTACGGGGAACGCTTTTTATTTAGAAACAGACGAGCATGCTTTTTTAGTAGATGCGGGCTTAAGCGGCAAACAGATGGTAGAGCTGCTTGGTCAAATCGATCGCAAGCCGGAAGACTTGGACGGAATTTTTGTCACACACGAGCACTCAGATCATATTAAAGGACTCGGTGTGATGGCAAGAAAGTACAAGCTTCCTGTCTATGCAAATGCGAAAACATGGAAGGCGATGGAGTCACATATTGGGAAAGTGGATACGGAGCAGAAATTCCACTTTGATATGGAGACGGTTCAATCATTCGGCGGTCTCGATGTTGAATCATTTGGCGTATCACATGATGCGGCAGAGCCCATGTTTTACGTATTCCATTATGGCGGGCGTAAACTTGCCCTTATGACGGATACAGGCTATGTGAGTGACCGGATGAAAGGGATTATTAAATCAGCCAATACGTTCGTATTTGAGAGCAACCATGATGTCGGCATGCTGCAAATGGGGCGCTACCCATGGAGTATTAAACGCAGAATTTTGAGCGATGTCGGACACGTATCCAATGAAGATGCAGCTCTTGCTATGACAGACGTGATTGGAGACGCCACCTCACGCATTTATTTGGCCCACTTGAGTCAAGACAACAACATGAAGGACTTAGCCCGTATGGCGGTCCAGCAGACGCTTGAAATGAAGGGCTTTGTTGTAGGGGACGGCTTTGATTTATATGATACGGACCCGAAAAAAGCAACCCCGCTTTGCGCCGTATGATTTTTACAATCGTATGATTAAGATAAGAGCTTCTTACCAACACTATATACATCATCTATTCACTGAAAGGAAGGAAACATAGTGGATTATCGCGATGTAGAGTGGAAGCCGAGACGAAGCAGAAAAGGATATTTCCTATCTGGTCTGATCGGTGTATTGGTAGGAGCTTTTTTAATGGGATTCTTTTTCCCCTATGTGTCTGGACAAAGCGGCAGCCCCTTTGGCTGGCAGTCAGCTGGAGATCAGCAGGCATCAGATGGCCCTTTAAAGACCGTCAATGTGAACGTGAATGATGCGGTCACAAAAGTGGTATCGAGTATGTCGGATACAGTTGTCGGCGTCATTAACATTCAAAAGTCGAGCTTTTGGGAAGAAGGCGGTGAAGCAGGCAGCGGGTCAGGTGTGATTTATAAAAAAAAGGGTGACACCTTTTATATTGTGACCAACCATCATGTCATCAAAGGCGCAAACCAGCTTGAAGTGAGCCTTCAGGACGGGACAAGGATCGGGGCAAATCTTGTCGGCAGTGATCAGCTTATGGATTTAGCGGTACTCACGGTCAAAAGTGATAAGATCAAGAAAACCGCCGCCTTCGGCAATTCAGACCATGTCAAACCAGGTGAGCCTGTCATCGCCATTGGAAATCCATTAGGCCTTGAATTTGCTGGCTCCGTCACACAAGGTGTGATTTCTGGAACGGAGCGTGCGATCCCTGTTGATTCTAATGGGGATGGACAGACGGATTGGAATGCGGAAGTTTTGCAAACGGATGCCGCCATTAATCCTGGGAACAGCGGCGGAGCCTTGATTAATATGGACGGGAAAGTGATCGGCATCAATTCAATGAAGATTGCTGAGTCAGAGGTGGAAGGGATTGGGCTGTCTATTCCTGCGAATCTGGTGATCCCTGTCATAGAGGATTTAGAGCGCTATGGAGAGGTGAAGCGTCCGTACCTTGGTGTTGGGATGAAATCACTAGCAGATATTGCGAGCTATCATTGGCAGGAAACGTTAAAACTGCCATCAAAGGTCACAACCGGAGTCGTCGTGATGAGTGTCGAGCCTTTGTCTCCAGCAGGGAAAGCAGGGTTAAAAGAGCTGGATGTCGTGACGTCGTTTGACGGCAAGGAAGTACAAAACATCGTCGATCTGCGTAAATATCTTTATCAAAAGAAAGTAGGCGACAAGGTAAAGGTGCAATTTTACCGAAGCGGAAAGAAAAAATCAGTCGAGATCAAACTCTCCCAAACCGATCAGTTCGGTGGCTAGCCAGTTCCTATAAGGGACTGGCTTTTTTTATATGCCCGGCATATGATAAAGAAAAGGGGGAGATACGATTGGTCACATTACTACCAATGTCGCAAACAGATTATGACGTCTTGATAGAGAAGGCCATTAAGCGGTACGCAGAAGAAAAGGTACACGCAGGGACATGGAATCAGGAAGAAGCGCAAAAGAACGCAGAGGAACAATTTGACCGGCTGCTTCCTGAAGGACTTCAGACAGAAGATCATGAGTTGTGGAACATCTTATATGGAGAAGAACCCATTGGATGGGTATGGCTTTGCTATGATCAAGATCATCCCCAGCATGAAGGATTTATTTATAATTTTATTTTGTTTGAAGCATATCGAGGAAAAGGATTGGCAAAACAGGCCATGGCGGCATTAGAAGAGCAGGCAAAGTCATTAGGTGTGAAGAAACTATCGCTGCATGTCTTTGCCCATAATCAAATCGCCCGCTCACTTTATGAGAAAACGGGATTTGCTGAGACTGGGATTTACATGAGCAAACCTTTATAAAAAAAGAGAAGTACCGTGCAGTGAGCGTACGGTACTTTTTTATGTGGACATCATGGCATCTTGCGCCGTGACTCGGTATAGGTCGACTTTGCATTTCACAAACGCACGGATGATGGCTGGGACTTGAGCTTCTGAACGAATCAACAATGAGGTCTCGTCATCTCTGATCACAAGGTCTGTTCCCACACTTTGTAAGTACTGCGTGAGAACAGGCTTCACCTCATCATCAATCCATGCATGCTTGAAGGTGGCACGAATGGTTGAGGACGTGATGGTTTTCTCTTGAGGATGAGTACTTGAGGACACGATTTTTCCTTCAGATATGAAAGCTGTTTTGGTACAAATAGGCTGGGTGAACCTTGACTCGTCTGCTGTTAAAAAGACAGTTTTTCCTTCAAATTTTAACGATTCAATCACCCGCTGGATATGTAAGATAGAATCTGCATCAATATCCGCAAAAGGCTCATCAAGTAAAATAAAGTCAGGCTGATGAGCGATGGCCTGAGCCATTCCGAGCCGTTTCTTCATCCCAGGTGTAAAGGCACCGACTTTCTCTTGATGATAACGATGTAAGCCAACAAATTCGAGTAATTCTTCATAATAGCTCGTTTTCTGGCGAGTACCCGTAATTTTCGATAAATAGGCAATATGCTCAATAGCAGTCAGCCCTTCATATAAATCTGAATATTCAGGCAGAACACCGATATGATGACGTACTTTTTTTAACGACGTCATGTTCATCATGATAAACGTGCCAGAGGTGGGGCGGGAGATCCCTGTAATGATATTAAAGAAGGTTGTCTTACCAGCACCCTTCGGTCCAATGAGGCCGAAGATATCCCCTTGATGGATATCAAGATCAATATGATCTATTGCGACTTTTGTCCGATATTTTTTTGTCAGCCCTTTTGTGTGAAGCACTTAGACATCCCTCCTCTGAAACAGTAGTGCAGTTCCAACGAGTAAGACAACAGTCAATGCGGCATTCATCAGCACATAGGTCAGCGGTTCACTCCAGCGCGCATAATAATAAGGCGTCACGTATTGGAACCAGTGAATCAACCGTTCTGAAGAAAGAACAGACATCATGCTCATGATCGGAAATAGAAAGGAAAACAACATGCCAACAAACATCGATTTCTGTGGTGTTGGAAAGAGCATGGATAAAAACAAAGCACAGGAGATGCCGACACTGATAAACGTTAATATTTTTAAGGCATCAGAGAACAGAAAACGATGTGAAATCACCATATTTAATATATATGTGGTCATAATGCAACTGAGCCAAAACAGCATCAGCCCAAGATATTTCCCGATGACAATGTTTAAACGGGTCGTTTTGCTGACGAGAAAACGAATGGTTTTCAAATGAATTTCGCGGCTCAAAATATCATGAGATAATAAAAAAATAAGGAAGAAACCAAATAACGACATTACTAGTTCATTCCCAATGGAATAGGGGTCTTTTGCCTGTTCCCACTTCCCTTGATAAGCAGCTATAAATGGAAGACTTGATACAAAAGTAGATAAAATGAAAATAATAACAATAGTTAAGATGGATTTTGTGCTTTTGAAGAGCTGCTTAAATTCATTCATACAGATGGTCCACACACACTGTACCTCCCTTCATCTTTATTATACCGCTAGAAAAGAAAGACACCATATCTCGCTCTTTAACATTTGCTTAAATTTTATAAAAAAGAAGACTCTTCCAGAACAGTTAACTCATTTTTAAAAATGTTCAGAAAAATATCTTGATTTATCAAAAAACATCATGTATGATAGCTTTAATTCAAGATAGTTAAACAGGCAATGACGAGAGAAAGTACAATCATCAATTTTTCCACAGAGAGCTTCGGCAGCTGAAAAGAAGCAAAAATAATGATTCGAAAAATGGTCTCTGAGCCTCGTGCTGAACATATCCATGATATTAGTAGGTGACGACGAGAGTTGGTACTCGTTATCAAAACCACAGTATATGAGCCAAATTGGAGCTTTGTACTTGTAGAGGCTGTTTAGCGCGAGCAAACAGTAAATAAAGGTGGTACCACGAGACAAATACCTCGTCCTTATGATTCATAGATAAGGATGGGGTATTTTTTATTGTCCACTTTTTTTTCATACAAATGTTCAAATGTTCCACGTGAAACACCACAACCATTTTTTCAAATGAAAGGGAGATTAACATGAGTGAACATGCATTGGTTTTGCAATCAGATTTCGGTATTGATGATGGAGCGGTCAGCGCAATGTACGGCGTAGCCAATACAGTGAGCAGCGGCATCCGCATTTTTGATTTAACTCACAACATTCCCCAATACGACATTTGGGAAGCGTCTTATCGCTTGCTTCAGACGGTCACATATTGGCCGGAAGAAACGGTATTTGTCTCCGTTGTTGATCCAGGCGTTGGATCAGAGCGAAAGAGCCTTGTCGTCAAAACAACAAGCTCACACTACATCATCACACCTGATAATGGGACACTTACGCATGTCGCACAGGATATTGGCATCGTGGAGGCTCGGTATTTAGATGAAACCATCAACCGCCTGCCGAAGTCAGGTAAATCACATACGTTCCATGGAAGAGACATTTACGCCTATACAGGCGCGAGAATTGCTTCAGGTGTGATTTCTTTTGAAGAAGTCGGGCCAAAGGCGAATATAGAGGACATTATTCACCTTCCAGTCGTACAAGCTTATGCGGAAGAAGAAGTGATCACAGGGACGATTGATATTTTAGATGTGCGGTTCGGAAACCTATGGACAAACATTCATCATACGTTATTTGAACAGCTTTCAATCAATTATGGGGATGCAATAGAAGTTACCATTGCCAACGGGCCAAAAAATGTGTATAAAAATATCATGACCTATGGACGATCTTTTGCCGATTTAAAGGTAGGCGAACCACTCGTATATGTCAATTCACTCGATCATTTAGGCGTGGCGATCAATCAAGGGTCATTTGCAAAGGCTTATAACATCGGTACAGGCACAGGCTGGCGCCTTTCGATTCGCAAAGCTCCGCGCATTATATACGAATAAGAGGAGGATACATCATGGCAGGTAAACAACTTTCAACGAAAACTGTCGTTGCCATCGGAATTGGCGCAGCCGTCTTTGTCATTTTAGGACGCTTCGTCTCCATTCCAACTGGGATTCCGAATACACAAATTGAAACATCGTACGCGTTCCTTGCGTTAATGGCCGTGCTATTTGGTCCTGTTGCAGGCGCATTGATTGGATTTATTGGTCATCTCATTAAAGATGCCACCACATTTGGACCTTGGTGGAGCTGGATTATCGTTTCGGGTGTTGTTGGTTTATTGATCGGCCTCATTTCGAACCGTTTAAAAGTAGAAGAGGGCGACTTTGGCTGGAAAAAAATTGCGTTCTTCAACGCCGTCCAAGTCGGCGCACAAGCATTAGGCTGGTTTGTCATTGCGCCGGTACTCGACATTGTGATCTATGCAGAACCTGCAAATAAAGTGTTTGTTCAAGGCATCGTAGCAGGAATCTCAAACATCATCACAGTCGGTGTACTAGGCACCATCATCATTGCAGCTTATGCGAAAACAAGAAGCAAAAGCGGCAGTCTATCGAAAGAAACATCATGAAGCAAGGTGGAACACATAAATGAAGAAACCGATGATTCAATTCGAACATTTCGGATTCAAGTATCGCAGTCAGGCAGAACCAACATTGAAAGATATCAACCTGACCATCTATGAAGGAGAAAAAGTCCTCATCGCAGGCCCGTCTGGATCGGGAAAAAGCACACTAGCCCATTGTATCAATGGGCTAGTTCCTGCGTCTTATAAAGGTTCTATGGAAGGAAGTCTTCACATCGGCGGGAAAAATGCAGAGAAAGAGAACATTTTCTCTCTTTCACAGCTCGTCGGAACGGTGCTGCAAGATCCTGATGGACAATTTATCGGGCTGACCGTTGGAGAAGATATTGCGTTCACACTAGAAAACGATCAAGTCACACGCGAAGAAATGAAAACACGTGTCGAGAAAGCGGCAAAATTAACAGAGGTAGACGGCAAACTGGCATCATCCGTGCATGAGCTGTCAGGCGGTCAAAAACAACGTGTCGCCATCGCAGGCGTACTTGTCAACGATGTCGACATTTTGCTGTTTGATGAACCACTGGCAAGCCTTGATCCCGCAACAGGTAAAGAAGTGATCGATCTCATTGACCGTCTGCAAAAAGAAACGAAAAAAACGGTCGTGATGGTGGAACATCGATTGGAAGACGTCCTCTTCCGCCATGTCGACCGCATCATCGTTGTCAATGACGGCACGATTGCAGCGGATATGACACCAGATGAATTGCTCGCCTCAAATGTATTAGAAGCGGCATATTTACGTGAGCCTTTATATGTGAGAGCGATGAAATATGCAGGCATTCCGATTGCAGCAGGAGATCAGATCGCTAATTTACAGCATCTCACCTTAAATGACGAGGCAAAAGAGAAAATCGAGCAATGGATGGAAGCATCTGAGCCATCAGTCGAGCAGAATGAAGCGCCGGATTTACTAGAAGTGCGTGAGCTGAGCTTTGATTATCCGACAAGACCAAACACGCTGAGCAACATCTCTTTTACCGTCAAAAAAGGAGAAATGATCAGCATCGCCGGTGCCAATGGCGCAGGCAAGACGACACTATCCAAGGTGCTCTGCGCATTTGAAAAGCCAACAAAAGGGACAATCCTTTTAAATGGCAATGACATCACAGGAGACACCATCAAACAGCGCTCCGAACGAATCGGTGTCGTCATGCAAAACCCAAATCAAATGATTTCGAAACAAATGATTTTTGATGAAGTCGCCCTCGGTCTCGTTTTAAGAGGTGTACAGGAAGACGACATCAAGGATCGTGTAGAGCGAGTCCTGAAAGTGTGCGGGCTGTATCCATTTCGAAATTGGCCGATCTCAGCACTCAGTTTTGGACAGAAAAAACGCGTCACCATTGCATCCATTCTTGTGTTAGAGCCAGAAATCATCATTTTAGATGAGCCAACGGCCGGTCAAGATTTTAGACATTACACAGAGATGATGACGTTTTTAGAGCAATTAAATCAGCAGGGCGTCACGATTTTGATGATCACCCATGATATGCATTTGATGCTCGAATACACAACAAGAACCATTGTCATTTCAAATGGAGAAAAAATCGCAGATGATACACCAGCCAAAGTGCTGACAGATCAGCTGCTAGTCCAAAAGGCGAGCTTAAAAGAAACGTCGCTGTATGAACTGGCGCTAAAAGCAGACTGGCCGAATCCAAATGAACTCGTGGATCGCTTCATTGAGGTTGACAGAAAGGAACGAATGACATGGCTGTAGACATGCTGTCTTATATCGATCGCCCGTCTCCAATTCACCGGCTGACAGGCGCCACCAAACTCATTTGCTTTATCCTCTGGTCATCCGCAGCGATGCTCACATATGATACAGGCGTATTAGTGTTTATGCTAGTTGCCAGTATCGTGTTCTTTCAGCTATCAAACGTACGATTTCGTGATATCTCTTTCGTAGTGATTGTCTTGGCGATTTTTCTTGTCATCAATAACATCGCCATTTACGTCTTTGCGCCTCAGCAAGGTGTCGCCATCTATGGAGCGAAGCACGAGCTGTTTCACATTGCAGGCTGGTACAATGTCACGCTTGAACAGCTTTTCTATCAATTGAACATTACACTGAAATACGTGACTGTGATGCCAGCAGCGCTTTTGTTTATCGTGACAACAAATCCAAGTGAATTCGCCTCATCGCTCAGCCGAATCGGGGTCAGCTACCGGATTTCGTATGCGGTAGCGATTGCTCTGCGCTATATTCCAGATATTCAGCGTGATTTTCGAACGATTGCCATTTCTCAGCAAGCAAGAGGCATTGATTTATCGAAGAATGAAAAACTGGGAAAACGGATTAAAAATGCGCTGTCGATTGTGATGCCGCTGATTTTCTCCAGCCTAGAGCGGATTGAAACGATCAGCAATGCGATGGAACTGCGCGGGTTTGGAAAGCATAAAAAGCGCACATGGTTTACGGCGAAAGACTTTCAAAAAGCAGATTATGCGGCGTTAATCTTTGTTGGAGCGGTACTGATTGTGTCGCTAGTAATTACATTTGTTAGAGGAACGAGATTTTACAATCCGTTTTGATAGAAGGAAGCCTTCACAGGAGTGGAGGCTTTTTTATTTGGTTTGTGGATAAAAGGTGTGGAAAATGGTAAAAGACTATTAACATGTGAATAAATCGGTTATATTGAACAATGAGCGAAACACTTGTGAATAACCAAACAACATATTGGAGGAATTAGAAACTTATGAACAAATCACTTTATGCTTGTGCAGAACATATAGAAACCGTACTAGACATGTACATAGATGATCACGAAACACCGCCAGAATTCAGAAAAATCGAACATACACACAGCTTATCCACAACCTGTGAATTGTGCGATGAACCTGCAATATATATAGTGGGGAACGAATGATCGGACACAAAATACACAAATTTTATCCACAATTGTTGATAACTTATATGAATAACTTGTTCTTAAGGTGGGGATGACCTGTGAATATATCAATTATCACAGTAGGAAAATTAAAAGAGAAATATTTAAAGCAAGGCATAGCCGAATACACAAAACGATTACAGGCTTACGCAAAAATCGAGATCATTGAGCTCGCGGACGAAAAAGCACCCGAGAATCTCAGTGATCAAGACATGAAAATCATCAAAGACAAAGAAGGCGAACGCATCCTAAGCAAAATCAACCCAGACGCCCACGTCATCGCCCTCGCCATCGAAGGAAAAATGAAAAGTTCCGAAGAATTAGCCGATACAATAGATAAGCTGGCAACATACGGAAAAAGTAAGGTGTGTTTCGTCATAGGCGGATCCCTTGGGTTAAGCGATGCTGTCATGCAGCGCGCGAATGAGAAACTGTCATTTTCGAGGATGACGTTCCCGCATCAGTTGATGAGGTTGGTGTTGGTGGAACAGATTTATCGGGCGTTTCGGATTGTGCGGGGTGAGCCGTACCATAAGTAAATGAGGTTTTAATCCGAAGTTAACGTAATTTCATCAATAATATATGGTAAAGTAAATTGTGTATCTTCTCAAAGGGGGCTGTAATTTGGGTTTACTTGAAATGAGTCAAATTAAAAGCAAGATTATCGAAGAATATAATAAATTAATTGACCTTTCAGACGCAATAGTAAGAGGTGAACCGACTGAATCTAATGAGTTCTTAAGTAGGGCGCTTGCTGCTTATAGTATAAATGTATTGTATACCGAAGTCGATAACCACAGTGTGGCAAGTTCTATAACTGATGGATCACGCGATAACGGTATTGATCTAATTTACTATAACGAAGAAAGGAACGAGCTTTGTTTAGTTCAGTCTAAATACAATCATAAGGGAAATTCTGAACCGTCAATCGGTGAAATACATTCTTTTATCGGCGGTATCAAGGATCTAATTAACACTAAATTTGATAAATTCAACCAAAAAATAAACTCTCGAAGAGATGAGATTGTAACAATCTTAGAAAAAAGTAAACTGAAATTTAAGATAATCTTAGTATATACTGCTACTAATTTATCTCTGGATGCAAGACGGGAGTTTAATGATTTACTAGATGAACTGAATGATTTTAGAGATGTGGCTGAACTAGAAATTATTAATCAAAAAAGATTATATGCTTCTTTGCATAATAGAAATAATTCGAGAAATATTGATATAGATATTGATCTTAAAAATTGGGGGGGATATGACGGAGAAATGGAGGCTGTATATGGTCAAGTTTCTGCTATACAGATAGCTAATTGGTGGGAGAATTACGGTAATTCTCTTTATGACTATAACTTAAGAAAATTATTAGGCAATACACAGATAAATGATGAGATCAGAAAAACCATTGAAACTGAGCCAGAACTATTTTGGTATTACAACAACGGGATTACTATTGTTTGTGAAGAACTGGACAAAAAGAGAAAAGGGAATACCAACCATTTCGGAACATTTGAGTGTAAGGGTATCAGTGTTGTTAATGGAGCCCAGACTGTGGGAGTTATAGGAAAGTATGCTCAAACTATACCATCAATCGTTGGAGAAGACGAAAAGGGAAACTTGGATAACATGTATATCCCTTTGAAAATTATCTCTATTACAAGTGTTGATGATGAGGGACAGGAATATTTAAACGAGGCTTTTGCATCAGCAGTTACAACAAAGAATAATAGACAAAATGAGATTAAAGAACGTGACTTTATATCATTAGATTCCTATCAGAAGAAAATAGAGAGAGATTTAGCTTTCATAGGGATAAAGTATCAATTAATGCGAAGTGAAGAAGAGGAAACTAGCGAAAATAGTTTTGGCGTGCGTGAAGCGACAAGAGCTGTATCTTTTGCAAAAGATATTGAAGCTACTATACTGGTTAAAAGGGAACCAGGTACTATATTTGTTGACTTAGCTTCACCTGTTTATAAAAAATTATTTAACGATAATGTTACAGGTTATTATATTTGGAACTGTGTAAGAATAGAGAGGGAAATCACTCAAGAATTAGATAGGATAAAAGCAGAAGGTCCAGTAGACGAAAAACTGGCTATCTTACTTTACGGCAAAGAAATAGTAAGTAAATTAGTTTTTGATTTTATAGGTAAAGAGAAAATTCCTAAAGACAGTGTAGAACTGTCTATGCTTATTCAAGCTATAAATTTCCGGGAAATTATTGAAAAGATTTTAGATAGAATGGTTTTAAAAGTGAAGGATTCTAATAAGACACCTAATAACACCTTCAAGAATAAGACATTAATGAGAGAAATATATGAAGATGTAAAGTTCCATATACTTCAACAAGAGGTCAAAGAAGAAGCTTCTTCTCTGGAACCCGAACAATTCCAAGTAGAGAATGTTGAAGGACTATCAAGGGTAGAAAGGTTACAATTATCAAATTTTATGGACAAAATAAAAGACAATGAGCCAGCAGTTGAACTTTTTAGGAGGTGGCTTGAAGAAATCTATGATGGTGAGCAACATTATATAGGTTATATGACAAATATTCATTTCTATAGAAAAGACGAGAGTAGCTTTGCGACCGAAAAGTTTATTTTTAGGATTGCATACTATACTAAATTAATCATTTCGCTAGAGTTTAATGTATACGGATCTAAATACAGAAGTACCCTTATGGATAACGAGGACTTTTTAAAGTGGACGCAGGATATGGCTGATGATAAGCAACGTATAATAATTGACAGTAAGGACAAAGTTGAACAATTTATGGAGATAAAAAGGTACCTTTAAAAAAGGACACAATATGTGTCCTTAGCGTGAAGAGAAAGTGAGGGTTTTTAAGACATGTGTCTACAAAACCCTCATTTTTGTCTTTTGAACTAGGTCAAGAAGCAGTATGTAGTGTTTTTGCCTGTGGAGTTCACTCAATATACGGTGTGTTTAAACCTTTAAAAAAGCTGTCGAGATTTTCTCGACAGCCTGAGGACACAATATGTGTCCTTTTTTATTATATTAAAGCTCTTCCATCAGTGCCTTTCTTGATCTGCAACGATTTGTCATCACTCAAAGAATCATGCTCAATTTCTATTACTGCTAAAAAACCTTGATCAACAGGATAACTAGCTTTTCTCCACACATCAAAGTAAGGGCTAAGTTCACGATAATTACCGACTCTATCAGTTAAATGCGTATACATTTCCCTGGAAGGAAGTATTAATACTCCGCCTATTAAACGTTGATTTAATATACCTGTAGTAATCTTATTTAGTGCTCTATGTGAAGATGCTATATTACCCGTTTCCCATTCAACAGCAAAAATATCATTATTGAAAAATTTCACTGCATCAATTGGGCCTGGTCTAGTAAGACTAACACCGACGTCAATACGATACTCTGCTTGCCAGTCACGCATAGTTAAGTATTTCATAAAAGTTTCCTTAATGGGTTTTACACCATTCATATTTTTACCACGGAATAATCTAAACTCACCACTTCCTTTTGGGTTCTCCATTTGAAGAATAGACTCTCGGATTTCTTGCATTGCTGTATTAATTATAGGTTGATTTCCATTTTTGTTGATAAGTACTGTTTCTGAAATTATCTTCATTTGTGCGCATCTCCTGTTTTTAACCATTGAGGATCTCATAAAACTATCATAATTATGGTGATAATAGATGTCAATCGTTGTACCATAATTCATCTTTGTGGATCTTAATTTTTTAAAGTTGATTAGATTAACTTTTAAATGAAAAAGTGATAATATTACAAGGCATGTTGGAGGTGTAGTTATGTTTGAAAATAAGTTTTTTAAAGTACTAGGGATTAGAAATAAAGAGGAATTATCTGAATTTTCTCGTGTTGCTAAAGTACCTCAGAAAAAACTCAAATATTATAATGAAGAAGTAATCTTTCCAATTGGTGAAGATTTAAGAAAAATAATAGAATGCCTAGATATTAGTGAGCTGGAATTAAGATTAAAGTTGGGAATAATAGATAATAGTACTCTGCACCTAATAGAGCAAAACTCTTCTCAGATATCTAAACTTCTCAAGCCCAATCAAGATAGTGTACAAACAAAGATTAATTTAGAACCTGCATTCAAAACGGATAAAGGGACACTTTATCAGGCTGACTGTATAGATGTTATCAGAGCAATTCCAAATGAATCTGTTGATATGATATTTGCAGATCCACCCTTTAACTTAGATAAAGTATATGAAAGTGAGATGAATGATAATCTTACTAAAGAGGCTTATTTAAAATGGACTGAGGAGTGGTTACTTGGCTGTATTAATCTTTTAAAAGAAGGTGGATCATTATTTATATGGAACCTGCCGTATTGGAATACCTATACGGCAGAAATACTAAATAAATACCTTACTTTCAGGCACTGGATTGCAGCAGAAGTTAAGTATAGATTACCAATAAAAAATAAGCTCTATCCTGCACATTACTCCTTACTATACTACACAAAAGGAGATAAACCTGCTACTTTTAATCAAGAACGACTACCTTTGGAAATCTGCAGACATTGTGGTGGCGATATAAAGGACTATGGTGGTTATAAAGATAAACTAAATTTAGAAGGAATTACATTATCCGATATATGGAAAGATATATCCCCTGTTCGTCATAGTAAATATAAAACCCGAGACAGCAATCAGTTACCTGTCAATTTACTTGAACGTGTTATCAGTTTAAGTACAAATGAGGACGATGTAATATTTGATCCATTCGGAGGTAGTGGAACAACCTATATAGTAAGTGAAGCATTACGAAGAAATTGGATAGGATCTGAGATAGGTCCAATAGATTCAATAGTGGCTAGATTTAAAGATATTGATTTTCATAAAGATCAAATTAAAAAGATACAAAATAAAAAGAATATCCTTTTTACGGAGGAAATGAGATCGTTAAGAAGAAAAAAGGGTCATTGGTTACCGGAAACCCTTGGTAAGAAACACTAACTTTAAAAACACGTTTTTGGGGGCTGCGTGTTAAAGATACTACTAAGATAATTAGAAGATGTTGTTATTCCAGAATATGAAGATATAGATGATGAATTAGTTTAAGATAGAAAAAAGTTTAGATATTACTATTAGCGTATTATTAAATTTAGTAGATACCCAATCATTATCCTTGGTAGGTTCTTAGAATTGTTTAAAACGTAATGGAATTTCAACTTTTTTTAGAAATTGTAGACATACGGGCGTGATCAAAACTGAATTGAAAAATATATTATTAAATAGAGCTTCGAAGTATCTACTTCGAGGCTCTATTATTTAAAGAGAATTCATACTATTCAGCGGTTCTCATAATCAAAATCAATAGGAGTGGAAAAATGAGAATAAAAAAAAGCACAATTGTGACAGAAGTCGTTTTTGATAATGAAATGAACAATAAGTTTTTATTAAGGAAGGAATGGAATCTTAATAAGAAAAAGGCACTTGTCATCATGAAAAAGGCAGGACAAGCTAATGAAATGTTGTTAGATCGCACAACCATGTATGTTATGAATAATCTTTCCAGGTTGGGATATGGTGGTGTGAATATAGTGAATCTTTTCCCCACTGTTAAAGGAAAAGAAACAAAAGAAGCTATCAGAGGCAATTTAAAATGCATCCAAGAAGCATTCGAAAGTTCGGATGATGTAATTATTGCTGTTGGGAAAGGAGCAGAAACAAATATAAAGGCCATTAAACGTCTCAAATCAATTCTAGATAAACTACTAGATAAGAAAGCTAAGATTTTTGAAATAGAATCGAATTCTGGAAGAAAAGGTTTTCATCCTCTATATCCAGAATTACAGAATCAATGGAAGTTAGTTCCCTATAGTAGAGAGAAGGAATAAGTACATTGTATACAGAGCAATTAATTCATTTATTTAAAAAGAAGTTTGGAGTCAAAATGGAATCAAATAATTTAGGAAATGAGACGGTTTTGCTGTATCATGACGAACTTGATACTGCCCTCTTTCCAAATCATTTGTTAGAATTACTTCCGAATCCTGTTTCGATTCACACATATACTTATAAAGAAGACTCAGAGTGGTTGATAGGTATTGCATTAAAGGCAATAACAAATCAGCCACTCTATTTTATTTGCTTAAAAGATGGGAAGAAAGTTGATGAGCAAATATTCAACACAGATTAACAAGTATTTATGGATGTTCTAAAGTTGATCACTAATGAAATCAGAGTCCATTTTCATGAATGTTACTTTTTATTTTTCTGACAATTTTATAAAAATAATCAAGAGAGAAGTCCGTAATAATATTGGACTTCTCTTTATGAATTGATTGGAATTGTGCAAAGAGTTCTTTAATGTTTAATCCGTCAATTGATCCGATTCTATTAAGTTTTTCGTTATGAATAACTAACTCTTCAATAGCGCATAAAGTATCTTCATTTAATTTATAAGGTTTTCGTTTTCTGTATATTGTGGAGCTTACATCAATCATATTTATGTATTCTGATAGATCAGCATTTTCATTTAGATTGAGTTCAAGAATTTTTTTCTGATACCTTTTGATAATTTTTTGAACCGTTCCTCGACTAATCCTCAACTGGCGACTAATTTCCCGCTGTGTTAAGCGTTTAATAAACCATAAGTTATAAATTTCTTTTTTTTTGTCTATTGAAATCAAATGATACCCTCCTTCTCAGCATCATTATTTAATTGTAACGTGGATCAATTTAAAAGTACAATATGGCATTCATCTAATTATATTGATTATAAAAGAACAATATATTATAGGCACCTTTCTAAAATTATGATTTTGAGTATGGTGTTTTTGATTTTATTAAGGAGGGGTTTTAGTGATACGTAAAAATTGTGAACCAGTTATACTAGTACCACCCAGTGAGGACATTGAATTATTCCCTTATCGTGTTCAAGGGAATCAGTTATTTAAATTTGATAAAAAAACGGAGGAATACAGATATATCTCCAAAGCAGCTAAAATGAAATCCATAGAACGCTGTTTAGAGACAGGCGAATTAAAAATGAAAATCAGTTTTTGGTCAATTGATTGTTGGATCATAATGGATATTGAAAGATCGGATTTAGATGGAAAAAACACAAAGAAATTTTTGAATCAAGGCATGGATATTATTGGTGATAAAAAGACAAAAGAAGTCTTTTCATTCCTTAGTGAGCATGAGAAGAGCATCCATCCAAGAAATTTCCATACAGGATTAGGATGGGATCGAATAAATGGATATATGAACTATAAAAGCCATTCACTTATCAATAATAATGGAATTGAATCAAGGTATTCGGGTGATATCAATTTACAACCAATGGGATCTTTTGAAGGGTACGAAAATTTATTAAAAGAGTACGTTTTAGGACATGCTCCTCTCGAGCTAATGCTTTGCATAGGCCTCTCTGCTTCATTGTTAGGATTTCTTAATCAGTCAGGTGAATCATTATGGGATTGGTCGCTCATGTGTCACATCCATGGGTTCTCATCTACTGGCAAGACTACCGCTAGTATGCTTGCAGTATCACCTTTTGGTAATCCTAACAATAATCATCAAGGTCTTATCCGTTCTTTTAATGGAACAAAAAATGCTCTCATCTCCTCGTTGACTGGCAACTTTGGAATGCCAATCGTCTTCGATGAAACAACGATGAATGAGATGGAAAGCAAGAAATTAAGCTCCCTTATTTATGAATTTTCACAAAATCAAGAGCGAACACGTCTTAATCAAGATTCCACCATGAAGAAAAGTGGCACGTGGTGTACAACGATTATAACCACTGGAGAGCAATCCATTATTAATAGAGCAGAAAAAAATGCTGGGCTTCGGGTTCGATTGTTTGAATTTGAAGGGATCAACTGGTTTAAAGATGCCAATCATGCAGAAAATGTGAAAAAGGCAGTGAAACAAAACTATGGATTCTTTGGAGAAGCATTTGCAAGACTCCTTAATCGTTATCCATCTATGGAATTGGAAGAGTTGCTAGAAAGAAATAAAGAAGAATTAAAAAAAGAGATGCCTGTTAGTCATTTAGTTGACCGCATTTCTGGAAAAATGTCTCTTATATTAACAACTGTTGATCTTTTAGAAAAAGGATTTGGATATAAATTATGTCGTGATCAGATTAAGAGTATGCTAATTGATCAAGAGAATAAATCTTGTGCAGATCGAAATATTGGTGAAAATTTTCATAGACAGTTTATGGACCATGTCATTCAACATAGTAGAAAATATTATCAAAAAGGGTCTAGTGGAGGTGTCTCTGAAGTTTGGGGCACAATTGAATACGAAAAAGGTAAAACATACGTATACACTTTGTCCAACGTATTTAAAGAAGCTGTAACTCAATTGGGGTATCCAAATGACAAATTGGTACTACATGCATTAAAAGAAAAAGGTGTGCTACATCACGAAAATAACAAACTGAAAATTCGAAAAAATATAAAGGGAGCGAGTAATCAATCAAAAAATGGTGTTTATACGATCTGTATTGTTTTTTCTGAGGATATTTTATCTTTAGAAAAGCCATATGAGAATTTTATATGAGAAGCAGCAGGGGGGATTTTCCCCCATTCCCCCTTTTATTTAACTGAATGAATTAATATATTGTTCAAATATATATCATAAAAAAGGATGAGGATAATGGGTTTATTTTACGAAGATAAGAATAAAGATTTTGATATTGTTATAGAAATGATGACTCATGTTGTAAGAGAAGCGATTAGTGATATTGACAAAGAATCAAAGAAAAGTGAGGAAGGAAGATGAATAATTCGACAAGACCAATAATGGATCTAAATACGACATTAGAACGGAAAAAGGCTGCGTTATATGTGAGAGTATCAACAACAGAACAAGCTGAGGAAGGGTATAGCATTGAAGAACAGATTAGAGTTTTGAAAGAAATGTGTGATCGTGAAGGATATGAGGTATTCAAAATTTATGATGATAGAGGTATAAGTGGCAAATCAATAAAAGGCAGACCTGCATTACAGCAATTACTTAGAGATGCAAATGAACATGCCTTTGATATGGTTCTTGTTTGGAAAATGAATCGATTTTCAAGGAAAACGTTAGATTTGTTAACTATCGTTGATTTGTTAAAGAAGAAGCATATTTCATTTCGTTCTTTAACAGAGCGTCATGAAACCGAAACGCCATCTGGTGTTATGCAATTCCAAATGATGGCGATTATAGCCGAGTTTGAAAGAGCGAACATAGCAGAAAACGTAAAGATGGGAATGATTTCAAGAGCAAGAGAAGGATCATGGAACGGTGGACAGGTTCTTGGCTACGATGTGGTTGGTCATTTTGATGATAACCGTAAAAGAAAACAATCTAAATTGGTCATTAATGAGGAAGAAGCGTCAATAGTAAGAGAAATATTTCACATGTATAACACAGGTCATGGCTATAAATCTATTGCTAATCATTTGAATAAAAAAGGTTTCACAACTAAAAAGAATAAATCATTTTCAATATCAGCGATAAAAACAATTTTAACAAATCCATTATATGTAGGCATGATTCGTTTTAATGTAAGAAGAGATTGGGAAGAAAAGAGACGCAATAATATTAATCCTCATCCAGTCATAGAGAAAGGCAAACATCAGCCAATCATTACCGAAGAAACATGGGAAAAGACAAAATCTATTATGAAAAGTAAATCGGGAAAACCAAATCGAATCCATAATGGCAAATTCCCTTTAACGGGCATTATGAAATGTCCTGTTTGCGGGTCAGGAATGGTTATAGGAAGAACAACCAATAAGAGAAAAGATGGAACAAAAAGAATATTAGAATATTATGTTTGCGGAGCGTGGAAGAATAAAGGGTCTACTGTATGTCAATCAAATGGAGTGCGTGCTGATTATGCAGACAAATATGTTTTGAATCAGATTTCTAAAGTGGCGAATAATGAGAAGGTTATTAATGCTATTCTTTCTAGACTCAATAATAGTGAAAAGAATGAAATGCCTGAATTAGAGAAACAATATAGACAGTTGAAAATTGATCTATCAAACCTGCAATCAAAGAAACAAAAAGTAATTGGGATTTACGAGGACGGGACAATTACTAAATTAGATTTGCAAAATCGATTGAAAAACATCAATTCTGAACAAGAAAAGCTAGAGGAAAGAATGCGCCTCATTACAGAGAAGTTAGGTGAAAGTCACACGAAACCAATAGATTATAAAGTTGTAGCAGCCATAATGAAAGAGTTTCATACGAGATTAAAAAGACAATTGACCAATGAACAAATGAAACAGTTAATGAGGTTGATGATTGATCAAATCACAATATCTGATAAAAGGGAAATTGAAAGTATTCAAATAACGTTGAATCATCGAGTCTTAAAATATTTTCATAACGAAAAAGGAGTAGCGGAGTCATCCAATGAGGATGATTTTGCTACTCCTTTTTCTATTTGTTTTGATATCTGTCATTTGTGAGAGGAAGTGATGTTTGAAGGTATGTTTCAGAATCATAGGGGGAATGGGGGAATTTTAAACAGTCTAATGATTTTTTGGAATGGACATGTTGTGTCCATGTATTTGGTTATAGTAAAAAACAACCAACATAATTGCAGAAAAGGTGTATGTGTTGAAATTTGAAAGAAACAAAACTAATCGGATGCTGTTCTTGTATGAAAAACTTTTAAACAAAGAAGTGATTAAAAAGCAAGTTGAATCAGATCGTTTTCAAGTGACGCTCAAGACGATACAAAGAGACGTTGCTGATCTGAAATATTATATTGAAAGGTTTCATTATCAATTAGAACTCATCTATGATCGGCGTTTAGGAGGCTATACTCTATCAATAAACGAGAGTATGCAATTACATAAAGGTGAAATGATGGCTCTCTTTAAAATTGTGTTAGACAGTAGCAGCTTAACATCAAATGAATCAAGAAAATTATTAGAAAAGATTCTCTTCTCAATCCCTATCCAAGATCAACAAACAACTCAATTTTTTTCAAGGTACTTGCATGAATGTGATACTGAAAAAGATGCAACGTCAGTATTGAACACTTTAAAATTGTTGACTGAGGCAATTGAAAAGAAAAAATGGATACAATTATTAAGCTCAGAAAAGGGAAAGATAGTCTTTGCACCAGTAGATATTCTATTACACCAAAACTCTTTCTATCTTACAGGATTTTTGAAAGAAAAAATAACAAAAGAGCGTTTACCAAATGTTTTTCTCATACAGAAGGAGATGAAGATTGATGTATTATCGGAAAAATTTCAGGTCCCTTCTCATTTTAGAGTTGATGGAGAAATGCTAAAGAAAATGATTTAGATATAGAAAGGTGTAAATTCTATGGGGAAAGAATTAACTCAACACAAAATGGTGCAGCTACTTGACTGGTGTTTTGAGAAATCATTGAATGGTTTTTCAACCTCACTTTCTGCAAAGCAGTTAGCGGAGGATTATTTGAAAAAGCATCGATCTAGAGAAGATGCAGTAAACGCTTTAATACGTTGGCAGACCGCAAAAGTCGGTGCAACTGGGTTTTTAACTGGTGTGGGTGGTGTAATGACTCTGCCTGTTGCTGTCCCAACAGATATGGTAACTAATTTATATAATCAAATTCGTATGATTGCGTGTATTGCTTATTTAAGAGGATACGACTTGCAAGACGATAAAGTGAAAACATTTGTATACATTTGTTTAATTGGAAAGAGTGGAATAGAACTAATCGAAAAATTGAGTTTAACTATAGGAGGAAAATTGGTTGTAACTACAATACACAAAGTCCCTAGACAACTACTAGTGAAGATTAATCAAAAAGTTGGTTTTAGACTTGTAACAAAGTTCGGATCAAAAGGTGCTGTTAACTTAATTAAACTTGTCCCAATTGCTGGTGGTGTGATTAATGGTTCGTTTAATGCTAGTGGAAATATGATCATTGCAAAGGTAGCAAAAGAAGTATTTGTTCCTTTTGACACATTACGAGAAAAAGCAGAGGGGGAAGAGACGTGTTAAGGTCAATGTATTCTGGTGTTTCTGGTTTAAAAGCCTTTCAAACAAAACTTGATGTTATAAGTAATAATGTTGCCAATGTAAACACTGTATCTTATAAGAAAGATCAGGTTACTTTTAAAGATATGATGAGCCAAACACTGGAAACTGCTTCATTAAACAAAAATTCTAAACAAGTTGGATTAGGTGTATCTGTAGGTGCAATTCATACTAAACATGCTCCAAACAGTCTTGAAACCACGGGAAGAACACTAGATGTATCTATCCAAGGAGAAGGGTATTTTATAGTTCAAAAAGGAGCGGATGATACAAGAACATTTACAAGAGCAGGTAACTTCTATATTGGAGCTGATGGTGTACTCGTGAATCAAGATGGTGTTCCGATTAAAGGATTAGCTAGAAATAATCAAACAGGTGAAATATTGCCACCATTTAATAACACGATTCTTCTAGAATCTATTATAATTCCAAAGCCATCTGATTGGGATGCTACTTCTGGAGAGGAACGCCCAAATGTTAATATTCAATCAATTGGGAAAGATGGAACGGTTTATTATACGATTGTAGGTGATGAAGGTACATTAAGAGAAGCAGGACCTATTGTTCTAGCAACCTTCAATAATCCAGCAGGACTGGACAAGATCGGTGGAAACCTATATCGTAAAACTGCAAGTTCTGGTGATGAGCAATATGATCCAAATGATGATAGCAAATTGAGATCAGGTACATTAGAAATGTCTAATGTAGATTTATCGGATGAGATGACCGAGATGATTATCTCTCAACGGGGGTTTCAATCAAACGCAAGAACACTGACAACCTCTGATGATGTATTGGCTGAACTTATGCAGCTTAAGAGATGATGTGAAGTAGGACAAAGTCGAATCCAGTGAAAACCTAAAAGTCACAAAAGGCTGCACAGCTTTAGCGTGTGGCTTTTTGCTATTTTTGTTAATGAACTCAAAATATTTCCAATTAATAGATAGAGATAGTAAAATAATACATGTGAATTAAATAAAGGGTGGTGACTTTCCCTGAATAAAATACTTGATGCAAAAGCACTTACAAAAGCCATGGATCCAAGAGCAAAACACTATCAGGAACTTCGCGAACAAATGGTCGATTTAAAAAAGGCATTACAAGGTGTAGCAAACCTCGGTGATGACTTCACTGGGAAAGGTGCAGATAACATTAAAAGCTTTTATAAAGAGCTTGCTGGAAATGTAGACATGTTTATTAGCTTCATTGATAAGCAAAAAGCCTTTCATGAAGGTGTTTCTGGGACACTTGATGATACGAGCTTTGGCGGCGATACCTTTGTAGAAGAACACTTTTTAGACAACGCAGTACATATGGGCATCAAGAATGCCAAAAGCATTGTAAAGGATCAGAAAAAGGCACTCAAAACAATTTTTGAAGACATTGATGATCTCATTTCTCTAGAGGTATTTGATAGCCAAACCTTTGATGAAAAGATTGCAGATGCGGAAGACGAGCGAAAAAAGACGGTTAAGGATTTAATAGAGCTTGATCAAAATTTAAAAGATGAATATGCTTTGTCAGAAACGGAACAGCAAGCTACAATGGCATTGTACGCTGAAATGATCAATGCGACAAATGACGGAAAAGCGATTTCGCCTATGAATTTTGACAAAAAAGCGTTTCAAGATAGTGAAATCTACAAGGCAAAAAGCGATATTGAAAAGCAAACTTCTGAATATCTGAAAATCAAAAAAGAACAAGGATAAGCACGCAAGATAGCAAAGGAACAAGAAGCACTCGCCAACCGTCCTTGGTATGAAAAAGCCCTGGACTATGGAGGAAACATCGTGAATGAACTGACTGGCGTGAACGATGCAAAACGTGCCGCAACAGGCGTTGACCCAATCACAGGTGAAGAGCTCACCGCAGGACAGCGAGTCGCTGCAGGCGGCATGGCAGCAGCGGGTTATATCCCAATCGTCGGTTGGGCAGGACGCATTTTCAAAGGCGGAAAAGCTGTCTATAAAACCACCCAAGCCACATCAGCCGCAGTTAGGGCAGTCGACATCTACAAGACGTCCCAAAAGTCCTTTGATACCTTAAAAACATCTCAAAAAGGTTTATATGGCCTTACCGCCACGAACGGCTTCAGCGAAGCGATTACAGGGAGAGACATGTTTGGAAATAAGATCTTGAAAGAACAGCAGGAAGCGAGTATGAATGCGGCGCTTGGAATGCTTTTGCCGTTTGGGACGAAAGGGTTTCAGGGGAAGATGGGGACTAAGGGTACAAGTGGGATTCAAACTGGTGGTAGGGAAATTTCAATCGATGATTATCTAAAACAACTTGATAGAGCAGAAGAAATGTATGCTAATTTTAGAAAATCTAAAATTGATGTTCAGTTAATTTCTAAAAATACAGGAATGACTAAAGAAAGAGTTCAAAGAATTAAAGAGCATTTATTTTTTAAGGAACACATAAAGGAGCATGGTGTCGGACGCTTTGATCCTGATTATGAAATTGCACAGGCATGGGACAGGCTACAAAAAGGAAGTTATAATAAGAATGATATTGCACTATTAAATCATGAAATATTTGAATCAAAGTTCGAGGGGATTTTTAAAACTAATTATAGGACAGCACATGATAAAACAGTAGAGTCTGGTCGTCCTTGGTATCCATTAAAGGAGGAATGAAGATGGCTTCATACGTCTTGTTACTAAAAGAATTTGAAAGTAAAGATGCAGTCATATATAGATTTGGTCCAAATGAAAATAGTATGGGGAAAATTGAATTGAATAAATTGACGAGAAAAGTTTCAGAAATAGAAGCTATACCAGATGAGAATATTCCCTCAAAATTTTATTTTGATAGAGCTGCTCAAAGGTTAGCAGTTTGCCTAATCAGAGAGGGAGGAGTATTCCCAGAAAGAACTGCTTTTGAGTCATAAAAAAGGTTCAATCAAAACTCATATATCAAGAAATAAGAAGATGAGATACATGAGTGACTTACTATACCATGCATATTTTCCCAAGAGTCATGAGTTTCATGTTTCACAGCAGGAAGTCATGAACAGTGGCATTAAATATTCTACGAAGTCAAATCATAGATATAGTAATGGTGGAAGAGTGAAATTAGAGATAACAGAAAACTTAAGACCTTCGGATATTCCTAAATGGATTAATTTCAAAGAAGCAATAGGCGCTGATATAAACAATCGTTTTTCCGAGTCTTTTTGTTTCCCTATATTTACGGACAAGATATTTGTATTTGATAGTGAAATTTCACTTTCTATTTATGATCAAGCATTCTATGAAGATATGAAAGAGTTTGATGAGGAAGCTTTAAATTTTGACACTGGAGAGACGATTGATTATTGGATTGAGCAGTACTGGAAAAGTATGATCCCACTCAAAGATTATTTGAGGAAAAGGCCTTATCCAGAGCCAGAGGTATTAATATTTGAACCTGTACCAAAGGAAATCATTAGTTTTTGTGAAGAGTGATAAGCACTTTCTAATTTAAATGTAGTTCTAGAGATCTTCTAACATAAAATAATATTTTAGAACCTTGGTAGAGGTTGGTCTCCACCAAGGTTTTTTAATAACCTCATTTAAAGGCATCACGGTGAGCCTTATCATAAGTAAACGGGGATTATAATTTTCAAAGTAAATAGTTTGACTAATTCTTAGTCGGGCTATTTTTTTTTTATAATAGATATATTAGTATATTGGAGGTCTTCGGTAGTGAAAGAAGTTTTTGTAAATAATGTTTCTAATTACATAGAAGAAATAAAAAATATATCCTCTAGAGGCTTTTCATTTTTCAGAGGACAAGGTTCAAATAAACATCAATTGCTTCCTTCTCTTTTAAGGAAGAATAATAGTTTAGTTGATGTGTATGGAACGAATTGTGACAAAAATTTTCAAAAGATATAATACCGGTTCACATCCGTTAAGTAGACAAGAAATACGACATGCAGTTTATAGAAGTGCAGTGAATGATTGGTTAAATCAACAGATAGAAACCTATTATAATTCAGTTTCAACATATAAATATATATATAATATGACTAAGAAAAGGTTTTCGGATAAAACCGCACACGAAAATATTCAAACTATGCTTTACATATTAGAAATTGGACTAGAAAGTAAATATGAAACGTCTCCAGAGTATGCAGAAGAGTTTATGAAAAAAAACACCATAACAATAAATCAAGAAAGCCGAATTGAGAAACTATCAATTTTATTAGATAAAGTAAATAATTTCTATGAAAAAATATATTGGGAGTACGGTATTAAATACCCTTTTTCAGAAGAAATTTATGGAGTTGAAAGTAGAAATTACAAAGTGCAAATACCTATTCTAATGATTATTGCAGATTTCTTGCGGAAATTAATTGAACGGGATGTAGATTTGACTAAAACAGTGAACACTGGAGTTATTCTCAAAGTAATATCAGATGTTATGAAAGATTCTTACTTAGAGAATAATTTTAAAGGTTCAAGTACAAGACCAGAATTATTAATAGAAACATCAAATAATTTGTTTGAAAAATTAGCTAAGGGTGATCTCGTTTAGATACATCACGGAGAGCCTTATCATAAGTAGCTTCAAAAGAATTGAAAGAACGAGCCTCAACTTCTAATGTAATATTGTTAATGTGTTGTTCGGATATTCTCCATCTGCTTTTCGAAAGTACTCAACAGAGTTTGAATGTTTATGGTTTCGATCTAATAAATTTAGGATAAATAAGGATATTTTTTAAAAAATAAACATTATAAAGTGAAAATGACCCATAATATACGAGTTCTACAAGATATATATAACTTAAATTTGGTGAAATTTGATACAATAAGACTATAGTTTATATGAAACGGAGTGATGAGTATGATTAATAATTGGCAAGTACCTCGAAATAAACGAAGACTTTATCCTGTTGTAGATATATTATCATTATTCACATTACAAAATTTAGGTGAGAATTGGAGAGGAAGTTTATCACGTCAATTAGATTTTGAAACGGAATTAGAAAGATATGGATTGAAAAGAGTGGGACAACGTAGGGATAGGAGAGCTGGTGGGGCGAGAACATACGAATCATGGTTATACAATTTAGGTCTTGTCTATATAGAAACAGAGACGAACATCACTCGTACTACATTAGCAGGAGATGCATTGCTTTCTGGTCAGCCACCAGTTCCTATTGTCACAAATCAATTAATGAAGTTGCAGTATCCTTCTCCTTACTCTTTAAGAAGAAGAGTAAATATCAATAAGCGCTTTCAAATTCGACCATTTCGCTTTCTATTAAAACTCCTATTAGATAATCGTGTACATACTTTGTCTAAAGAAGAGATTGGGAGATTTGTAATTACAGAAGGAGAAAACGAATCACAAGGGTGCTTTGAAAACGTGGTACAACGTATTTTAGATTACAGGTTACTGGGGGATGCTGTTTTACCCGAGAACTTTGAGGAGTTATATCCAAGTAGTACCACTGGTGTTAGAAGTCGAGAGAAGACTATCAGTGGATTAGAGGATATTGCTAATACCCTAATCAATTACTTGGAATATACTCAGTTCATAAGCAGGAATGATAATGGAAGTATATTTATTTTGCCTGAGAGAATTGTAGATGTGCAATCGATTATGACTGACGGGACCACATTGAGAAGATTAGACGCTAATCATCAATTTGGCATAGAAAACTTTCAAAGAAACTTTGGATTAGCTCCAGGTCAAAATCGTGATAATCGTAATTTTGGTGGGCAAAACATTACAGATAATATATACAGAGAGAGACGAATTCGGAGTGAACTTCTGCACATAGCGGGTACGACTCCAATATCCACCATAACCGATGACATATTAAACAGGATTTCGTCTGCGACCGGTTATACGACAAATGAGGTAGCAAGAGCTCTAGATGGATTTCGACCGGATACTTTTTCGCTGTTTGAAGCTACCTATATGAACATGGCTGTCAGCGGAAGAGAACTTGCTACCGAGTTTGAGTTGGCTACCAAAAATGTTTTTGAAGAGTTAGGGTTTAATGCCCAGCATGTGGGGGCTAAACCACTACATCCTGATATCTATGTAGAATCACCGTTGAACTATTCGGGAATCATTGATACTAAGGCTTACAGAAGGTACTCGATTACAAATGACCATAGAAATCGAATGGTCAGGAACTACATACCAACCTATAGAGATGATGACTTCACATTCTTTATGTACGTAGCAGATGGATTTGGTTCTAATATTTCTTCACAGATACAAAGTATTGCTGAAGAAACAAATATCAATGGAACGGTGATTACTGCATCTAATATAATGAGGCTTCTACAAAGGAATCAAGTCGCTACAATTGATCACGCTTCTCTTAGAAACTTGTTCACAAGCAACGAGGTAGTCTCGATTTCTGATATTAATTCATTGTAATAGAGAGTGTTCGTACTACAATTATTTTCAACCGTTTAACTATGGTGTATAATAAATAAAAGCGAACAAAAGTACGAACACTTGGAGTTGTGAAGTAATGATATTTAAAAAAGGCGAGCTCTTTTGTGGGCCAGGAGGATTGACGCTTGGGGCAAGAGAAGCTCAGATTGAAAAAAATGGTGAAGTATTCAAAGTAGAGCACCAATGGGCTAATGATTACGATGAAGCGACATGTAATACGTTTAGACATAACATATGTCCAGGAAATCCTGAATCAGTTATTTGGGAAGATGTTAGACAGTTAGATGTCACAAAGTTACCAGCAATAGATTGCTTTGCATTTGGCTTCCCTTGTAATGACTACAGCATAGTAGGCGAATCAAAGGGCTTGGAAGGTGAATACGGTCCCTTATACACTTATGGTATAAAGGTATTAAAGCATCATAAACCCAAATGGTTTATAGCAGAGAATGTAGGTGGGTTGGAAAGCTCCAATGAAGGAAAAGCATTTATAAAAATAATGCAGGAAATGGAAGAGTCAGGGTACAACATTACTCCTCATTTATACAAGTTTCAAGAGTATGGCGTACCGCAAGCTCGACATAGAATTATAATAGTCGGAATTAGGAAAGATTTTGGTTGGAAGTTTAAAGTGCCTAAAGCTCCTTTTAAGAGTCCTACACAGTGGAAAACAACAAGAGAAGCACTGGAAAATCCACCTATACCAGCAGATGCTTTTAACCATGAGTATACAAAACATAAAGGCAAGGTAATAGAGATGTTAGAGTCAATACCACCTGGTGAAAATGCATGGTTTGAAGGTATTCCAGAGCATTTGCGATTAAATGTAAAAGGTGCAAGATTATCTAACATCTATAAAAGGCTTAATCCTGATACCCCTGCTTATACGGTCACTGGTTCAGGTGGGGGTGGTACTCACATGTACCATTACGATGAGCCAAGAGCTTTGACTAATAGAGAGAGAGCGAGATTGCAAACTTTTCCAGATGACTTTGAGTTTTTGGGTGGGAAAGAAAGCGTCAGAAAGCAAATAGGCATGGCAGTTCCTCCAGACGGAGCAAAAGTTATAGTTGAAGCAATACTCAAATCTTTTGCAGGTATTGAATACGAATACGAAACTTCAAAATGGGAATATGAACTAAGTGAGATGTTACTTACTGGTCAAACTAAAAAGAGCAGAAAAAAGTCAAAATCCATTGAAGAAAAATTATTAGAAGATGTAGTGCAAACAAAATTGTTTAAGTAATCTCATTAAAAAGTATCGTTTGAGGTAGTGTCCTTAGACGATACTTTTTTAAATTTCGGTAATTGAAGAAATTATAAAAAACATAGCATTCATACTTAGTTAAAGGAATATTTTATCTAGAGATAATATTATTTCTTTAAGAGCCCATATCAGTGATCATAAAGTAGATGTCTTTACTATTGGTCCTGATTTCAAGTTTTCCCACTTTATATTCTATAATTTGAAATGAGTAAAGGTTTTTTAAGTAGTTTGGTAAATCACCTAGTAAAGTGAAGTGGTAATTGGTATGGTTAGTGTCTGCCAAATTTTTATAGTAAAGTATATATTGGAAGATAAGAAGAATTATTTATTGTTTAAAAGAATCTCTTATAACGGAGATTAAGGGAGATCAATAGAATTAAAGGAGACTTCCATGAGTTTTAAAGCTGACTTTAAACATGAAATACGTAACGTAATAAAAGATGTAGAAAAAGAAATAAATAAAACATGGAAAATTGAATATAAAGGGCATTCTATAGAAATTACAAACCAAATAAAAGAAGAGCAACTAATCATTGATGGTGTGACAGTTGATAAAAAGCAAAGAAAAACTGTATTGTCTCATATAATTCCATATTCAAAATTGTCGGGGATATTGGAGCTTCAAGATGGTACAAAACACAAGGTGTCCGTTAAACTTGGTGGGTATGTACGATTTCGTTGTATTGTGAAAGTAGATCATGAAACGGTTTTAGATGAATCAATGAAGATAGACTTTCTACCATGGGATCATAAAGAGAAAATCGTTCCCTTTATTCAACAACAAATTCACTCACATCATAAAATAGTAGACGACCGTTTACCCGATGAAGATTATTTATTTGACGAAAATGAACCACGATTGGCTCCCGGTTTATCTGATTATTATGTAGATGAACGACCTGCCCCTTTTTATGTGAAGAAGCTATTGAAGCTTTTTGAAATACAACTGAATCATCCTACAAACGAAACTAGAAAAAAAACATATGAAAAAATCATTTCTAACAATATGGCGAGTCGCAACAGTGAGCTAATTGAACGATTTCAGCAAACACAATGGGATGAATCCCGTGTACAGCAAGAAGCGTTATGGCTTCTTGAACATGCGGCACATCGGGAGGTCGTCAAATTTGCAGTCATGATACTGGGATGTACGAACTGTGAAAAATACAAAGAGCTTTTATTCACAATAGGTATGCATGAAGAATTTACTTCTTATGTCGTGTTTGCATTGAAGAATGGCACAATTCAAGGAAACGAACATGTTTGGCGTCTTGCAAAGTCCGTCGATGGATGGGGAAAGATTTCGGCTGTTGAGCAATTGGAAGCCTCGACACCAGAAATAAAACGATGGCTACTAACAAAGGGCTGCGAAAATACAATCATGAATGAATACTTAGCTTATACTTGTGCTCTTAATGGTGATCTGGAAACCGCTTTATCAGAAGATGAAATTTCCAAAGAATTATACGATGGAGCGAGTCTCATCATTCAAGCATTATTAGAAGATGAGGTTTCTATCTACGGAATCGATGAGTATTCAAATGCAAGCTCAGTTCTCTGCCGATTTATTCACCATGCTCATAAGCACTGCCAAGCAATTGAGGACTTTTATACAATATTGAAAATAAATAAGTTTTTAAATGATGAACAAGAGATTTGGGAAGACCGATTGAATAATTCATGGAAACAGGACGATTATAAGGCTATCCAGGAAGCTGTTCAACCGTTTATCAATGACAGTAGATGGCCAAAGCTTGCAACCGATTCGTTACAACAGGGTTTTAGCTCCCAAGCACTTGAAATCGCTCTCTTTTATCGTTTAGATGTGATTGAGCATCTATTTGCTTTACTTGAGAAAGATCCGACAAATAGTGAAATATACTTTGCTGTGATGGACACAAATCATCAAGAGCATATTAGAGAGCTTTGCACATTTGCAGAAACACATTTATCGTTATTAAGCCTCTCCGATGATGAAGTGGCTTGTCTACAATATATTGTGCAAGATTTATATGAACACGACGGTGTAGGATTGCCATTGATTCAAGCTGCACTTAAATCAGATGATGGAAATTTACAGTATCATGCTTTAAGTGTATTAAAAGAATGGTCTCCTTCGTATTCGCAGAAAGCGGCCACAAGGGAATTGATTGAACATATTGCCGTGAAGACAAAGGATAAGGAAGATCGAAAGTTAGCCAAATACTTATTAAAGAAATAGGCTTCGGTTTACCTTCGCACTACGAGAATAAAGTCTAAATATTAGAAAGCAGGCACACCATGCACACAATCAAAAAAATAGGCAAAACCTTCTCCTACATCACACCAGTATCACTCACCGACCGCCCTATCCTAGGCATGGTCGTAGGCAAAAACAAAACATTAATGATCGATGCTGGTAACTCGGAAGATCATGCGAACTATTTTATCCAAAAGACCTTAAAACAAGAGAACGCTACACCTGATCTGGTAGTCCTCACGCATTGGCATTGGGATCATATTTTTGGTCTGCCGGCGTTGTCTCGTGCGATTTCAATTGCTTCTGCAAAAACCAGAAAGGAAATGGAGAAGCTTCTTCCGTTTTCTTGGTCAGATGAGGCGATTGATCAGCGGGTGAGGGAAGGAACGGAGATTGAGTTTTGCGCGAAGGCGATAAAAGAAGAATATAAGAATCATCGAGACATTCAGGTGGTTTTACCGGATGTGACGTTTGATCGTCGGATGGAAATTGATCTTGGCGGGGTCACTTGTGTTGTGCAGCATGTTGGGGGCGATCATGCCGCAGATTCAGTGATCGTGTATGTGAAAGAGGAAAAAATCCTGTTTCTTGGTGATTGCATTTATCCGAAAATGTATGCCGAAAAAGTACATTATACGGTGAAAGAAATTTTGCGTCTTTTAGATAAGTTAGATGCTTTTGATGCGGAGACGTATATTCCATCGCACCAAAGACCGTGGACAAAAGAGGAGTTTCGTCAGGAAACAGACAAGCTTCGAAGGATGGCGAAATACACTGATCTTTATGGTGGAGATCAGGAGAGAATCAAGAGTGAATATCAAACACATGTGAACAGAGAACTAAAAGAAGATGAGTTAGAGACGATCGCATATTTTGTAAATGGTTATGAAGGATTAGCAGAGGGATAAACCTCTGCTTTTTTTATTTTCATGGCTCGTCCTTTTCCCTGAGTTTATATCAAGTTTATATACAGGCGATATACTCGAACCGGTGAGAAAAGGAGGAGAACGATTAATGAAAGTATTCAGATCATTTATTGATAAAATGTCTACAAAAAAAGGAGCTTGGCTGACTGTTATCATTTGGCTCGTTTTCATGATCGGGTTGAGTGCTGGGCCTAAACTGGGCGATCATAAAGTAAGCAATTTTCAATCTTTACCTAGTGATGCTCAGTCTATCGTGACACAAAAGAAGTTAGATCAGTATTTCCCAAATGATAAAGGAACTCCGGGATTATATGTGTTCCATAACCCTAATGGAAAGCTGGCTATTCAAGATGTAAAAACGATCATTCAAGGAATCAAAGAGGCAAAGATTGAGGGGATTGAAGATATTGTCGATGTGTCCGCATTGCCTCCTCAAGCGTTATCCGCTTTTTTATCAGAAGATGAAACGACCATGATTGTTCCAATGAATTTGAAAGCGGGATTAGGCAATGCTGATTATGCAAAGATTAATGATGAGACAACGGATGTCGGTACAAACATAGCGAAAGGGCTAGATACTGATTTTTATATTACGGGTCCAGCAGGTATAGCGGGGGATACGGTGAAGCTGTTTGAATCTGCCGACTTGAAACTGCTATTAGCTACTGTTGCAATCATTTTGGTTTTATTGATCGTCATTTACCGTTCTCCGTTATTAGCGATCATTCCATTGTTCGCAACGGTCATTGTCTATCAAGTGGTGAATCAAGTTGTGGCTTTACTTGGCGTGGGTGGACTTGAAATCAATAACTCAACCACCTCGATTATGAGCATTTTGTTATTTGCTGCTGTGATTGATTATTCATTGTTTGTTTTCTCTCGTTATCGTGAGGAGTTACAACATCATGAAAATCAATTTGAAGCGATGAAAGTAGCGATGCGTTCAACAGCCAAACCGGTCTTATTTGCTGGCGGTACAGTATTTGCGGCTATGATCATTTTATTTGTGGCGGATTTCCGTGATTATCAAAACTTTGCGCCAATCTTTGGTGCTGCGATGGTGGTCATTATGTTGGCTTCTGTCACACTGATTCCAGCCTTGTTTGCATTATTTGGCCGCAAAGCATTTTGGCCGAAAGTACCGACATATGGTGAAGCAAAAGAAGCAAAACATGGCATTTGGGGACCTCTTGCCAAATTCGTGGTTCGAAAACCAGGATTAATTGGTGGTGCGGTCTTGCTATTTTTACTTGTGACAGGTGCGAATATTTTCAATTTACATTATGAATTTAACTCGGTGAAAAATTTCCCGAAGGATTTACCTTCTCGTGTTGCATTTGAAATCGTTGAGGAAAAATTTAATAAAGGTGATCTAGCCCAGACAACAGTACTTGTGACTGGTCAAAAGCTAACTCAGGAACATTTACAAGAAATCTCCGCCCAATTCTCAGAAAATGAAGAGATAGGATCGGCTCGTCCTTCGGGGGTAACCAAAGATGGAGAGCATGGCAAAATGACGATATCATTAAAAGTGAATCCATACAGTATAGAGGCTATTGAATTTTTAGGAGATTTCCGTACAAATCAAGCCACCTATCGATTATCAGATGGTCAAAAGGTTCAGTTATCTTTTGCTGGCACAACAGCTAAATTAGTGGATGAGCAACAAGTGAATCAATCCGATATTAAAAAGATCGTATTACTGGAAACATTACTCATTCTGATCTTATTACTCGTTTTGACACGCTCCATGAAAATGTCGATTTATATGATGGCGACGATTTTAATCTCATTTGTATCTGCATTAGGCTTAGGTATTTTCTTAGTCGATGTGTTATTTGGATATGATGCGATTTCAACTCGCGCCCCTGTGTATGCCTTTATCTTTCTCGTGGCATTAGGAATTGATTATAACATCATCCTTGTGAGCCGTTTCTTAGAAGAACGCCAAACGTTACACGTCAAAGCTGCATTAGAAGTAGCGATACGAAATACAGGCGGGGTGATTTCTTCAGCGGGGATCATTCTTGCTGCAACATTTGCCGCATTAATGACCATGCCGATTACGGATTTATTTATCTTTGGATTTATTGTCGCTATTGGGATTATCATCGATACATTCTTCGTGCGAGGAATGTTGCTGCCGTCACTCATATTATTCTTTGAAAAAGACAAAGCTAAGGAAATAAAGGAGGAAGGATAATTGCATGTATTGGTTGTGGATGATGATGAAGCCATTTTGCAATTAGTGTCCATCCATTTAGAGCAGGCGGGATACCAAGTGACAAAAGCAAGCAATGCTGAGGCAGCGCTTGCTTTTTTGCAACAACAGTCATTTGATCTCATGATTATTGATGTGATGATGCCTGGGATGGATGGCTTTCAGCTGGCGAACATTGTGACGAAACAATATGAACTGCCTGTCATTATGCTGACAGCGAAAGGGCAGATTGAAGATAAGCAGCAAGGATTTGAACAAAGGATTGATGATTATATCGTCAAACCATTTGAAACGAAAGAACTGCTATTCCGTGTAAATGCGATTTTACGACGATATCGTAAATCTATAGAAGCTATAACGACTGCGGGAAATGTTCAAATTGATACGAACCGTTGGGAATTAACGATTGCCAATCAGCAATATATCTGGCCCATGCGGGAATTAGAAATTCTGTATTATCTGCTGCAGCGGGCAAACCGCAATGTAAGCCGCTGGGATTTAATTGATGACATTTGGGGGGATACGTTAGATCAACCCGAATTCACATTAAACACGCATATTAACCGCATACGAGAACGTTTAAAAAGGGCGGAAGCGACGATTGAAATTGTCACAATACGTGGTTTCGGCTATCAACTTGAGGTAAAAGAATGAAACTACAACAACGTTTTATGCTATATACGTGTTTGATTGTTTTGATTAGTATCTTCATTGGATTTATTTGTTCTAACTTGATTTACAATCATGTTGTCAAAGAGCAAATGAATGATCGATATTTAGCCATTGCTGAGCAGTTATCTAAACAAATCAAAGAACATGAAATTACCTTGCGGGCCTCTTCTGATTTTTTGCAAACCATGAGCGATCTAGGGTACCAAATTGCTTTGGTTAAAGAAGATGGGGAGATGAAGATGTTTGGCGAACCATTTAAAACGAAAAAATGGAATGGCCAAATGCATGCCTTATTTGAAGGCGGTAAAGCGTACAACGGGATCAAATCCTTTAAAAATTCATACTTAATCATGAGTCATTTCGCAAATGATATACAAAATACAGTGGGGACGAAAATAGAAATTGACGGGGAAGAATGGGGCTTATTTTTACGCCCGAATAATATCAGTTTCTTTACAGAGTTCCATCTGATTATTTTTGGATTTATCTTCGCCGTTTTTGTGAGCAGTATCATTGGCATTTTATTCATGTCTCGAAAGGTCACCCAATCTCTTTCAGAATTGACGAGTGCGACGCAAGAGATGGCAAACCATAATTTTCAGTATCCATTAATGATCAATCGAAAAGATGAAATTGGTCAGCTTGCTGATCGTTTTCGGATGATGCAGCAGAAATTAGAGAATACCGATCAAGCAAGGAAGAAATTTGTGAATAACGTCTCGCACGATTTTCAGTCACCACTATTAAATATACGAGGGTATTCTGAATTACTAAATGAGGAGATTTCATCAAGCGAAGGGAAAAAATACAACCACATTATTCAAACAGAAGCAAAGCGATTATCTAACTTAACGAAACAACTTCTCATTTTAACCTCTATTGATCAAGGGACATATCCAACGAATAAACAAATCGTCAGGGTGGATGAGCAGCTTCATCAAGTGGTCCATTCGATGCTATGGCGGATAGAAGAGAAAGGTCTAGAAATTAAGTTGGATCTACAGCCTGTTTCGGTATATGCGGATCGGACTTTGTTGATCAATGTTTGGGAGAATTTAATTGGCAATGCCATTAAGTACAACAAAGAGTTTGGGGAAATCAGTATTCATTGTAATGAAAATGAATCGAAAGCGGTTGTGACGATTAGAGATACGGGGATTGGCATAGAACAACACACATTAGAAAAAATATTTGAACGCTTTTACCGGGTAGATCAGGCACGAAATAAAGAGGGAATGGGTCTTGGATTATCCATTGTGCAAGAAGTACTGTCATATCACAATGCTTCTATTGAAGTAGAAAGCAATGAAAAAGAAGGAACGACCTTTACGACGGTTTTTCCAAAGAAATAGTATTTGAGAAAAGTCTCGTTTGCGTGTGTCAAATGAGACTTTTCTTTTTAATGTTTATGGTAAACCTACAAAGTCTTCTGCATCACGAACTGTGACAGACATCTGTTTTGCATTTACAATAATGACACAATCCCATGTCGGCTTTATTTGCAGTTCATCATTTTCATCAATACGGAGCATTCCTTTAAATTCAACCGTTTGTTCTAGAAAAACCATTTTCTTTTCTGTATCATCTTTGACTGCTGTTAAATGGTCAGGATAGTGAATCGTCCAATCATAAAAAGCGGTTTTCTTCATAGTTCCTCCTATTTTCATTCGTACACATCTCCGAATACTTCTTTTGTTTGCCGGATTGTCAGTGATTTATTGGTTGGATCAATTGAAATGACACAATCCCAAGTAGGTTTGATTTGTAGCTCGTTGTTGTCATCCATCCAGATGATGCTATTTAGTTCAATGGATGGCTCTAAAATGACCATTTTCTTTTCATAATGATCGGTAATCGCTGTTAAGTCCGCTTGTAAATGGATGGTCCAGTCAAAAAAAGTGATTTTTTTCATTGTTTCTCCCCTCATCATCGCTTATATTTCCATTATAACTTGAGTGTTTCCTGATACAATTTTTTATCAAGTCTTCCATTACTAGAGAGGTAACTTACAGATGGATAAAATAACTAACCCATACGACACGTTCAAAACCAAAATATCGAAATATCCAATTGAACAAAATCATTGGCAAGCCTTTAAAGATGGAACAACGATTAAACAATTAAAAGTGGGTACATGCGTGATCAAGGCTGGCGATCCAGTGAAGCATGTCTATTTCTGCATAACAGGTCTCTTCCGTCTCTTCTATTTGTTACCGGATGGAAGGGAGTACAACGTGGCTTTTACGTTGGAAGATGATTTTGCTACTTCTTATGCAAGTATGATCAACGGGCAGCCTTCTTCTTATTCGATTGAAGCGATGGAGGATTCTATCGTGATTGAAATTCCGTATGATCTGCTTCAAATGTTGATGGACAGCAGTCATATGTGGGAGCGGTTTGTTCGGGTGAGTGTAGAAAGGCTGTATACGAGAAAGGAAGAGCGTGAGAGGGAACTGCTATATTTGCCAGCCATTGAGCGATATCAGGCGTTTTTATTAAAATATCCCGGGTTACATCAGCGTATCGCTCAATATCATATTGCCTCATATATCGGTATTTCTCCGGTTTCGCTGAGCAGGCTGCTGCATCCTGCTGAACATTAACCTATGTTAATGCACATTCTCTAGATCTGGCGTACAATCATCACATCATAGAAGAATCGAGGGGCTTGATGATGAAATATATGATGGTTGTTTTATTAGAGTTCTATCCATCTTGGCTTGCTTTACCACGAGAGGAGCGCAGAACCCATGCGGCTTCGCTGCAAGAGTTGATGCAGAAATATGAGGAACATGTGACGGTGCGCTTTTTTGATGCTGAAGCTCTTCCAGGTAAGGATTACACAGATTTTGTGATGTGTGAAACAGATGACCTGAAGTTCTATCATTTTATGTGGGAAGAGATTAGAGATTCTATTCCTTATACAAGTGGTTATGTCAAAATGAAAGAGGTCATCATGGGAATGGAAGATGCTTTTCAAACATATGAAAAAGAATCTCTGAAAATGGATCAGTAATCGAAAACCACCTGCTATCAGGTGGTTTTTTGCACATTCTATCTTTTGGTATAATCAGGGGTAAGGGAAGAACGGATAAATTTTTGAACGGAATCGGAGGTACTTATGAAGCAGCTGTATATGAAGCAAAAGGTATTTAGTCTGAGCGGCAGGTTTACGGTAAAGGACCAGCAGGAGAATGATGTATATGAGGTCGAAGGCAGCTTTATGAAGGTGCCAAAGACGTTTACCATTTTGAATACAGAACGAGAAGTCATCGCTGTAATCACGAAGAAAATGTTTAGCTTTTTACCGAAGTTTTTAGTAGAAGTCGGTGGGCAAGAGGTATTGACGATCAAAAAAGAGTTTACGTTCTTCAAAGCAAAATATTCAATTGATGCTGCTGGTATCGAAGTACAAGGAAACTGGTGGGATATGAATTTCCAAGTGCTGCAAAGCGGCGAAGTGATCGGTCAGGTAAAGAAGGAATGGTTTACTTGGGGGGATAGCTACAAGGTGGATATTTTGAAAGAAGAGATGGAGCCTGTGATGATTGCATTGGTTGTTGCGATTGATTGTGTGAAAGCGGATGAAGCGGCGTCTAGGTCTTCGTCGACGACGACAATGAATAATTAATTGGAGGTTTTAAAAAGTTGGACAACCTCACCCGCATTTTAAGATTAAGAGATGCAGAGATATGGGCGTATGAATTTCTCGATAATAAAGACATCATCGTCTATTTCTCGATTACAGATTTAAATAGAAAAGCAACGATTCATGATAACCCTCTGGCCACTCAAGAAGAACTGGATGAAAGAGATAATTACATATCAATGGATGTGCACAGCCATCTAGATCTCAAGAAAGCGCTAGAAGAAGATATATTTGATGACTTTATCACCAATATCTCAGCTTTAGTAGAGCATATGCATGATTTTCACAATGCGCATGTTTTTATTCATATGCATGTTCATGACAAAATCGAATTAACAGATTTTCAGTTAGAAAAAGATGAAGAGATGCATGGCGATGAAAAAGAACAACTCTATACATTTAAACGTTTATGGATTCAGCAGGCATGTTTTCAATTGGTCGAACAACAATTAAATCGAAAAATCACAGACATGTCTAACAGTAGGTTTTGCCAAGATCTAAAGTGAGGTGAGCAAACGAATGACATTCCCATACAAAGTATTTCAAACAGTCGTCGAATGCGGCAGTTTTACAAAAGCCGGTGAGAAGCTTGGGTTGACGCAGTCGGGTGTGAGTCATAATATGGCGAAGCTTGAGTCAGAACTTGGGATTGTGCTGCTTCATCGGAATCGAAACGGGCTGTCGCTGACAGATGCAGGTGAGCGATTGATGCCCCATATTCGCCAAATCATTCATCATGCGTCATTGCTTGAGCAGGAGGCGGCGTTGATTCAAGGGATGGAAGTGGGGAGTATTAAAATCGGCACGTTTTCTAGTTTTTCTTCAAAAATGCTTCCGCAGCTCATTCATCGTTTTACGAAAAGTTATCCCAATATCCAATTGGAATTATACGAAGGCGGCTATGAAGAAATTGAAGAGTGGATCGCATCTGGCACAGTTGATCTTGGGTTTTTAACACAGCCATCTAGAGATTTGGAAACTGTTCCACTGTTTCAAGATGAATTGGTTGTGCTCATGCAAGAGAGTCATCGTTTCCATACAAAGAAGGTGATGGAAGTGGCTTCGTTCCAAGATGAACCATTTATTATGCCAAAAGCGGGCTGTGATCAACTCATTAAGAAAATATTAAAAGAAAGAGGCGTAAAACCCCATGTTTTATTTGAGATTGGGGACAACAATACGCTCATCTCTATGGTTCAGGAAGGCCTTGGGCTCACGATCATTCCGAAGTTGATTTTGCCGCCTCAGGTGCCTCATGCGAACGTAATTCCACTTGAGACCCGTGTTTATCGCGAAATCAATATGGCGTTTAAATCTTTTAACGCAGCCTCTCCCTCTACTAAAAGATGGATTGAAGCAGTCAAAGATCATTTTAAATAGATTCAGCTTGAACGAGAGTCTCTATTCAAGCTGATCAATTTATAGCGTGATCACCCCACGAATGGTAATAACCGCTGCACCTGCTACTTTAATGACCGGCTTTGCTTCATTCGGAATGACCGTGATACGAAGCAATCCTGGTCTGCCGATTGCATCACCTTGGGCAATGCTCAGATGAGTGGTTTCTTGCTGAGGAATGATCCTTTCCAAATACAGATATCCGGCCAATGCCCCGTTTGCTGCTCCCGTTACAGGATCTTCGGGTATACCAATGCCAGGTGCAAAATCCCTTGTATAAAGATCACAGTCCTTTGTGGATTGAAACGTATAAAGATGAGTCGTTGTGATATCCTGCTCTTTATTCATTTTTCCTAAAGCTGCTAAGTTTGGTGCTGCTTGATCAATGTCATTCTGGTGTTTCAGCGGAACCAGGAGATGCCAGTTTCCGGTGTTTGCTAATTTTATAGGATAGGATGGATCAATTCTGTCACTGCTTATACTGAGCATGTCACTAAGCTCTTCTACATCGATGATAAAATCTCGCGTCTTTGGCGTGACCTGTGTCATCTCCACATTCACAACTTTGCCATTCTCTTCGTGCCATACAACGGGAACATGGCCGATCTTTGTTTCTAACACAACCCCTGATTTTTCTTTAGCCATCCCTAGCTCCGTCGCTAAAAGCCAAGTCAACCCAACCGTCGCATGCCCGCAGAAATTGACCTCTTCCGTTGGAGTGAAATATTTCACTCGATAATCGGCTTTCTCATCATGTGCCGGCAGCAAGAAAACGGACTCGGGTAAGTTCAGCTCCTTGGCGATATTCTGCATCTCATCCTCCGTTAACCATTCCCCATCCAACACCACCCCAGCGGCATTACCTCCAAATTTCTCAGTTGTAAACGCATCGACATGATACACCCTAATATCTTTCATCTGACGAATCCTCCTAAACATGTTGTTATGTTCATCATAAGTGTGTAGGATACATTCGTAAAATGAATTTTTTTGATGTGATGAATTTGTATGATTCATGCAAAATGAAAAATCGATCGACATCACTCTCTATATCTATGAATATCGATTTTATATAAGTCTTTAGGCTCAACATTAAACCTTGTACCTATATTGGTTAAAATGTATAATATTTGTATATAAACACATTAATAGGAAAAGAGAGGATATATTTATGAAAATAGTCCTGAAAGTAGTAGCTTCTATTCTTTGTATGATGATGTTGAGTTTTCATATACAAGAAAATGTGAGTGCCGCAGAGGGTGGAACAATAACAACAGTTGATCGTTATCAATATGGTGATAATTATCTGACGGGTAAAACAGCGCCAAACGCAATCGTTGCTTTCGTAGATTGGGGTGTTCCGAGTAACTGGAAATCTAGATATATGCACTACGCAAAAGCAGATAGTAACGGAAACTTTAAGTTGTTTTCTCAGAACTTTAGTTCAGGCCAAACGGTGGAGTTAGATACGTATGACCAAAATGGGACAAAGCTTTCTTCAAACAAAGTGTATATTTTCAAGGAATCGTTTACCTCATTAGATCCGATATATGATACTTCTCAGGAGCTAACTGGGAAAACTGTGAAGAACACAAAAGTAGAGGTCATGAAAGATGGTAAAGTGATTGCCTCAGGAACATTTAATGATGCCATTCATTTAAAGCTTCCTGTCCTAAATGCAGGCACATTCCTAACAGTGAAAATGACGACTGGAAGCAATATCGACATTTACAAAAAAATTGTTAACCCTAATAAAATCTCACTTATTCCTACGACAAAATGGTCTAAATCAGTGAAAGGCCAAACGGGAATCCCTTACGCAAAGATCGTCTTTAAAAACGAGAAATCTGGTGTCATTAATCAATCGGTGACAGCAGATGGAGATGGAAATTTTGAATTTAGTGTAGACAAAGATACCATAAAGCTCTTAGACCAAAATAAATTACAAGTCATGGAACCAGCATATGACAATGTTTTGAATGAAAAATTTTTTCGTATCAAATCGACGGCTCCAACAATCAACCCATTTACCCAGCTATCAACATCAATTAGTGGAACCGCAACTCCAGAAAGTATCGTCCATATTCTAAATGGAGAGGGCCAAATCATTGGAGAAGGTCAGACAGACGCTAAAGGGTTTTATGAAGTTCCTGTTTCAAAGCTAATCGGTGGCGACTTAATGACCGTAAAATCGTTCATGGCTGATAACCCGACTGAAGCAAATCAATCTCAAGAAGATGTACAGAAAGTATTTGTGGAAGAAATCGATGACTCAAGTGATACCATTAATGGTATCAGTACTTTTGGGGATAAAGCTGTTGTAGAAGTGCAATCTGATTCATCGAATAACACAATTAAAGCGATGTCCAAGCTCAGCACAAGTTCCACGAAAAAGAAATATGGACCATTTGCCATTACGCCAGGAAAAAACTTCAAATTAAAAACGGGAAAATTAAGACAGGGATCTAAAGTGACGATCACGTTGCTAAGTGGAAATAGACAGGTCTCCCTGCCTGCTGTAACCGTCAAAAAAATCGTCACATCTCCGCTTGCAGCATCTCAAGTGAAGGTGACGAACAATAAAGGGAAAAACGATACGGTAACGATAAAAGGAATCAAAAAACAATCCGTCATCAAAATCTTTAAACAAGCTTCTGGTGGAACAGCGATTGCTCAGCAAACTGCATCGAGCTCGAACATGACGATTTCCGTGAAACAATTGGGTCAAACAAGTGGAACGCTTTATATCAGCATGAAAGAGCCTGGTCTAAAAGAGGGAAATCGAGTACCAATTCGCTATCAGGGTGAAAAATCAGATGCTCTAAAAGTCAACCAGGTCAAAATCAATAATCTTAAAAATAAAAAAGACGTCATTACAGTGAGTAAGATTAAGAAAAAAGACGTCATCAAAGTCTACTCAACAAGCGGTAAATTACTTGCCACATCAAAACCGGCGAACAGTTCATCCATCAAATTGTACGTCAAACAAGTTGGGGCTAAGAGCGGCAAAGTATTTGTTACACGAAGCAGTGACAAGATGTTGGAAAGTGGCAAACAGGCTGTTTCTTTTAAAGGTGAGCCAACCTCTGCATTAAAAGGCAACCAAATTAACATCGTCAACAACAAGAAGAAAAATGACGTGATCACTGTTAGTCAATTAGCGAAACAGGATCTTGTTAAAATCTATAACCAATCAGGAAAATTAATTGGTCAGTCAACGGTTTCTAAAGGTAAGGTTGTGAAGGTGACCATCAAACAACTAGGCACTAAGGGCGGAAAAATCTACGTTACCGTTACAGGAAAAGGCATGTCAGAGAGTAGTAAGACAGTAAAGAAGTTTAAGGCTGAGAAGTAGATTTCCTAATAATTTGTAACACTTCATTTCTATAACAATCGTCATTCGTTTTATGGGTGACGATTTTATGTTCAGATCGTATTTTTTTAATAACTCCAATCATAGGATGGTGCCAATCTTGAAAAAAATAAAATATGTTGTCCTAACGGCTATTATCTTTTGTTGCAGTATGTGGTCTTCTAGTGTGCAAGCTCAATCCGGTTATTTCAACACATATACAACGTATAATGGAATGTCAGGCTCTGGATTCTACACCTCTATGCAAGGAATGTGTGTCGACCGTAACAATAACATGATTTATGCTGCAAAAATAAATACTTCAACTCAGCTGACACAATTGTACTCTATTAAAATGAACAGCTCGTCAAGCAATAGAACAGTGAAGCTTCTTAAAAACTCTGATACGAATAGTACTAGCTATGATTTAGGACATGCCAATGACTTAGCTGTCAAAGCCCAAAAAGGAGATGAGCAAGTTAGTATTTATGTAGCCCCAATGACCGATGGTGTCAAGTATGTAAAAAAGATCGTGAAGCTACAAGTGAACACGAAAAAAAGTACATACAAAGTGGCTAAAGCCTATGTCCTTCAGTACCAGGGATCGAATTTATCAGTTAGCGGCATCACGTATTCTGTTGGAGCAGACAAATTTATTGTGAGGTCTGGCAATCGCTTTTTCATTGGAAATTTTAATGATCAAACAGGAAAATTTGAGTATGAGGCCACATTTACATTAAATTATACAAAAGCAGTGATCAATCAATCAGTGGTAGATGTTTCGAAGTACATTCTTCAAGGAATTTCTTTTTACCAAGGAACATTATATGTCCCTTTATCTAAGCCAGATACCAACGGAGGGGCTTCTAATGTGAGTGTTATTCTCACGTATCCGTTAAATATCAACCAAATGATCAAAGAGCAAAAGGAAACAACAACAAAAGATTTTTCAAAAGAGTTGTTTACTAGAAATGACCTATCTTTCCGAATAACGAGTAGTGCATTTACTCTTTTTGAGATAGAAGCTGTTGATTTCGATGACGGAACGTTATATTTTAATACGAATCGTGGGAAAAAAGGGACACAAGAAGATATGATCGCAACATTCAATGACTATAACTACTACAAATGATGCCAGCATTAAAAAAAGCTCCTCAAAAATGAGGGGCTTTTTCCTTTCATCACCCATAATAATTATTCGCCTGAATAAAAAATTGGGATTGCATGTAGTTATATGTGATTTTCGAGAAGTCGAAGGGCTGGCCGTTTGTGAGATGAAAGACGGTTTCGACGCGAAGAGCAGGATCATTTTGCTTAAGTCCGAGGTGCTTCGCTTCAGTTTCGTTTAGTTTGCCTACTTGTAAGTACATATCCGAGAAGCCAACTTTGAGCCCAAGGCCTTCGCTGATAAATTTAAAAACCGAATCGGCTGCAATTTCTGTGTTGAGGTAAGGAATAATGGTTTTCCGGTAATAGGACTCTTCTAAACATAAAGTTTGTCCATTGATGTAACGAATGCGTTTAAGGTAGAAAACATCCTCATCTAGTTCAATATTTAAATTTAGCGCAGCTTCTTCTGGCGGTTTGACTGTATCTAACGTGAGAACTTCTGATGTCAGTTGAAATTCCTCTAAATCTTTTTTAAACCCTTGGTTGGATAATAGGCTAATATAGCCTTTGCGCCTATGCCTTCTCACAAAGATGCCGCTGCCCCTCACCTGATAGACAATCCCTTTTCTTTCGAGTAAATCTAATGATTTGATAATTGTACTTTTGCTCACAGCAAATTGATTCATGAGCGTCTCAAGCACAGGGAGTTTGTCTCCTTGCTGCAGCTCATGTGTGACAATATATTTTTCAATATCGCTCGCAATTTGTTGATACTTTAACATAGCCATTCCTCTTTGTTTTCACGATTTATTGTCTTTGTATTATAGCACATCCCGATTTCTCTTTGATATGCAAACTCAAATTATATATGTATTGATAAATTGTACCGGTATAATTATAATGTACGTATACTAGTAGTGATAAAGGGGGGGTTATATGTCAAAAGTGAGGGATTATCAAAAGCTTGCAGAAGACATTTTAGAAGCAGTTGGCGGAGAAGAAAATGTGGTGAGTGCCGCAAGATGCGCCACGAGGCTGCGTTTGGTGCTGAAGCGTTCTAATCCAAAGGCAAAAGAAGCAGTCAACGCCATGCCTGGCGTCATTACAGTGGTGGAAAACGGTGGTCAGTTTCAGGTTGTGATCGGTCAGCATGTAGGTGAGGTATATGAGCATTTTTCCAACCTAGTTCAGCTCCAAACGTCGGATGATGATCAGCCGAATGAAAACAAAGGAACGATACTGAATCGGGTCATTGCGACCATGTCCGCTGTGTTTGCGCCATTTGTGTATATTTTAGCCGCAGCTGGTATTTTGCAAGGTGCACTTATCTTAATAAATTTGATATTTCCAAGCTTCTCGAAAACAGGCACTTATGAAGTGTTTAGCTTTATTTCTTGGGCACCGTTTACGTTCTTGCCTATTTTTATTGCGATAACTGCAGCCAAGCATTTTAAAACGAATATGTATATCGCGGTTGCTTGTACAGCAGCGCTTGTTAGTCCAGCTTGGACAGAGATTGCCGGACGTGTAGCATCAGGGGAAGGTGTGACCTTTTTAGGGATTGCGTTATCTGAAACGGTTTATACATCATCCGTCTTGCCACCGCTTTTCTTAGTATGGATTCTTTCTTATGTAGAAAAATTCTTAAACAAACGAATTCATGAGGTCGTCAAACCGCTATTTGTCCCATTTTTATGTATGGTCGTCATGGTTCCGTTAACCATACTATTAATCGGTCCTCTTTCGACAGCAGGTGCAAATGGGATTGCAAACGGATACAATGTTTTAGCTGAAAATGTACCAGCTCTGGCAGGGGCCATTATCGGCGGTTTCTGGCAAGTACTCGTGATTTTCGGTGTTCACTGGGGCATCACGCCAATGGTACTTGCGAATTTTGAACAATATGGACGTGACTCCTTTCAGGCATATCAAACCATCGCTGTTATCGCTCAAGTCGGTGCGGTGCTGGGAGTTATTCTAAAAGCAAGAAATCGGGAAACACGGAAAGTTGGGGTTTCAGCTGGAATCACAGGACTCTTCGGTATTACAGAGCCTGCGATTTACGGTGTCACCTTACGTTTTAAAAAGCCGTTTATTTTCGGGTGTATTTCTGGAGCGGTGGGTGCCGTTGTGGCCAGCTTCTTTACGCCTTATTACTTTGCATATGCAGGGCTGCCTGGCCCGTTGACCATTGTGAACGGAATCAGTGCAGAATATCCAACGTCTATCATTGGTATTTTGATTGGTGTGGCCATTGCGCTGATTTTACCAGTTGTGCTTATTCAAATGTTCGGATATGGAGAAGATACAGTAGAACAGTCAGCTGGTGAAACACCTGTTAAAGATCAAGACGGAGAAACGACAAATACTTCTATAAACAATGAAGAAATGATAACGGCTCCACTTACAGGAAAAGTGCTTCCGTTATCTGAAGTGCCAGATGCCGTATTTAGCTCTGGGGCGATGGGGAAAGGTTTTGCCATTCATCCGACCGATAACAAACTGTTTGCACCGTTTGACGGCAGTATCGTCATGCTTGCACCAACAAAACATGCGATTGGTCTGCGATCTGAATTTGGTGTAGAGTTACTTGTTCATGTAGGAATTGATACGGTCTCTCTAGATGGATCGGCATTTACACTCAATATCAAAGAAGGCGACAAGGTGAAAAAGGGTGACTTGTTGATGACATTTGATCAGGAAGCAATTGAAAGCAAAGGATTACAAACAATCACACCTGTTATCATTACCAATACCCAAGCATACGAAGATGTGATTGTAGAGAAACGTTCGACATGTCAGCCAACTGACGTCATGATGACAATTGTGAAATAGGAGGAATAGATAATGACTTTACCAAAAGATTTCTTATGGGGCGGGGCATTAGCCGCTCATCAATTCGAAGGTGGATGGAATGCAGCTGGCAAAGGGCCGAGTGTTGTAGATGTGATGACAGCAGGTGCTCATGGTGTACCAAGACAGATCACGGAAACGATAGAAGAAGGAACTTTTTATCCAAACCATGAAGCCATTGATTTCTACCATCGTTACAAAGAAGATATCGCCATGTTTGCTGAAATGGGATTAAAATGCTTGCGAACATCGATCGGCTGGAGCCGAATTTTCCCTAAAGGGGATGAAGAAGAGCCGAATGAAGCAGGCTTACAGTTTTATGATGATGTGTTTGATGAACTGATTAAACATGGAATCGAGCCTGTCATTACGTTGTCTCACTTTGAAATGCCCCTTCATTTGGCAAGAGAATACGGCGGATTCCGAAGCAGAAAAGTCGCTGAATATTTCGCGAAATTCGCGGAAGTATGCTTCAATCGTTACAAGAACAAGGTCACGTACTGGATGACATTTAATGAAATCAATAACAAAATGGACGTCAACAACCCGTTGTTCCTTTGGACAAATTCAGGGGTATCTGTCAAAGAAGGCGAAAATGCCAAAGAAGTCATGTATCAAGCGGGCCATCATGAATTGCTTGCAAGTGCATGGGCAGTGGCAAAAGGAAAAGAGATCAATCCGTCCTTTCAAATTGGAGCGATGGTGTCCCACGTGCCAATTTATCCATATTCCTCAAACCCAGAGGATGTCATGCTGGCAGAAGAATATATGAGACAGCGCTATTTCTTCCCAGATGTCCAAGTGCGTGGCTACTATCCAAGCTACGCGTTAAAAGAATTTGAGCGCGAAGGCTATCACATTCCATTTGAAGAAGGCGATGAAGAAAGTTTAAGAAAAGGAAAAGTAGATTACCTTGGCTTTAGCTACTACATGTCAACAACGGTCAAAAGCGATGCAGTATCTGATCACAACGGAGACATTGTCAATGGAGCACTGCCACATGGTGTAGAAAATCCGTATATCAAATCAAGCGACTGGGGCTGGTCCATTGATCCGACAGGCTTAAGATATACATTGAATCGTTTTTACGATCGCTATCAAATCCCGCTATTCATTGTGGAAAATGGCTTTGGTGCCATTGATCAAGTGGAAGAAGACGGCTCTATTCATGACCCAGAGCGAATTCAATATCTCGCTTCTCATATTCAAGCACTGAAAAAAGCGGTTGAATATGACGGTGTGGACCTTATCGGCTACACACCTTGGGGCATCATTGATATCGTGTCATTCACAACCGGTGAAATGAAAAAACGCTACGGCATGATTTATGTTGACCGCGATAACGAAGGTAATGGTTCAATGAATCGACTTAAAAAAGATTCGTTTACTTGGTATCAAAACGTCATCACAACGAATGGTGAAGAAGTGTAATAAAGAAATGACTGGCCCGGATGAGCGTGGGATTCGCTTGTTCGGGTTTTTTTATTTCCTATGCTTCAATGTAGCCTGAATACAAAGAAAAAAGAGAGTGATCACAATAAAATAATTCATTGGATTGTGGAAGACATTGATACTAAATGCTAATTGAAGAAGAATCCAAAAACCGAATATCACTGTAACAGCTGGGATGATTTTTTTATACACATTGATTCTCCTTTCGAGAGTAGTTTGTTTTTAGGTGGCATTGTCTCATATCATTGCAGAGATGAAAAGAGAGAAAGATATTAATAGGTTCTATTGCACAGTTTGGTATAATTGGTCTATAAAAATGATAAATGGTAGATAAAGAATAGGAGTTGTTGAAATGAATCAAACTCTGCAAATGGGTGCCAATACCGTACTAAACTCTCCAAAGGGGCAATTATCCATCAGTTATGAAGTGTCATCTGCAATTGATATTTCTTTAACGGCGTTTCTCTTAACAGATTCAAATCTAGTTCAAGGAGATAATGGCATTATTTTTTACAATCAGCCGGAGAGTACTACGGGTGTTGCGACACTTTTACCAGCAGAGATATCAGATCAGTTGAAAAGACATCAATTGAATTTTGATATGAGCAAAGTGCCTGTCGGAATCACAAAGATGGCTATTACACTAACAGAGGATCGAGGAATCGGCTTTTCTCATGTGAAGAATCTGCAAGCAGAAATTCGAACAGGTGATGAGGTGCTATACCTAACACCAGTAAGCTTTACAAATGAAAAGGGTATTGTCGTAGTAGAGCTATACATAAGAAATAGTGAAACGAAAGCACGATCCATCTGGCGTGGCTTCGATTCTGGATTGGAAGGGCTATGCAAGCTTTATGGGGTAGAGGTTGAACCTGATGAACAGGATGTTTCTACACCTCCTGAAATGGTTTCTGAAAAACAAATTAATGAGCCTGCTCCAATGAACACAGCCGCTAAAGAGAAAGTCGCTGCACCTATTAGCTTAGAGAAAGTTCAAGGTAAAATTAGTCTAGACAAAGGTCATAAACCGATCATCATTGAAAAAACACCAGAGATTACGGCTACAGTATCTTGGGAGTCTGGAACCGATTATGATATTTACGCGTTGGTCTATACGAAGTCAGGAAAACAAATAGATGTGGCCATGTTTGGCGCAAAAGGTGTTCCCGCGCTCAAAAGTTACGGTAACGGGGCTGTTGAGCATATGGGAGATGTCGGTAGAGATCGTGAATCAATGAAAACAGAAGTCATTAAACTAAGGTTAAATGATGATATCCTTGCGGTGGTACCCGTTGTTTACTCTGCTCAATCAAATGGAACAGGTTCTTTCTATAGATATAGAGTGTCTATGAGTATCGATAATCATCAAGGAACGTCTGTCACGATTCACGCGAAACATGCAAATGACAATGATCGAATTTATTCTTGTGTTCCAGGTATTCTTCAAAACACAAATGATGGCGTGATCATCCGTCCACTAGAGCTTTACAGTAAACCAAACTCTGAGCGTAGACCGAAGTTAAAAATGAAATATTCAAATGAGATCGATGTTTTGATGGATAAAGGACCAATCAATGACTATAAGTAACGTGAACATGTGGCTAGACAGAGTATAATGAACTGTCTGGCCTTTTCTATATCCCTACAATTGATAAACTCGTTTATCCAAATGAGAGGGTAAATTGAATAGAGAGTTTATTCCATTTTTTATGTCATTTAGCCTATTTTTCCGTTTTGGAGGTCACGGTAAAATAGACTTTATGATCAATAATGGAGGGAGTGGCTTAATCTGGGCAAGATACTTGATGCAAAAGCACTAACCAGTGCCATGGATACAAGGGCAAAACACTATCAGGAACTCCGCGAACAAATGATAGATTTAAAAAAGGCATTACAAGGTGTTGCCAACCTCGGT
>Ga0209295_1000092_pt1 | contig 124345 bp, 112 predicted proteins | sample Porto_5metaG_FD_187428 | JGI IMG/M metagenome (GOLD analysis project Ga0209295, IMG submission 187428) | Marine algal microbial communities from Porto, Portugal - Porto_5 metaG (SPAdes) (version 2) | ecosystem: Host-associated > Algae > Red algae > Unclassified | place: Portugal: Porto...
CGAGGTAGATAGGCTGGGGGTGGAAGTGCAGCAATGCATGGAGCTGACCAGTACTAATCGGTCGAGGGCTTATCCAATAGCAAGTTGTAATTCGCGTGTTTCGTTTCGAATCTAGTTTTCAGAGAACAATCTCTGAAATGTAAGCTAAGCTATGCGTTTGGTGGCGATGGCGGAGGGGTTCCACACGTACCCATCCCGAACACGACCGTTAAGCCCTCTAGCGCCGATGGTACTTGGACCGCAGGGTCCTGGGAGAGTAGGACGCCGCCAAGCAATAGGAAGACACACTTGATGATATCGAGTGTGTCTTTTTTTCTGTTACTATTTATATCTTCTGCAACCAGTTCCACTACATCGTACATATCAACATCTTCGAGTTCGGATAATTCAAGTAGCTTGGAGAAACAAAAGACGAAGCTTGAGGCTCAATTGGAGAAAGTGCAATCCAGCAAGGACGATGAGAAGACCAAGGAGACTAAGACCAAACAGCTTGAACAGCAGATCAAGCAGACTGAGGCACAGATTGCACAGCAAAGTTCTCAAGGAACCGGTACAGCCGTTGCTAAGGAGGCGCCACCTGCCCAACCTCCGTCCAATGGAATGGGCGTAGCTACCCCTAAGGAAATTGCGAACGCAACAACAGACAGCAATGGTCGATTTGATATACGCATCTAATTACATCTAATTTAGGATAAAATAAAGCCCTGAACGATCTATATGGATCGTTCAGGGCTTTATTTGTTTGTGAGATTATATTTATGAGGTCTACCTACATTCTATCTACGTTCTATTTATATTCTATCTATCTGTTGCCGTTATATTATCTGTTAAGTTATTCAGACTGCAACGCGTTTATTCGATCCGTAAGGGATCGTTTTCTATAGTACACGGCTATGGTTGCGAGAACCAGCATTTCCGACAGCGGTACGGCAAGCCACACACCCGTGACACCAAAGAATGAAGGGAGGATCGCAATCAACGCAATCATGATGATCATTTCACGCGCAGCTGTAATCCAGATGGCCATTTTGGCATTACCTACAGATTGGAAATAGGTGCTCATGACAAAGTTAACACCCATAAACACGTAGGCAAATGTAAATATCCTTAATCCGTACACGGCATTATCCGTTACACCACTACTGAAGTTTCCAAAGATTTGCACGAAATAAGGTGCACCAATTTGAACAACAAGTAGTAACAGTAGACCGCATGCCAAAGCTGTTTTGGTGGCTAAACGTATCGTTTGTTGTACCCGTTTAATCTGTTTCGCACCGTGATAATAGCTGATCAGAGGTTGAGCAGCAGATGCCAGACCCAGGAACGCTAACAGTACTACACCATGAATATAGTTCAATACGGTAAACGATGCTACACCATCCGTGCCCGCAATGCGGTCCATGGAGATATTATGAGAGACAGAAAAGACCGACATGCCGAGTTCAGCCAGAAAGCTGGGGAAACCAATGAGTAGCAGGGAGGCCAGCAGTTTGTTATTCCATTTGAACCGGGTGAACGTGAGATTATTTGTTTTTTTGAAAAAGTGAGTGAATAGAACAAGCAACGCCAGAGATGCCGATACGATTGTACCTAAGGCAACACCACGTACACCCCACTCGAGTACATACAATGTTATATAGTTGATGATGATATTGGCTACAGCAAACGTAATCTGAGCGTACATGGACGTGTTGGGATTCCCATCGTTTCGTACAAAGACAGAGAGTGCATTCTCAATGGTGAAAACAAACCCGAACAATAACATGATATTCATATAGTCCGAAGCAAACGGGAAGGTCTCGGCGTTGGCACCGAGGGCGTATACCAGCTTGTCTTTGAACGTAAATGCAGTATATCCAATGGCCATCGTAACAAGCATAATGAGCATAATAGATTTGGTGAAAATTTGTTTGGCTGATGTGATATCTTTTCTACCCATCGCGTTGGAGTACAGGGTTGCCCCGCCCATACCAATCCACAGCGACATGGCAACAAAAAGCGTGTAGACAGGTGAGGCAATGCCGATCCCGGCCATCGCGGTAGAACCCAGTTTGTGTCCAACCATAATGCCGTCGATAATAAAATTAAAAGCAACTACCAGCATCCCCAATACGGAAGGCACGAGGTAGCTTATAAAAGCTTTACCTACAGATTGCCCTTCCAATGGATGCGTCCAATTCGTATTCATAATGACCTCCGTTAGTAAACTGAATGTTCATTCTGTATTTATTAATACTGAACGTTCGTTCTGTATGATAACACGGCATGAATTCGCTTGGCAACTTTTGCGTTTAAATATCGTTTATGTGGTAGAGTAGGTGGATATTTATATGACGGGAGGAATATTTTAATGAGACAAAATAAATACGATGAAGCTGAGTTCTTTAACAACTATAGTAAGATGGCTCGTTCCGTTCAGGGGTTGGAAGCAGCGGGGGAGTGGCATGAATTGCAGACCTTACTGCCTGATTTGAAGGACAAGCGTGTGTTGGATTTGGGATGTGGTTTTGGTTGGCACTGCCGTTATGCGCGAGAGCAACAAGCGAGTTCAGTGATCGGTGTGGATCTGTCTGAAAATATGCTCCAGCGTGCTCGTGAAATGACGGACGACCCACAGATCCAGTACAAGCAGCTGGCGATTGAAGATATTGATTTTGCAGTTGGACAATTCGATGTTGTGATCAGTTCGCTGGCGTTGCATTATATTGAATGGTTAGACGCGGTGTACGCCAAAATCAATGACTGTCTTGTCCAAGGTGGCACGTTTGTCCTTTCATCTGAACATCCCATCTTCACCGCTCGCGCTGCGCAGGATTGGCATTACGGACCCGAAGGTGAGATCCTACACTGGCCCGTGGATGATTACCATGATGAAGGGAAGCGTGTGGCAAACTTTCTGAATCAGGACGTGGTCAAATATCATCGTACACTGGCTACACATCTGAATGAACTTATTAAGGCAGGGTTTGCTATTGGGCAGGTAGCTGAATCCAAGCCATCGCTGGAAATGATCGAACAGGTTCCAGGCATGAGAGACGAGAACCGGAGACCAATGTTTCTGATGATTGCTGCGGTTAAAGTGTAATGTAGAAAAGTGATTCGTTAGACGAGATGTCTAACTGAGTAAATGCTTGAAGAAATCAGTATGTTCAGCGATGTTGAACATGCTGTTTTTTATTTTGCTACAATAATAAGAAATAATGTCCAAAATAGGGAACTAAACCACATTAAACTCAGTCATATTAAGTGAGGTGAACAACAGTTGGATTATCAATTTCTGGCATAGGCTCAGACGATCGACAATTACACACTTAGTAGCATGATGGATGACTACGGAAATGACGTGTGGAATTACGCTTATTTTCTGACCAAAAGTGCCGAACAGGCAGATGACTTGTCACAGGAGGTATTTATCCGAGCGTATTCGGGGATCGCTCATTATCGGGGAGAGTGCTCACTGAAGACGTGGCTACTGACGATTACTAGAAACACCACTTTTACATATCGAAAATCCAGATTCTTTCGTAGCAGCTTATGGGGAGAGACACTACCCATTGAGACAGAGCGTGAGCTTTCGGGCCAGAACGTCATGGTTCCATCTCAGTCTGCACATCCTTCGGCCGAGATGGAAGTGATGCGCAAGGAGCATGTCCATGAAATCTGGGATATTGTTCTGGCGTTGCCGAAGAAATTCCGGGAGATTCTTTTGCTGAATCTGAAGTATGAGCTCACGACGAGTGAGATTGCAGAGATGTTGAAAATCAGCTTAGGCACAGTAAAATCCAGACTATCCCGAGGTAAGGATAAGGTACGGAAACAATGGGAGGAGCGAAGCAAATGAAAAAGAAGGATGAGCAGTGGGAAAAGGAAATCCGGAAGGGGCCGTTTGCGTCGTCTCCTTTTACAGAGGATCACAAGCGAAAGGTGCTTCAACAGGTGGAGTGGGTGAAGAAGTCGGAAATGGGAAGCAAGGGAGATAGGTCAGAAGGCAGTTCTGGGCCATCCAGGCTGTTTAGACCGCAAGTGAACAACGCGTCACACAAGCGTCGCTCTAGAAGAGGGCCTCTTGTTGCAGGTACGGGTGCGTTGGTTATTGCTGCTGGATTGTTCCTATGGAGCTGGGATGATGGACAGCTGGTGAAACCTGTGATCGAGCAGGTCTATCCGACGACAGCGTTACAGTTATCTGATGATCTAAGCACGAATCTGTTAACCGACAAGATGAAAAGAAATGTTGCGACTACCATGCGAGATGATCTGGGTAAACAGCTGAAGATTACGAAAGTGGAAGACTTGCCTGTGTCCGGCAGAATATATGTAGAGGCTCGTAGCGAAAGCGAGAAGGAGTATGCGCAGATATGGCTCGATGCGACAACAGGAAATCTGCGTGAAATACAGATGAGACGTGAGATGCAGCCGAACGAACTGGAGCACCGTTATATGCGCCAGGTCCCATCGCTTTTGCAAAGTATAGGCAGCACTCCAACACTTAAACCTGTATCAGTTCAACGTTATGTGAGTATGAAGCAAGGAGAATTGGAGCCGATATCGCATACGACATTATGGTTAGAAAATGAGACTGGCGATGGTTATGGGGAGATTGTATGGCAGCAGGACAAGGCTGTCTCGATCACAGGCGTCCTTAGACCTGATCAAGTATCCCAGGTGGCGCTGGCGGATGCCAAAAAAGCAATTGAGGCTCTGTCTGGTAAAGCCAATCTTGATCTGGTAAGAGCAAGCCGAAGCAAAGATGATGAACTTGGCAAGGATACAGTCTTTTTTTCCTTTAAAGATAACTACTTTGTGCAGATGACCGAAGGAAAAGAGGGCTTGGGTTATACCGTAGGGGATGCTAATCATTATGAGCAACAAGAAATAGGCAATATCGAAGAGATGGAGGCTTATCATGAGAAATTATATAATATTGATGAGTCTCTTCTTAGAGAAAAAGTGGGGCCAATAGTTAAGAAGATATTTAACATTGATTTTGACGCCTATACACTTCACAGAAATGCTGAGCAATTGGGAGTCGTCACATTTGAACTGGAGTCGAGCAACGATGTTTTTCAGGTTGAATACAGGGAAGATGGACGGATCAAAATGATTACCAGAGTCGAGCTATAGGGCTTGATCTTATATGTTAAAATTTACTTCATAGATGGAATGGGCATAAGGAGATAACGATGAAATATTTGGTGAGTTCATGTCTGGCGGGGGTAGCCTGCCGTTATAATGGAACAGCGAGCTTGGATGAGAAGATTCAGGAACTTGTGGAGCAGGAGCAGGCGATGATGGTGTGTCCGGAGCTGCTTGGTGGATTCTCTACACCCCGTGAACCAGCTGAGATTATCGGTGGCACGGGCAAAGATGTGCTGGCAGGCACTGCGAAAGTGATCGAGAGAAGTGGCAAGGACGTCACAGAGCTGTATATCAAGGGAGCCTATCAGACATTGGAATGGGCCAAAAAATTGGATGTGTCCTGTGTTGTGTTGAAGGAGTTCAGTCCTTCCTGTGGTACGAAAACCATTTATGATGGAAACTTTACCAATCAAAAGGTACAGGGTGAAGGTGTTACTACGGCACTGCTTCAGCAAGAAGGATACACCGTCATTTCGGAAAAAGAATTCATGGAACAATTATAAATTTTCTGTGTGAAAATAAGCCGTCTAGGAGAAGTATTATGATCCTGTAGCGGGTATTTTCCTTGTTGGGACACAATACTTACTTTTAGAAACTGAGAAACAATAATGTGCGTACTTTTCATTTTCGGATATAGATTCTAAACTAATACTTAAGCGAATCAAAAACGAGACACTAACGATTGAACATACAACAATACTATAAAGAGAAGGACGTGGAGCTTCATGGAAGATAAAACACAGGCAAAGAAAAAGGAAGACATCTTGAAGGCATATCATTTCCGGCATGCAACGAAGATATTTGATAATACCCGCAAAATCTCGGATGAAGATTTCCAATTTATATTGGAAACAGGCAGATTATCTCCAAGTTCCATTGGTCTTGAACCGTGGAAGTTTCTGATTGTACAAAATCCGGACCTGCGTAAGCGTCTGTCCGAAGTCTCTTCCGGCGCTCAAAAGCAATTGGCGACAGCAAGCCATTTTGTTGTTATTTTGGCCCGGTCAGATGCTAGTTATAATTCTCCCTATGCGGAGTACATGCTGAAGGAAACAAAGGGAATGCCGGATGATGTATTTAAGTTAACAAGCGAGGCTTATGGAAAGTTTCAAAATAACCAGAGAATTCTGGACAATCCACGATCATTATTTGACTGGGCATCCAAACAGACGTATATTGCACTCGGCAACATGATGACGGCGGCAGCTCAAATCGAGATTGATTCCTGCCCGATCGAAGGTTTCAGCCGTGAGGATGTCCATCGAATTATGGAAGAAGAGGGTTTGCTGGAGGATGGTGCATGGGAAGTCTCGGTGATGGCAGCCTTCGGTTATCGGGTGGAGCAACCCACGCGTGAGAAGTCCCGACAATCGGTTGAGAAAATTACTCAATGGATTAACTGAATTCAACATGAATCCAAAAATGATGATCTAAGATCTAACATTATAGAACAGCATTAAAGCAGGATCAAAACAGCCCGATATTTTCCACATGTTAGCAGGATGGAAAGGGCTGTTTTTCTTTTTTTATAAAAAAAGCACTTGAAAATACATAGATGTCTATGTATAATGAGGTCATGCCAAAATACAACGCAATTGCACTGATTGCAAGAATCAGAGATCATGTCAACAAACGTATTGTTCACGAATTGGAACAGCATGAAGTGACAGGCATTGTACCTTCACATGGGGATGTATTAATGTTCTTGTACCGGGAAGAGACGCTGTCGATCAAGATGCTGGCGGAACGTGTTCAACGCACGCAACCAACAGTAACGGTACTGGTCAACAAGTTGGAGAAGCTCGGATATGTTGAACGCAGTAAAAGTGCCGAAGATAGCCGGGTGACGATGATTCGCCTTACCGAACAGGGGAAGCGACTTGAACCGATATTCCATCAGGTATCAGAGCAGATTAATGACCTCATCTATAGTGGCCTGTCCGATGAACAGTCGGAGCAATTGGAGAGCTTGCTGTCCACCATTGTCCGAAGATTATAGTGAATGAACTCTTCTGCCTGCAACCCTTCTAGATTTGAATGGGTTGCAGGCAGAGGAGACCAAATATTTTTTTGTCCACATACATAGATATCTATGCATGTGGAACGTATCAATGTAAACCAATTTTCACAATCTAACTCAAACCAAACCTGGAGGGATTAACACTATGAAACATCTTATCGTATATGCTCACCCACACACAGACAGCTTCAATAACGCAATCCTCAATACTGCTGTAAAAGCTCTCGAAGCTCAAGGTCATGAAGTGGTCGTTCGTGACTTGTACAAGCTTGGATTCCAACCCGTACTGACTGAAGCTGACACAGCTGCCATGCGTGCAGGACAGACACCACAGGATATCGCTACAGAGCAACAGTTTGTTACAGATGCAGAAGCCATTACATTCATCTATCCGATCTGGTGGACAGGTCTTCCCGCCATTTTGAAAGGATATGTTGACCGTGTATTCGCCTATGGTTTTGCTTATGCGGCGGGTGAAGCGGGAATCGAAAAATTGCTGACAGGCAAAAAAGGCCTCATCATCAACACCCATGGTACACCAAGTGAAATTTATGATCAGATTGGCATGACTGCTGGATTGAAATTAACTTCAGACGTAGGTATCTTCGATTTTGTAGGCATTGAAGCCGTAGATCATCTGCTCTTCGGTAGTATTGGTTACTTGGATGCACCAGCATATCAAGCGATGTTAGATCAGGTTAAACAGACGGTTACGACTAAATTCTAATATGGATGTTGAATCCCCATAGGGATTCCATATGATACCAGACCGACTTGATCATGAGTCGGTTTGTTTGTTCATGTGTTTGCAAAATGGTTGAAAGGGGGTATAATCGTACCCATGGAACCTATACTTATATTCAAAGCGTTATCTAACGAGACACGTAGACAAATCTTGTTGTGGCTCAAAAACCCGGAGCAACACTTTCCACCGCTGGAACTATCTCAGCATCCGGATGGTGGCAAGAACGGAATCTGTGTTGGCACGATTCAAATGAAGGCTGGGCTGGCTCAGTCGGTTATCTCCAGTTATCTGCTGACCATGCTTAAAGCAGGGTTACTGCTCTCAGAGCGAAGAGGACAATGGACGTATTATCGGCGCAACGAAGAGACAATCCGTCAGTTTGCCGAGTACGTGCAGAACGAGTTATAAGCCGGATGCCGGAACGGAAGCTAGGATGCACATGCAGGCAAGGATTCCGTCCGGATGTAAACGGCTAGTTTATCATCACATCACCATATTCAGTTGCGACTTAATTAATCTATATATCTGGATATACAAAAATATAATCATCGAGGAGATTAAACGATAATGACTACAGAAAATACAGCTTCATCCCATAAAGAACACATCAATGACGTTAAGCTTTCCATCCTGGATCTGGCTCCCGTCGTTGTGGGTGCAACACCCGCTGATGCTTTGCGCAACAGTTTGGATCTGGCCCAACATGCAGAGCGGTGGGGTTATCACCGTTACTGGGTAGCTGAACATCACAACATGCCGGGTATTGCCTCTTCTGCAACTTCGGTCGTTATTGGCTATCTGGCTGGTGGAACCAAGACGATTCGTCTAGGTTCAGGAGGCATCATGTTGCCCAACCATGCACCACTTGTCATTGCTGAGCAGTTCGGTACATTAGAGTCCCTGTATCCAGGCAGAATCGATTTGGGACTGGGTCGTGCACCTGGCAGTGACCGCCGTACGTCACTGGCATTACGCAAAGATCTGAACAGCGGGGAAGATTTCCCGGAGCTGTTGGCAGAACTCAGAGCATACTTTGATGCTTCGGCGACTTCTTATCACGCGCCTGTTCGAGCTGTACCGGGTGAAGGACTGAATATTCCGATTTACCTGCTGGGCTCCAGTGATTTCAGTGCACGTCTGGCTGGTCAGCTGGGATTGCCGTTTGCTTTTGCCAGCCACTTCTCGCCCGATTACACCCGAATTGCACTGGAAACGTATCGAAACAACTTCCAACCATCTGATAGCTTGAAGGAGCCGCATGTGATTGTGGGTGTCAACGCTGTTGTTGCGGATACAGACGAGGAAGCCGCATGGCTGGGTACAACGATGCAACAGCAGTTCCTGAACATTATTCGCGGCACAACGGGATTGGTACAGCCTCCGGCAGAGATGGAAGGCAAATGGACGGACCGTGAGAAAGCGGGTGTTGAGCAGACGCTGAAAGCAGCTGTTAACGGTTCACCAGAAACCGTACGTGGACAGCTGGAATCCTTCATTCGGCAGACGCAGGCAGATGAGCTGATTATTACGTCGATGATCTATGATCATAAGGCACGTCTGCATTCCTATGAGTTAATCGCACAATTGGCGGGAAAAGCTTAATCTTCATGTTCAGCGTAAAAGCTGGCTTGATGGTAAGCTATAGCTACAAATTTACGGTTCGTCTCCCAGTGAGGCGAGCCGTTTTTGAATAGGGAGAATTTGCAAATGATTGGTGTGGGGCAGAAGACTCATTTTGGGGTAAAATGACTTTACCGGTTTAATTTGAAACGGTTAATCAGTACCATACGTATAAATCCAGAGTGTTATACATATGTTGGCTTGTACAAGGTACTTTATTTTTTCAGATGCAAGGGGCATTTATCTAGATTTATAGTTTAATTGTGATTAAGGTTACATGAGAGAGGAAGACACGCCTATGGAGCAACCTGAGCAACCCCGCGTTTGGCCTGAGCGGTTCAAGCGATTTTTTCTTAACAACAAGTTTGTCCTATTTCTGCTAATTCTGCTGTTGGTGGGACTGAACGTGATGGTTCTGACCAAAGTATCCTTTGTTCTTCATCCGCTCGCAGTACTCATCAAGACGATTGTGCTACCTATTATTCTGTCAGGCATACTTTACTACCTGCTGAATCCGATTGTGGATGTCATGGAAAGGTGGAAAATCAAGCGAGGCTGGTCCATTCTGATCCTGTATCTTGCGATTGGAGGCATTCTGACCGTCGTTGTGCTGGCAGTCATTCCAGTGCTTCGCAATCAGATTATGGGGCTTATCGCGAATTTCCCAACGTACAGTGAGACGGTAAGACAGCAATTTGAGGAATTGACGGGTAGTCAGCTGTTCGGTCAGGTCCAGGAAACGCTCAACATGAACTGGCAGGACCTGTGGAGAACAGCTTCCCAGAAGGCCGCGGAAATTCTTGATTCAACCTGGAGCACATTGGGTGGGTTCCTTGGAGCTTTCACTGAGATCGTACTCTCGATTGTGACAGTTCCATTCATTCTGTTCTATCTGCTGAAAGACGGCAAGAAGCTGCCGTCGAAAATTCTGTCTTTCCTGCCGATCAAAAGCCGTACAGGTGCAATGCATGTGCTGGAAGACATCAATCACCAGATCAGTTCTTTCATTCGTGGACAGATTATCGTCAGCTTCTGCATCGGTATCCTGCTCTACATCGGTTATATGATTATTGGTCTGGATTACGCGCTGATTCTCGCAATTATTGCATCGTTTACGAGTGTTGTTCCGTATCTGGGGCCTGCAATTGCGATTACACCTGCGTTGATCGTGGCTTTGGTCACTTCCCCGGTGATGCTGCTGAAGATGGTTGCCGTATGGACAATCGTGCAGTTAATTGAGGGTAAATTCATCTCGCCACAGATCATGGGTAAAACGCTGAAGATTCATCCGATCACCATTATCTTTGTCATTCTGACTTCGGGTAATCTGTTTGGAGTCGTGGGCATTCTGCTCGCTGTTCCAGGATACGCGGTGCTGAAAGTATGTGTATCGCATATCTTCAACTGGTTCAAGGACAGATCGGGCCTGTATGATCCGAACAAGAACAATCTTTTATAACCGAAGTGACAAGCTCCTAAGGATAGGTAATCAGAAGATATAGTCACTTTGTATCCTGTATAAAACGGTACCCTTACCAAGAAGAACCCCCGCCCATCGGCATATAGCCGAGAGGCGGGGGTTCTTCTTCATGAACATGCTTGGCTGCTGCCTAGCTGTGTTTAATATGCTGGAGCGTTTGCAGGAAGATCTGCTCAATATGAGCATCATCCAGAGAATAGTATACCGTCTTGCCTTCCTTGCGCCGCTTGACGATCCGCATGTTGCGGAGTGAACGCAACTGGTGTGAAATGGCCGACTGACCCATATCCAGCAGAACCGTCAGGTCATGAACACATAATTCCTTCTGTAACAGTGCATCAATAATACGTAGACGTGTTGGGTCACTGAATGCCTTAAACCAATCCGCCATCTCGGAAGAGGTCTCCCGATCTATGAGTGAAGTGCGAATCGTCTGCACGTCGGCTTCAGTACCTGAGCAGGCCGCATCACATTCGCTTGGTGCTTTAACCGGTTGTTCCATTTCCTATCACCGCCTATGTTAACAACTATAGCTCTATTATATCCAAAAAACGTCTAAAGCGAAATGATTACTATTAGCATAATCTGTATGAAAAATCAACAACGATTGTTGACACTCATGTTTAGGCGTGCATATAATAGGGGTAACCAAACATATGAATGAGTGCTCATATATTGAGTGCAATTGAATGATAACATCGTTTTTGTACTGCAAAGGGGAGAATTCACATGGGAACCGGACTGGAACAGGTGAAAAGGGAACTGCTGCTTGATGGGCTGGATTGTGCGAACTGCGCATTGAAGATTGAAAATGGCGTCAAAAAAATTAAGGGCATTAACGAATGCTCTGTCAATTTTGTTACCAAAACATTATCACTACACACCACTTCCGACATGGATGAGCAGGTAGTGGAAGAAACGAAACGCAAAGTCCTTCGACTGGAGCCGCATATTCGCATCTCAGAAAAAGGAAAACCCGTGAACGGACATGTGCACACCCATACAGGGAGTGCATCTGGTGCGCATAACCACAGTCATGATCATACCGGACATAATCATGGACATTCCCATTCACATGGCAAACACTCACATAATCATGACCAACATCAACATCAACATGGTCACTCACATGATCATACACACGACCACGGAAGTCATGCTGGGCATGATCACAGCCATACTCATGATCATGATGCGCATGCAGGCCATTCCCATGAACATGGCGCAGGACAGACGAAAGCATTACTTGCTCGTCTTGCTGCTGGTTCTGTTTTGCTCGCAGCTGCCATCTGGTCGCCACTGGAGGGCTGGGCGCAATTTGCTCTCTATGCGCTCGCGTATCTGATTGCCGGGGGAGATATCGTGCTCCAGGCGTCCAAAAACATTATCCGCGGTCAGGTGTTTGATGAATACTTCCTGATGTCCGTCGCTACCTTGGGTGCTTTTGCCATTGGAGAGTATCCGGAAGGGGTAGCGGTCATGCTCTTCTATCAGCTCGGGGAGCTGTTTCAGGGCATGGCGGTTAATCGGTCACGCAAGTCGATTCAAGCGCTCATGGATATTCGCCCGGATTACGCGAATATCCTGACGGGTTCCGGTGACGAAACCAAACGAGTTTCTCCAGATGACGTACGGATTGGTGATCGAATTGTGATGAAAGCAGGCGAGCGAGTACCGCTGGACGGTATTGTAAGAATTGGGCGTTCCATGGTGGATACTTCTGCTTTGACAGGGGAATCGGTACCTCGTGAGCTGGAGCCCGGAAGTGATGTACTGAGTGGATTTGTGAACAAGAACGGCATGTTGACAATTGAAGTAACCAAAACATTTGGTGAATCAACGGTATCCAAAATTTTGGATCTGGTGCAGAACGCGAGTAGCCGGAAAGCGAAAACAGAACATTTTATTAGTAAATTCGCCCGTTATTACACACCGGTTGTTGTTATCCTTGCAGCCTTGATTGCATTTGTTCCGCCGTTGATACTTAGTGGTGCAACATTTGCCGACTGGATTTATCGAGCATTGGTCTTCCTGGTTATCTCATGCCCTTGTGCGCTGGTGGTCTCTATTCCACTTGGATTCTTTGGCGGCATCGGAGCGGCTTCACGTAACGGGATTTTCGTCAAAGGCAGTAATTATCTTGAAGCGTTGAACGATGTGAAAGTTGTTGTTTTTGATAAAACGGGTACACTAACCAAAGGTGTATTCAAAGTAACAGCCATTCGTCCCGAAGGTGGACGCACGGAAGATGAACTGGTGAAGCTGGCAGCTATTGCGGAAGCCAATTCCAATCATCCAATTGCTGAATCCATTCGCGCAGCTTGGGCCAAGGCCATTCCCACGCAAGGTGTGGAAGGTTATGACGAAGTTGCTGGACACGGGATCAAGGTGAGTGTGGATGGTCGGGAAGTGCTGGCAGGCAACGCCAAATTAATGGAGCAGGCGGGTATATCGTATAGCACACCAGAGACAGCCGGAACGATAGTCCACGTTGCTGAAGCAGGCATGTATGTTGGTCATCTGATCATTACCGATGAAGTGAAGGATGATGCAGCCGCGGCCATTCAGGCGCTGAAGAAGCTCGGCATCCGCAAAACGGTCATGCTGACAGGTGATGCCAAAGCCGTAGGTGAAGCGGTAGGACGTGAGCTGGGTGTGGATGAGGTCTACGCTGAATTGTTACCACAGGACAAAGTCGAGCGGCTGGAGCAACTGGAAGCTGGCAAATCTCCGAAGGAGAAAATGGTGTTTGTCGGTGATGGCATCAACGATACCCCTGTGCTGGCACGCGCCGACGTGGGCGTGGCGATGGGTGGACTCGGCTCGGATGCCGCGATTGAAGCGGCTGATGTGGTCATCATGACAGATGAACCGTCGAAACTAGCGAGTGCAATCCGCATTGCAAAGCGTACACGAATGATTGTATGGCAAAATATCGCGTTTGCTCTGGGGGTTAAGGCGATCTTCCTACTACTCGGTGTGTTCGGCATAGCCACTATGTGGGAAGCGGTATTCTCCGATGTCGGTGTCACGGTGCTGGCTGTTCTGAACGCCATGCGTGTACTTCGTGTGAAGAATATCTAAGTTTACGAAACGATCCAGGCGGCTCTTCGTATATACGTAGAGCCGTTTTTATATTTTTATGTAGATAAGTCTAACTAGACATTTACACGAGAACGGAGAGGACAGAGATAACCTGAAGAAGCGAAGCTACAAGTTTTCTGTAAGAAAACTACTTCGAAAGTATACACTAGGCCTAAAAGCTTTCTGAAAGAAAGCTGCATCGGAAGCATAAGCTTATCCCCGGATTTTCCCCGCTCAATAGGGAATCAAAAAAATCTGGGGGTAACAGTGATCGGAAGGTTATTCTGTCATCGGAGTGTCAGTGTAAGCAGGTCTATGGAAGACAACAGTGAAGGGGAGAACGTTTTGACAGGAGCAGTAGTAGGGATCATCATTGGAGTGTGTTATTTCATTCTGGGGTTAATGGTGTTCAAAAAACCACCGAAAATGATTAACGGAATATATGGTTACCGGACCCCGCGTGCGATGAGTAATCCCGAGCTATGGGACGAAGCGCAAAAATATAGTGCCAATCTGATGATGCAGTTCGGTGTGATTATTACGATATTCGGCATTATTGGTTTCTGGCTTACAGATGTACGAGCGTTGGTTCTGAGTCTGGTTGCTACAGGATTCTATACGTTTAGACTGTTTACCAGAGTGGAAGGCCGTCTGAAGCAAATGCAACGTGCACAACAGCAACAGAATGAGCAGAACGCTTAAGGTAAGATTAGTGAATAGGTTTAGAGAAGAGGACTCGCGTGTGAAGCGGGTCTTTTTTGTTGAAGATAGAGAATGGAAGTCGATGTTCAACTCGCTAAGACTTTATATATAAAATCTAACGTTGACGTTAACGTTAATATTATATATAATTATGTACATAACATTATAGACATATGAAAGAGGTGAGGGAAATGAGTTTATATAAAATCGACGACGTAGCCAAGGAATGTGGTTTGACCAAGCGAACCATTCGGTATTATGAAGAGATTGGTGTCATGCCTTCACCTCAGCGGACAGATGGCGGGACGCGATTGTACACTCGGGAGGATATCGATTATCTGAAAAAGGTGGTTCGCGCCAAAGAGGTACTTGGATTCTCCCTTCAGGAGCTACATACCTATGTGGCAACGGCAGATGCATTGAACGAACAACGTTTTGACTACCAGCAGACAACTGAAGTGAGAGAACGGATCGAGAAGCTCACCACGATGGAAACAACGCTGGATGGTCAGCTGCAACTGATTGAGCAGAAACTTCAGAGCATACATGCCGTACAGACTGAACTGGAAGAGTTGCGTGAACGTGTTCGGAGCGGTATTCAGAAGTTACAGGCACATGATCCGCAGGGTGATGGAGACGGCTAACGAATTAGCATCTAATGTTTAATAAACAAAACTGTATACACATAATCGCTACATGGAGTGAGCACCATAGTACCTGTGGCGATCCTGTACAAGCACCGGATGTTCCGGTGTCATTTGTGCCGTTTTGTTACCTCTATTCATGAAAATGAACGTAATGTTTTCATCGTTTTCACGGACATTTTCAAATATAAAGCTTAACCACATAAATTATTTACAGGAGGAATTACGTATGAAAAGAGAGCCATCATTACCGGACGAATTGCCGTCATCACGTGGGGGCCTGTTATCCCAACCGCGAGCGGTATGGGCGGTCGCCTTTGCATGTATCATATCCTTTATGGGTCTGGGTCTGGTTGACCCGATTCTACCCGCAATTGCAGATCAGCTGCATGCTTCGAAAAGCCAGGTGTCGCTGCTATTTACCAGTTATAACGCTGTAACCGGGGTAGCGATGCTGATTACAGGTGTCGTATCCAGCCGTATTGGTGTGAAGTGGACGCTACTCAGCGGTATATTGCTGATTATTATCTTCTCTTTCCTCGGCGGTACCTCAGACACGGTGGGTGCACTGGTCGGTTACCGTGGCGGTTGGGGACTTGGTAATGCCTTGTTCATCGCAACGGCGTTATCTGCCATAGTGGGACTGTCCACATCGGGGACAGCCAAAGCGATTATTTTGTACGAAGCAGCGCTTGGTCTCGGGATTGCGGTTGGTCCGCTGCTTGGTGGTGAGCTGGGTTCCATCTCTTGGCGTGGACCGTTCTATGGGGTGGCTGTTCTGATGGCGATTGCCTTTATAAGCATTACATTTATGTTGCCCAAGATGGCCAAACAGAAAACACGCAGTTCTTTGTCCGATCCATTCAAAGCATTAAGTTATCCTTCACTGAAAACATTGGCGATTACCGCCTTTCTGTATAACTTTGGTTTCTTTACCTTGATGGCCTATTCACCATATGTCATGAATCTGGATGAGCACGGCTTGGGTTATGTATTCTTTGGCTGGGGACTGATGCTGGCGATTACGTCGGTATTTGTCGCTCCAAGATTGCAACGCCGATTCGGATCGGTGCCGTCCATGAGTGTCATGCTTACATTGTTCGCGATTGATCTGGTTGTTATGGCAGTAGGTACTGTGATGGGTTCACCGACTACCGTCATTGTGGCGGTCATTGTGGCAGGGATCTTCCTTGGGATTAACAACACGTTGATTACAACGGCTGTTATGGAAGCTGCACCTGTGGAACGTTCTGTTGCTTCCGCTGCATACAGCTTTGTTCGTTTTCTGGGTGGCGCACTTGCTCCATGGCTTGCGGGTAAATTGTCCGAGTGGTTCCTGCCGGAAACGCCGTTTTATTTTGGCGCATTAATGGTTCTGGTTGGAGTCGTGGTACTGCTGGTGCGCCGTCATCATCTGCGGGATATCGATTCCGCCATTACATCTCATTAATTTAAGGAGGAATTGCAATGCTAAAATGTATATTGGTTGCTGTTGATGGTTCGGATCATGCGCATAAGGCTTTGGAGCAAGCACTGATCCTGGCTGAAAATATGAAACAACCCGCAAGTCTGTTGATCGTGCATGTTAATCCTGCTATTTCTATTAATGAACCTGCATTGGGTGTTGATCTGGAAGCTCGGATTGCCGAAGAAGGGCAACATATTATAGAACCAGTGACCAGACAGTTGTCTGGACGGGACGTTGCGCATGAAACGCTGCTGATTGCAGGTGATCCCGTTCATGAGATCTGCCGTGTGGCGCGTGAACGAGATTGTGGAATGATTGTGATGGGTACAGGCGGGAAAGGCATGCTGGCAGAGATGATCGTGGGCAGTGTCAGTCATGGTGTGTTAAAACATGCAGAATGCCCCGTCCTGACGGTTAAATAAAACGGCAGATAAATTTAGCCTGTATGATATAGGCCGTATAAAAGCCTGTTTAACGACGTCTAATGGTGACGTCTGGAATCCTCTACTGGGTTGATGGCACGGAAATAGTGTATAAATAGATTATATAAATTGAACTGAACTTTTACATGAGACAGCGACTGGAAGGTTGTTCTGTCATCAAAGTGGCGGTGTAACATTCTTTAGTTCAATAGGTTCGAAAAGAATGGAGGATGCAGCATATGAAAAAACAACATCTGTTTATCGGTGGCAAACCGACCGAATCCGTAGATTATAAATCACTTCAAGCACCATACTCCGGGGAAACGCTGGCAGAAGTCTCGTCGGCTTCAGCAGAGGAAGCGGAGGCTGCTATTGCAGCTGCGGTGCAGGCTGGGAAGGAAATGCGCCAGATGCCTGCACATCAGCGTGCAGATATCCTTTACAAGTTGTCCTCCATGCTTGAAGAACGCAAAGAAGAAGCAGCGCGAATCATTGCGCTTGAGGCAGCGAAGCCGATTACCGCAGCGCTGGCCGAGGTTGACCGTACGGTGGAAACGTATCGTTTTGCCGCTGAAGAAGCTAAGCGACTGACTGGAGAGACGGTTCCGATGGATGCAGCCAAAGGTGGAGAAGGACGCATCGGCTATACGATGCGACAACCTCTAGGTGTTATTGGAGCCATAACGCCATTTAATTTTCCAATGAATCTAGTAGCTCACAAGGTAGGTCCAGCGCTGGCAGCAGGCAATACGATTGTTCTCAAACCTGCGGAGCAGACGCCGCTGTCTTCCTACTACATTGCTAATCTGCTTCAGGAAGCAGGATTGCCGGATGGTGCACTGAATGTGGTGAGCGGTGATGGTAAAACGATTGGTGATGTGCTTGTCGAGCACCCCCGTGTTGCTCATATTACGTTTACAGGCAGTCCAGCGGTAGGCACGAGCATTCGTAGCAAAGCAGGACTGAAACGCGTGACATTGGAGCTAGGGTCGAATGCAGCGGTGATCGTGGATAAAGATGCAGAGCTGGACAAAGTGGTTCCTCGATGTGTGACGGGAGCTTTCACGTATCAGGGACAGGTATGTATCTCGCTACAACGGATTTACGTACATCGTGATATTTCGGATGAATTCATCCGGCGTTTCGCTGAAGCGGCCAAACAAGTGGTGGTCGGAGACCCGCTCGAGCCGGATACGGTAGTCTCTGCGCTGATTACCTCCAAGGATGTACAGCGTACGCTCGACTGGATTGAAGAAGCCAAACAGGCTGGGGCTGAGGTAGCAGCAGGTGGTCAAGCTGAAGGAGGCGTTCTGCGTCCAACCGTGCTGGTTAACGTTCCGCGTGATGCGAAGGTATCTTGTCAGGAAGTGTTTGCACCCATCGTTGTGATCAATACGGTAAATTCCGTTGAAGAGGGCATTGAACATGTTAACGATTCGATATACGGGCTTCAGGCAGGCGTATTTACAAACGATATCCATACCGCCCTCCATGCTGTCGATCAGATCGAAGCAGGGGGAGTTATGATTAATGATATTCCGACATTCCGAGTGGATCATATGCCCTATGGTGGTGTGAAACAAAGCGGTATTGGACGTGAAGGTGTAAAATATGCCGTAGAGGAAATGACGGAATTGAAGTTTGTCATGTTTAATAAAGGTTGATTCTTTTCTGTTCCTCTGCTCGATATTCCGTATGCTAATGAAAACAATGAAAACATAATCATATGATCCTGTGCCACGATAATGGCACAGGATTTTTTTCTTTAAAAAGGGAATCAAAAAAATCTGGGGATAACAGGGATCGAAAGGTTATTCTGTCATCGTAGTGGCCAGTGTAAATATTATTTGGTTGAACTTATATATCAAAAAATACATCGTGATTCTTCACTGACTGCGGGTTCACATCTGATGAGACGGGTATAAATAGTTAACATACAGCAATCAACTGACCAGACGCCGCTCATATCACCGAAGCATGATGTACCCATCCAGAGCGCGAGCGGAATAATGAGGTACAGCATTGCGGAAAGTCTTATAATCTCTCACTATTCAAATAAAATGCAGTATGAAATAAGCCTGAACTCAGGAGTTGCAGGACAGGCAGGAGGTGTATTCAAATGGCATATTCCATGGTTGACGTATCCGGAATGTCGGGCGTAAGTCTGAACGAGCTGAGCCAGTATGCAGAGACAGGTCTCTTGAATCCGGCCTTTGGTGGTTTAGATGAGGATACCTATTATGAAAAGCAGGAACTGTTGAGACTCCAGCAAATTCTCTTTTGTAAGGAAGTAGGCATGGAGGAGAATGAGATTGGATCGATGCTCCGCGATAATCCTCAGGACGTCATTCGCATCATGCAACAGCATCGCATTGAGATTCTGGAGAAGGCACTGCGCCTGCATGGATTGATTCAGACACTGGATAAAACGATTTCTCATTTGCAAGGTGAACAGGAACTTGATGAACATGAGTTATATATCGGTTTTGTAAATAAGGGACGTCACCAGCTGCTGAATGAAGCGAGTTCTAACCATGCAGTCAATAATAATATGAACCAAGTGCAGACAGAGGACGTTCAGAGGTCCGACATCCAATCTTCCCATTCGTCCGCATTGTCTGAAAACCAGGAACTGAAGTCAAAGGAAGATTATCTCGATTCCCAGGCAAAAATTGATCTGGTTCATCTCGACTTGCAACAGGCCATTGAGGATGGATTGGAACCGAGTAGTGCGAAAGTACAACGGATTATTGGCAGGCATCTTGAATGGATCAAGGGTTATTATACACCCACCGCTGAGATCTATCGGGATCTGGCCAATCTGTACGTCGAGCATCGAGATTTCCGCAAGATGTACGATGGTTATCACCCGAGGCTGGCTGAATTCCTGCGTGACGGGATGATGATTAAAGCGGAACAGGATTTATCCTAGATGCATAAAGTAACATGGGCGAGCAAGAACATGGGTGTGAAACGATAATGGATAACAAAGAGCGCAGACCTCTGAGAGGACTGCGCTCTTTGTTATTACGGGTTGTTCGCTTACAACTGCTCTGTGAGCAGGCTTACAGCTTTCTCCAAGAAGACGCGGTCTTCGTCGTCAAAACGGTTTTTGATCGGGCTGTCGATATCCAGCACCCCGTAAAGTTCGCCGTTTTTGATAATCGGTACAACGATCTCACTGTTCGATGCTGCATCACAGGCAATGTGGCCTGGGAAGGCATGAACGTCATCCACGACCATGGTACGTTTTTCCGCAGCAGATGTACCGCATACGCCACGTCCCAATGGAATTCGGATACAGGCAGGCAGTCCTTGGAATGGCCCCAGGACCAGTTCTTTTCCATCATACAGATAGAAGCCGACCCAATTGGTGTCGGTCATAAATACATTGAGCAGCGCAGCAGCGTTCGCCAAATTGGCAATCGCACTAGGTTCATCGCGGATCAGAGCACTTAACTGTCCCAGGACGGCGGTGTGCTGCTCACTTCGTGTTCCTTCATAGGAAACAGCTTGAAACATGGTAAATCACCCTCCCGAGCAAAATGGTACTTATTTTCAAGATAGTGCAGAGGATGCGGTTAGTCAAGCGGAGGATTTCGGAAAGGGAAGGGAATACCTGAAGAATCCTCCTGTTTCTCAGCTTCTTGCGTGGGGTAATTACTTAGCAACCACGGAGGGCTATAACCCGGGAAGGAGCTTGGCTTATGCATGCAGAGGTACAGAATCTTTTTGTACGGATACATCTACTATATTTCGCCCAAAATCAGGATTTGAACGTTAGCGAGGCGCTACCCTTATTGGAAGAACGGGGATATCGCGTTGGAGAGCGGGAGATCAAGCAGGAGCTTGAACACCTGACTCAGGAAAACTTCCTGACTGCCCACGGGGACCAATGGAGCCTAACCGGGACTGGCATTGAAGAATTCAAGGAAATCACGGCTGTGTTTGGCCGGGTTAGCGATGAATTACTGGGGAAGGGCAAGAAAACGTCCAAAGCTTAAAATTCATATGGACAAGCCATGATTCCATAATTTACTCAAACTTGAATTGATCCATACGTACAACAAGACCGGGAGCGAACGTGGCCCGGTTTTTTGACGTGTGTCCATGACTGAATAGTTGCCATTCGGCGCAGGTTATGATTAGATGACTAGTGAATCTTATGGTCTGCAGAGATAGATCGGATCGGAGTGTCTTATATGTATAAATGCAAAGGGAGAATTCCCGAAATGGAGACTGCGCGGCTTCGTCTGCGTAAAATGCGTCGCCGGGATGCGGCCCAGATGTTCGCATGCTGGTCAGATCGCGAGGTAACCCGTTATATGAATCTTGCACCCATGATTGGGACAAGCGAAGCGGCGGACATGATTGGACTGCTCAATCATATGGCAGGGGAAGAGGATGCGATTCGGTGGGGGATCGAACTCAAAGAGACAGGTAAGCTCATCGGTAGCTGTGGATTCAACACATGGCAGCTTGAAGGCGCATTCCGGGGTGAGATCGGTTACGAGTTGGGACGTGATTACTGGCGCCACGGTTATATGACGGAGGCTTTCTCGGCATTGCTGCCCTTCGGATATGAGACTATGGGACTTAATCGGATTGAAGCGCTGGTTGATCCACGTAATCTGGCGTCCGGCGAGTTCCTGACGAACCGAGGTTTTACACGGGAAGGGCTACTGCGTCAGGTGCAACATACATCCACCGGTTATAAAGATATGGTGATGTACTCGATGTTGTATGATGAGTTCCTTCGCAAGAAAGCTAAATAAAGAGACAATATATAATTGCTTTTGAATTTACACGTAAACGAAGAAACAGAACAAAGCTGGAGAAGCGAAGCGATCGCCTTTAAAGCTTTCTGAAAGAAAGCTACATCGGAAGCATACGCTATCACCGGATTTCTCCTTTAGAGAGGAGAAGAAAAAATCTGGGGATAACGGCGATTGGAAGCTTGTTCTGTTTCGTAGTAGAGGTGTAAATTAACGAACCAATTATATAGAGAACGAAGAGAGAAGGGTTTGTGTGAATGCAATCGGAGGTTTGAAGCGCAGTTTCATCTTGACGGGGCTGTTGCTCGCGACATTTCTGTCAGCGATTGAAGGCACGGTAATTGGTCCGGCGGGGCCGACCATTGTCAGTGAGCTGGGGAGTGTACAGCTGCTGAGCTGGATTTTCACCGCATACCTGCTGACGATGGCTGTGAGTACGCCCATTTTCGGCAAAATCAGTGACTTGTATGGACGAAAGCCTGTATTTCTGATTGGCTGTGCGTTATTTTTACTGGGTTCACTCTTGTGCTGTCTGTCGCAGAACATGGAGCAATTAATTATTTTTCGTGCCATTCAGGGGATCGGTGCGGGGGCGGTAGTTCCTGTTACGTTTACGATTATCGGAGACATCTACGCCATTGAAGAACGTGGCAAAATCCAGGGCTGGATCAGCTCCGTGTGGGGTATTTCCTCTCTGGCCGGTCCGCTACTTGGCGGTTATTTTGTAGATAATCTGGGCTGGCAGTGGATCTTTGGTTTTAATGTGCCATTTGGTCTGCTCGCGATGTGGTTTGTATTTCGTTATTTGAAGGAAGATATCTCTCCGCGTACAGCCAAAATTGACTATTTCGGTGCGCTGACCTTCACGGTGGGCATTACCGCATTGCTATTTGTCCTGTCAGCGGGTGGGCAGTATTATGCCTGGAGTTCTCCGTTGATTGTAGGGCTGAGTGTGGTTGCCGCGCTGTTTATCATTTTATTTTTCGTGGTGGAAAAAAGAGCTCAGGCCCCAATGGTTCCACTACATCTGTTCCGAATTCGGGACATCCGTGTGGCGAATATCGCCGGACTGCTAACCAGTACTCTGATGATCGGTCTGACCAGTTATTTGCCGCTCTGGGTGCAGGGGGTTCGGGGAGGTAATGCGACGGAATCCGGGCTGTTGCTCGCGCCGATGTCCGTAGGTTGGCTCATTGGTAGTGTGTTGGCAGGCCGCCTGTTGATGAAAATTGGATCACGTATGACCGCATTGATTGGATTAACGGGAATTGCGATCGGATCTGGTGGACTCTTTCTGGTGGGCGGGACATCCCCGCAGGCTGTGCTCTTCATATTGACCTTTATTTATGGTCTCGGATTCGGGTTTGCATTTACAATCTTCACTATTATTGCGCAGTCTTCCGTAGGGTATAAGGAGCGTGGCTCCTCTACGGCACTGCATACGTTCATGCGTACGTTGGGACAGACGATTGGTGCAGCGGCTTTTGGTACCTGGTTGAACTATCGGATCTCCACGTTATCGAATGAACAGAATCTGGCGGAGGCCGGAATTTCGGAAAATGATCTGAACGAACTGCTCGCACCACATACGGATGCTGCCCTATCGGATGACAAATGGGCGCTACTGCGTAACGTGCTGGAAGGAAGCTTGCATTCCCTGTTTGTGATTATGTTTGTCATTGCATTGGTCTCGTGGGTAACGACGCTGGCTTTACGCAAACGCTTGATCGTGCCTGAAGATGCAGATGCTCCACCGCAACCACAAGCATCAAAGTAAAGAGAAGATATATACGAAAAACCGGATTCGCCGATGTCAGGCAAATCCGGTTATTTTTGTTGGCACTTGCGCAATGAATGTTCTAGCTGCTTGCTGATAAACGATCTGCAGAGTGTGCGAGCCTTCCCAAAAGTTCGGACAACAGTTCCTTGTCTTCCTCGCTCAGTCCACTGACAGCACGGTCGATCTTCACCGCATAGCCGGGATAGATGTCATCCATGGTGCGCTGACCTTCTTCGGTCAGTTCCACAAAGATGATGCGTCTGTCTTGCGGACAGTGCTTACGGAGTAAAAGTCCTTTTTGCTCCAGCTTATCAATCACATAGGTCACGTTCCCACTTTGTAGCAGAAGCTGTGCACCAACCTGTTGAATCGGCTGAGCCCCTTTCATATATAACACTTCGAGCACCCCATATGCGGTGGGGTTGAAGCCATGCACTTTGCTTCCGGATACAGCGTGTTCATTCACGCTCTTGAATGTCTGGGCCAAGGTGCGGTACAGATGAAGTGAACGTTCGGCTCCAATTTCTTGTAATTCCAGCATGCTGATCCCGCCTTTTCAGATTAGTTTTATAAGTTGAAATGATGAAGAGTGGTCCTCTCCGTTATGCTGTTCATGTATAAAGATAATTTCAACTTATATGAGTTGGTTAGTTATGTTTGACGATTCAGGTTGTCGCCATGCTCTTATTGTAAACCTCTGTTTCCACGAAAAACATGCGATATGTCACAAGATCTGCATTTTTAGCATTTAAAATTTGATCATTAATCTAAAGCGATATGGAATTACGATGAACCATGTTGAGTCGCAGGGGACATAGACACAGAAAATCATCCTTCAGATGTCGCTTCTTCTCCGCCTCTGGCAGGAGGTTGAGTCCAGGGTTGCTCTCTATAATGAGTTCATATTATGAATTCGGAAGGCACTGGAGGAGAAGCAGGATGACAAGTGAGTTAACGTTTGAAGCACAACGATCGCTGAAGAATAACCGATCTTTTGTAACATTGATGGTGGCACAGGCCATCTCCAATCTAGGTGACTGGCTGCATCTGCTGGCGATCCTGACACTCGTAGGTATCCGCTGGAATGCAACGCCGTGGGAGATTACGTTTGTTATGTTGTCCGCAGCATTACCCATGCTGGTAACGGGACCGTTTGCAGGCGCACTCGCCGATCGGGTGAACCGAAAGTGGCTGATGATTGCTGCTGATGGCGCGCGGATCATCATCGTGGGTGCGTTAATTTTTGCCGATCAGATCTGGCACGTCTACATACTGCTTGTCCTCAAATCTCTGTTTGATGTCATCTTTTCTCCTGCCAAAAACGGAAAGCTGAAGGAAATTGTACCGCATGAACAGCTTGCGCAAGCGGTATCCATCAGCTCAGTGATCGAACAGATGTCCAAAATTATCGGACCAGCGCTTGGTGGACTGCTGGTAGCTGCTTTTGGCATCACCTGGTGTTTTGTTCTCGATTCAGCGTCTTTTCTAATCTCCGGCATCATTTTATTGTGGATTCCTGGAACTCGGGTGATCCAAACCGTAATTCATAACGTAACAGAAGTAGAGGAAGAGACAGCTGGGGATATTCGCAACCGCCGAAAAGACTCTTTTTGGAGAGAAACACTGGAGGGCATCCACATGCTCGCATCTCTCCCTCATGTAGGAACGTCTCTGATTTTGCTTGCTTCAGCCATACTTTTTTTGCAATTTGCCGATTCGCAGACTGTGGTGTTATTCAGACAGCTTCCCGGAATTTCAAGTGATCTGCTGGGATGGTGTGTGGCGGCCAGCGGTGTAGGCACATTAATTGCAGCGATGAGTGTGCGGAAGTGGAGGCAAGCAGGGCATGTTTTGAAAATGGGTCTGGGGACCTCGCTCACGGGGCTGGTTATTGGTGCAGCCGGAATCATTGTCGTGGCCTGGCCGTCTGCTGGACTTAGTGCGCACCTGCTGCTTATAACCTTGTTTGCCCTTGCGGGAATCGGGATCGGGTTTGCGGTGGTGCCCTTCCAGATCCTGTTGCAGGAACAGACACCTGAGGGAATGACAGGCAGGGTATTTGGAACGGTAGGCAGCGTCATGACAGCCAGTAATATTATGGGCCCGGTGGTAGGGGGATTCATGGTCACCTCATTCGGTGTAGTACCGGCTTTTGTCTGCTCAGGCATTTTGCTGACCTTGCTTGGGTTGATTTATTTGATGACACGCAACGAGAAAAAAGTCGATCTGAATGACTCCATTACGGCCAAGACAATGAATGCGGGCGACTGAAAACATACCAGACCTGCTCAGGTTAAAAGAGTTGAAATGAAGGTTTGAAGTTACTGCAAATTTTAAGTTTTTGATTAAAAAGCGTTTGAGTAAACGCCTTCACGTTTAATGAGGAACAGGCAGAAATCCCTGTATTCTAATTATTCATAGGGGAAAACTCATATGCCTTGTCCCACCAACGCATTAGCGGAAAGGGGGTGAAGCAACTTGAATGTAAAGTTACCAAAATCGATCGTACGTCTTGGAAGCATACCACTGGCAATACTTGCCGGGACTTTAATGCTGGGGTTTGGATCGTCGCATGTATATGCGGATGATGCTCAGGTATCTTCTGAAAAACCGTCCAGCGGATTGTCGCTAAATCTGTTTTCACGCGATTCGGATGGCGGGTTGAACCTGACTCCGTCGGTATCGGTATCCACACCACTACTGGATGTTGAAGTTCCGTCGATCAAAGCGAATGAATCCACAGGTAAGCTGAGTGTATCTGAGTTGAAAGTAGATACACCGCTTGGATCGGCCGGAACATCAGAGATTGGGATTGATGCGAAGAAGGGAACCGTCGAACTGCCGTCTGTAAAGGCGGATACACCGGTGATCAAAGCCGATGTATCAAGCAGTCAGGTGAACCTGAATGAAGGTACAGCTTCCTTGCCTGGCGTTACCGCAGAGGTACCCGAGGTCATCAAGGCAGAGACGTCTGCTGTGAAAACAGACCTTCGGCAGGGCAAGGTTGAATTGCCTTCCGTGAAGGTGGATGTACCTGAAGTTACTTCGGTCAACATCTCCTCATCCCGTGTGGATCTGAGTAAGGGAAATGTCCAGCTGCCATCTGTGAACGCAGAAGTTCCAGTTGTAGACGTATCCGCTGAACTCAATCCTGATCAGGAAAAGGTGGAGATTCCTAGTGTGAAGCCGGAACGGCCTGTAGTCACTCCGGAACAGCCGGCGGTCGTCAGAACGCCGAATGTTGAAACTTCCAATACGAGTGCACTTGCAGATCCTGTTTCATCTCAGAACAACGAGGAAGGACAGGACGCAGTACAGGTTACGGGCAAAGTGACTGAAGTTACCCCGGAACCAGTAATACGTCCAGAACAACCTGCTGTCCCGCAGGCATTGCCTGTAGAAGGAATCGATCTGACGCAGGATTCCGATGTCAATGCAGGATTGCCAGATAACGAGCTACTCCTCGTAGATCAGCCATCTGCTGAACCATCTGTTACTGAACAAGTGCAGAGTAAAAAGAAAGCCATTCTTAAACAAGATGATGCTGATGCAGTATCTCCATTGCAGCCTCGAACAGAACGACCAGCAAGTTGGTCTGTTGCAGCAACTTCTCCCGGAGCAGCTAATGCTTCCGCAGGGACAAGTTCCGGTTCGTCCGGTGTAACTGGAGGCGGAGCAACCGCTCCAGCCGCTGCACTTCCGGGAGCAGCAACAGGTCTGGTCACGCCAGATTACGATTTTGCTTTCCGAATGGAACGGCTTGATGGGTTCAGTCAATGGTCACAGGCACCGCCTGGGCGGCCGCCGCAATATACCTCTTTCTCTTAGGCAACAATGGCGTTAATTCAACCAAAATTGAGAAGGAGTGTATATAATCATGAAAAAAGTGAATCGTTGGGTAAAATTGTCGGTATTGTCGGGTACGTTGGTAGCTGGATTGCTGGGAGCTTCGCAGGCAACTTACGCAGATAGCTATAGCAATAACAGCAGTGGCAATCTGGATCTGAATGCAGGTTTGCGTCTGGAGTTGGGATCTCTTCTGTCAGGACACCGTGACACAGGTTACGATAACCATGGTAGCTACGGAGGTTCATCCAGTGCGAGCGGAGCATTGAATTTGGATCTTGGACTCAATGCCGGCTTATCCTCAGAGAGCACGAACCGATACAATGATCGTTCTTCCGACCACACTGCTGAGCGTAGCAGTTCTGGCAAACTGGGTCTTGGCCTGAATGCCAATGTGTCGGGAGAAGGTACAACGATGAGCGACTATTCACGAGGCGGCGATCATCGGAATATGAACAGCAGCTACGCGAGTGAAAGCCGTGGAGCACTGGATCTGGGTCTGAACGCGAAAGCGGAGGGTGAGAGTGCGACATGGACTCAATCTGAACGCAATAACAACGTGAAAGACGGTGAGCGTAACGTGAACAGCAGCTACGCGAGTGAAAGCCGTGGAGCACTGGGGCTTGGTCTGAACGTGGATGCGGAGGGTGAGAGTGCAACCGTGGCTCAATCTGAACGCAACAGTAGCGTGAAAGACAGCGAGCGTAACGTGAGCAACAGCTACGCGAGCGAAAGCCGTGGAGCACTGGATCTGGGTCTGAACGCGAAAGCGGAGGGTGAGAGTGCAACGATGGCTCAATCTGAACGCAACAACAGCGTGAAAGACAACGAGCGTAATATGAACAGCAGCTATGCGACTGAAAGCCGTGGAGCACTGGATCTGGGTCTGAACGCGAAAGCGGAGGGTGAGAGTGCAACGATGGCTCAATCTGAACGCAACAGTAGCGTGAAAGACAGCGAGCGTAACGTGAGCAACAGCTACGCGAGCGAAAGCCGTGGAGCACTGGATCTGGGTCTGAACGTGGATGCGGATGCAGAGAGTGAAACTACTTCTGTGGTGGAGACAAATCGGTAATATGAGATTTTCATTTTAATATGAAGAAGCAGGGGATCCGGAACCCCTGCTTCTTTTTTACATTTTATGAGCTAGTGTTCTTCTGAATGTTCTTCTAATAAGCGTACTATCTTTTCAAATGTATACTCGCCTTCGGCAATGTTGACCATAAATTCAACGGCATATTTACGTTCCATCTGCAAATGGTAGCCATTCACTCGCAGAAAGGACTTGGTTACAAGATAAGCTGTACGTTTATTTCAGTTATAGAAACAGTAGTTTTTAACCAATGACTCTAATCATGTCGTAGCTCTAAAGGCAGATTGCCTTCAAATACGCTCAAAATGATCAAACACACAGCCCGCAACTCGATTACAATAAAACATAAAGAATGAAATAAGCGTCTGATTAGAACAGGGAGTGAATGATATGGGAACGGAATATAAAAGCACGGACGTACACGAGTCTATATTAGACGTACATATTACAGAGGCAGGATACGAGCCAGGACAATCGACCATACGCAATATTCGAATGAACGTGGCACGAGGAGAACTGGTAGGTATTATCGGACCAAATGGTGCGGGCAAAAGTACCACAATCAAAACGCTACTTGGTCTGCTGGAACATGCGAACTATGAAGTGACGATTGGGGGAGAGGGTCGCTATGCCTATATCCCGGAGCAACCTGTGTTTTATGAATATATGACCTTATGGGAACATCTGGACCTGGCGACAGCGGCGTATGAAATGGAGGAAGAAGCTTTTGTTGCCCGAGCGGAGGAGCTGTTGGTTCGTTTCGGTATGGACCACGTTCGAAATGATCTTCCAGCCAGCTTCTCGAAGGGCATGCGGCAGAAAATGATGCTGATGATCGGATTTCTTTCTTCACCGGATATCTATATTGTGGACGAGCCGTTCATCGGACTGGACCCTCGTGCAACAAAGGATTTTCTAAAATTACTGGATGATGAACGTCGCCGCGGTGCAGGTGTGCTCATGTCTACGCATGTGCTGGATACCGCTGAACGAATCTGCGATCGGTTTATTCTGATTGCTTCGGGCAGATCTGCTGCCGAGGGAACATTGGATGAAATCCGTGAAGTGGCAGGATTGCCGGAGGCCTCCTTGTTTGACTGTTTCGATATACTGACGTCTTAGATAGAAGGAGGGTGAGTGAGAATGGAAACTTCCCAGCGTTATACACCACTTCGTTTATACAGACGAAGACGCCGAGAGCATTTCAGGGAACAAATGAAAAATCTTAAACTCGTAGTGGATTGGACGGTGTGGGTATACCTGCTTGTTCCGGGTCTGCTCTATCTGATTGGATGGTACACGAGTCTGTGGACCAAACCGCTGCCTGCATGGGCGACAGGATTACCGCTGCCCGCACTGACTGGGCTGATTGACGTCGTTATGCTTACCGGTGGTGTGTTGATATTTGTGGAGGAAGCGGATGTATTGTTTCTGAAATCAAGGCCGTTATGGATGCGCACGTTAATGAGGCAAGGGCTCTACCGGTCCTGTCTGCAACATCTGGGCAAAATGATCATGATTACAGCACTTACTGCCCCCCTGTGGTCCCGTGTCTATGAGATGTCGAATCTCCAGATTGTACTTATGGCTGTCTGGTTCGGTGCAGTAGCTTCATTCCAAGCCATAACACTACATATGACGAAGGTTCGACTTACAGGATGGCGACGCTGGATTCAGATGATTCCACTCGTCATCGGCATAGCTTACATGACCATTCATGCGACATCATGGATGCATGGGCAGACGTGGAAAATCATATTTGGTATCGTGGTGATCATGCTTCTTCTGATTACAGTCGGACAGATGAGGCTGTCGATGAAGGGAACGTTTGAAGGGGATGTACGGGAGGATCTGAGGAGCAGGCTGCAGCTTACAGCTCTAATGTTAAGCCGGGCGGTGAGTAAGCCGAAAGCCCCGCGAACACGGTCCATCATCTTCCGCAAACCGCGTAAACTGCTACGCAATCGTTCCATCGCGAATCGGACAGCGGAGATTGCGTTCAAGGCATTTTTCCGAAACTCAGCTACGATGAAATTATATTTACAGCTTGGCGGGCTATCCATCGCAGCGGTGGCATTACCACCTTTTCCGGTCAATGTCATCGTGTGTGCGTTATTAATCATCATGTTGACGGTGATGTTTTATCGTTCCTGGGATGTTTTTGCAACGTCGGACTATGTTCAGCTCATAACGTATGACTCGGAGGCGTTGCATCGTGCAGGTTCAATGATGGTTCGCATGTTGTTCATACCAATTGGCATTCTTATGGGATTCACCCTCGGATTAGCCTGGCTCGGCTGGATCGTCGGTATTCTGACAGCCGCAGGTGCGGTGGCCTTCGGACTCTGTGTGTTATCTATTGCCGGATGGGTCCGACTGACCCGGGCCTAGGACGTGTCTCAAAAACTCGCTGAAGTTCATCTTTTACCGCCTTTTCGCCCCATGCTGTGTCACTTTCCCTTGACGTGCCCCGGCACGCCTGCGGAAAACTTCCTTGCTTGGAACGAGAATTCGGCAAAATCTGCTTCCTTCGGAGTTTTCAGACACGCCGTAAAGGAATTCCTTTCTAAATCAAAGCATATCGTGCGCTATATCTGCCCATGCTATAGAAGAAGAATCTCATCTATGGGTGATGAGAGATTAGCTGTAGCAAGGAGGAAAGAGACGATGATGGATAATAGCGAATTACAGGTGCATTTCTCAGACGGTTCAGCGTTGAATGCCGCAAGGGCAACCTTGGAGGAATTGGGATATAAGCCATATCAGTCCGGCCCACTGGAATTGTACATCCCCACAGATCGCCAAGATCCTCAGTCTGCCGTAGAGATTGTACAATCTCATGGAGGAAGTGCCGTATTTGCCTCGCAAACGGAAGAACTGGATCAGTTTCAGAATATATCGATTCCAGCTCATCTCGTGAATGAGGATTGGAACGGAGGTTATGCGGGCGGAAATCAAGTGAGCCAGGCTGAGCAAGATGGACATAACTATAGCGAGGACCCGACATATGATGATTCGGCTGATGGATTCTCTGGCAGTGTCAAAGCCTAGAAGGAAAAAATGCCAAGCTAAGGGTGGTCCGATCCACCTTTTCTAAAATGGAACAATGCTGAAAACCCCGATACTCCACGATAGTGGACATCGGGGTTTTTGACATCTGAAGCAATTCAGCATGTGTATGAAATGTGTAATAAATACTATAGTGTAGCGTGTTTATATTCTGCCGCATGCATACCAGCCGTATATCCCGTAGAGAAAGCAGCGGTGATATTATACCCTCCGGTGTAGCCATGAATATCCAAAACTTCACCGCAAAAGAATAGTCCAGGCAGTAGCTTGGATTCCATTGTTTTTGGGTATATCTCCTTTAAGTGGATTCCTCCCCCAGTAACGAAGGCTTCTTTAAGTGATCTTGTTCCGTCTGCACGGAAGGTAAAATCCTTCATTAGCGCACACAAATTGCTTAACATGCCTTTGGGGAAATGGTGGAACGTGAGGTCATCGCTGATCTCCGCGCGTTTCATCATTAATGGAATCATGCGTTCCGGAACCCATGTTTTCAGTATGTTTTTGACAGCCTTGCGGGATTCTTGTTCCAATACCTGTTGGACCTGGGTTTCCAATGCACCTGCGGACAGCTCAGGGAACAGATCAATGCTCATAATGACCTGTGTGTTTCCAGACTTCATCTGAACTTTGCGGATAAACTGGCTGCAACGCAGTGCAACCGGCCCAGACACCCCAAAATGCGTGAAGATCATATCCCCGCGATGGGAGATGACGGTTTTGCCTTTGGCATCTATAACAGATAGACCGATATCTCTCAAAGATAAACCTTGAAGTTCCTTGGATTGAATCCAACTCTCCCCAGACACAATAGGCACTTCGGTTGGGTATAACTCTGTAATCGTGTGACCCGCAGCTTCAGCCCAGGGATAACCATCTCCGGTTGATCCGGTTTGGGGCACGGATTTGCCACCCGTAGCGATAATAACAGAGCGTCCAAGGATGGTTTTACCTGAGAGCAATTTAACACCCTGTACCTGCTGACCGTTCTGAATGAGTTCCTTGACCGGTTCTTTGGTGCGAATCTCAACGCCGAGGGAGACGATTTTGCCTACCAATGCATCAACGACTGTTTTCGCTTTATCGGTTACAGGGAACATTCTGCCGTTGTCTTCTTCTTTCAGGGCAATTCCGAGATTCTCGAAGAAACGCATGATCCCCTGGTTGTCCAGATTCTGAAACGAACTATATAAAAAGCGGCCATTACCTGGAATATGCCGGATGAGTTCATCCGTTTCCTTGGCATTGGTTACATTGCACCGACCTCCGCCAGAGATGCCGAGTTTACGACCTAGTTGATCTCCTTTATCCAGCAGAAGCACAGAGGCTCCATGCTCGGCAGCTGCAACGCAAGCCATCAGGCCCGCAGATCCACCACCAATTACAATGACATCATACATACATTATTACCTTCTTTTTTCATTGATTTTGTCTGTTTTACGTAAAACGTGTCTACTCCTGCCTTTTCCTGAAATATAATGGAGTTAGGAGAAGTTCTATTATGCAGTCTTAAGGGATATATTGTAATATACTGTCGCCTATGTTTTAATCAGAAATACATGAGGGAATGTGCAGGCAGAGGAGGAGATGGCATTGTGGTTGCGTTAAAGGACATTCTTTTACAAGTACTGCTGGCAGGGTCGGCGGTATTCCTGATTCCCTTATTCCATCTGGGGCTCTCCAGGCGGGCTATTGCCAAAATGGAACATGCTGGAACAGTACAATCCAGTTTTGCTGTGACAAGTGTCGCGAGCATGCTGCTGTGTTTGCTGTTTGCGCTTTTTGCGAGTCCAGTGGCCGTACCCATATCATTAAGCATCGTACCTGTGATACTTGTTATTTTGTATTGTAAGTCCGCTATAGGCTTAACGCTGTCCATTCTACATATTCTCTTCTATTTTCTTTTTGCGCATCCCTATGATCTGTACGGATTTCTCCTTCATACGGGCATTCTTCTCTATCCTATTGTATGGTTGTCTGCCAAACGATTCAAGCAAAATACACCTTCGCGCAAAATGGCGATCCTGATCACCCTGATTGCAATGGAACTAATTGTAACGAGCCTGTTGTGGATCGCGTCCCACCAGAATGACTCTACATACTCTGCAACCTACATGATACTTACAGCACTTGGATATACTGCTGGTGCAGTTGTTGCGGGCAGTCTGAGTCTGCTATGGCTGGAACGGATGAAACATTATCGTGGGCTTGAGCAGGATCTCTCCGAAGTTCATCACCGATACATAACCGAAACGGAGAAACTTCATCAGATTCTGAATGCAGTTCCCCTCTCCATTGCCACTGTAGATAAAGAAGGCACGGTCATGTTCGTCAATGAGATGATGGAACAAACAGCCAGAGAGCAGTTACCTTGTACCTCCACGCCTGATCTCATTGGACAGCCTGCCAGTCAATTTGTTGAACAAGGTCAGGCGGACAAGATGGATAAAAGCATTCGCAGAGCCGTCATTCATGGTGAGATTAGTGGGTTGACCGTTCGTTACGGTGCTCACGTATTTCAGTCCCGAACCGTGCCAATTTATGCCTTTTCAACAGAGCCTGCAAGAGAAGTTACAGGGGCCATGCTGATTATTCAGGATATCACGGAGCTTGAGATGTTGCGAAGTGAGCTGGATAATGTGGATCGTCTTAGTCTGGTGGGCCAGATGGCTGCGAGCATTACACATGAGGTGCGCAATCCAATGGCGGTTGTGCGTGGCTTTCTTCAACTCATGCAGGAAAAAAGTCCGGAATCCCTGGATCACTACTACCGGATCGTTCTGGAAGAGCTGGACCGGGCGAACAGTATCATTAATGATTTTCTGTCTCTGGCTCAGAATCGCATTGCGGAGAAAGAGGAATCCCAGCTGCATGATATCATACATGAACTCAGTCCATTGTTATGGGCGGATGCGAACCTGCGTGGTCAGAGCATTGAACTCATGCTTGCCCATGATGTGCCGAAGCTGAATCTCAATTCAAAGGAAATCAAGCAGGTGGTATTGAACCTGGCCCGTAACGGGATGGAAGCCATGAATGAAAAAGGCGTGCTTACGCTGGAGACGAGGATGGTAGATGACAAGGTGGAGCTGTGTGTACGTGACACAGGACCGGGTATACCGAGGGTGAAGAAGGAGAAGTTGTTTGAACCTTTCTACACGACCAAAGCCAAGGGAACAGGACTCGGATTGTCCATGTGTCTAAGTATTGTGGAACGACATAATGGAACCATTACCGTGGAATCGGAGGAAGGTCAGGGGACCACCTTCAAAGTGGCATTTGAACAATAGGCATTCAGCATATTTTGCCAGACCATGAGACATAATATTATGGAAGAAGCCTTTCCGCAGGCGGTTTCTGAATCTTGCTTTCATTGCTTATGGATGTATAATAGGAATAGCACATCATTACATCCATAATTTTCGATATGAATGTAACGTTGTTTTGGATAGCTATTCGCCTCTAATTCTAACGAGATTATAGAACAACCATTTATAAGGAGTGAAACCGAATGTCAATGTCATTTGATCAATACATGAAAGATATGGTTCAACCTATGCGGGATGAGCTAACTCGTCTGGGCATTCAGGAGTTGCGTACTCCTGAAGAAGTGGAAGCAAGTCTGCCGGATGCAAAAGGAACAGCGCTGATCGTCATTAACTCAGTCTGCGGATGTGCCGCAGGTCAATGTCGCCCAGGTGTATCCCAAGCCCTTCAGAACGATATTACACCGGATCACCTGTACACTGTATTTGCTGGTCAGGATAAGGAAGCAACTGCAAAAGCACGTGAATTCTTTGCACCGTATCCTCCATCTTCACCGTCCATCGCCTTGATGAAAGACGGCGAACTCGTTCACTTTATTGAGCGTCATCAAGTGGAAGACCGTTCTGCAGAGGAAATTGCGGCTGATCTCACTAGTGCATTTGAACGTTACTGCCGTTAATTCGCTCCATAGAACGCCCCGCCCTTCGGATAACCGATGCCGGGGCGTTTCATTTTGGATAGATAAGGTTATTGAACCATTCGGACCTTTCAAGATGGACATCAAATTTCATTAATTTAGAAACGGGGTGTGTTAACGATGAGTTTGCAACAACAGATCATCGCTGAATTGAAGGTTAAACCAAGCATTAACGAAGAAGAGGAAGTTCGCAAGCGTGTTGATTTTCTGAAGACGTATGTGAAAAATGCAGGTGCCAAAGGCTTGCTGATTGCGATCAGCGGCGGTATTGATAGTGCAGTAGCTACGGCGCTTTGCAAAAAAGCGACGGACGAGCTTACACAAGAAAACAATCAAGAGTACAAAACTCTTGGTGTATTCCAACCTTATGGTGAACAAGCCGATATCGACCACAGCTACGCTGTAGCGAAAGCATACGATCTGAAGCATGTCGTGGAAACCAATATCGAAGATGCAGTTAACGAGATTGCACTCGAAGTGGAACAAGGCTTCAAATCCTTGGGTAGCCCACGCCATATGACTCACCAAGGCAAAGGTAATGTTAAGGCGAGAACTCGTATGGTTATGCAATATGCGCTTTCGTTTGAAGAAAACCTGCTCGTTGTAGGTACGGATCACGCGTCAGAAGCCATTACAGGCTTCTATACCAAATGGGGCGATGGCGCTGTGGATATCACGCCACTGAGCACCCTGAACAAACGTCAGGTACGCCAGCTGGCAGCATATCTGAACGTGCCACAAGCTATTTTGGACAAGGCACCATCTGCAGGACTATGGGAAGGTCAGACGGACGAAGATGAGCTGGGGATTTCGTATGAAGCGAACAGCGACTATCTCGAAGGCAAGCAGATCGATCCGGCTGCACAAGAGCGTCTTGAAGCGTTCTATACGCGCACACATCACAAACGCAATGCTATTCCTGGTATCTAATACGGGTGGATGAGCATGAACGTTATATTGGAAATACGAAAAGAGTCACTGCTCAGGCAGTGACTCTTTTTTTGTGTGGATTGAGGAAAATCAAAAATCCAGATGACTACTATATTAAAGATGAGTTAGTTACTCCAGTCGTTGATCTGTTTCAGAGTTTGGGTGATGGCTCGCTCCAGTTGCGGAGTGGTTTCCTTAAATGGATGTACAGTATTAAAGGTGTGGTTCCCTTCAGGTATCTGGTGCCATGGAATATCAGGGCGGGCTTGAACTAATGCGGCAGAACCGTCACGCAGACGCTGGGGATCTTCTGTTCCCTGAATAAGTGCGACGTGCAACGTTGAAGAAGCCAAACGGTCAATGATCGCGTAACGTTCATGATGCTTGTCCAAGTCCTCCAGAATAGACACGTCCAGTGGCATCTGCTGGCCTGTACGTCCGTTAACGACATGGCTTCGGCCATGCGTACGCATTTCTTCTTTTTGCTCCGCTGTGAAGAGATCCAGATTGGTTACGCCATTCCAGGAGATGACACCTGCCACCTGCTCGGGATGATCCAGTGCATAGACGAGACTTACGCCCGCACCGCGGCTATGTCCAACCAGGTATACAGGAAGTCCAGCGAGTTCAGGTTGTATAGCTACATACTCAAGCACTAGGGCCAGATCAGCAAGCTCCCGGCTGTACGTATTCACTGCGAACTTTTCAAGTTCAGAGAATTGCTCCAGATATTCGCCAATACCGTTGTGAGAGAAATTGAAGGTCAGCACATGATGTGTCTTGCTTAGTTGTGAAGCTGCATAGGGGAACATGCCCCAGTCTTTGAAGCCTTTGTATCCGTGAGCCAGAATGATGACCCCTTGAGCGGGTTGTTGTGCAGGGAAAAAGTCCCCGCGAATGATAGCATCTACGTCAGTGGGCAATTCAAAAGTTATAGGCATTATTCAGACCTCCTAAGAGTTTCAGATGATTCCTGATTCATATTTTAGCATAAATGGGAATGCGGATAGGTACTCGCTTCTGGGCGCCCCTCCTGCTACAATAGAATACGTGTTCGGAGAGTTACGGATCATGTGATTGAATGGAGATCTTTTACAATTCATGTTCAAAAAGAGCGGTTTTCAGTACCAAGAAGATGAAACTTTTGAACAACCTCTTACAGTATAAAAGATTAAGCGGGTGAAGCGTTGATGATATATGGCATAGGCAATGATGTGCTGGAGATTGGGCGTATGCGCAAGTTGCTGTCCGGTCGACATGCGGAAGCTTTTATAAAACGAATTTTAACGCCAGCAGAGCGGGAGATCGCGGCAGAGCGGGGGAAGCGAATGACGGAGTTTGTATCCGGACGATTTGCAGCGAAAGAAGCGGTATCTAAGGCATTTGGCTGCGGGATTGGCGGCATCATGGGTTTCACTGACATTGAAGTACTGCCCGATGAGACAGGACGTCCAGTAGCTTCGCTGTCCAGTCAGGCTTGGGAACGACTGCAGTTGCCATACGACAAACAATATGACATTCATTTGAGCATTACGCATCAGACGGAACTGGCGGCGGCCTTTGCGATCGTGGAACAGCTGGAGAAGTAGTTAGCTTGGCAATAGGAGAGGACGGAAATATGGGTTTAATGGAACAGAAACGACATTTCAGCGTCAATTTGCTGGATTGGTATATGATCAACCGACGAGACTTGCCGTGGCGTCGCCACAACAATCCGTACTTTACATGGGTATCGGAGATTATGCTTCAGCAGACTCGGGTGGATACGGTGATTCCGTATTTTAATCGTTTTATCGGGAATTTCCCGACCGTGCAGGCGTTGGCAGAGGCGCCGGAGGAGGAGGTCCTGAAAAATTGGGAGGGTCTCGGCTATTACTCCCGTGCCCGTAATCTTCAGGCGGCTGCGAGACAAGTCATGGAGCTGCATGGAGGCGAGATGCCGCAGGACAAGCAGGCTGTCTTTGCATTAAAAGGGGTGGGCCCGTATACTGCTGGGGCCATTCTCAGCATTGCCTTCAACCAGCCGCAGCCTGCGGTAGATGGCAATGTGATGCGGGTACTGTCCCGATACTTCCTCATCGATGAGGACATTATGAAGGGCAGCACCCGGGTGTTGATGGAAGAGCTCGCAGGGGAGCTCATTCCGGAAGGACGGGCGCGTGATTTCAATCAGGCGCTGATGGAGCTTGGCGCGCTGGTGTGCACGCCCAAAGCGCCGCACTGCCTGACTTGCCCGGTCATGGAGCAATGTTCCGGTCGCATCGCCGGAAGAGAGCTTACGCTGCCGGTCAAGACCAAGGCGAAGCCGCCGCGCCCTGAGCAGCGGCTGGTCGCGATTGTGGAGGGCCGCGGTGATCATCGCGGCCAAGTGCTTGTGCGCCAGCGCCCAGAGACGGGCCTGCTCGCACGTATGTGGGAGCTGCCGCATGTGCTCGCAGCGCCCGCCGCAGCGAGCAAGAAGGCGGCGCCGCTGGCGGATGAGCCGGCCATGGCATTGCTGGCCGGCAGTCTGTGGGCGGAAGGCTTCGCTGCCCGCCCGGAAGGGCTGGCTACCCATGCGGAGCATGTGTTCAGCCACATTGTCTGGAGCCTACAGGTGTACAAGTGTACCGAGCAGGACCAGAGCAGTGAGCTTCCGCTGATCGCAGCGGAAGCCAGAGCCGCCTACGATGCACAGGCGGCAGCAGGGGAGGGCGCAACCTCATCATCAGCTGTGTCACCTAAGTTAGCTACAACGCATTCGTCGGAGCCAGGCACTCCTCATGCGCAGAACATCTCAACATCGCTTAACGATGGAGAGCTGTTGGCACCATCTGATGTTAATGATCCGGCGCTGAGCACGCTGACACTCACAGGTAAAGGCGATGGCTTGACCTATCGCTGGATCGGTCCGGAAGATATGGACAAGATGGCATTCCCCAATATATTTCTGAAGCTGATCAGCAGTTATTTTGCTGGTGCGTATGAGGATGCATAGGAGATAATTTAAAGTGATTGAAAAAATAATTTTATAATAAAATAAAAAACAGATGGTATCTAATGATTCCATCTGTTTTCTCAGAAGCTTACTTAGTTGAAGACCATAATCTTATTAATTCTTGCCATTCGGGTATCAGAGCAACAGCTTCTTCGGGATTCTTCGTTACATAATTAATGATGTAACCTTTTAGTTTACCAGGATCTAACTGATATAATGCGAGCCAAGTGGTTAATCCAGCAAATAAATTTTTCCCGGGAAAGTTATGTAGCACCGATGGAATGTCTTTACACTTTTCAATAGAGAGGTATTCTTTGTAATATAAGTATTTCTCATTGAGGGAACTCACACTTAAAACCTTGTTAATCTTCTCATAAAATGTGCTTGCTTCTTCACGCATCCAAAGTTGAACAGCTTCTTCCTCCAAATTATCAGGAAGTGAAAATTCACCACGTAATTCTGGTTTTGTGCGCAGTGAATAGTATGGAGGGATATGAGTTTTTCTTTTTGCATAACCAATGGTCCATCGTGCAGATACATAGAACCGAATTTTTTCTGCGGTAGATGTTAAGGCCTCCAGATAATCTTCTATCTTTAAATGGGGTATGGCTTTGCAAACAAGTTCAGGTTCAAGCAAGTAATTTTCCATTTCATGACGGCACCAATGCCACCCTAGAAGAGTACCATTTTTCATTAATGGTTGAGGAGTAAAGATTCCTTCTGATACATCAAAATCAAAGTCACGATCTCTAAGCAAGTAAATATCATTCCGCTTTTTGGATGATCGCTCATACATCACTTCTGTAGGAAGTGTATCTTTTGAACCTTTACGCTCTATTAAAATATTAGTATTTGTAGAAGCCTTAATCGCATTAATTACTTGTGACTCAGTCTTTCCTTCGACTAGTAGTTCATATATGTTCATTATTTAGCACCTTTCCTTCATGAAGACGAATTTTATCTTCATCAGAAATAATGTTATCAAGGTAAGGTGAATGACTGGTAACTATAAACTGACAACTTGGACCTATTTTTCGAAGTGAGTTATACAGACTTTGTTGTTGAGGTGGGTGCAAGTGTAACTCAAGTTCATCAATGAGGACTATGGAATGAGCTATTCTTTGTCTAACAAAATCATACATAACTGAAAATACAGCTTGTTCTCCAGATGACATTTCACTTATATCGTATCTGGAGTCATCTCGGCTGATCATAAAGTAGAAGTCGGGTGGATCAGTTTCGTTATTTGTAGGCATTGGCTCTAGTCCATCAAATTTAGTTTCAGGGAAAACACGAGTAAATGGTTTTTGCAGACGTACAATAAAATCTTCTTCCGAATTTCCTTTGGAATACTGATGATAGTTCCACCAACTAACAAGATATTTTCTTAAACCTTCAACACCTGCTTGCCAACTTATTTTGCTTGAGACATCTTTGTCAGTTTCAACAAGACCACTACCCAAATTCCTATATTGATCGTACCAGAAAACTCCTCCAGTTTGCTCATATAATGACATATATTTTCTATCCCTCTTAACTAAGCTACTTGTGTAAAATCTCCCCCATAATTCGGAAGCTTGTCCTATTCCGCCAGGCCATTTAAATTCTTCTTCCGATTCATAAATCAGAATTATTTGTTTATCTGTTTTTGGGCGAGTTAGCTTCCGGTCTTTACCTTCATCCGGTGCTCTAAACTTTTTCCAAGTATCAAAGATATCACGTACAGAATTAATTTCTTCGTCTGTTAACTCCAATTGCATTTCAATTCTCGTTTTACCTAATGAGTCAATGCGATCATAAAGAAAGCCATGCCATTGAAAATCACTTACATCACTAATTTTATGAGTTGCCCACGATAACATGAAGGCAATAGCCTGAAGCAATGTCGTTTTACCAGAACCATTATCACCGAAAATTGTTGTGATATCTCGTGGTTCTCCAGAAAAAGGATCAGTGAAATCATGCCTTAAATAGGATATTTTCTTAAAGTTTGTGATATCAATATAACGAATCTTCATTTTTTCATCTCTCTTCTGTTATATCAATTTAATGATTGATTATTCTATTATAGTATATCCATTCTAAGACAATAGAAACTGTTGGACAAGCTGAACCAAGAAAAGAGTTAGCACAATAGAGAATAGTAGTAAACAGATCTTTGGGAACGAGTCATGTAAATGTACATTTCAACTGATCACCGAGTTCATTATGATAATCCGTATAGAAAAAAGCGGCACTACACTCTGTAAGAGAGTATAATGCCGCTTTGTGAGTTCCATGAATGTTATTAAAAACTTACTAACAATCTTATTTTGCAGAAGCGTAACGTTTGTTCACTTCATCCCAGTTGATTACATTCCAGAAAGCGGCGATGTAGTCAGGACGTTTGTTTTGGTAGTTCAGGTAGTAAGCGTGCTCCCATACATCCAGACCCAGAACCGGAGTCAGACCTTCGAAGAGAGGGCTGTCTTGGTTAGGTGTGCTAGTGATGGACAACTTGCCATCTTTACCAACTACGAGCCAAGCCCAGCCGGAACCGAAACGAGTTGTAGCTGCTTTAGCGAAATCTTCTTTGAATTTGTCAAAGCCACCCAGTTCGCTATCGATAGCTGCTGCGATATCGCCTGTAGGAGCGCCGCCGCCGTTAGGTCCGATGATTTCCCAGAACAAGCTGTGGTTAGCATGTCCACCACCATTGTTGCGAACCGCTGTGCGGATGCCTTCAGGTACGCTGTCAAGGTTAGCAATCAGATCTTCCAAGCTTTTTTCTTGCAGTTCAGGAGCGCTTTCCAGAGCTGCGTTCAAGTTAGTTACATAAGTATTGTGATGGCGATCGTGGTGGATTTCCATCGTTTTTGCATCGATATGTGGTTCCAGTGCGTCGTTAGCGTAAGGAAGTGCTGGTAATTGAAAAGTCATAATGAAATACCTCCTGAGATTTTAAGTTTTTTGAACAGGTACATATGTAATAATACCCTTGCCACTAATATTAAACCGCATTCGGGCTAATTAAGCAACATTTTTGTTTATTAAGTCCCCCGAGGCGTTGATCTAATGATGGGCCAGAGATAACAAACATATTTTACCCATTATGAATATATTTATGTCATTTTAGTAGAAATAAAAGCAAAAATATGATGCATTACGATGTAAACGGTTACAATTAAGCGCTTTCAAAAGAAAATGCGTGTTTTATGGAGTAAAGTATGGTTTAATTGACGAAGAAGCGGTATTTTCTCGTTTTTTGTCATTATATGAACATTGGGTTTTTGGTAAAAGGGAAATCCTTTTTGTAAAAAACCTCATCTAAGCTAACGAAAAGGGAGATTTAAGACATGCACGTTCGTTCCTTTCAGTTGAGTGATGCAAGCCAGATGACGGAGCTTCTCCAGGTTGCACTATCGGAAGAGTGTTATGAGAACACGATGGGCCCGTTTGCCCGTCAATTGTCATGGGATTCTGACCTGATCATGGTTGCGGAAGAAGAGGGAGACCTCGTCGGCGCTTTGATTGGTACGATTGATCACAACCAGGGTTGCATCTATCGTATTGCGGTCCATCCAGACTATCGTCGCCGCGGAGTCGGCAAAACACTTGTCGAAGCCATGGAACAACGGTTCCAGCAGCGTAAAGTCAGCCAAGTATGGGTGGCGGGTGATGAGCACAACAAAGTAGCCATGCCTCTATATGAAGCAATGGGTTACGGTGCCAATCAGATTATGAGCGCTTTCCAGACTCTTAGTATTTTGTCCAAAGCTTAGTTTGCATGTTTAAAAAGAAATAAAAAAAGATTTTCATTTCATATTAGGCATATCTCTTAACGTTGTAAGAACGTGAGGGATGTGCCTTTCTATTTATATGAGCGTTCTTCCCGTAATATTCCTCTTGTTTTCGCATTTACCGAACACGCTTCGGTGTCTCCGAATTGGATTAGATTACTGCGTCTAACCCGGCTCTATTAACGATATTCAAGGTATTGGTGCTCATAACCAATTGTTTCACTCTCCCAAATGAAGTAGACTGAAAGGGAGTATGAACATCCATTCTACACGTTTAATTCAACTAATTGATAAACGAGGTGTCCCTTTGAATTCCAATAATCTTTCAATGGAACATGTGACTTCCGAGGAACGTAATGAACCGCCAAAGCCTGATCAACCGGGGAAATCCTGGGTAGCCGAGCTGTGGGACTGGGTCAAAACGATAGTTGTTGCTTTTGTGATCATGATGCTACTGAACCTGTTTGTGTTTAACCTGTCGATGGTCAAGGGACAGTCCATGCAACCGACACTGGTTGAGCGAGATCGTCTGTTCGTCAACAAAATTGTATATCATCTGGGTACACCTTCCCGATCCGATGTGATTGTACTTCGTGATCCAAGCGAAGGCGTGGAGAAGAAGGATTTTCTGGTGAAACGGATCGTTGGACTTCCAGGAGATACAATTGAAGTTAGGGATCACCATCTATATGTGAACGGCGAGCAGCAAGCGGAAACGTATACTGATATTGAAGTGCAAGACCCGGATTTTGGCCCAATTACACTGGAGCCGGATCATTTCTTCGTGATGGGGGATAATCGTCATGAAGGCAAAAGTAAGGATAGCCGAGTGTTTGGCAGTATTACGTCCGACCAGATTGTAGGCAAGGCTGAATTTATTTTCTGGCCATTCTCTGAATTAAAGAAATTGTAAAATGATTACAGGACAACAACTTCAGAGCGCATTTTGCGTTAAAACATATAGACTCATTCCGTTTGAATTCAAGTATGCAAGGCATATATAGAAATTAACGCCTGTCCTCTTACGTGAGGCGGGCGTTCACTATTTACGGAATAAGTGTCGGAAGAAGAGAGGGAAGAGAAATGACGAGCGTACAGACCGGGGCAGCACAGGCAGCCTCCGTATGGGAGAAGTTAAAACAGGAGATCAAGGCAGCTGGCCCCGGACTGGGCATTGATGATATCGGATTTGCTTCTGCTGATCCCTTTGTTTCCCTGAAGTCGTTGCTGGAGCAGTCGCGGGATAAGGGATATGCTTCAGGTTTTGAAGAGCCGGATATTGAAAAAAGGGTGCATCCCGCCTTAAAAGATGGAGAGCCCGCTTCACTTATTGCGATAGCCGTGGCATACCCATCCAAAATGGTGAATCCACCGAAATCGGAGCCTGGTGCGTATCGAGGCATTTTTGCCCGCTCCGCGTGGGGTCAGGATTATCATCAGGTTCTGCGTACAGCGATGGACAAGTTAGTCAATTTTATAAAGGAACGCGTACCTGAAGCCATGATCGAAAGCATGGTAGACACAGGTGCGTTGGTGGATCGTGCGGTATCCCAGCGTGCGGGAATTGGTTTTAGCGCCAAAAACTGTGCCATTATCTCACCCAAATTCGGTTCATGGATTTTCCTCGGAGAACTGGTGACGAATATTCCATTTCAACCGGACACCCCTGTGACCGAGGACTGCGGTGAATGTACGAAATGTATCGATGCCTGTCCAACAGGAGCATTAGTGGGGCCGGGACAGTTGAATTCACAGCGGTGTATTTCGTTTGTTACCCAGACAAAAGGGTTCGTGGATGAAGAATTTATGCTGAAAATTGGAAATCGTCTATACGGTTGTGATACGTGTCAGATTGTTTGTCCGAAGAACCGGGGCAAGAACTGGGATCACCATCCCGAGTTTCACCCTGATCCGGAGATTGTGAAGCCGCTGTTGCTACCACTTCTGGACATCGGTAACCGGGAATTCAAGGAACGTTTCGGTCAGAGTTCCGCCGCCTGGCGGGGCAAAAAACCGATTCAACGCAACGCCGTTATTGCCCTGGGCAATTTCAAAGACAAAAGTGCTGTACCCAAACTTATAGAAGTACTAAAACGTGATCCGCGCCCCGAGCTGCGGGGAACCGCAGCCTGGGCGTTAAGCAGAATTGGAGGAGAAGACGCCATGAGAGCAATTGGGGAAGCTGCCGCTAACGAACAAGATGGGAACGTACTAAGCATGCTGCAGAAGGCCGAGGAGCGACTGAGTTCGTCCGAAACCTTACCCAAACAGCCACAGGCTGAGCAAGTGAGTGAGAAGCAGCCAGAGGAACAGAAAGAGCTTAATTCATTACAGGCTTTACAACAGGAACTGAAAATGGAAGCCGCGACCGAACCGGGTAGTGAGCAGTCTGCACAGCCTGCCAAACCGGAAGCCGCAGCGTGGAAACCTTCAGCAGTTACAGGGCTTCATGGCAAGCCTGTATACTACGATGAGCTACTGACACCGATTGGTACACTCACGTTATGTGCTACCGATGAAGGACTGTGTCACATTGATTTTGGCGCCTTTCACGTGCGCGAGGCTCATCTGCAACAATGGGCCCGTACCTGGATTGGCGAGTATCGATATGAGAAGAATGAAGAGAAGCTCAGCGAAGCTGCAAAGCAGTTACAGCAGTATTTTGCAGGGGAGAGAAAAACGTTCGATTTGCAACTTGATCGGCTTGGAACACCATTCCAGCTACAAGTATGGCAAGTTCTGTCCGATATATCTTATGGAGAGGCCTCATCACACCAACAGGTTGCGGAAAACATCGGCAGACCCAAGGCTGTTCGTGCAGTTCTGGACGCCATTAGCAAGAATCCGATTCCGATTATTATTCCCTGTCACCGCATCAGCGGTAGAGACGGTACCCTGGTGGGTTATGTAGGCGGTCTGCAAACCAAGGAGCAATTGCTCGCATTGGAGCAGCGATCGTAACGTAAGAGCGGGGGACGTTCATGAAATATGTAAACGTGGAGAGCGTGGAAGCGGGGGAGCTTCTGGGCAAGACGGTATATTCCAGTAACGGTACGGTACTGCTGTCTGCCGGAGTCCAGCTCACCGTATACATGGTCAATACGTTGAAGCGTATTGGCGTGACCATGTTATACATCCAGGATGAAGCGTATAAAGATGTGGAACCAGAAGACATTCTGGATGAAACCACGAAACGGGCAATAATTAACGAAATGAGTGTGACACTCGAAGCGGTTCGTTCCGGGAAGGATTGGAGTCCCAGAAAGGTCGCCCTCAGTATAGATAAGTTGCTGAACGATGTACTGAACGGGCGTGAACTGCTAGTGCAGCTCACTGATATTCGCACCAAAGACAATGCGCAGTATGTTCATGCGATGAATGTGTGTTTGTTGTCTTCGGTCATCGGAATGAATATGGGACTCAACTATAATCAACTGAAGGATCTTGCTGTGGGAGCACTGTTACATGATATTGGCAAAGTGGGGGAACCTCCCGGCAGTAGTTCTGCCGCTAATTCTTCGCTGCATCACACGTGGCGTGGATTCGAAGTGATTAAGAACAAGCGGGAGTTCAGTCTGTTGGTCGCTCATACAGCGCTGCAACATCATGAGCATGTAGACGGTACAGGCATGCCCAGGGGCATCAAGGGAAATGATATCCATCTGTTTGCGAGAATCGTTAGTGCGGCTAACATCTATGATAATCTCATTAATGGGTTATCGAGAGATAGCCTGTTGCCACATGAAGCTTGTGAAGAGATGATGGCGCTGTCTGGTACCAAGCTGGATCGGGACATTCTGATTGAGTTCAACAAGAGTGTATCTGTGTATCCCAATGGCACAGCTGTACGACTGTCTACCAAAGAGACTGGAGTCATTGTGCGTCAGCATCGGGGATTGCCAGGCAGACCTGTAATCAGGGTGGCGCGCGGAAGTACGCGTTATTCTCTGGATGTGGTTGAAATTGATCTGGCTCTGCATACAACCGTTTTCATTGAAGCCGTCATGAGTTAGCCTACAGGCGGTTAAACTGGAAAATCCGTTTGCTCAAGGCGTGCGGAAATGCTATGATACTTTCAGGAAATCCGGTCTGTGTCAGGTTTGCAACGTGTGCGTTGAACATCATGGAGTGACACGGATTATCAGGCTTTTTAGAATGCATACAGAGGTGTCTAAGAGATGGATATTGTAATACCGATTATTACATTGGTTGTTGGTCTGGTCGGGGGATTTTTCATCGGGGTGTTCTACTTGCGTAAACAACTTGAGAAAATGCAAAGTAATCCGGACATGCTTCAGAAAATGGCGAAGCAAATGGGCTACAACCTGAATGGCAAGCAAATGCAGCGTGCCCAGCAGATGATGAAGAACCAGCAGCCCGGAGCGAAAATGCCTCAGCCGCAACAACATCCTGCGCGTAAAAGTTCGGGCCGCCGAAAATAATAGCAGTGAGTGACTGCTTAAAGTGCGTGTTCAAAAAGTTGGGTCGTACTTTTTGAACAACCTCTTACAGTAGTGGTTCGAAAGGAGGCGTTCGGCAGTGGCTGGCGTTAAAGATTATTTGAATTCAAAAGTATCCGACAATCGGGAGAAGATCGAGTATCATGTAGAGCAGATCCTGAAGTTGATCGGAGAAGATAGTACACGTGAAGGGCTGCTTGAAACGCCTGCACGTGTGACCCGAATGTATGAAGAAATTTTTGGTGGATATGAAGTAGACCCACGCGATGTGCTCGGTGTCACGTTTGACGAGAATCATGAAGAACTGGTTATCGTCAAGGATATTGTCTACTACAGTCAATGTGAGCACCATATGGCGCCGTTCTTCGGCAAGGTGCACATTGGCTACGTACCAAGCGGCAAGATCGTCGGTCTGAGCAAAATGGCTCGTCTGGTCGAAGCGGTAACACGTCGCCTGCAGGTTCAGGAACGTATTACTTCACAGATCGCTGACATTCTGACAGAGGCCGTTGAGCCTCACGGAGTTATGGTCGTCGTGGAAGGCGAGCACTTGTGCATGTGTTCCCGCGGCGTGAAGAAACCGGGAAGCAAGACGGTAACGTCTGCTGTACGTGGTTCTTTCCGTGAGAATCCGGCACAACGTGCCGAGTTCTTGTCTTTGGTGAAAGATTAAAATCAGGTATGTCTACTCGTTGGACAAGCCAGATGAGCAGGTCCCTTTGGTTTTGGAAGCAGCAGTTACTGAGCCATTGGATGTGATATAAATAAGCCGTGTTCCCTGGGGAACCGGCTTATTTATATATGGCGTTGTCATTCCTATATATACTGAATACATACGAATTCGTTAAGCCGGAGGTAATGGAACGATGAGTGTACCTTCCCAATCAGATCAACCGGTTCAGCCGGAAAAGGGACCACAAGCAGATCAACATGCTACATGGCGTCTGCAAATCTGGGAGACACCGCTCATGCGACAAGGCAGCAGTGTGCTTGAAGCTTTCGCATGGGAGGAAGTCATGTGCCGGCGGGTTGGAGCAGGGCATCTGCCTGTTGCACATATATGGAGACACCCAGATGCCTTTGTAGCGGGTCTGCGCGACCGCAGGTTGCCACAGGCTGTAGAAGCGATGGAACAGATCAGAAGCCAAGGTACAGCGGTCTGTGTTCGTCCTTCTGGTGGAGCGGCCGTACCTCTGAATCCAGGGGTGGTCAATGTGTCGCTGATCCTGCCTAATCCCGGACATGCCATCAATATTCATGATGATTTCCGGGAGATGGCTTCAATTATTGCCGAGTCGCTAACGCCGTGGTCGAATCAAGCGCAGACAGGCGAAATTCAGGGTGCATTTTGCCCGGGGGATTATGATGTCAGTGTAGGTGGCCTAAAATTTTGTGGTATTGCCCAGCGCAGGCAGGCCAAGGCGTATATCATTACTGCTTTTATCATCGTGGAAGGTCTGGGAGATCAATTGGCAGCAGATGTGGGCCGATTTTATCAGCATGCGGCAGGTGGGGCGAGTGAAGGATATCCTGATGTTCAGCCTGGCACGATGGCAAGTCTGAAAGAGTTGGCAGGTGTACCTTCTGCTGCGGCATATACTGCGGCTTTGGTTCGAACACTGCGTGATCGCTATCCGCAGGCGGAGACCAGCAGGGTGCTTAGCGTTGGCTCTGAAGAAGTACGCCTGACAGTTGAGCAGATGAAGCTGCGCTACGATTAGCATTTTTCACTAGGGCTTGGAATTGGTTAATAGAGATGATATGATGTGATTTCGGAAGGAGAGTGTTAGGATGGACACATTGAGATATACGTATTTATATGAGGTTGTATCAACAGGCGAAAAATCCGAGTTCAGCCAAATGGCAACAAGCAAGGAAGAGGCTGCTACACTGATCGTTGCACGTATAGCTGATCTGGAGTTTACAGATGAGTCTGATATCAAGCTGGGCGATCTGATCTCCATTAGCAAACAGGTTGGCGACAACTATGTGGCGTGCGAGGGCTGTGCTTCTTAAGTGAGCATTTAGAAATAGGAAGTCTCTCAAAATACAAGCAAGTCTCTTTTTACAGGAGGCTTGCTTTTTTGTATACAAATTTTTTTGAGTAATGCGAAAAATAGCCTTTTTACATGGAAAATGTCGAGTAATGTTCAGAATCGGTTCAGAGCTGACAGTTATAATCTCTTCATAAACAGAAAGAGAAGGGACAGATTATAATGGGGAAGAGGATTCAAAAAAGGCGTAGCATTCTGAGACAGACCATCATGTTCTTACTGGCTGTTGTATTGGTATCGGGTACAGTGCCGGGCATAATCGGACAGGGAAGTGTCCAGGCCAGAAGTTGTTTAGAAGAGACAGCACCGGACTCCAACGGAGTTACGTGGTACCTGATTGGGAATGCCCATGAGTTGAGTTGCATAGGGGACAACCTGAATGGAAATTACAAGCTGACAAAAGATATAACTGCGATAGACATGGTCAATTTTATAAGTAATTCAGCAACATTAGGCTGGGTACCTATTGGTGATGAGGGGAACTATTTTACAGGTGTTTTGGATGGAGCAGGTCATAGCATTGATGGGCTAACTGCTTCGGATGAAGGTTTGGAATACATGGGATTATTCGCCCGATTGGATGGGGCAGTCATTAAAAACCTGAATTTGAACGGGGTATCTTTTACTGCTCAACGATATGTAGGTGCTCTGGCGGGTCGTTCTGAAGGCTCCCAGATTGAACATGTAAACGTAAGCGGTCAAGTTCATGGGGATTCCAGAGTCGGTGGATTAGTAGGTCGTTCAGAGGAAACGCAGTATACGAACAACAAAGCTAATGTAACGGTTGCTGCTTTGAATGATGAAGGACAAGATTATGGAGGATTTATTGGCAGAAGTACAGAAGATGTGTTAATCGGAAATACTGCTATGGGAAATGTAGTAGCCAAAGACAGTTCCGAATCCATCGGTGGATTTATTGGGCAATTAAACGATAGCGTGACTTCGCGTAATTCAGCAACAGGTAATGTAGAGGGGAACCTCAGTATTGGTGGATTTATTGGAGAAATGGAGTACAGTTTAGATCATTCTATAGATAACAATTACGCTACAGGTTCTGTATTTACAAACGGTGAAGGACAGTGGGATGAAAATTCCTATGGTGCGGTATTCATTGGCGGTTTTATTGGTAACTTAAATGTAGAAACAGAAGAAAATGTACCCGCTACTCTATCTATAAAAAACAACTATTACTCCGGATCAATTTATGCTGGAGATGCAGATCCAACAACAGTGGGTTCATTTATCGGTTCACCTGTGTTCGATAATTCTATTATCTTTCAAAATAATTATTGGGATATAGATAAGGTCACAAATTTTGTTGATAATCAGAGTCAGTATGCTTCAGGTCAAACAACGCAATCTATGCATTCGGAATGGAATTATGCCACGTGGGACTTCACTAACATTTGGGATTTCCAATTTGGAGTTAATAATGGATATCCAGTGTTACGTCCGTATATTACGAGTGAACCACCTGTGTCCACTACGGATATTACGTTTGAGCCCGGGTATCCCAAGCAGGGCGCCAGTACACCGACAACATCAAAAATCACAGTGAAGCTTAATCAGCCAGGACGAGTCTATTTTGCCGATCAACCGTTCGATTGGACCGTTCCGCAACTAACAAGCGAAATGGCCAGATCACAAGCAATCAATAAACAAGCTTTTGTTGATATTGCTCTGGGGGAAGAAAAATCATTTATTGTGAAAAATTTGACTCCGGGTACAGATTATAATGTATATGTTGTAGCCGAGGATACGAATGGTCAATTGATGCCTCAACCGGGACAGATGATTTTTCAAACACTCTTCGCTTCACCAGTTTCACCAAGTAATGTTATGGCTACAGCGGGCGATGGACAGGCCAAAGTCACATGGTCCTCTGATCCGAATGTAACATACTCCGTGTATATGTATGAGGGAACAACATCGCCAGAAGACCCCGATGAATGGATTGATATTACTAACTTCACGACTAATGAGCAGCTTGTTACAGGGCTGACGAACGGTATATCTTATGTGTTTGCTGTCAAAGCATATTATATCCAGGATGGTAGTGTATCGGAATTCATCCCTTCCAATGTGGTTACACCACAAGCAGCTGGGACGCCTGTGCTACCTGATGCACCAGAAACTATCGTTGCACAAGCTGGAGATGGAAAAGCTACTGTCTATTGGGCTGGAGTAATCAATGTAAATCGATTTGTACTCTATAGATATCAAGGAACCCAAGCACCCCAAGATAAGCATGATTGGATCAAGGTGAAAAGTGGTATTGAAGCCGCATCGTATACCGTTGATGGTTTAACGAATGGCCTTCCTTATGTATTTGCAATAAGATCATCGAATGAGAATGGGCTATCTGATTATAAGGTGTCCGCTCCTGTTACACCTAAAGGATCAGGAAATGAAGGTGGCGGAACACCTACACCAGGACCAACACCGAATCCGACACCGACGCCTTCTCCATCAACATCAGTACCCGCAGTATCTCCTCCGGCACCGCAGAGGGAAGTGATTAAGGTGAACGTAGAGAATGGAGATCAAGCTGCTACCGTTGCATCGTTGGAGATCAGTCGTACTCGGGGAACGGATGGTACAGTCAAAGACGAACTTCAGCTCAGCCAGAGTAAAGCACAGTCCATCATCGATCAGTTGAAGCAGACGGGTTCCAGCACAGCAGTTATTCTTATTCCGGATGCAAAGGACGAAGTATCGCAATGGGATCTGACTTTCTCTTCAGGATCGTCTGCGCTGTTGGCTGAGCAAGGTGTGAACCTGGTTATTTCTAACCCTAACGTTCGTATCACGATTCCAGCCAGCTCTTTAAAAGATCGTACAGATGATATTTACTTCCGCCTCGTACCCGTCAAAAAAGAGGCTGAACGTGCAGATATTCAAACAAGAGCACAATCTAATGAGTCGATTATACAATACGCAGGTACAAATGATATTCAGATTCTCGGCCGTCCAATGACTATCGAAACCAATTTGCAGAGCCGTCCTGTAACGCTTGTATTGCCGGTTGTAGCTAACCAGCTTGTAGGTGTGAATTCTGAAGAGCTGGGAGTTTATATTGAGCATAGTGACGGGACCAAGGAGCTTGTACACGGCAAGCTGGTTACACTGAATAGTGATAATCAACAAGGAGTCGAGATTGAAGTAGACCATTTCAGTACGTTCTCCATTGTGAAAGTGAAAGACTGGACAGACAACACCTTGAAAGCACAGCCTTATATTCAAGGGTACGCTGATGGCAGTTTCAGACCAGAACGTTCCGTAACACGTGCGGAGATGGCTACGCTGATTATTCGTGTTCTGGGTACGTCAATAGCGGAAGGGAATCACACGTTTAAAGACGTGAAATCTACTCATTGGGCACAATCGGCCATTGCGGCCGCTGCCCAATCTGGTTACGTTAAAGGCTACACAGACGGCAGCTTTAAGCCAGATCAAGCAATGACTCGTGCCGAATTAGCCAGCGTGTTCCAGCACTTGCTGAACACCGAACAGACTGCCGATGAAACGAATACATTTAATGATGTAAACAATCATTGGGCGCAGCAAGCGATAGCTCGATTGAACGCGGCAGGAGTGGTTACAGGGTATGGGGATGGTACCTTCCGTCCAGGTCAGCCTGTAACTCGTGCTGAAGCCGTCACGATGCTCAACAAACTGATCGATCTTGATCCTGCAACGAATGCAGTAAGACAGTGGTCGGATGTGCCTGATACACATTGGGCTTATAAAGCAATTGAAGCGGCATCGATTAGGCAGTAATACTGATGTATTAATATCAACCCAAAAGAGATATCTTTCAGTCATTCGGCTGGAGATATCTCTTTTTTCTATCTAACCCCAAGCTTAATAAGGCGGCCACAACAGCTTACGTGCCGTTTCGTACCGCTCGGCAACAGCCGGCCAGTAGACCACATTCCACCAGTCTTCAATATACTTTTTGCGCTCGTTCTGATGCTTCAGATAGTAGGCGTGTTCCCACACATCCAGTGGCAGGAGAGGAACGATATCGGACTGGGACAGGTTCTGGTGTTTTTCCGCCTGCAAAATCTCCAAACGGTGTGCTCTCGGGCTCCAGACAAGCATCGCCCAGCCACTGCCTTCCACTTTGTTTGCGGCTTCCGTGAATTGATTCTTAAACGCTTCATAACTGCCGAAATCGCGCTTAATCTGCTCTGCGAGCATGCCGGAAGGTTTGCCGCCGCCAGCAGGGTTCATAATCGTCCAGAAGATCGTATGCAGATAGTGGCCTGCCCCGTTAAAGGCGAGTTCACGTTCCCAGTGCTTGACGAGTTCAAAGTTATTCTTTTTTCGTGATTCCGCCAGCTTCTTCTCCGCTACATTTAATCCGTCCACGTAGGATTGATGGTGTTTGTCATGATGGATACGCATCGTCAGCTCATCAATATGCGGCTCCAGCGCATTGTACGCATAGGGGAGGGGCGGGAGTGTGTGCCCACCAATGGGCACTGGCTTTTCTTTGACCTGAGGGGAGGTAGAGACTGGCTGGCTCGTAGCACTTCCGCTGGGTGATGACTGAAGTGCTGCGGATTGGATCTGAGCTGAAGCAACAGGTGCATTTACATTTCCCTCTGGGGAAGTTGGAGCTTCTGAAGCTTGGCGATGGACGCTTCCTGACCCTGACGTATGCAACGCGTTTTCTAGATAAAGTGACGGTTCCGACTTCGACTCCGTTTCTCGCAAGATGCCAGGTTGACCGAGCGTATCCAATACACCCAGAAAGTACTCCGATTCGCGGATAAAATGCAGAATGAGTACTTTGGCAAGCGGAACAGCTTGCACAGCAGCACTTTGCTCCAGAAGAACATATAGCTGTTTGATGAATTCCCTCGATTGCTGACGAGCTGCGACCACAAGTTGATCGATACAACGAATGATGTAGGGAGCGGGTGGATGGGTTGCGGGCAATAGTTGTTTTAAAATCTGATTCGCTACTCGCTCGCTGTTTGCAAAGATAGCCTCCCATTCCTCCAATACCTTGACGTATGCGGGCTCCAGATCAGGAACCACTGCACGAATAACGAGCGTATGTTCTTTCTCCTGCTCCTTCCAGAAACGAATTTCCTCCAATATCCGCAGAGGTAGCAGGTGACCATATTCATACCAGTTCATATACACGAGACCTCCTTCAGATGAAATTCAAAAATGCAAAAATAGTTCATATAGGTAATCTAATCCGACAAGTGATCTATGCGTTCAGACCGTCTGTTCATGCGTCACAAGAGTATATTCCGTGAGCCTGTTGTCCTATGATTGCAAAAAAAAGAGCCCCTAAGGGCTCTAGAATCAACGAAAAGTTTGATGATTGAAATTTGGTTATTGTCCACTATTGGTGTTTTCCACATCGTCACTGCTTGTCTTCGTTACATGACTCAGGAAAGTTGAGACACGGCGTAGGTATTCTTTCGGATGCTCTCGGAAAATAAGTTCATGATGCGCGTCCTGGACAATCCATACATCCGAATACGGATTAGTCTGGTTGGCGGCAAGCTGCTCTGCAATCGGGTAAGGAGCTTTCTCGTCCTCTGTACCATGGATGAAGAAGATCGGGAACGGATAGTCCTCTTTTTTCACTTCCTGATACGGAATCTGTTGCAATCCGGTACCATTCAGAACAGGGAACAACAGCTTCATGATCTCGAGTGTAGGCTGACGCGGGAGATCGATCTGGTTGTGAATGTTGTGATATAGCGTATCTGGCTCCAGCAGGAACGCACTGTCCAGAATCATCGCATCCACTTCCTGCGTAATCAGTCCGGTTTGTAGCGCAGTACCAGCACCCATGGAGAAGCCCCAGACAACCAGTTCCTGTGCACCGCGTTGCTTGGCAAACTGGATCGCGCCCAGCAATTGCTGTGACTCAGCTTTGCCACCTGTCGCTACAGCTTTGTTCACCTGTGAGGCGAAGCCATAATCGAACATGACGACGTTGAACCCAAGTTGATGGGCATAGTGTGCCAGGTCATACATGGGTACCCATGTTTCTTCACGATTGGCACCATAGCCGTGACTGAAAATAATCGTTTTGCTTGCGGCATTGTCAGCAGGAATATACCATCCCTGCATCGTCCGGCTGCCATCTGCTGCCGGGAACGTGATGTCTTCGTACTTCATATTCTTGGCCTGCATCGGATTGGAGAAGACAGGCGCTACTGTTGGATTGGATAATACCCATGCGATATAACCATGCAGTGCAATAAAACAAAACAGTAGAAAAAATACAACGGAGAGCAGCAACGCTACGATAATATGTTTGAACCGAATCAGCCTCGGTGATAGGGAAGAGGGCATATCGGACACTTTTGTTTGCAGCGGGGCTTCGCTCTGGGATGTTGGATACATGAATGCCCCTCCTTTGAAGTTCAGTTGAAGATAACAACGACATGAAAAGAGAATTGCGTCGATTTCAGAGCCTGCTTCAGAGCGATATCTTAATGTAATATATCTTTATCGTATGTTCCAATATAGTCAAAGTCAATTGATTGAGGGCATTTGTTACGCAATTGTTATATAGTTCTTAAGATATATGGGTAACATTACCTTTGTGTGCAAATTACAGGGGATTAAGTCTTATAAAAAGGAAAAATTTACACGTTGGCCTATTTTGAATTTGGCTCTTTTTGGTTTACAGATGAGACCGTTTCTCATATAATTTATGTAACCAAGTTTCATGTGATGAAACATGAGGAGGGCATTATGCCATGGAAGATCGTAAGTTAACCGTCCGGGCTGTAGAACGGGCGCTGGATATATTATTATGTTTTACCACACGCAGTGATCTGGGACTCACCGAGATTGCCAGCCAGATTGGTCTGCACAAAAGTACAGTGCACCGCCTGATGGCTACGCTGGAGGATCGAGGATTTGTCATCCGGGATGCGGCAACGGAGAAGTACCGACTTGGCATCCGAATCTGGGAGCTGTCAGCTCATATGTCCCGTAGTGATGATCCGGCTATTCTATTGCTGCCTGCGATGGAACGACTGAGAGATCGATTGGGGGAGACGGTAAGTCTGTATCTGCGTGATGGCAGTGAACGGATTCGGATTCAGGCGGTGCAAAGTGATCAGGCGATTCGCCGTGTCGCTCCCGTTGGCGTTAGACTCCCGTTGTCTGTGGGGGCTTCCAGCAAAGTCCTGATGGCTTTTGCCACGGACGAGGACCGGGAAGAACTGATGAACGGACCAGAATGGCCAGTGTTTATTGATCCGGCGGTGTATTTGGCGCAGATGGGAGACATCCGGGATAACGGATATGCCACAAGTTATGAGGAACGTGAGCCGGGGGCTGCCGCGGTATCGGTACCAATTATGGATCGCAGAGGTAATATAGCAGCTGCCCTCTCAGTCTCGGGTCCTGTCAGTCGACTTTCGCAGGAAACATTGCATGAATACGCACCTGTGTTAAAGGAAGCAGCTACGCAGATGGGTCTTATGTTATCCTGATGTTGATGTAAGGTTCGTCTCCAATGGAGGTGATGATTTGGAATATAAAGGTTGTTTTTATGTTCCGGTTGCGCTAATCTGTTATGGACGGCCCATCGGGGCCAGCTTCATTGAATATGAACTGCGGCGTGTGTATGCTGCAACTTGTTAACGTTACTGGGGGAGTCCGAATTGTCCGGACTGAGACGGGATCGCATGAGATTCCGGACCCTTTGCACCTGATCTGGATCATACCAGCGTAGGGAAGTAATCGGCGATATGACCACAAACACCACATGATGTGACCCTTGTAGTCTCCGTTAAGGAGCTGCATGAAGGTGCATTATTGGTGATGGACATTAAAAGTCGGTTCCTTCGGGGACCGGCTTTTTTATATACAGTGAACGGGCGATATAGTGCGCACCCCATGGACTTCTTTTTCAATAACCTGCGAAGTGGGCTTGGATGAGGAGGGCAGTCACCATAGATCCATGATCTGTGCTGACTTCCGGTCTGTTGTGAACTGTACATGAAAAGTGTCTCCCCTGGTCTGGCGTAGGATCGCTCTTTCTTCTCTGCATTGCGCATGATTTGGGACAGGTACGTAAGCAAGCTAATGATGATACCAACCAAACCAAGCGAATGAACACTAAGGAGGAGACAAGGGAACATGAGTACAGGAAATCAAACGGAACATCAAGCGATGGAACAGGAACATAACGGTCAGCCGGTGGAAAAGGAAACAGGGACGACCGGACGGGTTCAGCCCTTTCCCGGTAGCCGCAAAGTCTACATTCAGGGTTCACGGCCGGACATTGCTGTTCCGGAGCGTGAGATAGCCCTTCATGACACGAATACTCCACAAGGGGTGGAGCATAACGAACCGCTACGTGTCTACGATACGAGCGGCCCCATGACCGATCCCGCATTTCATGCGGATATCCGTGCAGGTCTACCAGCCCTGCGCACCCGCTGGATCACAGAGCGTGACGATGTCGAGGCTTATCAGGGACGCACGGTTAAACCGGAGGATAACGGCCTGAAGGCTGGCGTGAAGAGAGCAGGAGCCGAGGAGTACCCTGGATTGCGCGGCAAACCGCTGCGGGCACAGACCGGACGTTGCGTGACCCAGATGCACTACGCGAGGCAGGGAGTCATTACGGCAGAGATGGAATTCGCCGCCATTCGTGAAGGCGTGGAACCGGAATTTGTGCGGCAGGAGCTGGCGAGTGGACGGGCCATTCTGCCATCCAACATCAATCACCCGGAGAGTGAGCCGATGTTGATCGGTCGTCATTTTCACGTGAAGATCAATGCCAACATTGGTAATTCTGCCGTATCCTCTTCCATCGAGGAAGAGGTGGAGAAGATGACTTGGGCGGTACGCTGGGGATCGGATACCGTGATGGATCTGTCCACAGGCAAAAACATTCATACCACCCGGGAATGGATCATCCGCAATTCACCTGTGCCGATTGGCACGGTGCCGCTCTATCAGGCGCTGGAGAAGGTGAATGGCGAAGCGGAAGCGCTGACCTGGGAGTTGTACCGTGACACGCTCATTGAGCAGGCAGAGCAGGGCGTGGATTACTTTACGATTCATGCAGGCGTGCTGCTGCGTTATATCCCGATGACGGCCAAGCGGATGACAGGCATAGTGTCTCGAGGCGGGTCCATAATGGCGGCATGGTGCCTTGCGCATCATCAGGAGAATTTTTTGTACACCCATTTTGAAGAAATCTGCGAGATTATGAAAAGGTATGATGTGGCGTTCTCACTGGGAGATGGACTTCGTCCAGGCAGTATTTACGATGCCAACGATGAAGCACAGATGGCGGAACTGGCTACGCTCGGGGAACTGACGCAGATCGCGTGGAAGCATGATGTGCAGGTGATGATCGAAGGTCCGGGGCATGTGCCGATGCATAAGATCAAAGAGAATGTGGACTTGCAGATGGAGATATGTAAAGAGGCACCGTTCTATACGCTGGGGCCGCTGACGACTGACATTGCTCCGGGTTACGATCACATCACATCCGCCATTGGTGCGGCCATGATTGGTTGGTTTGGCACGTCCATGCTCTGTTATGTTACGCCAAAAGAACATCTGGGCCTGCCCAACAAGGATGATGTGCGGGAAGGGGTCATCGCCTACAAGATCGCAGCTCATGCCGCCGATCTGGCGAAGGGTCATCCGCGTGCTCAACGCCGCGATGACGCATTGTCCAAGGCGCGCTTCGAGTTCCGGTGGCGTGACCAGTTCAACCTGTCACTGGACCCGGAACGTGCGCTGTCCTACCATGATGAGACGCTGCCGGCAGAAGGGGCCAAAGAAGCTCATTTCTGCTCCATGTGCGGACCGAAGTTCTGTAGCATGCGCATCACGCAGGACATTCGTGCCTTTGCCGCTGATAAAGGATTGTCCGAGAATGAGGCTGTAGCTGCCGGGATGCAGGAAAAGGCCGAGGAATATCGGACACGCTCCTAAGGGAGCCAGGTGATGAAGGTTTTTTGAAGCTTTAAATTATAAATATTGATTAATGTTTGGACAAGGCCAAACCCGCTTCACCGTAACTTTTGGATTCAATCCAACTTACGCCAAATCTGAAATAGGATGCCTGCGATGACAAACAGCACGCCATCAGAAAGTTTAAGATTACTAGCATGTAGAAGTGCGGAAGAACCCATACCGACTAGGAACAAGATAAGAATATATAAAAATCGCATTAATTTATTCACCTCTCTTGTTGAGTGAAATGTGTAAAAGAGAACGATTTTTATATCGTTCTCTTTTTTGAATTTAACTTTATTTATTCTACCTTATATTACATAAACATATTTAACAAAGACTTCATTAATAATTAAAATTTTTAAGTGTACCTCTGGAATCATTATCAGCAGAGCCTGAGAAGCTAACCTCTAGAGCTCCAAAACTCAATCCTACACTGCCCGTACCTTTAATGTGGTAGTAATTGGATTGTATTTGAGATAGACCACTTTGATTTCCTTGCTTTTTATGTTCTATTGTAAAGACGGCAGAGGCAACCTGTTCTGTTATAATAATGCCCCCTTTGAGATCAGCATTGAATCCAACACCATTCTCACCAGTATATGAGAAATTACGTCCACTTCCTAAAGTTGTAAACGTAGAGTTTCCGCTATACTTGACTTTATCTTCATAATACCCAGAACCTGGAACTGTTCTCCAAATTTCTTTATCAAAAGAAGCGCCATAAGCATCAGATAAGCGCCAAAAAGGCATTGATTTCCACTTTCCTGTTAATGCAACCATAAACCGCTCACGATTATTAACATTATCAGTTCGAACTATGGTTATATAATAGTCAAATTGATCATCCTTGATATTTCCGAGTGGTCCAACCTCTCCGTTGAATTCAGGTGCTGAGGCTTTTTCATGAGCCACTACTTCAATTGATCCATCTTCTTTCGAAAGACTTTTCTTAAACTCAGGGCTCCAGGATTCTATTACTTCATAAGGAATACCCTGCTTTAATAAAGTTATATCCAATTTCACAGTTTTATTCTCTGCAGAAGCGAAAGCACTGGTAGGAATAAGTAATAGGCATAGACAGCAAACCAACAGTAACTTCGATAAACGCAATAATTTCAATGTAAAACCTCACCCTCTGAGTAATTTGTTAAATTATAACAATCTAAATTTATCATATAACCCTAGGTTTGTACACCTAAATTATGTATATTTAATTATTATTTTAAAAATTAGGATTAATATGTATTTATGTAAATAATAAATTAAACATACTTATATTTACTCTACTAACTCTTAACTAGATCACAGGAGCACATCCAATTTGTATCAATTAATTGTTTGATGCATCTACTGTCGAGCCAATCCCAAAATCTTCTCCAAATACGCCGCAAGCAATGCCAGCGGGCTATGGATTGGAATACCGCGATCTATTGTGACCTGTGCAGCTGCGGGAGCCATAGATAGTTGGGCTGCCACTACCGCTTTACCCGGATACTGCTCAGCGATCTGCTGTAAGCCTTCACGTACCGCTTCGAGATACCCTTGCTGATCTCCACGCATGATTAACTCAAATGTCCCAGGGATGCACACGGATTCCGTCTTAGATGCATTGGCAACGTGTAAATGCCCACTCTTATCCTCTTGCTGTAAATCCTGATTCACCCGTGCCATCGTTCCTGCAATGGTTGCCGGGTTGGTGAACGCTATTATGTAATCTCCTGGTACTCGCCGCATCTCTTGCAATAGCGGATCATCTATGCCGATCACCGGCACCGGGACCTGTTTGGCTTCTTGCTCCAGTACTGTCGCAAACAGGGTGCAGGTGACCAGGATGGCATCGGCATGACACTCGGCGATCCAGTGGAGCGTCTGGGCTACTTTCTCGTGAATGACGGCCTCGGAAAAGTCAGCATCATGTTTAAGACGATCCAGACCTGGATCGACGTAATGGACCAATTCCACTTCATAAGGAGCAAGCGTCTCTTCAATTAAGGCGATGTTGGAATAGTGAGCGTGAAAACAACCAATGGTGATCATGTGTTAAATCCCCTTTTACAGTTCGGATATGTCATAGAACTCGTAGATATTTTAATCATTATAGAAACATGCTTGAAAACTGTACAGTCGTTTATTGCTCAACGCCAATAACCGCCTTCCCGCCAAGCAACGGAAAGACGGTAGATAACCGGACTGGCCATCGTCCGGCGTTCATTTTTTATCGAAGGGAAGGAGAAGCATTCTTCTTCGCCATTTTTTGCTGTAAAATTTCATGAAAGGATAGACCTTGAGTGTTCTCATTCTCCTTTTTAGGAGCAGTGGTCGCCGTGTTGCGCGGATATTGGTGGTGGTACGGGATCATTTGCTGAATAGGCATGCGGATCATCTTGGTTCCTCCTTTGATGCGTTTTTTTGAATTATGTATTTCGACTGGTTATGTTGCCAGGTGCACATATAGGTACATATGAATTGTTAGACGAAATAGATGACTTTAAAATGTAATTCCAATTGGATTGTAGTGATTTTACCCGGTTTTAAGGAGATGTAAACGTTTTTAGGAGAATTCAGGAGGAAAGGACCTGATATGAGAGGTTTGATATGGGAGGATCGAATCGGTTGTTATGCGAATAGTCCCAATTTTAAGGAAGTCAATGGTACCCGCATATGAGGCATATTGTCTGGTTGAATAGGTAGGGTGCGTGCTAACTAACTTGGTACTATAGGCGGTTGTATCATGGGATAAACATCAAAAAAACTGCCGAGCGAACTCGGCAGCTTGCGTGATATGAAGAAGGATGTGAGGATGCTTTGACCCTGCTTGAGGTGTATAGTGTTGTCTTTATCTACTTTGGCGAACGGCGATGTATATATCGACTTGTACACTTTCAGGATTCAGACTGCGTTCATCATACAATTCGAAATCTCCTGTGAACGTACGATCACTTTGTTTGTCCCATGCCCACACGGCTCCCCATACTTCACCGACAACCTCTGCCATGGGTCCTTTTCTGGAAGTGAAGACGGCGTAAGTTGCAGGAGGGAGCAGAATGTCGTCCAATCCTTCAGGCAATGATTCGTTCGGACTGACCTCATGCCCTACCAGTATGGTGTATTCTCCAGTTATGCCATCGGTGTAATCCGTGTAACAGCCATAGCGGGCAGCTTCGGGTGCAGGGAGGTGCTCTGAGGCAAAATAATTGTTCCAGAGTCCCTGAATACAGCCTTTGCCACTGATCTCAATGGCATTGGTTGTGCGGGCGGATACGCCGACAAGACGTTTGCCGGGGAGCGTGACATAACGAACGGGCTGGGCAGAGAAAGAATGATCTATTGTTACCTGACCAGGATTAGCAGAAGCAGTAGAGTTTTCCGCAAAAGATCCTGCGTGTTGATCCATTGTATTCGTGCGCCAACGTTTCAAAAAAGGAAGCTGGTTTCGCAACATCGAACGAGCGGACTCCTCGTCCATGCCCTCGTCCTTCAGAATGGCAGTGCACATCTCCGTCATGCCTTCGAGTGAAATACCGGGTTGCTCGAACTGGCCCTCTTTGTAACAATAAATACAGTATTCGCGGGTTGTGCTTCCATCTGCTTCCGTTCCGAATTGGGAAGGGGTTGTGAGCGGCATTCCGCAACTTTGGCATACAGTGACGTTCATGATTAATTCCTCCTTGTATTATGTACAGATTGAATATATCTGAAGTATACGGGGAGGAACTGGACAGCTGTCTGTCAGGTTTGAGTCGGAGGTGTATAATTTTGTACAATCTGCTCGGCGATACGGCAGATTTCGTCCCGAATATGCTGAGGTTCCAATACTTCTACATCTGCACCGAAGCCCAGAATGAACCCATATAACCAGGCATCCTCGGGAAAAGCAACCTGGCTGATATAATACCCAGTCCCATCAGGGATGACGTTCTCGATCCCAAACCATTCTTCCGCAATATGACGGACACGAGCATGGAATTTCAAGGTTAACCCAGCCTGATTGCCCGGACGTGTCCACTCCTGCTGCCAGGGTCTGTCCTGTGGGTTGATTACTTTACGCTCGAAGCGCTCATCAGCAAGTGTGACATCTTGCATGCGTACGAGTTTGAACATGCGAAATTGATTCCGCTGGTGGCAAAAGGCATACAGGTACCAGGAATGCTTCTTAAGCACGATGGTATGAGGGTCGGCAGTTCGGTGAGTCTGTGTACCTTCCGCACTGCAGTAGGTAAAGGTGACGGGGCGTAATTGATCCATGCCCTGTTCGATAAGCTGAAGCTTGATTTGCAGGGCTTCAGGATGCGTCCAGGTTGAATAATCAACGATGAAACGATTGGTATTGGCCTGAAAATCATCATTCTTGGCTTCAGGCACGATACTGCTGAGTTTTTCCACCAGAAGCTCACGTGCCGCATTGGCATGGGAGGTGGATACACTGCGCAGCGCCGTGACGATGGAAGCGAGGTCCTTGTCTGTTAACACGTTTCGATCAAGACGGTAGCCCTCTGCCAGACCAATACCTCCGCTTGCCCCCTGATACGTCACCACCGGAATGCCAGCTTGGCCCAATGTGTCGATGTCCCGATAGATGGTCCGAATGGATACTTCGAACGTATCTGCCAAGTCTTTGGCTTGTACTCGTCCACGATTGATGAGTAAAACTACGATAGCTAACAAACGCTCCAGTTTCATATCTATGGATTCCTCTCATTGGTTTATCTGTTGGATTCAAATATGTTATAATGCCCAGCATCACACATAGGAGTGGAATAAGCAATGAAGCGAATTACGATTCTGATCGCAGACGATGAAGTTGAGATCGCTGATCTGGTTGCTTTACATTTACAAAAAGAAGGATATCACATCGTTAAGGCCTTTGACGGGAAGGCGGCGGTACAAGCTGTTCAGACCCAAGCGATAGATTTGGCGATTCTGGACATTATGATGCCTGGAATGGATGGGTATGAGGTGACCCGCAAAATTCGGGAGCAGCATCATTTACCGATCATTTTCCTGAGTGCCAAAACGTCAGATATGGACAAAATTACGGGACTCGTAATGGGCGCGGATGATTATATGACCAAACCGTTCAATCCGATGGAGCTTGTTGCCCGGGTTAACTCTCAGTTACGTCGTTCTCTGCAATTCAGCCAGTCTGCGCCTGTTCAGCGCTCCATTCTGGAGAAGGGCGGGCTCCTCATCACGCCGGATCAACATCGCGTTACACTCTACGGCAAACCAGTGGAACTAACACCGAAGGAGTTCGACATTCTGTATCTACTCGCGAGTCACCCCAAGCAGGTGTTCAGTGCAGAAAGCATTTTTGAACAGGTGTGGGGAGAAGCCTATTACGAGAGCGGGAACACGGTGATGGTCCATATTCGGACCCTGCGCAAAAAGCTGGGAGAAGATGTGAACAAGAACAAGTTTATCAAAACCATCTGGGGTGTGGGGTACACGTTTAATGACTAAACGAAGAAGTTTTCGGACAACCATGATTATGTTGTTAGGGTTAAGCATGCTTGCCTCTGGCGCAATTACCTATGGGATTTACAAGCTTTTACAAGCCTATTATTCGGGTGTCCGTGCAGAAGATCAGCTCGCTGAATATCGTCATTTTATGAAAAGTATCGGAGATATCTATTTCTTCCTGATCTTATTTATCCCACTCGCCATTTTATTTTTCTTCTGGTTTACGAAGCCCTACGCGACGTATTTCAAGGACATTTCAACAGGGATCAGGCATTTGGCCAATGGAGATTTTCAGCATCGTGTGCAGATCTCCTCGAAGGACGAGTTAGGTACGATTGCGGAGGATGTGAATCTGGCAAGTGAGAAGCTGAGGGAAGCGGTGAAACGAGGAGATTTTGCTGAAAATAGTAAGGACCAGCTAGTTGTTAATCTGGCGCATGACCTGCGAACACCGCTGACGTCTGTGCTTGGATATTTGGATCTGCTCATGAAGGATGATCAGCTGACGGAGGAGCAGGTCAAGCACTTTACGTCGATTGCATTTACGAAGTCACAGCGTCTGGAGAAACTGATTGATGATTTGTTTGAAATTACTCGCATGAACTATGGCATGTTGCCTATAAACAAGACACAGCTGGATCTTAGTGAGCTACTGAAGCAGATGAACGAAGAACTCTATCCTGTATTTGAAAAGAACCAATTAGTCGCCCGATTAAAAATAGACACTGACCTTACGGTCTCTGGTGATGGCGAGTTGCTGGCACGTGTGTTCGAGAATCTGCTAATTAACGCTGCACGACACGGCAAGGATGGCATGTACGTGGATATTAACGGATATCGGGATGCAGAACAGATCATCATTCAGGTGATTAACTATGGTGGACATATTCGTCCGGAGGAATTGCCGCATATCTTCGATATGTATTACACCGGAGATCGTGCCAGGACCCCTCAGGAGGGTGGAACAGGCCTCGGCTTATTTATCGCTCGCAATATAGTTGAGCAACATGACGGTACGATTTCGGCCCAGAGCGATGTGGTACGGACGTTATTCGAAGTTCGTTTGCCCGTATTCCAGTAAGATTCGACGTCAAATTTAAGAAAAACTTTAAAATTGCCCTGCTTTTTCTTTAACTTGTATTGTCTATCCTTGATGTATGAGGTAAAAGGAGGAACAAGCATGAAGAAGTGGGGCTTTTTGATATGTATTATTTTGATCGGATATATCGTTACGCAATCACCGGGATGGATTCAGCAGAAGGATGAGTTGCCCATCGAAATTCAGAATACACGTGAAAATCCTGCAGGTTATACGGTATCCGTCACGGGAAATATTCAGGATCAGGTACATAAGGGGAACTTGTTACTGGTTGATAAGCAGTACCCCGTTCACTCGGAAGGGGTTAAATCCGATATTGTATATGTGGCGCATGAGGATGATCTGCTTCGTGGATATGGGATACTGGATCAGAAAATCATGTTATCACGACAGGTGGCTCAGGAGTTTCAGAGGATGGTTGAAGCAGCGGGCGAAGAGGGAGTCCGATATTTTCTCGTCAGCAGCGGGTACAGGGACTTTGAAAAGCAGGACGAGTTATACCAGGAAAAGGGTTCAGACTATGCACTTCCTGCGGGACACAGTGAGCACAATCTCGGGTTATCCCTGGATGTCGGTTCCAGCTTGGCTGCCATGAATGAAGCACCAGAGGGGGCTTGGATGGAGAAGAATGCATGGAAATACGGATTTATTTTGCGTTACCCGAAGGATAAAGTGCGCATCACGGGTATACAGTATGAACCATGGCATTTTCGATATGTAGGGCTGCCGCACAGTGCTGTCATGTATAAGAATAATCTGGTGCTTGAAGAGTATCTCGATTTGCTTAAAGAGAAGGAGAACATTACTGTGGAGGTAGAGGGTGAGAAATATCATATCCGTTATTATAGGGCCACCCAAGATACGACCGTTTACATACCTGAGCAAGGCGACACTGAAATATCGGGTGATAACATGGATGGCGTCATCGTCACCGTAAAGAAATAACAGGGCAACGCAAGGGAGGCAAAACAACATGAAGCACAACAACCAGAAGAAAAGCAAACATTACATCCTTTGGATTGCCGTTTTCATTATCTATTTATATCTACTGACTAAGCTGATCCTGTTCAAAGGAAGCCCGGTCGATTTTGGCATCGTGAAGGATCGACTGATGGCGTTCTTGCAACAACCGGATCTGATTCATACGCGAACCGTCAACCTGACACCATTTCAGGAAATCTCACGAGACTGGAACAGCCTGTCGTTACATCGTCCGGGCACCGCAATCCATCTGGTAGGCAATATACTGGCCTTTATCCCACTGGGCATCTTCATTCCTGTGTTAACGGGCAATAAGTTATTCTCTGGCGTAAAGGTACTCTTGCTGTCTCTGCTGCTCAGTCTGGGCTATGAAGTGACACAGTTGTTGACTGGCATGGGTATATTCGATGTGGATGATCTGATGCTTAATACACTCGGTGGCTTGATTGGATATATTGTTTTCACTATGGCTATGGGTCTGAAAAAGGTGCTGGTGGGAGGAGAATCCCGCGTGACGACGAAAAAGTATAAATCCAAGGAGAGTCACGTGTAAGGAGGGGAAGAACTTGATTATAATGGCTGTACTGTTCATTAGCGCAGGGCTAATGTTTCTCGTGTATCCACACAAGGAAAACGACGCTTCGGAAAAACAGATTACGGAGCGAGTGATCATGTCTAGATGGGTCGGCGGCTCGTTAATTGCTCTGTCGTGTTTGTTTCTGATCATGGGCACGATTCAACTGTTAGATCAAGCCTCACATCACATTGGGCATTAGAAGGCATCATATTTAAGCAACGGCTCCCCAACATTGTGCAAATTGCACCACAGGGAGTTTTTTTCTATTTCATAGGTTGTCGTTTATTCAATGAGACTTAGGATAAAATCAGTGAACTTTGCGAGTAACCTCGCAAATGAGGTAGAGTAGAGATGATGCGTTAATACCTATTCCTTACCAAAAAGGAGGACATACATTGTATTCATTAGCTAAAGAACTAGCAGGAATAATGAAAGCCATTATTCAAATTGAAAGCGAAATTACCGAAGCTACGAATAATCACTGCGACGAAGAAGTAGTGCGTGATTTAGAACAGAAAAGATCTGATCTGATAAGAGCCTGTACACGTGATGAGGCATTAGTTATAAAAACAGTAATGATTGTTGGACGATCAGAAAGAGGGTATCGGTACCATTTTGATTCGGATGACGTTGAGATTATTTACCTGCCTATTGAGTTAAACGAGCATGAGTTGATGCAGAAATATTCCTATTACTTGATACATAAGACTGAACGCGAACTTACGGATAGCATTGAGTACTATACCGTTGTGTCAGAACAACTGAAAGAAGGTATGGAGATCTTAAAGCTCTAAATCGATATCCGACAAGCTGATAGGAGGCCTTCCAGATGATAATGAAGATTTCGCACTATACGCCAGATGGTTTCTACTATTATGTCCCCGATCAATACGAAGAGCAGATAGAAGAGTGGAGAATTGAATTTTCTGATTTTTTGCAGAGTATAGAGGGGAAACATCCATTCACTGAATATATGGAGTCCATTAATTATGATGGTGAGCTGGAATATGCCGTTTTTGCAAGGTGTTATGGTGGAGATGATTTTGTGGATTGGATTAACGTAGAGAAATTAAACTGCAGAGGTATATATCGCATTGCTGAGCCGCCTGATGATTCGGAAGTTGGCTTGAAGATTGATTTTTAGATACATCCTGATTATGAAAAGCAAAGCCAAAAAGCTCCCCATCACGTGCTGAGTGCACGTGGCGGGGAGCTTTTCTGTATAACTTCATTACATTAATGATTCATGTCATTAAGCTTTTTTCATCATTTGACGCAATACGGTTTGCAGGATACCGCCGTTATGGTAGTAATCCACGTCAACCATGCTGTCCAGACGAGCGATGACAGGGAAGTCGAACTGTGTACCGTCCTCACGAGTTACGGTTACTTTCAACTCTTGTCCTGGCTTCACATCATTGCTGAGGCCAGTAATGTCATACGTTTCACGTCCGTTCAGGCCGAGGCTGGACCAGCCATGACCTTCCTGGAATTGCAATGGCATTACGCCCATGCCGACCAGGTTACTGCGGTGAATCCGCTCGAAGCTTTCTGCGATAACGGCTTTGACGCCGAGCAGGAATGTTCCTTTTGCCGCCCAGTCACGGGAGCTTCCTGTACCATACTCTTTACCAGCGATAACGATCAGGTTCTGTCCTTCATCCTGATACTTCATGGAAGCATCGTAGATGGACATTTCTTCGTCTGTTGGCAGGTACTTCGTAATGCCACCCTCGGTGCCCGGAGCCACCTGGTTACGAATACGAATGTTGGCGAACGTACCACGCATCATGACTTCATGGTTACCACGGCGTGAACCGTAGGAGTTGAAGTCTTTGCGCTCTACGCCATGCTCTTTCAAGTACAGTCCAGCCGGGCTGGATACTGCAATATTACCTGCTGGCGAGATATGGTCCGTTGTTACGGAATCCGCAAGCAATGCCATCACGCGTGCAGAACGGATATCCGCGATATCGTTCAACTTGTCGCCAAGCTCCTGGAAGAACGGAGGATTCTGAATGTACGTGGAGTTCGGATCCCACTCGTACAATTCACCTTCCGGTACAGAGATCGCATTCCAACGCTCATTAGCTGTAAATACGTTCTCGTACTTGTTGCGGAACATCTGAGCGTTCAGGGAACTAGCGATGGTATCCTTGATTTCCTCGGAGCTAGGCCAGAGGTCTTTCAGGAATACAGGCTCATTGTTCGTATCATAACCGATTGGATCGGTTTCAAAGTCAATATTCACTGTACCCGCAAGTGCATATGCCACAACGAGTGGTGGGGATGCCAGGTAGTTGGCTTTAACCTGTGCATGCACACGGCCTTCGAAGTTACGGTTACCGGACAATACAGCCGCTACGGTCATATCGTTCTCAGCAATAGCTTCGCTCACTTCGTCCGGCAGTGGGCCGGAGTTACCGATACATGTTGCGCAACCGTAGCCGGCAACGTTGAATCCGAGTTTGTCGAGGTATGTGATCAGGCCTGCTTTTTCCAGGTACTCGGTAACAACAAGGGAACCTGGCGTCAGACTGCTTTTCACATATCCTGGTTTGGTCAAGCCGCGTTCAACTGCTTTTTTCGCCAGCAGTCCCGCTCCGACCATAACACTTGGATTTGAAGTGTTCGTACAACTCGTGATCGCTGCGATCACAACAGCGCCTGCTTTCAGCTCACTGGAGGAACCGTTCGGGTGCTTCACAGGTACGGTTTGCTCAATTTTCTCATCGCTCAGCCCGTAACCGCCTTTATCTACAGGTGTGCGAATGATGCTATTGAAGCTTTCTTTCATTTGTGTCAGCTCGATGCGATCCTGTGGACGTTTTGGTCCTGCAAGACTTGGTACAACTGAGCCGAGATCCAGTTCAATCACATCTGTGAATTCAGGATCAACGGTGCTGGAAGTACGGAACATGCCTTGAGCTTTGTAATAAGCTTCAACCAACTCTACCTGCTCATCAGGACGACCCGTGCTGCGGAGATAGTTCAATGTTTCACTATCGACAGGGAAGAAACCGATGGTAGCGCCGTACTCAGGTGCCATGTTGGCTACTGTTGCACGGTCAGCCAGACCGATGTTGGCAAGACCTGGTCCATAGAACTCAACGAATTTACCAACAACGCCTTTTTTACGAAGCAATTGGGTAACGGTGAGTGCCAGATCCGTTGCTGTTGCGCCTTCGCTCAAGCTGCCTGTCAGTTTGAAACCGATAACGTCTGGTGTTACAAAATAAAGCGGTTGGCCCAGCATACCTGCTTCGGCCTCGATTCCACCAACACCCCAACCAACAACGCCAAGTCCGTTGATCATGGTGGTGTGGGAGTCTGTACCTACGAGGGAATCCGGGAATACAACGGTCTCGCCGTCCACCGTTTTTGTTGCTGCCACGGAAGCCAGATACTCCAGGTTAACCTGGTGAACGATCCCTGTGGATGGTGGAACTGCACGGAAGTTGTTGAATGCCGTTTGTGCCCAACGCAAGAAGCGGTAACGCTCTTCATTACGCTCGAACTCAACTTGGATATTGTAATCAAGTGCATCGTTGGTACCGAATGCATCAACCATGACGGAGTGGTCGATAACAAGATCGACAGGTACGAGCGGGTTGATCTGTTTCGGGTCGCCGCCTGCTTTTTTCACGGTATCACGCATTGCAGCGAGGTCAACGACAACCGGTACCCCGGTGAAATCCTGCAGAACGATACGTGCAGGGATGAATGGAATTTCCTTGTTATTGTCACGGCCATCTGCCCAGCCGGTCAGTTGTTTTACGTGTTCTTCGGTAATGGCACGTCCGTCGAATTGACGAATTGCTGCTTCAAGCAATACTTTAATGGAGAAAGGGAGCCTGGAAAGATCGCCGTGGCCGCCTTCCTGAAGAGCATCGAGACTGTAGTAGCGGTAAGACTTGCCTCCAACCTCAAGACTGCGAGCGGCGGAGAAATGATTCTTTGCTGACATACATGTACCTCCTTGGGATGTGTCGGTGAGATGAAGAAAACGTTCATTTAGGTGAAGAACAGGCCTTCATCGTTCCGTGTTCTCGTTCGTTAGTTTCATCAGGTGAAACGTAATTTCATAATCATAACTTTAGTTTTAAGTATACCGTTTTCACCTCCGTACGTAAAGGGCTTTTTACCTGTTCAATCAAGCTTTTGAACCAATGAAGGCGTTTTCGTGAAGTGAGAAGGAATAAGAAATATCATGTACCTGCATTTGCCGAATTTTGAGTCTTCATCCCGAGCTATGTACATACAACTGAAGACCCTCTCATATGAATAGTAGGAGTTTATATATGCAATGAAATATTCCAGACAGAACTCATGCCAAAGGGGGACATAGGCTTGGAACGGGAATGGAAGAGTGCCTTATATACTTACGTGAACCAGTACAATCGCTGTGAGATCGACTACCGTCCACAGACCAGCGAACGGATCGTTACCGATCCTGACTTCGTGGTGGAACGGGGAGAGCGTATGGCAAGGCTGGACGAATGGTACCGTAAGCGGCGCGCCGTGCCTCTTCGCAGCGAGACCAGCGCCAAGCTTGTGCGCACGCTTATGGATGGACAGGAAGAAGCGGTGGTGGATGTACAATTGTACAGCAGACTGTTCTACGAGAAGAGCGGGATCACCCACCGGGAGGACCGGATTGAGCGGGAGCGGTTAACCTTTCTGCGGCAGAGTGATGGATGGATCATTGGACGGGTCGAGCGGGAAGTGCCGGAGCGTCGCCCTGCTGGGGAAGGACGTCCGTTTCAACAGGCCGATTTTGTACAGGCGATGAATAGACCGCTGCTGAATCGAGAAGTTTTGGGCCAAGGCAGAAGCTCTCGGCAGCAGGCATATCGCAGGGATCTGGCGGTTGCCTATGCGGATCGATGGTGGAATGCAGGGAATCCGGCATTTGAGGAATTTGATGTGGATTGCACCAATTACGTGTCCCAATGTCTCTTTGCAGGGGGCGCACCCATCCACTATACTGGTAGAAGAGAAGCTGGCTGGTGGTATAAAGGGTATGTAAACGGCTCCGAAATGTGGAGTTACAGCTGGGCGGTCTCCAATAGTCTGGAGCGTTATTTATCAGGCAGTAGCTGGGGTCTGACTGCAACAGTCGTGGATCGTCCTGAGCAGCTGATGCTGGGAGATGTTATTCTCTATGATTGGGATGGAGATGGGCGATTTCAGCATAGCACCGTTGTAACCGCGTTTGATGCGGGTGGTATGCCGCTTGTTAACGCACATACGGTTAGCAGCCGTCACCGATATTGGGATTACCGGGATTCTTACGCTTGGACGGAGCGCACGGTATACCGGCTTTTTCATATTGCAGATGAGTTTTAATGACGAAAGATTTTCGGGATGCGGTGACGTAGACATCCAGTTCCGTGTAAAATAAGACCATGTAACGCAAGCAGAATAACAAGGGTGCTGAGCATGCAAGGATGACAGCATCAGGCACAGATAATCGGAGGTTACGCATGAGTATGGATAAATTAAAAGTAGGCGTCGTGTACGGCGGTAAGTCAGGCGAGCATGAGGTGTCGCTGCAGACGGCGTTTGCTGTAACAAACGCATTTGATTATGAGAAGTATGAACTGGTTCCTTTTTATATCTCCAAGCAGGGTACGTGGAAAAAAGGACCTGTCATGCATGCGCCGTTCGCGCAGATTGAAGACTTGAAGCTGGAGCAATCGGCAGGCGGAACGCAGGATGCACTGAACGCCCTGTTTGGCCGTTTGTATGGCGGAGCAGAAGCGCTGGACGTGATGTTCCCTCTGCTGCATGGTACGTTTGGAGAGGATGGCACCATTCAGGGCATGTTTGAGATGGCGGATATGCCATATGTAGGTGCAGGAGTACTGGCTTCGGCTGGCGGCATGGACAAAGTGGTCATGAAAAAGCTGTTTGCACAGGCTGGCATTGACCAATGTGCCTTTACGTATTTTAACGCGACACAATGGAAGCAGACAGAGCACGAAATGATCGTACAGGTCGAAGATCAGCTGGGATATCCTTGTTTTATCAAACCAGCAAATCTGGGCTCCAGCGTAGGTATCTCCAAAGCTCGTAACCGTGATGAGTTGAAAACAGCTGTCGAGTTCGCACTTCGGTATGATACGAAGGTTGTCATTGAAGAGTTTGTTGAAGCACGCGAGGTTGAGGTCAGCGTCCTTGGCAATGACGAGCCTATGGCTTCCGTTCCAGGCGAGATCGTATCTTCCGGTGAGTATTACGACTATGCAGCCAAGTATATTGATGGTCAATCCCAGATGCTTATTCCAGCTCCACTGGACCCTGAGGCCGCAGATCGCATTCGCGAAGCAGCATTACAGGCGTTCCGTGCGATTGAAGGTAACGGCATTTCACGTGCGGACTTCTTCATTCGGAAAAATGACGGCGCCTTGCTTATTAATGAAGTCAACACGATGCCTGGTTTCACACCGTACAGCATGTATCCACTCTTGTGGCGTGAGACAGGTGTATCTTATGCTGAGTTGCTCGACCGCATGATTGAGCTGGCACTGGAGCGTTACAACCGCAAGCAGGCACTGAATTACGAGAACGGCGTACAGGCGTAGCCTGAGACGACAAGATCAGGAGGGGTATGCATGGGATTTCAGACTGAATTCAATTCCGTATGCAAATTCAAGAGTGAGCAAGAGTTATTCGAACTGCTTGAATATGGTCGCGGCAAAATGGTTAAACAGGGCTTCCGGGTATTTCCTACCGGTCAAAAAGTCATTGCTTATACACCGGATAACGTGGCTGTAGCCATCGTGAAGATCGTGGTTTCCATTGCAGAGATCAACTTTCAGGGTCAAGAAGTAACCGAGGTAGAGATGCAATTGATCCGCAAACTGACCGAGGAAGAATCACGCATCCAGACCGCACTTGCGGATGAGATGTTCTTTGGAGAGCAGGCACAGGAATAGTTGTTATGATTGTGAGTGTGGGGCATAAGGACTGATTTGCCAGAATACGATTATGGTCACTCTTTTAGGGTAAAACTTGGTTATATACAGTGACGGTACATCCTGACGGCTGAATATGCCGTGCGGGTTTTCCGCCCTAACAGAGAGGAAGAAATTCATGCTCGTACGTTTTGGTTATGTGGCAATGTCTGTGCTTGTTGAGAATGCCTCACCTTCCCGGACCATGACCATGTCCAGTTTCAACAAAATCGATGACAGGGAAGCAGCCATCCGCAAGCTCGAACGGATTGCAGCCGAGAACCTGCATAATACACTACGATTGTTACGGCACAACAAGGGCAGCCATATTCATGTATATCGCTTCTCTTCCAAATTGATTCCACTGGCGACACACGAGGACTTGAATGACTGGGACCCATTCCCGGCACTGAAGCAGGACTTTGCGGCCATTGGTGATTTTGTGAAGGCAAATCATATGCGTGTGTCCTTTCATCCGGATCATTTTACCGTACTTAGTACACCCCGTGAGCAAGTTTTGCACAACTCAATTCGCGACCTTCGTCATCATGTTCGGATGCTGGATGCTATGGGTCTGAATGCGACTGCCAAGAACAATATACATATTGGTGGTGCATACGGGGACAAGCCTTCGGCGGCGCTTCGTTTTGAAGAAAACTTTTTGAAGCTGGATCGGGACATCCAGGAGCGACTGACACTCGAAAATGATGACAAAACGTTCAATGCGCCTGAGACACTGGCTGTGTGCCAGCGCTTGGGATTGCCCATGGTGCTGGATATTCATCACCAGTGGGTGAACAACGAAGGAGAACGTCCATGGGATCTGTGGCCTGATATCCTGAAGACCTGGCAGTCACCGCTTGCCCAGGCAGATTCACCGGCTGATCAGCCGTTACCACCCAAGATCCATGTGTCCAGTCCGAAGAGCGAGAAGGATCTGCGAGGTCATGCTGATGGTGTAGAGGTAGAGCCTGTGCTCGACTTCTTGCGTCATATCGCAGCAGATACTCCAAGGATTGACGTGATGATCGAGGCCAAACGCAAAGATGAGGCACTTGTGCAACTGATGCAGAAGCTAGCGTTCTATCACGAAGAGGGTGTGGAGTGGGTGGACGAGTCTACCGTCATCATTCATCCGTAATGCCAAAAGGGGCCTGGGCAACGAGAAACTTTACGACCTGTGGGGCGTATACTTTTAACAAGTATTTCAACTTTTCGTAGATTGATATAGAAAGTAGAGTGAACGCTTTGAATGAGAAGGAAAAGATACCTTATGTCGTGACAAGCAAAAGCTATACTGCCGTTGCCATTAATGCAGCTTCCAAAGCTGGCGAATGGATCAAAAGCCGTCTTGGGACGGTAACTGAACCTGGAACCAAATATTCACCCCAGGATCTGGTGACCGAAGTGGATAAAGGAGCGGAGCAGATGATCCGCCGCCTGATTCTCACGCATTTTCCCCATCATGCCATTCTAGGTGAGGAAGGCGTCGAACCTGGACCGGAAGCTTCGGCAAAAGCACTGAAAGAAGCAGAGGAAGAAGAGTTCCTCTGGATTGTTGATCCTGTGGACGGAACGACGAACTTTGTACACGGATTCCCGTTTTATTCGGTATCCATCGCATTGGCTCATAATGGTGAAGTCATTGTCGGCGTGATATACGACCCTTCCCGTGATGAGATGTTTGTTGCGGAAAAAGGGAAAGGGGCATACGTTCACGGAAACCGGATGCTTGTATCCGGTGAAAAGGAACTGGCTCAGAGCCTGATTGCGGTTGGATTCCCGGCAGATACAACCTTTGCTTTGCCACTGAATATGGCGGCTGTACAGGCTCTTGCTCCGCAGGTTCGCAACTTGCGTGCAGGCGGATCTGCGGCGCTTCATCTGGCATATGTTGCTGCAGGACGTCTCAGCGCCTACACCGAAGTTGGCCTGAAACCGTGGGATATTGCCGCAGGTGCGCTGCTGGTTGAAGAATCTGGTGGCAAAGTGACCGATACCATCGGAACGCCATATCAACTTTCTGTGAATCATGTCGTCGCCAGCAATGGCAAAATCCATGATGCACTGACGGATGTGCTGAAGGAAGCGAAGGCTACCGGCTTGGAGTGAACAGAAAGCATCTGAAGAAACGAAGTGCTCGCCTTTATCACCGGATTTCTCCCTTGGAAAAGGGGATCAATGAAATCTGGGGATAACAGCGATCGGAAGATGATTCTGTACACGAAGTGAAAGTACAATAGTATAGGTAACGCATGTATGACTTTAATTAAAGGAGCGAAAACAATGGATGAATCCAAAGAACTGGAACGACGGCTCAGTGATATGCTGACGGAAGGGGACATGGAAGAGTCCGGCGACACCGATCAGCGGGAACGCCAGTTGATTCCTCCCAAATATGAAGTGCGGATTCAGACGGAACGTGATCCAATCGTCGAGGAAACGTTAAAGTACCGGAAGATGGCACGCGAAGTGGACGATCGTTATGATCGCTATCTGGAGCGTGCTGCCGGAAACAAACCGGAAAGCAACACGGATCATTCGAATTCTGAAGACTCAGATAAGCCGCAATCTTAATTAATCACAGAACGTCATATCTGAACTTAGTAAATAACAGGCTCCCCATCAGGGAGTCTGTTATTTCATGTGTGCTCTCAGCAGAGAGGACAACGCCTACTTTAAAGTGATAGAATAGAGTAACACAAACCGATGTCATTGGAATGACCAATGTACTATACAATAGTGTAATTATAGATTAGCGAGAAGGAGTGTTACCCCGAATGAAGCGTAAACGTATATGGGAAAATACAGCTACAGGTTTAACAGCCAGCATGCTGGCAGGGATGCTGCTCTTCACATCGTCTGCACTGCCTGCACATGCTGCAGACGCCAAAACCGGCGCATTGCCAGCGGGTACGAACGAGGCATCACTGACTGCCAAGAAAGATGCAGTAGCCGTAACGAAGGAGTTCCGCATTGTTACCTTGGGAGACTCCATAACTGTAGGTTATGAACCCAACACCAAAGAGCTGCCTTATGGTTATGTGGAACGTTTGCAAGAGCAGGGGTTACTGCATGGACGTACAAAGGTGGACAACTACGGGATTGCAGGATTAAAAACCAGTGGCCTGAAAAACTTCACTACTGCAATTAAGGATGGCAAAACGCTGACTTCTGAAGCCATTCAACCAAGTCTTCCCGATCCAAGAGCGGGACAGATTGGAGCCAATACGGCTGCTATTCGCGAGAGTATAGCACAGGCGAACTTGATTGCAATTACCATCGGGGGAAATGATGTATCGGAGTTGCTCGGTACAGCAGACAAACTGAGTGATCAGGAACTACAAGAGAAAGTAAAAGAATTACTCGCCACATATACAGCCAATGTTAGTGCAACGATTAATGATATCCATGAGATTAACCCGACAGCTAAGCTTGTCATTGCTGATCAGTATCAACCGATGCCAGAAGTAGCAGGCAAGGCACTCTATGCCAAACTCATGGAGGCATCCCAAGGTTTCACCCAGACCATTGATGGTATTGCAGCACAATTCACGGCTCAGGGTACCGATGTCAAAGTGGCACACGTGGCTAAGGAATTTGTTGGCGGCGAAGGCACCATGACACATATGATCAAAAATCGTGATTTCCACCCGAATCAATTCGGATATGCAGCCATTGCTGAAGTATTTGCCAAAACGATCTGGGGCGACTACACCAAGCTGACTGCACCTGCGACAGGTGAGCCGATGAACATTATTGTGAGTGGCAAAACATTGAATACACCGTACAAGCCCATTATCCGTAACGGCAAAAACTTTGTGGCGATCCAGGACATCGTGAACGCTGTTAGTGCTACTACGGTGTGGGATAATAAAACCTCAACTGCAACCATAACATATGGAGAACGGAAGGTTGCCGTGAAAATTGGTGCCAATGCTGTGCAGGTCAACGGAGCATCCGTTACCGTGGATACACCTGCATTCCTGAATAAGGTAGGCAAAGAGTCTAAAACGTATGTACCCCTTGCCATGGTAGCTGAAGGCCTTGGCTTTGATGTGCAATATGTAGCGAAGCTGAAAACTGTTTTTGTTAATCCGTAATATACGAATACGAATGGAATGAAGGACAATCTGCTTTTTTATAAAGCAGGTTGTCTTTTTTGCATCTTTCTGAAAATTATCGAGTAAAATGGCCCGTGAAGATAAGAGGGCAAAAAGGATATCGGATGTTTCACTGGCTGACTCAACGGGTTGTCCTTTTTCTTCAGAAGTTGTTCAGAGCGATCCTATAATGTAGCTAGTATAAGAGGAAGAAAAGCCTTATTATTGTGTAAAAATCATAGTTTAGACATATTTGATGGGGTTACATGAAAAATTTACGAGAGAAGAGGAGAAACATGCGCGTTATTAAGAAATTGATGCTAAGCATGATGGCATTCATTCTGCTGTGTTTTACTTGGCCAGTTCTGCCCATACATGCGGCGGGACAAATGGTGTTTGAAGGTGTACCTTCAGTTGAAATGCGTCCAGAAACAGAAGGCAACCAACTGGTAAAACCTGATGTAGCGAAGGTCGTTTGTTCAGATCCTACTACCGAAGAAAGTTCACCAAGTTGTCCAGTAATTAAATGGGGCGACCTCACGTATTGGATATACAGCGATAAAGATAATAACTTTGTGTTTTATGTTGCAGTGTATAACCAAAAAGGGGCCTTGATTAATCATAAAATCTTCTCAGGTGCTCGCTATATTAAAGAAATCACAGTGGATGGCAGTAATGAGCGAGTTACCTTAAAAGGGCAAGGTAAACAAATCGTACAAGTGACTTTTGACCAGCTAAAAGAAATTACCTATACCCCCGGAGTGGATCTCAGCGTTACGGATAGTAAGGTTGGGATGAATGAAACGGTTAACTTGATTGTAAACATGAGCAGTCCCATAGAGGATTTGGACGGGGATATCGTGTTTAAATCAAGCGGCTCAACGTTGACACAGGTAGAACTTGCTGACGGCAAAGCGGAATATTCATTAGACTCTTCTACTCTGGGACTCGGTGTGCACACATTTACAGCAGATTATATCCCAGAATCGGGCAGTGAGTTCAAAATGAATACATCCAAGCCGGTTACTATTGAGGTGGCATACAGGGTCAATTTTATGGATGGACAGGGTAACGTTTTTTCGAAAAATATCGTGAGGGATGGTGGACTCGCTCAAGAACCGAACCCAAGCCCAACGCGAGCAGGTCATACCTTTGCAGGATGGTACACAGATCAGACAGATCCAACCACCAAATGGAAGTTTGGGAGTAATACGGTAACGGGAAATATGACGCTGTACGCACATTGGACGGTGAACAATTACACCGTGACGTATGACGCGAACTACAGCGGAGCGGGAACCGCGACCACAGAGACGGTGGCTTACGGAGCGAAAGCGAATGAGCCGAACCCGGCCCCAACGCGAGAAGACTATACCTTTGCAGGGTGGTACACAGATCCGACAGATCCGGCAACCCAGTGGAACTTTTTGAGTAATACGGTGGCGGGCAATGTGACGTTGTACGCACATTGGACGGTGAACAATTACACCGTGACGTATGATGCGAATTACAGCGGAGCGGGAACCGCGACCACAGAGACGGTGGCTTACGGAGCGAAAGCGAGTGAGCCGAACCCGGCCCCAACGCGAGAAGGCTATACCTTGGCAGGATGGTACACAGATGCGACAGATCCAGCAACCCAGTGGAGCTTTTCGAGTAATACGGTGGCGGGCAATGTGACGTTGTACGCACATTGGACGGTGAACAATTACACCGTGACGTATGACGCGAACTACAGCGGAGCGGGAACCGCGACCACAGAGACGGTGGCTTACGGAGCGAAAGCGAATGAGCCGAACCCGGCCCTAACGCGAGAAGACTATACCTTTGCAGGGTGGTACACAGATCCGACAGATCCGGCAACCCAGTGGAACTTTTCGAGTAATACGGTGGCGGGCAATGTGACGTTGTACGCACATTGGACGGTCAAAATTACGCCACAGCCACCGACTCCATCGACACCTTCACCTTCTGTTCCATCAGCACCTTCTGTACCGGTGGTTGTCCCTTCCAATGGGCAACAGAGTCAATCCACCGTGCTAATTAACGGTCAGGCAGTATCCACACGCAGAGTAGATGAAACGTTAGCTAATGGTCAGCCTGTCGTTCGGTTGATCTTAACGGCTCAAGGATTAACGAATGTGATGAATACTAACGCTTCGGAAGCAAAGATTGTCATCGACGGGTTAGGGACAGCGGTCAAGCTGGAGATTCCCATGCAGCCGTTACAGGTAAAAGCTAAAGCCGATGCCAATGCTAAACTCCAGATAACAGTGAATGGTAATAGTGTATCTATTCCATTAAATAGTCTGGCTGATCGGCAGTCCGACTCTGCGTTGACCATTTCCATCGTGGAAGGCTCCAAAGAGGCGCAGGCACGTGTAGAACGTGTGGCGCAAACGATGGATGCACGAGTCGTATTGAAACAACCAGTCACGTTGTCTGTTGATATCAATGGGCAAGATACAGAGGATGGTTCGAACGATTACTTGCATAAGTCTATCGTGATCCCTGCTGGGTTTAATCCAGACCAGATCACAGTCGTTAGAATTGATGCGAATGGGCAGCTTCATTTCGTACCTGCTGTTTTTACCGCCACACAAGCTGAGATATTGTCTACTCAGGGCAGTGAGTATACGATTATTAGTATGAATAAGGTATTCAACGATGTGCAGCAACACTGGGCTGGCGAAGACATTCAGCAGATGGCCAACAAGCTGATTGTTGATGGACGGCCTGATGGAAGCTTTGCACCTGAACAACCGATTACTCGTGCTGAATTCACGGCGATGCTCGTACGTGCGATGGGATTATCTGGAGGTAGCGTGAAAACCGGATTGCCTTCCGCTTTTAATGATGTGGATTTGGAACAATGGTATGCCAATGCACTCATAACGGCAGGAAGTAAGGGGTTGGTTAATGGTTTCGTAGATGGGTCATTCCACCCGGATGGTCAGATTACTCGGGAACAGATGGCTACGATGCTGGATAGGGCATTGAATTTGATGAAGATTCCTAATGACCAACTGACAGGTACCACTCCTTCATTTACAGATGCATCAAATATCTCGAACTGGTCTTCTGACGCCGTAGCTCGACTGGTAGAGACAGGGATCGTTAAGGGAATGAACGGGGGAACCTTCGCGCCTCAGGAGAATGCAACGCGAGCACAGAGTACGGTGATGTTAATGAGACTTATGCGCTTTGCTCAACTAATCAATTAATGATTATACAGGTTAATGATTACTTGTGAAAAAATAAAACCCAGGTTTAATTGAGAAAGCAAAAAGCAGTCTGCTCTTTGAATGAGTAGGCTGCTTTTTGCTTTCTCAAGATACATTTACACATGTATACCTTCTCTAGTGACCTAAAATGTTGCATAAATATATCTTGTCAGATGACCATGGATGTGTAAATATGAAAATAACTGACAATAAAACCACTACCCATAGCACGATAGCACCCTTCGCAAGCCAAAGGAGCGCTTAGGATGAGTAAAATTAAGAACGCTTTCATAACACTGCCGATTCATCACAAAACGATTCTTCTCATCGGACTTTTGATGTTAATCAGCTTTACGTTTTATGCGTCCGTACTCCGATATGTGTTCAGTATCTATGACCGTCAGATTTATGAGAAATCCTCGCAGGTCCTTAATATGTCTTCGGTAGGCATTGAGAATCAATTGCGTGAGATTTCCAATCTCTCCTTCAAGGTGATGTCGGACGAGCCGCTCCAGCAATATCTGCTCCAACTGAAAAAGGTTGAAACAGGTTACGAGAAAAATGGATTGCGCAAAAAGATTACCAACAGGTTAGTCGCTTACGCGGGTTCCGAAAAATACGTCTATTCCATGCTATTTATCGATAATGATAATAATGTTATGGCCGCAGGAAATCGGGAGGGAATTTCGGAGTCGAAGCAAAAGGAACTGGTTGCACTGGGACAGCAATACTCCGGCTCCAATGCCTGGCACACCAGCGGGGATAAACAGTCCCGACTTTTGTCCGTCCGACAGGTGAAATCCTTTGTTGGTGGAGCATTCACATTGGAAGACCTCGGTACATTGATCATTCGCGTGCGTCTGGATCGAATTGTACAGGATCAGATGCAAGAACCGGCTGAGGACTCTCAACTACTGATTACGGATGGAAAAGAAGTGATCTATCCAACAGAATCAACAGTCAGTGAAGCCGAGATTGAGTCTGAATTGAAGCGCACCCAGCCCTACGGTATTACCATGTTGGAGCAGGGAAGACACTTTGTTGCCCGTGCTCATTCTTCCTATACGGATTGGACCTATTTGTACACGACCCCGTTTGACCAGATGTTTAAACAGATCCAGTTTGTCAAACAGTTGGTCACGGTGATCTTTATCATGATTTTTCTCGCAGCGCTTATCATTGGAGCAAGATTCTCTCGCAGTATTACACACCCGATTGCGCAGTTGATCAAAAAGATGCGTAATATCGAAAAAGGCGATCTGGATAAACTGGAGGAGGCAGCCCTCGGCAATGTTCCGCTATCTCCACAGAATGAGGTCGGCCTGCTACATCGCACATTCAAGATGATGCTTCAACGGATACGCGAATTGATTGATGAGAATTATGCGAAGCAACTGGTGATTCGTGAGACCGAGTTGAAAGCGCTTCAGGCGCAAATTAATCCACATTTTCTATACAACACGCTTGAATCCATTAACTGGCTGGCCAAAGTACAGAAGCAACGACAAATATCGGAAATGGTGGAGGCACTCGGATTTCTGCTACGAAGCTCCGTGAACATGTCCGAGAAGTGGATCACGCTTGAAAGAGAGCTGGACATTGTCCGCAGTTACGTGACGATTCAACGCACTCGTTTTGAGGAAAGACTGGATTTCGATATGGAGATTGCCCCAGAGGTTGGGACGGCCCGAATTCCGAAGTTAACATTACAGCCGTTGGTGGAGAACGCCATACACTATGCACTCGAACCAAGCATTGACCCTTGCCGGATTCGGATCCGGGCGAGAGCAGAGGGAGATAAGGTGATTATTGAAGTCGAGGACGATGGTCCGGGGATGACACCTGAATTCCTAGAACAACTACACGAAGGACGTATTCAGACAAGAGGACAGGGCATTGGGTTATCTAACATCCAGGAACGAATCAGACTGACCTTCGGTGATGAAGGTGGAATGGTGATGAGCAGCAAGCCCGGATCAGGAACTGTAGTATCGATCAGCATACCTTGGATTAGAGAGGACGATGACGATGTACAAAGTGATGCTCGTAGATGATGAACGTGTCATTCTGGAGGGGATTTCCCAAGTGGTCGATTGGGCCGCGGCAGGTACGGAATTGGTGGGAACGGCGAGGAACGGGATCGAAGCATTGGACAAAATCGGACAGTCGAGACCCGATATTATCATTACGGATATTTCCATGCCGGGTCTGGATGGTCTCGGACTCATAGAGAAGGCATCCGAAGCATATCCGGGAGTACGTTTCATTATGTTATCTGGCTATAAGGAGTTCGAATATGCCCGTAGAGCGATGCAATATGGTGTGAAGCATTATTTGCTCAAGCCCTGTAACGAGAATCAGATCCATGATGCGCTGACTGAACTGTTGCAGGAACATCAGGATGCCCAGGTGAAGGAGAATGTTGCTGGTGAGATGAAACAGCGGCTGCAACGGGTGCTTCCGCATGTGAAGGAGCAATTTCTGCTGGAGTTCATGACCAACCGAACCTATGGGCCAGTTGATTTGGAGTATTATCAGGAGCTATTCGATCTGGAGCTTGAAGAGAACGCGGTTCGGTTACTGCTGTTCCGAATTGTGGATGAACATGATTACAGTCACTTATTTGCGATCAAAAACATTGCCAGTGACCTGCTCCCACATGTACTGCTAAGCACAACCATTGAAGGCAAACTCCTGATTCTGCTCGCAGATTCAGCTGATTCAGTTGGACTGAAAGAAAGTATTGAAGAGGTTCGAGCTGCATTTACCAGACTATATAAATTGGAAGTGACCGCTGCACTGAGTGAAGCGGATCGAATGATCCAGTCCCGGCGGTTGTTTCGTGAGGCATTGCAGTATCTGAACCATCGCTTCTTTATCGGTGAAGGCAAGCTGATCACGAAGAATGATCTGGTACTGGCCGGAGAATGCGACGGGGTGCATGTAGAGCAGGATGCGGAGCAACTGTGTCAGTTGATTAAATCTGGCAATACCGAGGAAACAGCGGCAGAGGTAGATCGTCTGTTTGATCTATTATCGCGTCAGCAACTGGAAATTGAGGTGACTCGCTCTTATGTAGTGCAGCTTTACTCGGCGATGGTTCATGTCTGTCCGCCGGAGGAGGCAACAGAATTTACCCAGCGCATGGCAGAACTACCTCATATCGATACGTTATCTGGTTTGAAGTCTTTTGTTGCAAGCAGTGCCTCCCGATTAACTTCCGGTTATTACAAAAACCATATCAGCCGCCAGTCTTCAGCTGTGGAGAAGATGATGGATATCGTAGATCGTCATTTTGGAGAGGCAGATCTCTCGCTCAATGGAGTCGCCCATCAGATGCTCTATATGAATCCGGATTACCTGGGCAAGATTTTCAAAAAAGTCACAGGCGAGAATTTCTCCAACTACGTGAATCGCCTGCGCATTGAACGTGCATGTGACCATATTCGCAGAGGCGGGGATGTGAAAGTATTCGAGCTTGCTGAATTGTTCGGGTTCGGCGGGAATTCGCAATATTTCAGTCAGGTGTTCAAAAAGTGGACCGGTATGACTCCTACGGAATTCCGTAGGAACGGCATATAACAATGGACTACCAATCATGTGATTCATGTCTGGGGGGGACGAACAGCGCCGAGAGGGGGACTGTTGTCCTCCTCTGTTTTTTGAACCAACAAGACGGTTTTGTGTATTCAACTATGGTCGTACATTTGCGAAAATGACATTAACAAGTTTGTGAAAGCGTTATCAGAAATGAGAGGATAACTCGTTCACACAACCATATCAACATAAAAGGGGAGATTGGCATGGTGAAAAAGGCAATATTCCTGATGATGGCTGCATTGCTCGTTTTTACAGCGGCGTGTAGTTCAGGTGGAGGAAGCGAACAGGGTTCTTCGGATGGATCGGTTACCTTGCGGATCGCTTGGTGGGGCTCCGATGCACGACATGAATATACACAGAAGGTCATCGACCTGTACAAATCGAAAAACCCGAATGTCAAAATCGATGTGGAATATGCTTCATTTGATGACTACTGGAAAAAGCTCGCACCACAAGCAGCGGCAAATCAGTTGCCTGATATCGTTCAGATGGATATTTCCTACATCAGCCAATATGCACAGAATGGTCAGCTTGAGGACCTAGCGCCTTATCTGGGCAACCAGATCAAAGTGGACGATGTGTCTGAGAATGTTATCAGCACAGGTGTAATTAACGGTAAACAATACGGTGTACCTGCCGGTGTTAACGTTCTGGGCTTCCAGTATGATCCGGCGTTGCTTAAAACAGCAGGCGTGGATGCAATCCCTGAGAATATGACTTGGGAGTCGTACGAGGCATTGGGTAAACAAACCGCAGATAAAGGCCTGTATTTGGATGGAGGAGTAGCTCCGGATATTTTCTTCCACTACTTCCTGCGTACCAAAGGATTGTCGCTATACAATGCAGAAGGAACAGGGCTTGGCTATGATGATGACAAATTGTTTGTGGAGTTCTTCGGACTTATGCGCCGCATGATCGAGCAGGGCGCAGCACCTACGCCGGACGTAGCTAACCAAACCAAAGGCATTATTGAGGAATCGGATCTGGTGAAGGAAAAAGGAATTGGCGTATGGCAATGGTCCAACCAGTTCGTAGCCTTGCAACAGGTAGCGAACCGTCCACTCGATATCGCGCCAATGCCAGGACCGGATATGGAAAAAGGACTTTATATGCAACCAAGTATGTACTGGGGTGTAACGTCCAACTCCAAAGTGAAGGAAGAAGCGGCTAAATTCATCGATTTCTGGGTGAATGACGTGGAAGCCAACAAACTGATCAAAGGTGAGCGCGGTGTGCCAATCTCGGGAGCAATCAAAGAAGCCATCGCACCTGAGCTGAGTGATGCAACGAAACAGGTCTTTGAATTCGTGGCAGCCATGGAGCCTAAAGCTTCACCAATGAGCCCTCCGCCACCGGTTGGTTCACCTGAAGTAATCTCTTCTCTGGCAGATGTGGTTGAAGAGTTGAACTTCGGCAAAATTACACCCGAACAGGCAGCAGAAACATTCCGCAAGAACGCTGAATCTGTACTTGCGAACAATAAATAACAGTTGAATGATAGCTTGCTCGTCCCACCACTGGGATGGTCGGGAAAGGGGCTACTCGCGAATGCGAGGGCCTTTCCCCGTCCAGATAACCCGAAGCAAAGATTGAGGCAGCAAGCTGATCCATGAAGGAGGTTCGTTCCATTGAGGCAGTATTCATCGCTACGTAGAAACTTAACCGGATATGCGTTCATCAGCCCGTTTATTATTGGATTCCTGGGTTTCACGCTCATCCCCATGTTTGTTTCCTTATATATGTCGTTCACGAGTTATAACTTGTTCACTTCTCCGCGGTGGATTGGGCTCGATAACTACACCAAAATGTTTTTTGATGACCCGAAATACTGGAATTCGGTCAGAGTAACGTTTCTGTATGTATTCATTGGGGTACCGTTAAGATTGATCTTTGCCCTCTTCGTAGCGATGGTCCTGAACACTGGCTCTCGTATGATTGGAACGTACCGGACACTGTATTACCTGCCATCCATTATCGGTGGTAGTGTAGCCGTATCCATTATGTGGCGTAACCTCTTTAGTAATGAGGGTGTTATCAACAGCGCTTTAACAGCAATTGGGATCGGGCCTATCAGCTGGTTTGGTGACCCGAATGCGTCCCTGGTTATGCTTATCTCACTGTCTGTGTGGCAGTTCGGTTCGTCCATGCTGATCTTCCTGGCTGGTCTCAAAAATATCCCCACTGAGATGTACGAGGCAGCAGGTGTAGATGGTGCGAATCCTATTCGGAAATTTTTCAGCATCACCTTACCGCTACTTAGCCCAATCGTTCTATTCAATATGATTATGCAAACGATTGGTGCATTCATGACATTCGTACCAGCCTACATTATCTCCAAAGGAGAAGGCGGCCCAATGGATGGTACTATGCTGTACTCTCTATATCTGTTCCGTCAGGCATTTATGTTTAACAACATGGGTTATGCTTCGGCCATGGCTTGGATCATGCTGATCATGATCGGTATACTCACGGTAGCCGTATTCCTGACATCCAAGTACTGGGTGTTCTACGAATCTGAAGGAGGGAAGTAACGATGGTTTGGAGAAATGTAAAATGGCCCATTTATCACCTGTTCGTTGCAGCGCTTGCCCTCCTGATGTTGTATCCCGTACTTTGGATGCTCTTCAGTTCATTCAAGGAAAGCCGCACGATATTCGTCACTGCGGATACCCTGTTCCCTACGGAGTGGATATGGAGTAACTATGTGGATGGTTGGAAAGGAACCGCTGGAAGACCGTTCATGGATTACATCACCAATTCACTTGTTATCGTAGTTATTTCCACCATCGGTGCCGTGATATCGTCATCGCTAATCGCTTTCGGATTTGCCAGACTTAATTTCAAGGGACGTACATTCTGGTTCTCCTTGATGATGTTAACACTGATGTTGCCACATGACGTGGTATTGGTTCCTCAATACATTATCTTTACGAAGCTAGGCTGGCTAAATACCATTCTGCCAATCGTTGTCCCTACATTCTTCGGAATGCCATTCTTCATCTTCCTGATGGTACAGTTCATTCGAACGATTCCGAAGGAGCTGGATGAGGCTGCAACCATCGACGGATGTAACAAGTTCAGATTGTATATTCAGATTATTATGCCGCTGATCAAATCTTCTCTGGCGACTGCAGCCATCTTCTCCTTCTACTGGAGATGGGAGGATCTGCTCGGTCCGGTATTGTACCTGAACTCGCCTGATAAATACACCGTGTCGATGGCGTTGAAAATGTTCCTGGATAGCGAATCTGCTTCCAACTGGGGCGCGATGTTCGCCATGTCCATCGTCAGTCTGGTTCCGGTTGTAGCGGTGTTCTTCATCTTCCAGAAACAAATTGTTCAAGGAATGAGCACGAGCGGATTGAAAGGATAAGCAGGATTCAATGTATCTTCGTATCTTCGCCGAATGAACGTTTACGAAAGTTAACCAAGGAGGTTATCGCTTTTGAATAAAGCCCAGGGTAGTCAGAGTCAGGCCGTTGCCATGGAGGCAGCGGCAGAGGGCCAGGCAGTGTCCGTGACCAGCTGGAAGTTTAACTTTGGACCGGACTCGGGAAGAGAGGAAGAGACAGGAGATTATCTGAATGTGACTGCAAAAACCAATTATGAGGACCGTGGAGAATACGGGTTCGAAGCAGGTTCTCTGGTGTATGAGAAACAACGCATCCGAGATGACGATGAGCCGAATTCCACGAGACAACATCATAACAATCCGGGGCAGACAACCATGTCTGCCCGATTGCGTTCAAGCTTCTGTATTCCGCTCAAAGCTTCGTTCATCGTAGATCTTCCCGATGGAACCTATCAAGCTTTACTTGTTGCAGGTGATGAATTGGCCGAGACAGTGACCCACGTGAAAGCGGGTGAGGGCAGGCTTGTACTGCCAACCATTCGTACACTTCCTGGGCAATGTGCAGAGGTTCGATTCTCGGTGGTTGTTCGCGGCGGCAGACTTCGTCTGTCATTTTCCGGTCCTGCACCAAGAATCAATGCGTTAGAGATTACCCTTGCGAATCAGACCATGACTGTATTCCTTGCCGGGGATTCTACCGTAACGGATCAGCCTGAAAGTGGATATCCGTATTGTGGTTGGGGCCAGCTGTTGCCTGCACAGTTCAAACATGATGTGGCAGTGGATAATCATGCTCAGTCAGGCCGAAGTTCCCGCAGTTTTATCAATGAAGGCAGACTCAGTGCTATTATGGAGCGGATCAAGCCCGAAGATTTTTTGTTTATTCAATTTGGACATAACGATGAGAAGCCGGACCCTGAACGTGGGACCGACCCATTCACAACATATAAGGAATATTTGAAAAAGTATATCGACGCTGCCCGCGAAGCCAAGGCTCGTCCAGTGCTCGTGACCCCAGTGCATCGGCGCTATTTCGCAGACGACGGTACATTGACCGATACGCACGGCGATTACATTATCGCCGTGCGTGAGCTGGCGGAAGAGGAAGATGTTCCGCTGATCGACCTAGCGGGGCGCAGTCGTCTTCTGTTCGAGCAGGCGGGCGTGGAAGGCAGTAAGGAAGACTTTATGTGGGTGCTACCAGGAGAGTATGTGAACTTCCCGTCAGGCGTGGAGGATAACACGCACTTTCAGGAACGCGGCGCCCGCCGCCTTGCCCAGCAGGTGGCAGAAGCCATCCGCGAGTTGCAATTGCAACCGTTGCAGATGTATCTGCGATAGGTGAGTAACCGTAGCTAGTTGTAGAGGACTTGTTTTTACTACTCTAGGAGATAAGCTACCGCAGGATTTTAAGTCCTGTGCGTCTGTATTTTTACGCGAAGCGAGTTAAACGAGCAACGAGCCAGCAAAAGTTGCCCAGCGAGTAGCGGCGGCAATAATTTTTAAATCATTCCGGCGAGCGTTGCAGCGGAGGAGGGCAGAATCGGGGAGAGGGAGCAAAGCGTCCGCCTTTGGAGCGGGATTTCCCTTGCTGAGGGGGGAATGAATAGAAATCCCGAGCCAACAGCGGCCCGCAGCCCGATTCACCCACCGAAGCGACCGCACCGCGAGTTATTCAGGGTTTAAAAGGTCTTAAAAGATGTAGCGAGTTAAACGAAGTAACGAGCCAGCAAAAGTTGCCCAGCGAGTAGCGGCGGCAATAATGTTTTAAATCATTCCGGCGAGCGTTGCAGCGGAGGAGGGCAGAATCGGGTAGAGGGAGCGGAGCGTCCGCCTTTGGAGCGGGATTTCCCCTGCTGAGGGGGGAATGAATAGAAATCCCGAGCCAACAGCGGCCCGCAGCCCGATTCGCCCACCGAAGCGACCGCACCGCGAGTTATTCAGGGTTTAAAAGGTCTTAAAAGATGTAGCGAGTTAAACGAAGTAACGAGCCAGCAAAAGTTGCCCAGCGAGTAGCGGCGGCAATAATGTTTTAAATCATTCCGGCGAGCGTTGCAGCGGAGGAGGGCGGAATCGGGTAGAGGGAGCGGAGCGTCCGCCTTTGGAGCGGGATTTCCCCTGCTGAGGGGGGAATGAATAGAAATCCCGAGCCAACAGCGGCCCGTAGCCCGATCCGCCCGCCGAAGCGACTGCCCCGCGAGCCGCCCCCACGTTTTTAATTTAATTATTGGAGGATATACTCAAATGACATTGGACCCGACCAAAAAAGGCACTTCAGCCCATAAGCCGGCTCCAGCAGCTACAGGTCACACCTATTGGGTGATTCCGGATGGCTACATCCCCCCGGAGAGTAGTGGCACACTGGAGAGTCATGAGAGCATCTGTGTATTAAATACAGGTGCAACAGATGCGGAGCTGCACATCACAATCTATTTTGAAGACAGAGATCCACTTGAAGATATCGTCGCTGAAGTGCCAGCGAGAAGAACTAGGCATATTCGTACTGCATCGCTTCGCTCCGGTGAGCAGTCTATTCCGGCAGGCGTACCTTATGCGATTACTGTTTCCAGCAACATCCCCGTCATCATCCAGTACAGCCGCTTGGACACGACCCAGCCTGAATTGGCATTGATGAGTGTCATGGCGTATCCATTGGGATAACATGGCGACTTGGTATCAAATGCAGGCTAAAAAAGAAGACCGGTAACCTTGCATTTAATGCAGGTGTACGGGTCTTCTTTCATTACAATCACTTACTGTATTTATACGTGCTCGCATTAAGGATATCCACATGAACCTCAACTTTACCGAGCTTAAAACGCTCGAGGGGATCAGCACGTTGGGAGACCTCTTGTTGCCATAAGGGCAGATTGTGGCGATAGAGGTGTTCCACCAGACCGTATGAATCGATCTTGCGTGACTTGGTTTTTTCGAACGTATCTCGGATTTGGGATTCGATTTGTTTCTCCGCTTCCTGTTCCATGGCATGTGGAGACCGAGGAGCCCCATGATCTTCGGTGATGGAACTTTTGACCGAGGTAACCAGATCGAATGTGACGCCATCTCCTTGTTTTCTCGCCGTGATTCTCGTCTTGGGATGCCGAAGCATCAGGGTTAAATCAGGAGTTTTCCCACCATGCCCATATACGTATAGTGGGTACTGATGTACTCGCTCATAATTTACGTATCGTGTACCATCTGCGTCTGCTCCTGCAACTCTACCCTGACTTGTGCCTTTGGAAATGACATAAAACCCATCCATTCTAACAAGGGGTGGAGTTTTATCGCCGTTGAACCAGGTCTCGTTCCTTGTTGATACCGAGGGTAAAAGAACGACGGAAGCCGGCTCCCGTAGTCCATCGAGAAGCTGATGGAGCCGGATAGGTTCGTAACCGGAATGCTGTTTGTATAGCCTCATGGGCTCGAATAACTCAATCGTCTGGGCAGATTGGTTCAGCAGCGCAGATGGGGAGAGCACATCCGGAATGTTCTGCTCTGTCGCGTAAATCCAGGGTGTATATCTCAGTTGACCTGAATGCAGTAACGTATTAAATATATCATCCAGCTTCCCTTCCAGAGCATTTTTCGATAAAACAATGGCTTTAACATGAGTCCAGAGCGTTTGCTGCTGTGACGTTTCATACAAGTCGTTAATAGCCATGCTGAGCGTTGTACCCTCGCCCCGTCCGATCCAGATATCCCTTGTTTCCCGGGAAGTTGGCGTTTCCTGTTTTGCAATACTGGAGAAGTCAATCAACTGGGCATACGCAATATATTGGTTGTCCACATAGTCTATTCCAATGGCCGTGATGAAGTTAATACTTTGCACCTCTTTGGAATCCCAGCATCCCGTTAGCAGGATCAAGCAACCCGCAAGTAGGGCACTCAAGGACGTCCATCTGATCATGACCGTTTTCTCCGGCGAGTGGAATCTTGGGTGTGAAGTGCTGCTGGACGCTTGGTTCTTTTCATCGAAGGCGGCATGGATACGGCCTGAGTGAAGTCTCCGGGAATATAGGGAGATACGGGTGAAAGATAGGATACGCCATAACACTCCAACGATACGAGGTGCACCAACAGCGCGAACAGTCCAATCATAAATCCAAATAATCCAAGGATCGAAGAAATAATAAGCATTCCGATACGAATTTGTGCAGTAGCCCCGCTGAGCACGGTATTCACGAGAATATAGCTGGAGATGACTGAGATCGCTACCGTGACTATGATGGTGGGCGATGTAATCCCGGCACGAATGGCTGCATCCCCGATGATAAGTCCGCCGACCACGCTGACCGTCTGCCCTAACGCACGTGGTAACCGCCGACCGGCTTCGTTAAATAGCTCGAACATAAAAATCATTAAAAAGGCTTCCAGCGTCACCGGCATGGGCAGGCCCATTCTAGTACCAGCAATTGTAGCCAAGAGAGGTAGCGGAATCTGTTCCACATTGAAACTGGTCAGGCCGATGTAGAAGGCTGGGAAGAAACAGGCAATCAGCAGACCGGAAATACGCAAAATCCGTTCGAAGGTAACGATGAAAAAAGGTGTGCTTTTGTCTTCCGGGGACTTCAACTGATTGAAAAGTGTAGTTGGTGCGATGACCGCCACAGGAGAACCTTCAATGAGAACGGCAAAACGTCCATTTAACAGGGAATCGACGACAAAATCAGGACGTTCAGTATTATCTGTGAGTGGAAAAATACTCCGAATGCCTCCCATGACAGCTCGCTCCATGATTGAGGTACCCAGAATGCCGTCAATCTCAATCTGATCCAGATTGTGTTGTGCTTCTTTCAGAATGTCTGGATTAATAATATCTTTTACATATAGAAGTCCAATGGCAGTTTGGGTACGACCACCTTTGACATATTTCTCATAACACATCGAAGATGTTTTCATTCGTTTGCGAATAAGGGCCACGTTGGTAGTGAGTTCTTCGGTGAATCCATCGCGCGGGCCTTTAACTGATGTTTCAATGGCTGATTCTTCTGGACTGCGTCCCGGGATATCAGCGATATCCAGACTGCAGGACTGTACACCATTGCCAAAAATGATCAGTAGTTGTCCACTGAAAATTAACAGATTAAGTTTTTTAGAATCGGTGAGATCCTCAATCGGATTTAAGGTTAATCCCAATTCTTTGGGATGTGATTCCTCAATGATCAGGGAGTGCTGTTCCAGACGGGGAATAATAAATTGGTTAATTTGTTTACCATCGACCAGACCATCACAATAGAGCAAAATGACGGGCTGATCAGATTCGTCTTTAGCAGGAAAGGTCTGAATAACGACATCTGCACATGGATTGAACTGCTCTTTCAAAGAGGCAAGCAGTGTTTCATGGGACGTGGTGTCAATCGCTTGATGCTCCATGATGTTTCCTCCTCTGATGGCGTGAATGGATAAAGGCAACCGTCGTCGCGATAATCGCAAGTCCGCTCAAATACAAGAGATTGAACGGAAATATGTATTCGACCAGAAGCTTTTCGAAGGTCATATCATCCAGAGGATACAACATGGTTAGAATAAAGAAGACACCTAACGAGATACAACTGATAAGCCTTCTGGTAGAGCTCTTAATATTCCATATTTCTATTACAATATACATGGCGAGACTAATCCGGGTGAACGAGCCTGCGAGCCATTGGTAGATGGAAAAGAAGTCGGTTTGGGCGATGTATTTGCCCAAGGAGGCAATACGCCATTCTTCAAAGGCGGGATATCGCATTTTGGCAGCCTCAAAAGGATCGAATTCCACAATCGCCCCAATGAGTGGGCCTACAGTCAGTCCCACAATAATGAGTGCGAGCATTAGATACTGCCATACACGTATACGTTTGGTGAGATGAGGCTGGATGTACCAGATGAACAGCAGTTCAAACATGCCTGAAAGACTGTAAACCATGCCTTTAAAAACAGGGTGCCAACCATGTTCAAGCACGGGCAACAGACGACTGTAATCCTTGTATTGGGTATTCACGATAGCAACATAGAAGCCCAGCAGTACAACCAGTGGAAGGATCAATCCTGCCGTAAATGCCAGCGAGCGAATACCTTTATACGCAGCGTAGGCACAGAGCGACATCAAAGCAATGCTGGTGACCAATATTGGCGTCTCTGTCAGGTAGTTCGTTTTGGCCCAAGTGGTCGTATCGTGCAGGGTGAAATAGATGACGCATAGAAAAAAGAGACTGTTCCCAACTCGAAAGAACAGGCCAATGGGTTTGCCGAGACGGGATGTTAGCCATTCATGCAGGGTTTGATGCTGGAGGAAACGAGAGACATAAGCGAGCATTAGGGCAAATACGAGAAATGGTCCGGCTGATAGCAGGACGGAAATCCAAGAATCCCTTTTGGCTGCAGCCAAAAGGGCAGGAATAATCAGAACATGGCTGATCAAGCCAACGGACAACATGATCAACATCATGGCTTGTAAAAAAGAAGGCTGTGTTCGTTTCATGCTGGGGGGTCTCCTTTTCCCGATAGACTGTCCTCAGCAGTGTTAACGGGATTGGAGCGCTTCATACCGTCAGTCGAAATAACGAATACCCATGGCTTCTCTTACCTCTAGCATCGTTTCCCGGGCCGCTTTCCTGGCCTCACGGGTACCCTCGATAAGAATCTCTTTCACCTGATCATCTCGCTGTTCATAATAATTCCGTCGTTCGCGAAAAGGAGCAAGCAGATCATTGATGGCTCCACCTGCGATCTGTTTACAATCCTTGCATCCAATTCGCCCCTGACTGCAACTGGCATGTATCTCATCTACATTCTCCTTGCGGAAAAGCTGATGATAGGCGAAAACAGGGCAGATATCCGGATGTCCTGGATCTGAACGATGGATGCGGGAAGGATCAGTCTTGGCCTTGGTCAATTTGGCTTTTACATCATCTGGGCTCGCATTTAACGAGATCGCATTACCCATGCTTTTGCTCATCTTACCGACGCCATCCAGCCCTCCAAGCCGCTCTCCGGTCAAAATGCGGGGCTCGGGTAGGATCGGGGCGTATAACTCGTTGAATCGGCGGACCAGTTTTCGCGCTGTCTCAATGTGAGGAATCTGATCCTCACCTGCCGGAACGAGAGTAGCTTTACAGAATGCAATATCAGCAGCCTGACTGACCGGATATCCGAGAAATCCGTAGTACAGATCCGTATGTCCACGATCACGTGCTTCGTTCTTAATGGTCGGATTGTGCCGGAGTGTATTGACGGTGACAAACATCGAGAAGATTACGGTCAATTCCGCAATTTCCGGAATCATGGATTGAATGAACAGGGTAGCCTTGTTCGGATCAATGCCTACGGCGAGGTAATCAAGTGTGACTTGATGTACACTATCGGCAATCAGGCCAGGTTGATCATAGTGGGTAGTAAGTGCCTGGACATCTGCCAGTAAAATATACGTTTTGTACTCTTCCTGCAATTGCACCCGACTGCGCAGACTGCCTACGTAATGGCCGAGATGAAGTTGCCCGGTAGTTCGATCCCCTGTCAAAATAATATCTTTGTTGTTCTTCATGGTTTATTCTCCTTTGATTGTGTGATTTTTCAACCTTGAGCTCACGCCACCAGCCATCTTCCACGACCATCACCTCCTTTCAGCCTGCATCTTTATAAGTTGAACTAAAGGCTATTTACACTTGCCACTCCGATGACAGAACAACCTTCCGATCGCTGTTATCCCCCGATTTTTTTGATTCAAATCTACAAAGGTAAAAATCTGGTGATAAAGGCGATCGCTCCGCTTCTTCAGGTTATTTCTGCCCTCTACGTTCTCGTGTAAATGTTTAGTTAACTTATATAGGTATCTAATAAAAAAAGCTTCGTCCTTTATTCCATTCCCCGGTAGGGAACAGAATAAAGGACGAAGCTTGTGCCTCGCGGTGCCACCTTCATTAGCCGCTGATTGCGGCCCACTTGAGGGATACGGATTGAGGCATCTACCAGGAGCCCATCTATGAGCGTCCATGCCACTATCGATATCCTGTCCATGGATAACGGCTGGACATGCCGCCTCGCCTACTGAAAGTTGCATTCCTGATAAGGGATACAGACTTTGTTCAACTTGGAACTCCGAAGCCCATTTCCGCATATCCGATACACCGACTCCCACCACCCGCCGGCTCTCTGTAGCATCCTGACATACGTACTTCTCTTCATCATCGTGGATAACAAATGTTTACAATTTCCAGAATTATATCACGCTTTGATCCCACTGACCAGCCTGTGTTTGCGGCCGCTCATATTGGTGCCAAGCACACCGGCGATGATCAGTAATGCTCCGATAAAATGATAGCCACTAACAGGTTCATGCAGAATCCATGCGCCCCCTACGATGGAGATGAGCGTGGACAGATTGCTGAATACACTCATTTGGGAAGCCTCCAGATGAGTTAGGGCATAGCTCGCGAGCAGGGTGGAGATCATGGTGGATAGTATCGCCAGATAAGCGAGTGCACCCAGATAGGATAAATCTCCAAGTGGTTTGATGTAGTCCATCATGGAACCGCTGGACGCATGTCGGATCAGGGAAGCGGCGTTAAACACAATACAGCCAACCATCAGCGTGACCCAAGTTAATTCCATCGGTTTATACTTCTGGGTTAACGGTCTCGCAAGCACACCATAACCTGCAAAACAGACTGTGGATAGCAGCAATAATGCAATGCCCTTCAGGTTACCCAAAGCCATGCCATTTCCTTGCATCATGAAAATAAAAACCACTCCAGCGACAGACAGAAGCAGGAACAGCTTCTGCATCGTGGATGTGCGTTCCTTCAGGAAAACTGAAGCGAGAACGAGTGTGAATACAGGGGCCATAGCCTGAATAATACCGGCTTCCGATGAGTTGGAAGATACGAGCCCAAAGGCTTGAAAGGCAAAAAATAAGACGGGAGATAGTAGCCCCAGCGGAATAATTCGCCACAGATCACGAAGGCTAAGTCGAATTTTGATCCAGCCAAAAATGACAGGAATGCTGACAACGATCAGCGACATGGCGAATCGGTGGGCAAGCACATCAATCGGATGTGCAACAGTGACGGTCATTTTAACAAATAGAAAAGATAGACCTATAATAGCCGCGTATAGAATAGCTGCGATATAAGCGTATCCCCGAGTGTGTGTTGTGTTCATGAATGCTCCTCCAATACAGTAGTCATAGCGTTTTATCTTTTATTATCCTGAAATATGTCAGGTTCGAGGCATGTGCTGGTCTTATTCAATATACTGCCGGGTGCATCGTGCTACAATAGATAAAAGGTTAAACTGTATCGGTACAGTTGTTGGAGAGGGATGATTGCATTGAGAAAATACGAAGTGATTGCCGAAGCATTAAAGCAATGGATTCAGGAACAGATGCAGCAGCAGGATCGTCGCCAGTGGGCAGATAAAGGCATTCGACTGCCAGCAGTTCGAGTTGTAGCAGAACAATATCAATGCAGTGTAAGTACAGCGATTCGAGCATATGAGTGGTTGGAGCAACGGCACTTGGTGTACGCCATACCTCAATCTGGCTACTATGCTGTACAGAACGGGACAGGTGCTCAGGATATGGACTGGCAGGGAGCGCTGGACTTCGCTTCGGCTGCCCCTGATCCGCGGGTGTTCCCTTATGCAGACTTTCGTCATTGTGTGGATCAGGCGATGGAAAAGAAGCAGGCAGAGTTATTCATGTATGGTACGGATCAGGGATTACCTTCGCTTATTCTGCTGTTGCAGAAGCAGTTTGCGGATTATCAGGTGTTTGCAAGAACGGAGCAGTTCTTTATCACATCAGGGGTACAACAGGCACTGGCTGTACTTGCATTGATGCCTTTTCCCAATGGAAAGAGAAAAGTACTACTTGAACTACCGACCTATCACAATATGCCCTCCCTGCTGAGTGGATTGAATGTGCCGATTGCCGGTGTGAGACGTGCCTTGGATGGACTTGACTGGGCATCACTTGAACGTCAGTTCGCTGAGGGAGATATTAAGTTTTTCTATGTCATGCCGCGCTTTCACAATCCAATTGGCACATCGTTTACTGTTGCTGAGAAAAAGAAACTGATTCGGCTAGCACAGAGGTACGATGTCTATCTGGTGGAAGACGATTACTTGGCCGATCTGGAGGACAACACGAAACAGGACCCGTTATGGTCCTATGATACGGAAGGTCGGGTCATCTACCTGAAGAGTTACTCCAAAATTTTGTTTCCAGGCTTACGTATTGGTGTAGCTGTTCTGCCCTCACCTCTAATTCAATCGTTTGGTGCTTACAAAAAAATGCTCGATATCGACACTTCCGTTCTGTCTCAAGCTGCTCTGGAGATTTATGTGCATAGCGGAATGTTTGCTCATCACAGGAAAGTGATTCGGAACCGCTATGCTGCCAGAATGCACACGGTGCATGAACAATTGGGCTCATATCCAAACTTTGCTCCATTTATGGAGGCTCCTCGAACAGGAGGGGAGCATACCATATTGCCCTTGGCGGGTGATATGCCGCTTCGTGTTCTGGTGTCCCGGCTCCAAAAGCGCGGAGTCATCGTTGATACGACAGAACGGTATTATCCGGAGGGAACCTATCAGGTGCATCAGGATCAAATGCTGCGATTGAACATCTCCAATGTACCGAAGCAGCGAATCGGAGAAGGTATACAGAAGATCCGGGAGGAGATTTTGAAACTGAAAAAAACACCAAAAGGCGCCCACACAAGTTGATCACTTGTTGGACGCCTTTTCCATGAGTTGTTATCCATCTACAATGCATCTTGTACGCCACATTGTAGATGGAAATAATCCGATTTATTCCTGAGCCATCGCCTTGAAGGAAGCTTCTGCGGCTTCCAAAGTAGCTTGAATATCCTCGTCTGTATGAGCCGTGGTCAGGAACCAGGCTTCATATTTGGACGGAGCGAGGTTAATGCCACGGTTCAGCATGTGACGGAAGAAGGAAGCGAACAGCTCTCCATCCGTGTCTTGAGCATGATCATAGTTCGTAACGGGGTGGTCACAGAAGTGGGTGGAGAATGCACCACGAATCCGGTTAATCGTTAGTGCAATGCCATGACGGTCAGCAGAAGCTTGCAGGCCTGCTGTCAGGTCGATAGCAAGACGTTCCATCTCTTCATATACACCCGCGCCTTGCAGGACCTCCAGACATGCGATACCAGCCGAGATGGATGCAGGGTTACCAGCCATCGTTCCCGCCTGATAAGCAGGGCCGAGCGGAGCAACTTGCTCCATAACGTGTTTGCGTCCGCCGTAAGCACCGATTGGCAGGCCGCCACCAATAATTTTACCAAGAGCCGTCAGATCCGGTTCAATCTCTGCATGATTATCGAGTCCGGCATACGTCTGTGTAGAACCGTAATGGAAACGGAAAGCCGTAATGACCTCGTCATAGATAACCAGTGAGCCGTTAGCTCTTGTCATGGCACAGAGACCTTCTAGGAAGCCAGGCTCAGGCATAACCATACCGAAGTTACCAACGATCGGCTCAACCATGACCGCGGCAACATCATCACCCCAGCGCTCCAAAGCATCTCTCAGGCCGTCCAGATCATTGTAGGGCACAGTAATGACTTCTTGTGCAATACTGGCTGGAACTCCCGCACTGTCGGGAATTCCGAGCGTGGACGGGCCTGAACCGGCAGCTACAAGCACCAGATCGGAGTGACCATGGTAACATCCGGCGAATTTTACGATCTTGTTGCGTTTGGTGTAGGCACGAGCGACCCGAATCGTGGTCATAACCGCTTCCGTACCGGAGTTTACAAAACGAACTTTATCCATGGAAGGAATAGCTTCCTTCAGCATTTTGGCGAGCTTGATCTCAAGTTCAGTCGGGGTACCGTACAGCACGCCATTTGCTGCTGCTTCCGTAATTGCCTGTGTAATATGCGGGTGGGCATGTCCTGTAACAATCGGACCATAAGCGGCCAGATAATCAATATAACGGTTGTCATCCACATCCCAGAAGTGGGCGCCTTGGGCTTTTTTCATGAATACAGGTGCACCACCACCAACGGCTTTAAACGAGCGTGAAGGGCTGTTAACACCCCCAACAATATGTTCAAGTGCTTCTGCGTATAGAAGTTCGGAACGGGAACGTGATGGTTTCATAAGATAACTTCCTTTCGTCATTCAAAATATAATAAAGGTACAAGCTACAGAAAGATATGATGATTTTCTCATAAAGATATAGCCGGGCACAACGAGAGGGCAGCGTAATGGCTGCCCTCTGCATATTTACATTACTGAGCCGGTTGCTCTGACTTTTGATCGTCACCACTGGCTGTTTTATCTTCGGTGCTGGTCGTACTATCATCCGTTGTAGCAGGTGGATGAATAATATCCTGAATATGTTGCTTCAGTTTCTCTTCATTTGTAACCGTCAATACTTGTGCTCCCCCTGCTGTACGTTCTTCTTTCAACAGGTTCATTGGCGGAATTTGCTCACTGCCATTCATGCTGCTTTGGTATCCAAGTCCACCAAGCTTCCACATATCGGAAAGCGTCAGATTCGTATCTACATAAGGATTGACCTGTTCCAGAATGGCAGGCAGCTTGGCGATGGTTGTCGTAGACTGCATTTTTGCCGTTACAGCTTTCAGCAATTCACGCTGACGCTCGGAACGAGCGAAATCCGACATTGCATCATGACGGAAACGAACGTACATGAGTGCCGTCTCACCATCTAGATGCTGATACCCTTTTTTGAGATCAATATCGTATTCGTTATTGTCTGCTTTACTTGTATAGTGCATGTCCTTCTCCACATCAAAATCTACGCCGCCAACGGCATCCACCAATTTGATGAATCCTTGGAAATCCGTATACACATAATACTGTACAGGAATGCCAAGCAGGTCACCGGCAGCTTGCATCGCTGCGTTAGGGCCATGAGTAATGGCTGTGTTGATCCGCTCCTTGCCATACCCGTCAATATCGACGTATGTGTCGCGCAGAATGGAGAACAGATTAATTTTTTTGGTAAGGGGGTCAAGCGATACGACCATCATGCTGTCGGAGCGGGGAACTTCGCCTTTTTTCAATCCACGTGCATCGACACCCATAACGAGAATGTTTACCGTTTCTGTGCCTTCCCATTTTGGTGGGTCAGGCGTATTTACTTTCTCCACATTTTCGATACCTGCGAAGGGTGAATCGTCACCGTCCTTTGCCAAACCGTCCAACTGATTGAGAATAGAACCGAAATAGTATGCCGCTGCTCCTCCGACTATTAACACGAAGGCGGCAAGAGAAATCCAGATGGTTCTCTTCGTCTTTCTGGTCATGCTAGCTCTCCTTTGTATTTGAGATGAAATAAAAAACGAGTTCGGGTATTGCTGAATTTTGACTGATACCATTATAATTTCTTTTTGGGCTACAAGCAATTTCAACAAAATCCAAGTGAGGTATAATCATGCTGGCGATTGATGTCAAAGATTTGCGCAAGTCGTTTAGCGTCCAGAAGAGCCGAGGTGGGCTGAAGGGCGCATTCCAAGACCTGTTTGCACGTCAATACCAGGAGGTATTGGCTGTAAATGATATTTCATTTCAGATTCCGCAAGGCGAAATATGCGGATATATTGGGGAGAACGGTGCTGGTAAATCAACAACAATCAAGATGTTGACCGGCATTTTGGTGCCTACTTCAGGGCAAATATCGGTTGGTGGATATGTTCCGTATCAGGAACGTGAGAAGTTTGTACAGAATATTGGTGTTGTTTTTGGTCAGCGCAGTCAATTGTGGTGGGATATTGGCGTTATTGAATCCTTCCATTTATTGCGCAAAGTATATCGTGTCGGAGAGGCTGATTTCCGCAAACGTCTGGATGAACTGGTTGAGCGGCTGCAGCTGCAGGACCTGTTAAGCCGTCCGGTGCGTAAGCTCAGTCTCGGTCAGCGCATGCGCTGTGAGTTGGTGGCAGCCTTGTTGCATAACCCGAGTATTGTTTTCCTGGACGAGCCAACCATTGGCTTGGATATTGTCGTGAAGTCGGAGATTCGAGATTTCCTGAAAGACATGAACAAGGAGCATGGAACAACTATTTTGCTCACAACCCATGATTTGCAGGACATTGAGGCCTTGTGTTCCCGGGTCATCATGCTTGATGCAGGCAACATCATCTATGATGGGGGTCTGGATCATCTGAAGTCCCAATGGGGCAAAGAACGGGAGATCCGCTTCAAGTTCGGTTCAGCTCACAACATTAGTCAGATGCAGGAATGGACTGCGGCGTTGCCTGTACGTTGGACGGTTGAGAATGAATTGTCCGCATCCGTATGGATTCCGCTGGAACTGAACGTTTCGGATGTACTCGGACGTGTCGTTGGACAAGCCGATATTACCGATATTCAGATTATCGAGATCAACACGGATGAGATTGTGCGCAGTATATACCAATCCGGTTCCGCCGAACGTCCCGAGATTGTGGGAGCAGGGAAAGAAGCGGTGGGTGTATCCTGAGATGAATAGTGCATTTATTGATTTTATGCGCATCCGTTTTCTAACGATGCTGGCATACCGGGTGAATTATTACTCCGGCATTTTGATATATACGCTGAATATCGGCGTGTATTACTTTACCTGGCAAGCCATTTACGGTAGCAGTGGTGAACTTGGCGGCTTCACGGCAGCGCAGATGACCACGTATATCGCCGTATCCTGGATGGCACGTGCTTTTTACTTTAACAACCTGGATCGAGAGATTGCCGCAGACATACGGGATGGGTCCATCGCGATTCAATTCATCAGGCCGATCAATTACGTTATGGTCAAAATGATGCAAGGTCTGGGCGAAGGCATCTTCCGCTTCCTGCTGCTCATGATTCCGGGGATGCTCATTGCCATTCTGCTATTCCCGGTTGAATTGCCTACTGCGCCATCCGCTTGGATTGGCTTTCTCGTCATGCTGTTCTTCAGTTTCCTCATTAATTCCCAGATTAATGTGATAACGGGACTGGCGGCATTCTTTGTGGAAAACAATGAAGGCATGATGCGTATGAAACGCGTCGTGGTGGATCTGTTCTCCGGTCTAATTATCCCAATCAGCCTGTATCCAGGCTGGATGTCCGCGGTGATGAAGGTATTGCCTTTTCAGGCCATTACGTATCTGCCCGGTTCCGTTTTCACTGGAAGAGTGGAAGGTACCGCCATCTGGAATGTACTCGGTATTCAGGTGTTCTGGTTTGCCGTGTTACTGCTTCCGATGGTATTGATCTGGCGTAAGGCGCGCAAGCGTCTGTTCGTGCAAGGGGGATAACGGAATGTACTATATGGGTCTGATCTGGGAATATTTGAAAAATTACATGAAAACACGACTCACGTACCGTGCCGATTTCTGGGTGGAGATCCTATCGGATCTGCTGTTCCAGGCGACCAACCTGATCTTTATCTTTGTGGTCTTCCGTCATACGGATAACCTGGGCGGCTGGAGTGAGAGTGAAGTACTCTTTGTTTATGGATATTTTATGGTGCCCTATGGCATCTTCAGTTGCTTTATCAATCTGTGGGGGTTCAGCGAGCGGTATATCGTCAAAGGCGAGATGGATCGTATCCTGACACGCCCTGCACATAATCTGTTCCAGATCTTGCTTGAAAATGTAGACCCGCCTGCACTCGTGGGCTCGTTTATCGGCTTGATCATCATGATCTTCAGCGGAGCAGAGATGGGACTTATGCTGGAGTGGTGGCATATTCCTGCCTTGATTATTTTGGCACTCAGTTCAGTCATGATCTATGCCGGCATTTATACCACCCTGACTTCGTTGTCCTTTTATTCGGATGCACCAACAGGTATTCTGCCGTTGATGTATAACATTCAAGGGTATGGACGTTACCCGGTAACGATCTATAACCGTGCCATTCAGGTGTTGCTAACCTGGATCATTCCGTTTGCCTTCGTGGGCATCTATCCGGCAGCATTGTTTCTGGAGAGGTCCGAGATGCATCGCATGGCGCTTCTTACACCTGTGATGGGACTGGTGTTTGGTTCTATGGGATTGCTTCTGTGGAATTATGGCGTGAAGCGGTATCGCGGAGCAGGATCATAATAAACGCCCTATAGCAATTCATGGGGGAGACTAGGGAGGAATTGACATGACGTTAACTGTAGGCGAATTGGCACCTGATTTTGAGCTTCCGTCCAGTACCGGAGAACCGGTGAAGCTTTCAGATTACCGTGGACAGCGGGTGCTGCTTTATTTTTACCCTAAGGATATGACTTCGTCCTGTACGCAACAGGCTTGTGATTTCCGGGATCGACATGCTGAATTTGAAGGGCTGAACACCGTAATTCTCGGGATCAGCACAGACCCGATGAAACAGCATGATAAGTTTATTGCCAAGTATGGTCTGCCGTTCACCTTGTTATCGGATGAAGAGCACGTTGTTGCACAGCAATACGGTGTATGGCAACTGAAGAAAATGTATGGCAAGGAGTATATGGGTATGGTTCGCTCCACTTTTCTGATTGATGAAGAGGGAACGTTGATCAAGGATTGGTCCAAAGTTCGGGTCAAAGGACATATCGAGGCTGCACTTGAGGCTTTGAAGACATTGTAATGAATGATATAGACATATGTGAATAAATACATCTTAACCGTTCCATCATTAAAGGCTGTGCTTCGCGGAATTTACCGTGAACACAGCCTTTTTAGGTGGGCAATCGTTTTTGATTGGATGAATTGTTCTTGCTCTTGCCCGAACGAAGCCGATGCACGAGCAGAAGGAAAAGCGGAATAATAAAGCTTACCGTGATATCCCAATCCACCCAAGCGGGCATGATCGTATTGGTGTAGAAAATGACATTGGGAGAAATCAGTACAGCTAAAGCAAATAATAACATCGCTGATGGCAGGATGAGAGGTTTATATGTCTTTAACCCAAATAGCTGAGCTGTTCCAACGACAAAGGAGAACATATACAGCAGGCTTTTGAAATAGGTAGCAATTAACCAAGCAGTCGCCATGAACGCCTCAATTCGTTCGAAAAAGTTCCCGATATTAATTTTCTGGGACAGGGTATAGGAGATGTAGATGTCATGCTGGGTCAGAAAAGGTCCAAAAATCATGAGCGAAATGAGCAACAGTGTGGTTAGCAGTAACCCTCCACAGAGGGTAGCGAGTAACATGTCACGTTTGATATGAGGCCCGGACATCACATAAGGAAGAACCATGGTGATCACGATTAGTTCACCAAAGGAAGTAAATGCTCCCCGAATGATGGAATGAACCAGATGGAGCCAAGGTGTGTTCAAGTAAGGCTGCAGATGTGAACTGTTTACTTGGGGCATCAACCCCAGAAATAACAGAATCATAAAGGCAACAACGATTGGAGTCAGCAGTTCACTGCTACTTCCTATCGTATGGAAGCCATGCATAAGCCCCCAGACCAGAGCGCACATAAGGATAATCAGAATGACTCGAATGGGGGTCCGAAGGTAGATCTGTGTGGTCATAAAGTCACCGACTTCACGGATACATATGGCAGCGCCTATGGCGAAATAAAATAGATATGCAGCCGATAAAACAGACCCCGCCCACCGGCCAAGTATTTTTTGGCAGACTTCAATAAGGGAAAGATCAGGATGTGTTTGATGAAGTTTGTATAGAACCCATATGATGAGTAAGCCGATCGGCTGACCGATAAGAGAACAGATCCATGCATCCTGTTGACCCGAAGCAGTAACCACGGAGGGATAGAGTAGAATCATGTCCCCAACCATGACGAGAAAGGTAAGGACTGCAAATTGCCTAATGGTGATTTTCTCCTTAATTAACATAGACACCGTGCTCCTTCTCTATATTCAGCATGGATGAACTCCATTTTTCCATCCATACCAGGCTCCTTCCCCCAAAAAAAAGTACTCATTCCTGTGATGAATTGTTTGGAGTAACCGATGATTTTCTGTAAGACTTGAGCAATTGTATCAGCAGAAGACAGCCCGGCAGAATGATCCCCAGTGTGGTATCCCAATCTACCCAATATGGAACAATGGTGATCACGATAAAAGTAATGCTTGGTGAGATCAGATTGGCTAATCCGAACACAAGTAAGGACGCAGGGAGTACCAGCATCTGATACTGCTTAAGCTTGAACAGTTCCGCACAACCAACAATAAAGGCGTATAAGTATATCATCGCTTTGAAGTACGTAGAGATCAGCCAGGAAGAAGCCATAATGGCTTCAATACGTTCAAAAAAGCTCCCAATACTAATTTTCTGAGACAAAACAAAAGAAGCATATATGTTATGTTGCGTAAGAAAGGCACCCAAGACCAGCAGAGATATGGTAACGAGCGTTGCCAATACCAAGCTGCCTAAACCAGCTGCAATAATTACGTCCCGTGTTCGATGAGCCTGCTTGGCAACATAGGGCAGTATCATCATGATGGGAACGACTTCACCGATCGGATATATAATGCTTACCAGAATGCCTTGTGAGATAGAGACAACACCCGTATCACTTACTGGCTTCAAATTTCTAGTATCAATCTGAGGAAGCAGGCAGATTGCAAGGACGACAATAAACACAATAACAACGGGCATCAGTAGTTCACTACTTCGCCCCATCGTCTCTAATCCGTGAGACACTCCCCAGGCGATCACGATGACGAACATCAGAATGATGATGCGAATGGGAGTGTACGGGAAGATTTGAGTGGTCATGAAATCGCCGACTTCTCTCGTATGCGTTGAAGCACCAATAATGAAAAAGAACAGGTAGAAGCAGGAAAAGAAAGTACCTGGCCAGAACCCTAGAATGCTTCGTGCCATCTGCACCAGATTTTTTTCTGGATGCATGCTACATAGCTTCAGGAACATGGCCATCAGTACCATCCCCAGAGGAACGCCTATAAAAGCGCAAATCCAGGAGTCTTGTTTGGCATAGGAAGTGATGACCGAGGGGTAGATCAGCATCATATCCCCGACCACCATCATAAAGATGAGCGTGGTCAATTGTCTTGTTCCAAGGCGCCCCTGTTCCAGCATAATGGTCCTCTCCTTTTTCTAGGTTCCCGTCAGATGTGCCAAGAATTGATTAACAGGTTCATAGATCCACATGATGATATAGAGCGGACTGGGGAAATCCCACAGGTTAGCTGCAATCACACTGAACCCCGTGGCTATGACGAGCATTCCGCTGTACACAGCTGTTTCCCTCCATTCCTTGCGACGGATGAGACCTGGAAGATCAAACAAGCCTACGAGGCCCCCTATGACAATGACAGTAATTGTAATCAACATCCGGTCTCACTCCTTCAAATCCTCCTTGAATGAATCATCCAGTGTACCTACACGTTTGATCTGTACATTGGCCTCATACTTAACATCCAAATTTTCAAAATATTGATCCCAATCCTTCTCAATCTTTTTGAAAAATTTAGGATCGGCATGATACACTTCCTGACCGAATCCAAAAATGTCAATATGGAACTTTCGCCGCACGGAATTCACGGATTTTTCCATCAGGTCTATCAGTCCATCCTCACTGTCCTTTTCCAACTCTTTGAGTGTTTTCATCGAACCAATTCTGACTCCACACTCTACTGCACCTATGGAAGACACATTTTTTATTTTGATGTGGATCACAGGTTGGTCATCAATGACCTTTGCTTTTCGTTGAGTCTTGGTGCGAAGGGTTTTAAAAGTCACATTTCCTCCTTTTCGGCAAGGCAAGTGACCTATGGTAGATACGACATTGTCGCGGATATAGTTGTACCCTTTGGATTCATCTTCCGTTAACCAGCCAATCAGTTTGTCCTTTTTGAAGACACTCAATCCCGTTGAAACTAGACGAGCTGTGGACTTGATCGTCGCAATATTGTCTTTGCTTCCGCTTCTCTCTGAATTGCCAAAAACCTCTACACCGGTGATTACGGGTTGTATCCCGGGAGCCAGCATATATTCCATTAACTGATCACCAGTTACAGTCGTTGTAGGTGACCAGGTTTTGGCAGATACGTCCAGAGAATTAAACAACTTTTCTGCAGGTAAATTCTCCAGTGGAGTAAGTGTGTCCAGTACTTTGGAAGCCGTTGTTTTCCGAGCGACCATGACGTAATAATCGGGCCGGGCAGTAGGTTCTCGCATTAACGCTTCTATGACATCGTAGATTCCCTCTTTGCGTGCATATTCTTCTCCGAACACCAGTACACGGATATGTGCCATGAATATGCGGCGTGGGCTTGTCTCGGTCAGCTTTTGAATCGCTTCAAACAGCGTTGGCGCGGACGCTTCGTACAGCGTGACAGGAGTGCCATTACCTCCCCCTGACTTGGAGGAAACTTCATTTGGCACAACGACCTGAGCACTCACTTTAATCAAATCGCCATCCTTGTCTACACCAAGACCCAGCATAATGCCAAGTTCATTCAGTTCCTGGCGATCCCAGCATCCGGTAAGGAGAGGGAGCAGGAATGCAGTGCATACAATTAATCGGAAGCTCTTGTTCATACGTTGTTCTCCTTACCGAATTAACGCTTCATTTTTTTGCTGCCTTGTCTGGTTTTGTTAGGTGTACCCGTAGAGAGTGGACGGGTTTTCATACGGGACCAGGGTACACGAAACAGCGTATCTTTCAGATCTTTCTGAATCAGAGGTGCAAAGGGAGACATATACGGTACGCCAAAAGAACGCAAGCTGCACAGGTGTGTAACCGTGATGAGCAAAACAATTAGAATACCGTAGAAACCAAAAGCTGCCGCGAGTATCATCAATACAAATCGCAGAATTCGGACAGAGATGGACAGTCCATTCTCTGGAATGACATAACTGGATATGGCCGTTATGGATACGATAATAACCATTGCAGCGGAGACAACTCCTGCATCTACGGCTGCTTGGCCAATGACCAGTGTTCCGACAATGGAAACGGCCTGACCGACCGTTTTCGGAATACGTATACCTGCTTCTCGCAAAATTTCATAGGTCAGTTCCATCAGTATGGCTTCAATGAATGCGGGAAAAGGAACGCCTTCACGTTGAGCTGCCAGACTAATGAGCATATTGGTGGGCAACATTTCCTGGTGAAAGGTGGTAATGGCAATATAGAATGATGGAGCTAGTAAAGCGATAAAAAAGGACAGATAACGAATCAAGCGAATCAATGTGCTGATATCGGCCCGTTGATAGTAATCCTCCGGCGATTGGAAGAAATGCACGAACAAGGCAGGAACCAGCAACACAAAAGGCGTGCCGTCCACGATGATGGCCACTCTGCCCTCAAGCAAAGCAGCACAAACCGTATCTGGACGTTCACTATTGTAAACCGTGGGGAATAACGTTCTGGTTTCGTCTTGTACAAGTTCCTCGATGTACCCGCTCTCCAGAATCCCGTCAATATCGATCTCATCGAGCCTGCGCCTTAGTTCCTCTACCACTTCCGGATCAACAGTATGCTCCAGATATAAGACCGCAACTCTTGTTTTGGTGATACGACCAATCTCCTTTTCTTCGATCCAGAGATGAGGGTCACGAATCCGTTTGCGAATCAAGGATGTATTTGTACGCAAGTTTTCGTTAAATCCCTCCATAGGACCCCGAACAACGGTCTGTGAGATGGGTTCACCAACAGCACGGTCCTCCCACCCAGCTGCGGCAATTTTCAATCCTCGTGCACAGCCTTCGAGTAGCAGGATGGCCGAACCGGACAGGAGAGCATTAAGCACATCTTCCATGTCATCCACAAATGTTACATTGCTCGCAGCCAGAATGTCATTCTGGAGGTAGCTCAGATGCTCATCATCTGCAGAGAATTCCGGAAGTTCATGTGTCTTTAACAGGGATTCCAGGATGGAATGATTCAGAATCTGCACATCCACTAATCCATCGATGTACAACATAACTGCAGGCCATTTATGTAAACACTGGAGAGGGCGCATCATCAAGTCGTTGCTGTTCCCCATCACTTGCTTGCAGTATTCCATATTTTCGCTTAGATCCGGAGAGATTTGCCTCTGATCTTGACGAGCCTGCGTTGAGTTGCTCATACCTTCACCTCCCTATACACCCTATATTTTCAAGTTAGTATGACCTGGATGAATTCGGATTATCACAAAAAAAAGGAGCCGCGATTATTCGCAACTCCTTGTCTGCTTATTATAGATGGACTTTTGCCCGAATTTACTTTTGTCTTTGTCGAACAGGGGCTGGCTTGGATACGGTGGATCTTGCTGTCCATGCTTTGCGGTAACGATAGAGCACGGCTACGATGAGCAATAGGCCGATTCCTCCCACGATATATGCTGCATATTGATGAGCCAGATGGAATACGGCGTTCCACTGAGGGCCAAATATTTTGCCAATGCCCAGAAACAGTACAACCCAGAACAGTGCGCCTGAATAGGCGTAGAGAGCGAATTTGCGAAAGGGAACAGCGGCTATGCCTGCGAAATATCCAGTGAAATGTCGTACTCCCGGAATGAAATAACCGATGAAGATTAAGGCATTACCATACTTGGCAAACCACTTTTGCGTTTTATCGAGCTTGTCCTGCTTCAGCAGAAACCATTTCCCGTAACGTGTTATGAAGGGCAGACCTGCTTTGGCTCCAATAAAATATGTGATGGTCATACCAATCGTCGTTCCCAGAAAAGCCAGTATGGTGAGGATTCCGAAATCGAGATGTCCCTTGTAGGAGAGAAATCCTGCGTAAGCCATCGTTGTTTCACCCGGAAAGGGGAGTGCGATGAATTCAAGCAACAAGCCAAAAAACAAGACGCTGTATCCATAGGACCCAAACAGATGTTGGATCTTCTCAAGCAATTCCAATAGATTTCACTCTCCTGAAGACGGGGTGGGAGCATGATTCCTCTCCAAGGTGTTTTGTACACGTTCTGCCTGTCCATTATGCTACCTAATCCGAGGCCAAGAATCAATCACGCTCCATACCAAATTGTGAAAAATTATTAAACAAAATCGCGTCTTTTTTCAATGAAGCCTCCATATAATTCTAACAAAACTGCTGAAGTCTATCAGCAAATTACTAGAGACGGTGGAGGTCGATTCGTAAATGGTACAGAGACCGGAATTCAGTATCAAGGAAAAAGGGGGAAACTCCGCAACATTCATACATATGTTTTTATCTGGACAATGGTCTGTCATTCTAGTGCGAATTGCTATATTGTTATGTGCATTTGCTGCCTATGCAAGTACTGCTGACACATCTTCTGCTTTTGGCTCAGATGAGCCTGTCTCGACAGAGAAGAATACCCAAGATAAGGTGGTCTATCTGAGTTTTGACGACGGACCGGGTAACCATACCCGTGAAGTATTGGATATTTTACGCAAGGAGCAGGTTCCGGCTACATTTTTCGTACTGGGTGAGCAGGCAGAGCGTTATCCCGAGTTAATCCGGGCGCTTGTGGAGGATGGACATGCACTGGGCAATCATACGTTCAATCATCAATATGAACAGCTGTACAGTGATTTCAAAGTGTTCTGGAAACAGATCAAGCAGACAGAGGAAGTGCTGGAGCGTATAACCGGTTTCCGTCCGGATCTGGTGCGAGCACCTGGCGGTACCTATGGACATTTTGACCAGAGTTATTTTGATTTGCTCCAACTGGGTGGATACACGGTCATGGACTGGAACGTCGACAGTGGGGATTCCAAGCGCAAAGGTGTCCCTGCCAAAGAAATCCTCAGCAATTCGACCAAAGTACCTGCAGGAGCACGTTCGGTCATAGTTCTGATGCATGACGGAGGCGCACATGCTGAAACGGTAAAAGCACTTCCGGGTATTATCAAATATTATCGTGATCACGGATATCGTTTTGACACGATGAAGAGTACGGATCAACCGGTTCAATTCCGTGTACATCCAGATGGTAAGTATAAGGCGCGCAAGCCACCAGGAAAGACCTGGATCGCAGAGCATGTAGAAGCGAATGCGACGTTGTGGCTTGCAAGCAAGAAGCTGAAGGTAGAGGTGGGCTTGGCTGCGGCTACCTTGCAACCGGGTGAGTTCCGGATGGAAGGTCAGCGAATCATGGTGCCTTTGCGTACATTTATGAAAAAATTCGGGGGGAGCACTCGCTGGGATCCTGAAACAAGGACAGCCACGGCTGTATGGAAGGAAAGAACGATTCATGCAGACAGTGTGAGCGGAACACTGACAACGACGGGGGCAATTGAAACGAGAGCAGTACAGAGTCAGGGGGGGACCATCTGGGTCCCGTTACGTGAGTTGCTGGAGCAGATGGGATTAAGGGTGAATTCCTTAACCAGTAATGAAGCAGAGTGGACGGTGAAAGCAGGCTCTTCCATATCCATTTCGGCAATGAACTTCATATATAAGTATAAAATGATCTGAAGAAAGTCATTCTTGCAGGACTATTCTCTCTACTTCCGGGCAACACTGAATCATAGATTACTATGGTTCAGGAATACTGATGAACGGAAGGAGATCAGGAGAAATGTCTTATATTCGAATGGAACATGAACATGCGGTTCAATTGCTAAACAGGGTCATGAAGCGTGTTGAGAGTGTGATTATTGGCAAAAAAACAGAGATTCGTTATGTCCTCACTGCAATGCTCAGCGGAGGTCATGTACTTCTGGAAGATGTGCCGGGTACCGGGAAAACGATGCTGGTTCGTGCCGTTGCTTCCGCACTGGACTGCTCCATGGGCCGGATTCAATTCACGTCCGATGTCATGCCGGCAGATGTTACGGGCACTTCAATCTATCATCCACATACAGCTGAATTCAAGTTTCGGCCCGGACCTGTCATGTCCAACGTTGTCCTGGCTGATGAAATAAATCGCGCTTCACCACGCACTCAGTCTGCCCTCCTGGAGGCAATGGAGGAAAGACGTATTACGGTTGATGGCACAACCTATGCCTTGCCACGCCCATTCTTTCTGCTGGCGACACAGAATCCGTTACAGTTCGAGGGTACGTACCGTCTGCCTGAAGCGCAACTGGATCGATTTATTATGAGGATTGGACTGGGGTATCCCGATCCGGAACAGGAATTGGAATTGTTAACCCGCATGCAAGGTAGAGAAGCGCTTGATGAACTTCGCCCTGTCCTGCTTGCTGAGGAGGTCGTAGCCATGCAGCGTGAAGTCAAACAGGTACATGTTGATCCGGTCGTTAAACAGTATCTGGTGGCAGTTGCTGTGGCCTCTCGCAGCCTTCCGGCGGTAAGACTGGGCATCAGCCCGCGTGGAACATTGGCCTGGATGGCTGCTGCGCAATCATATGCCTATCTTCAAGGACGCAGCTATGTCATTCCTGATGATGTGAAAGAGGTGGCTGTGCCTGTTCTTTCACATCGTATTCAATTGAAGGCCCAGAACAGAGCGGAGATTTGGGGGCAAGTACAAGTCATTGAAGAAGCATTGTCATCGGTTCCGGTTCCTGTACAAATGGCATCACAGGGAAGGGGACGGAGGCAATGACTGCTCTGGGTCAACGGATTTTGAGTGCTGTCTTGGTGGTGGCTTTTGCTTCCTTGTATCAGTGGCATGGGGGCAAAGCGGCGTTGTTTCTATCCATTATGGCTTTCTTGATGTTCACAGGGGGGCTGCTTCTCTATTGGCTCAGACCACGGCGTATTAGTATCCGTCGGAAAATGCACGCGAACCGGATTGAGGCAGGTGAGCCGGTACGGGTTCTGGTCGAACTGGAATTCGATTGCCGTATTCCATTGTTATGGATCGTTATGTGTGAAAACACTCCTGCAGGTGTTCATCGCAAATTGATTTTTCCGGGAACACGGCGTCAATTTACCTATCAATATGAATGTTCTGGTTTACGCAGAGGAGTCTATAGATGGGATACAGGAAGATTGTACTGGGGAGATATCTTTGGCTGGAATATGCTCTCCGCAGAGACCACAGGCGACACGCCCTTAATTGTTGTTCCTCAAGCAACGGCTTGGGGGAAGGGAGATTCGGTAGAATTCGCAGCGATGATCGAAGGGACGCTGTCTGAAAGAAGAAACAGTCAAGGAAACCGTAGTCCTGAATTCCGAGAATATCAGCAGGGGGATCCGCTGGGACATGTTCATTGGAAAAGTACAGCCAAAACGGGTCGACTTCAGACCTTTTTGCCGGATACCATGGATTTAGCTTCGCTGGGCATCCTTGTGTATGAAGCCGCTTCGGGTTATGACGTGAAACAGGCGGAGATCCTGGATTCACCAGCTTTTGAACGTGTGGTTCGTGCAGCTGCCCGCTGGATTCATACCGCTGAAAGGGATGACATTCCTTATCATTTGTGGATGGAAGGCGGCAATAAGAGTTACGATCCACAAGATCATTGGCAAGAGGGATCATTGCATGTGAATGATGAGAATCATGGGCTGGACAAGCTTGCGGGGGCACGAATATCCAAGGGAGAATCTGTCTCTATTTCGCTCCGTACGGAGATGCTGGATAGATTAGCGAGTGGATCGCGTATTGTAGTTCTCACAGGTAGGCTGGATCAGGTTTTAGCGGAATGGATCATGTCTGCAATCGGGTTGGGTTACCGCGTAGAGGTGCAGCTGACTGAAGCGACCCAGTTAGGATCAACCGATCGAATCATGAATGGATTGGGACATGACAGTTTAAGCGTGGAGCAGCTTCATCATAGCGGGGTGCCGATTCATTCGGTCACAGACAGCGCGTTATCTTCATTGGGAAGGGCGGAGGTAACGGATGTGGGAGCGTAATGGAAACGATCGACCAAATTCTACTGCGGTAGACAAAGAGTCAACAGCCCGTCTAAGAATAGAATCGTCCCATTCTGTATATAAAGCTGTGAACCAGAATTCTGTGACGGACATAAAGGATGAGGGAGATATTATCGTACCTGTCCTGTACAAAATCTTTATTTCGGCCATTTTACTCATACTGTCTCTGGAATGGATATATCCTGTTACGTCATCGAATCAGCAGGGCAGTGAACGGTTCTTGTCCGTGATGGCGGGATTAACGGGAGCTTTGCTACTCGCAGGCTTAATTCGTACAGGCTGGGTCACGGGAGTACTGATCCGATTGGTGATTGCACTCGCTGCTCTGTGTGTGATGTACGGAGGAAGTGATCCTGTCCGTTGGGCAGTTGTATATCCGGAAATACTTTCAGCGGATATGGACACTTTTATGAATAACTGGCGATTTCATTCGATTAGTACAGAAACGAGAGGTATGTTCATGATGTGCGGCTGGAGCATGCTCATGGCTTCTGTGCAATCCCTTGTATTGTTACGTCGAAGCATTGTGCTGTTTGGCAGTGCAACGCTGCTCTATTTGCTTCTGCTTGAATCCTTCGCGGGGCTGGATGTGTATGCTTCGGTGATACGGTCTGTCCTATGGATTTTTCTTATTCAGGCGCTGCTTCAACTACTTCGTCTTAACGGAGGAGTCACTACCCCGAGTTATCGCGGCAGTCCCTATGGCCGTTGGAGTATTGTAACCATTGTGGCTTCCGCAGGCATGGTACTTATCTCTGCATTACCTGGTCAGTTCGCTTCCATACCTCAACCGGAACGCATATCCCTCGAGCAGATGGGTGAACGCTTAGCTCGCTGGGCAGGTTATACGCAGCACGGTAGTGTCCCTGCTGCAACAGCGGTCACGGGATATAGCACAGCGGATGCGCCTATGGGAGCACCTCTGGTGCAGGGGAATTCCATCTTTTTTACGGCGAATAGTCCGGAAGTGACGTATTGGCGAGGAGAGACCCGTTCATATTATAACGGTAGTACCTGGAGTGATCCTGGTCAAAGCTTCGAAACGGCGAGTCCATCCGGATTGCTGCGCACAGATGGATGGGAAAATCCAACCTATTGGAGTCGCATTCGTCAAACCGTCACGATGCAGCGAGAGTGGAAGGGACCAAATCCACTTTTTACTGGGGGCATACCGGTTAACGTATCGTTCCAGGATAAGAATAAGGATAATCAGGAGAACTTGCTTTCTTTGCTGTCTAATCGAGATTCCGCAACGTTGTGGCTCGCAGGCTCCGGGAATGATAAGACGGTTAAACATTATACAGCGGACATCATGGTTCCAGTGGCATCGCCAGAACAGTTACGTCTGCTTGGGGAGACGGATAAAGGGAAAGATCCGGCCTCTATTCGAAGGACATATCTTCAATTACCCGCGACACTTCCGGGTCGAGTGCAGAGTCTTGCCAAAGAAATCATGCAAGGAAGTGATACGCGTTATGACGCTGTGCAGGCCGTGAAAACTTATCTGGCTACTCATGCCGAATACACGTTAGATACCCGTATGCCACCGCGAGGAACAGATTTTGTGGACGATTTTCTATTCGTCACACGTCAGGGGTATTGTAATCATTTCTCCACAGCCATGATTGTGTTGCTGCGTGCAGAGGGAATCCCCGCACGTTGGGTTAAAGGCTTTGGCCCGGGAGTAGCTGACCCGAAAATGCCCGGTCAGTACATCATTTCCCAGGGAGATGCACATTCCTGGGTAGAGGTGTATTTTCCGGGTGCAGGCTGGATGCCGTTTGAGGCTACACCAGGCTTCACCATGGCGCAAGGCGCGGGCGAAGATGTGGCAGCGCTCGCCGGGCCGCAGGCAGGTGAAGTGACTACGCCGATGACTAACGGCGGAGTGGCTTACGCGGGCGCATGGCTGCTCGCCCGTGCACGGGCCTTTGCCGCGGAGCCATGGCTCGCGGCAGCCCTTGTGGCAGCGGCCCTGCTGGGCGCCGCTGCTATAGTTCGCATGCGGCGGCTACGCCCCGCGCTGCGGATCAAGCTGTTGCTGGCGTGGCCACGCAGCAGCTTCCCGGACCGCGAGCGGCTGCTGGGCGCCGCCGCTCCGGTCTGGGCCGCGCTCGCGCGCCGGTACGGCCCGCGGCCGCCGGGCATGACGCTGCGTGAATATGCAGCGTCACCGGCTTTGGCCGCAGGCGCGGACGGCGCGGACATCGCGCGGTTTGCAGCCGACTGGGAACGGCTGCTATACGGGCCAGACCGTCCGCTGCGCGCGGACAGTCTGGATTTCCTACGCCGGGCACTTCGTTTGGCCCAGCGGTTGCAGGCGTTGTAACACAAGGATGTTACAACAAGGACGCCACACAACCTGCCGTGATTTAACTCTCGCGATTTCTCCCCGAGACAGTTTGGCAGGTTGTTGACGGATGATGATCACCACGGGCACATCTATTCTATGTTTACTGTGCAGTGTTTGTTGATCGTGCATGTCATACATAAGACGCCTTTCGCGCTACGCTGCGAACGAGGCGTCTTTCCACGATCATACACTTGAACCAGCATCTTGCTACCAAGCTTTTCTATTCGAAATTTCATATTTAGAGACATTTGGTAATCCTGTTTTGATATGTCGAAAAAAGGAGTTTCGCCTTTCCTTGACGGTATGTTTTGTCGTTGCGTATAATTAGTTTCATTGAATTGAGGGAGGCACGGTTATGAATAAACAGAATGAAATTGTGGTTGTCCTTGACTTTGGGGGCCAATACAATCAGTTAATCGCCAGAAGAATCCGCGATCTTGGCGTATACAGCGAGCTTTTGCCGTATAACACACCGGCGGAAAAGATCGCAGAAATGGCACCAAAAGGAATCGTATTTTCAGGTGGGCCGTCCAGCGTATACGCTGAGAATGCTCCACACGTGGACCCAGGTGTCTATGACCTAGGCTTGCCAATCTTCGGTATCTGCTACGGAATGCAACTTATGGCCCAACAGCTCGAAGGTAAAGTAGAACGTTCTGAGAAGCGTGAGTACGGTAAAGCAGACCTTGAGTTTGCCGCTGGATCTACACTGGCAAAAGGCATTGAAGGCGAACATACGGTATGGATGAGTCACGGTGACCACGTGGTTACACTTCCTCCAGGTTTCAAACTGGATGCAGGCACGGAAAGTGCGCCAATCGCTGCCATGAGCGACGATGAGCGTAAATTGTATGCTGTTCAGTTCCATCCGGAGGTACGTCACTCTGTTCGCGGTAACGATATGATTCGTAACTTCCTGTTCGAAGTCTGTGGTTGCGAAGGCAACTGGACGATGGAGACATTCATTGATGACACGATCAAAGACATTCGTGAAAAAGTGGGCGACAGTAAAGTACTGTGTGCGCTTAGTGGCGGCGTGGATTCTTCCGTTGTAGCTGCATTGCTTCATAAAGCCATTGGTGATCAATTGACATGTATGTTTATCGACCACGGTCTGTTGCGTAAAGGCGAAGCAGAAAGTGTAATGGAGACGTTTGTCGGCAAATTCGACATGAAAGTTGTCAAAATTGATGCACAAGAGCGCTTCATGTCCAAACTGGCAGGCGTGGATGATCCAGAACAAAAACGTAAAATCATCGGTAACGAGTTTATTTACGTATTTGACGAAGAGTCCAAGCAGTTCGATGATTTTGCATTCCTCGCGCAAGGTACACTGTACACAGACATCGTGGAAAGTGGTACAGCGACTGCACAGACCATCAAATCTCACCACAACGTGGGCGGTCTGCCTGAGGACATGAACTTCAAACTGATCGAGCCACTGAGCACGTTGTTTAAGGATGAAGTACGTAAAGTCGGTACCGAGTGTGGCCTGCCGGACGAAATTGTACACCGTCAGCCGTTCCCTGGTCCAGGTCTTGCGATCCGTGTTCTTGGTGAGGTTACTGAAGAGAAACTTAAAATTGTTCGTGATTCAGACTACATCCTGCGTGAAGAGATTGCCAAAGCCGGTCTCGACCGCGAAATTTGGCAGTACTTCACAGCCCTGCCTAACATGAAGAGTGTTGGCGTTATGGGTGATGCGCGTACGTATTCCTACACTGTAGGTATCCGTGCTGTAACATCCATCGACGGTATGACAGCGGACTGGGCACGTATCCCTTGGGATGTGCTGGAGAAAATCTCCGTACGGATCGTTAACGAAGTCGATAACGTCAACCGTATCGTGTATGACGTAACTTCCAAACCACCTGCAACGATCGAGTGGGAGTAGAACGTAATATAATTCTAAATGTATAATTAAAATACTCTTCTCTATCTGTGAATTTCAGCAAATAGAGAAGAGTATTTTTTGTGCTCAAGCTATTTTGTTGAGTATTAAGGTTTGGAAGGATACTCTATATACAATTTCTTAGTTGCATTGCTCCATGTGATGTTTGCGCCAAGAAGAGACGGGAGATCCTTTGCTTTAACGCATGAAGTTCCCGAGATATTTCTGGACTGTGTCAGGGGACTGCCATAGAGCACTGGTAACTTCTTGGAGGAATCATAGCCTACGACAACACCGAAGGATTCGCTGATAGCACGTAAAGGAATGTATACGGACCCACTAACGATGCGGCCTGAATCTGAAATTAGTTTGCCATGTATAATAACTTCAACTTCTATTGGCTTGGAATCTGATCTAACTACGGTAGCATATGGCTCAGGCTCTGCATTCAATATGGCAGCAGTGGCAGGTGTTACAACTTTAATCTTCTTCTCACCAGTTATAGAACCGAATGTGACCTTTATTGAGGCGGTTCCTAAGCCTACAGCTTGAATGTTGCCGTTTCCATCATTTAAACCGAAGATGAATGGTAGAAAGTCAGGTCGCATTGTCCCCGCAACAACGAAAATTTTCCAAGTGTTTCGTCAAACCGTAGTACTTCATCTTCGTCCGTTGTAAAGATATTCTCATCATAGCTCAACACGATAGTCGCTGATTGGATGTCCCCTTTTTCAGGAGGGCTGCTAGTGTTGAGAATTCCAACGTTCACCGATATGCCTTGACCCGGGAATAGGGTTGAATCGCTTGTTACATCAATAGAAACCCCTGTGGCTTTAGAATCCTTTGCTACGGCAGCTCCAGCCAGACATCCTGCCATCAATAGGAGAGACAACACTCCCATAATTAACTTTTTTTAGTTTTTATAGTTGAATTGGAATTTAGATTTCATCCCATTTTAAAGTTCACTTCATGAACCTTTCAGGTCCAGCCTGTACAATAAGAACATACTAAAGGCTATATGGCTACTGAAGGGAGAATTGAATGTATGCGTAAAACCGACTATATGAGCAAATGGAAGATGGGCATTGGAAGTGCGTTTCTGATGGTGATGCTGGCAGGATGCGGTTCAGGTGTGCAAGACCTGGCTTCCGGTTCGGGGGACTTTCCATTTGTGAACTTAGAGGCAACGGATGCTTCTTCCGATCAGACAAGAAACCAGGAGTTATCCTCTGACACAACAACGAACGCAAATCAGGAACAACAAGAGACACAGGGTGCTCCGCAGACAGAGATATAATTAACATAGGACTGATCCGGTAAAAAATAGCCCCGGAACATGTCGCAAATTGCTCCATATACCTAATGAGTATACGCCTTCGGAATACGAGACATCCTTATTCCTAGATCATCATTCGCCTGATTGCTAAAACGCATTAGAAACAAAAGCTAGTCTGATTAAAGCGCTTCTGCTCTTTGATCAGACTAGCTTTTTTATGTTATCCTGCGGAACTTTCGCCATGAAAGAATGGACATATTCCATTGAGATCTCATCGAAAAAAGCGTATTCAATTGGGTTGTAAACCGCTGAACTGGTTCAATCTGTTAAATAATACGAACGATATTATAAAAGGGTGAGATTAATATTCGTTTTTCTCATTGACAAAAACATACTGCCCTCCTAAAATAGTGATGGGAAACAAACAAATAGCGCATACTAATTCGTATAATCTCGAGAATTGGCTCGGGAGTCTCTACGAGATCACCCTAATGATCTGGCTACGAAGAGGAGAAGGCTAAGCACATGAATTCTACATGATTGCGGGACATCACGCACATTAGAATTTTTTTTGTTCTTAGTAAAGGCATCATGCCACTCCTTGTCAGCTGAACCCTGGGTGAAGAATCTTCATCAGGGTCATTTGTCGTTTTTCAATATGGCTTCAACATCTCTAAGGGGGAGTTAGTAATTATGGATCGTTTCTTTAAATTAAAAGAAAACGGAACAAACGTTAGAACGGAGATTGTTGCGGGTCTCACTACGTTTATGACAATGGCTTACATTCTTTTTGTAAATACGTTGTTCTTGGGACAAGCCGGTGCGGGGATGTCGGACAATGCAGTATTCTTTGCAACAGCCGTCGGCGCCGGATTAATGACTATTATTATGGGATTGTTCGTGAATATTCCGATCGCGCTCGCACCAGGTATGGGATTGAATGCGTACTTCATGACTGTTGTTCTGAGTTCGAATGGAGCGATTACTTGGCAAGCAGCTCTTGGAGCGGTATTCCTTTCCGGTATCGTGTTCATTATTTTGACCGTGACGAAGATTCGGCAAATGTTGCTTGTTGCAGTTCCACAATCGATCAAAATGGCCATTACGGTGGGTATCGGTCTTTTTATTACCATTATCGGTTTCAAACTTGCGAATCTCGTAGCTGTAACAGTTAATGTTGCACCAGACACAGATCTTAGTCAGCCGATTCCAGGTAGCAGTTTTAATCTATCATTGGGTAACTTTATAACGCATCATGATGCATTGCTGGCCCTGATTGGTTTGCTCCTTATTGCTATTCTGATGGTTATGCGCGTCAAAGGGGCTCTGCTGATCGGGATCGTAGCAACAACGCTTATTGGTATCCCGATGGGCGTTACGAATCTGAGTGGTCTTTCAGGCGCAAGCTGGTTGCCTAACTTCAGTGATCTGGCGGTTGGACAGCTGGATTTGAAAGGTGCTATCAGTCTCGGATTGTTTGAGATCATCTTCATCTTTACCTTCGTTGAATTGTTCGACACGTTCGGTACGATGGTAGGTACTGCAACACGTATGGGGATTATGAAGGATAAGAAAAAAGGCGAGAAAACCATTGGTAAAGCAATGCTCGTCGATGCAGTTGGTGTCAGCGCAGGTGCTGCACTGGGTACAAGTACCATTACGGCATACGTTGAAAGTGCTTCAGGTGTTGAGGCAGGTGGACGTACAGGACTGACTTCCGTAACGACAGGTTTGCTGTTCATTTTGGCCCTGTTTATTGCTCCACTTGCATTGGTTGTTCCATCCGCTGCGACTGCTCCGGCTTTGATCATCGTGGGTGTACTTATGATGAGTCAAGTGCGCAGCATCGAGTGGGATGATTTCCTGCAAGCTTTCCCTGCGTTCCTTACCATTGTATTGATGCCTTTCACAGGCGGGATCGCGAACGGAATCTCTGCAGGTATTGTATCTTATGTGATTCTGGCGGTGTTCAGTAACTTGGTGACAGAGCGCAAAGTGAAAATTCACTGGCTCATGTGGATCTTGGCGATCATCGTAATCTGTCGATACGTATTTATTGGCGGGGAGTAAGGGTCCGTTAGGTGTAACGAAGAGTTATCTGAGATAAGTTACTTATCTTATAAATGAAAGAAGCGGAAGCCACGGGATTAGACCCTGAGCTTTCGCTTTTTTTGTATTCTTTTCTTGGAAAAAATGAATTTCAAAAATGTTTTCCTTCTATAATAGAAGGAATGAATATAATGATCTATGATGTGTTGGTTGTTTATCCAATGAAATCATCGGTTAATAAGTTTCTATAACCCGATGAGTCTGTACTGCATACAACATGAGTTTCTCTATAATTGGATTAGGGATCATACGGGAAACCTTTTGTGTATGTAAGTTAATTACTCCGGTTCATTAAAGGTAGTGAGCAGATGTATCATTCGGCCAGCTATAAAGAGATACTTGTTAAAAGGAATATAGGATACTGATTTTATAAGAATTAATGTTTTTTGAAAAAAGACTTGCGTTCCTTATCTGTACATGGTATATTCTAATTCCGGCCAAGAAAACACGCTTTACACGGTGCGGCAAGCGAATGAAATAAGCTTCGAAAGAAACTTAAAAAAAGAGCTTGCAAAGTTGGTTTGGACATGATAATATATAAGAGTTGCTGAAGAGAACAACATTCGGTAACAAAACAAGTTTGATCTTTGAAAACTGAACAACGAGTGAGTAAACATTCTGCTTGCAGAATGAACGCGAAAGTTGGAGACAAGCCTTG